>Ga0172368_10001821_pt1 | contig 28258 bp, 26 predicted proteins | sample Lak11m_FD_114540 | JGI IMG/M metagenome (GOLD analysis project Ga0172368, IMG submission 114540) | Freshwater microbial communities from Kabuno Bay, South-Kivu, Congo - kab_022012_11m | ecosystem: Environmental > Aquatic > Freshwater > Lake | place: Democratic Republic of the Congo: South-Kivu...
CGGCTCGGCAAGGAGATGCTGAAGCAGTGCCATGTCAAGCCGGTGTGCTGCGTATGGTCGGGATCGCCTGTGTCAGGCAACGACGTCCGCGGCCTCGTAGATGCAGGCATCCTTGCGGTGGCGGCCGAGGTCACCGGACGCGCCGCCCCGCCGATAGGCCCGTACCATCCGGCGTTCGACGATCCGTCCACGGAAGGCGGCGCGCCTTTGTGGCTCCTGCCGCTGAAGGGGATCAGCGTAGGCGACGTGAGCGAAGTCCGGCTGGAGGGCCTGGAGTACGGGGCCGGGGCTGGTGCGACGCTTCTGGTGACAGTGCGAGACGATCGCGACGACACTGTGAGCCTGGCACATATGCTCAAGTTGGCCGCGCGCAGCGGCGTCAGGACCCGCACCCTTACGCCTGCGCTTGTTGGTTGAGAACGGGGCCCCGAACGGCGAGCGTGAGCTGGCCGCCCGGCGCGACGGTCGCGCTGGTTCTCGCCTGCATCCTGTGGGCCGCGTCCTCGATCGCGGCGAAGGTCGCCCTGGGAGACGGCAGCGCGGCTGCGAACGGCACGATGGGGCCGTTCACGCTTGCTGCCGTGCGTTTCGGAGTCGGGGGGGCGGTGCTTTACGCCTTCCTGCGCATCCGAGGTCACTGGATGCCGGTGCGCCCGGAGGACCGCGGTAGGTTCCTGCTGCTCGGAGGGCTAGGCATAGGTCTGACCTACATGGTCTTCTACGGGGGGATGCGTTTCACCACTGCTACCGAGACGACTCTGCTCGTCGCTGCTGAGCCGGTGCTGATTGCCTTGTTGGCGCGCATGATCCTTCGCGAACGCCTGACGCCCCTTCAGGGCAGCGGCCTTGCCGTGGGAGTCGCGGGCGTATACCTGATCGTAGTGCGTGGACTTGTGCCTCGTGCCGAAGGCACGGTGCTGGCGAATGCCGTTGTCGCGGTCTCATTGGTGTTCGAGTCCTACTCGAGCATCGTGGGGAAGAGGCTCACGTCCACCTATCCCGGCCTGGTCGTTGCGGCAACGGGGATGCTGCTTGGCGCGGCGATGCTGGCTCCGTTCGCCGTGCACGAGGCGCTGTCCCGAGGCATGAGCACGCTTGGCGCCGCGCAATGGTCCGCTGTGGCCTATCTGACACTGGTATGCTCGTGCCTCTGCTACGGTGTCTGGTACTCTCTCCTGCGGAGGTATCCAGTGTCAAAGATGGCAGCCTTCCTGTTCATTCAGCCTCTTCTTGGGCCGGTGTACGGGTACGTGTTGTTGGGTGAGACCATGACTATGTGGACGGTGGCCGGGGCGGTCCTCGTCGTCGCGGGCGTGTGGATGGTCGCCGCTCCGTCGGCAGCCCGTCGTGGCGCCGCGCGGGCATAGGGGACGCCGCGCAGCCATGGACGCCCTGCTTGTGGCCGGCGAGAGGCGATGCCTCTACTGCGCTCGCAAGATCGCGGCGGAGGATCGCGTGGCGATGTGCAACCTGTGCTACGTGGGGCACCATGAGGAGTGCTGGCTTCGGAACGGAAGATGCAGCACCTTCCGCTGTCCTGGGACGCCTCGTCTCATGGCCGGCGCCGAGTATGCTTACGCGCTCGCTGCAGCGCTCGAGATGGCCAACTCGGAGCCGCGCGCCTGTCCACTGTGCGGCGAGCGCGCCTACGCCGGGCGCGTGTACGTGCGAAAGACCCAGAGCGGCGAGAACCCGATCGGCACCGTGCTTCCCTTCGTTGTAGTTCGCCGTGTGGCTTCCGCCGAGGGCGGCGTGCTCCGACGGCTCGCGTCGAAGCTCGCAAGGACGCGGCAATGGCTCCTGTCCGGTGCGCAGCTGCACGGCAGATCGTGCGGGAACTGCCGGACGCTCTTCCTCTGGGGGGCTCCGGTGGATGATGTCTATCTGATCAACGCCCTCGAGCAGGCGAGAGATCGTTTCTGCGTCTACTGTGGTGTCTCCATGTGGACGGGCGAGATCCGGCTGACCGACGCCAGGTTCTGGAGCGAAAGTGTGCCGGAGTTCCATCGTGAGTGGCTTCTCCACAACCTGCTGGATCGGTTTGTGTATAACCGCTGGCAGGTGAGGGTCAAGGCCATCCCCGCAAGCTCTTGCCCGCAGTGCAGGTACACGGAGGTGTGCGGCAGGCCGGTCTACCGCTTCGGTTAGTGCCGGGCGCTCCAGACCCGCTGGATCCGGTCCGCAGAGCTTCCGGATGTCCGCGCTGTAGGGCACACAAACGGTCCGATTGGCGTCATAATACTGGTCGTGCTACAGGGTCGAGCTGGGGCCGTTGTGTGGCCCGACAAGGGGAACCGGACCGCCGCGTGAACCGTACCGGAAGTACATGGTCAGGTCGCGAGACGGGTGCTATCTCATCCGAGAGCCTCGGTATGGCGAGATACGCAGAACCCGCCGGCAGTAGGAGCGTCCCACAGAAGTCAACCGTGTTGGTAGGAGGCCAGTGGAGATGAAGGCGTTCATCGAGTACCTCGTTCAAGCCGTCGTGGACCTGCCCGATGAAGTCCGCGTTGACGAGGAGCCGGGAGAAGTCGCCACAACGTACCGGGTTCATGTGGCGCCGAGTGACCTGGGAAAGGCGATCGGCAAACAGGGGCGGATCGCCAACGCAATGCGGGTGCTCGCCAAGGCGAGTGCTATGAAGAACAAACGAAGGGTCTACCTCGAAGTAGTAGGCGAACCTGCAGGGACCGCAACCACGGAATAGCGATCCACCGTCTCTTCAGTAGGCTTGGGGGGTGCGGGGATCGTCGTGCCCCCTTCTCTTAGCGGCGGAGCGAAGCCTGGCTGCCGCCCCCGGTGGGCGCCTAAGGCAGAGACCCCGTCGCCATCTGGCCGGGCAACGTACGCGCGAGCCAATCGGACACTGCTGAGGCGTCTTCCGCATCCAGCGGCGTCAACGAAGGGCCGCTCAGGTTTGCGGGCTTCGACGCGGCTTCTCCGAGCCATGCTACAGGCCGACCGGATCGGATCGCCTGCTCCAGCAGCGACGCCATGCGTCCGCCTGGGCGCACGTGAGCGGCGACGATGGCCGTGGCAAGCGCCATCACCGTGGCATCACGCAGCCGGTTGGTTCCCACGGCCCCGGACAACAGCGGAGGGCACGTGGAGAGGACGAGATCGTTCGTCCGTGAGCCTGAGGGCCATATTCGCGCTGCGTGGAACAGCGCGGTGTCGTCACGGTTCTCAAGAACCGTCACCAGGCCGCGGTCCAGCACATAGCACACCGGCGCGCCGCGCCGGCGAGCGACGAGCGCAGCCTGCTGGTACTCCGGACGGTTGTGGCCTGTGACGGGGGTGAAGCCCGCGTCGAGCGCCTGGGAGACTGCGGCATCTGTGGCCCGCACCGCCGAGGCGGAGGCGCCGTTCGAGTTGGCGACGGCGATCAGAGGCGAGTTCAGCAGAGCTGCGTCGCCGCGCAGGTAGAGCACAGGAGGCGAGGGCGACATCCAGCGAGTCAACCGCGCGGGGTAGGCGGCATCGAGGAGAGTGACGACCGATCCGCCCGCGCGGTGCAGCCGCTCCGACATCGCCACGAGGTCGAGACGCGGCGCCCGTAGCGCCGCGGCGATCCCAGATGCCTCTCGATGGGGAATCCCGAAGCGGGCGCGCAGGTCGCCCGCTGTGAGACACGAAACGTCCGCCGGCGAAACGCGCTGGATTGCCATACCCCTTAGCAGCGACGCAAGGGTCGCCGATCCCACTCCGCGAACCGAATGGGCCGCCATGACCAGCATCTCGAAGTCGAGGTCAGGAGCGGTCACATCGCTCGTCCCACCGTAACCTCACGGGACCCGCAGGCGTCCAAGGGTCAATCGGTCTCCCCGATTGGCGACGGCTCCCGCGGGCACCCCACCGGTCCGCGGGAAGCCGTCGTCGTTTTGCAGGCCGTCAGTCCTCGCGCGTGACCTCCAGTCCCTTGTCTTCGAACCGGAACGGGATGACCCTCGCTCCCTCCGCGCTCAGGGCTGCCGCGACGCAGGGCGCCGAACCTGCCTCGGCGAAGAAGAGGAGGCAGCCTCCACCACCCGCGCCGCACGCCTTGCCCTGCGACGCTCCGCTCTGTGCTGCGACTTCGAACAGACGCTCAATCTGCTCATTGGAGACCGACTCCGCGAGCGCCTTCTGATGCCTCCAGCTCTGGCCTATTAGCTCACCGAACCCGTCAACGTCGCCATTCAGGAGTACGGTTCGCATGCGAACCGCGCAGTTGCGGAGGTCATAGAGAGCGTTTACCGTCGCCGGCTCGCCACGGCGAAACGCACCCCATACGTCCTCGTGGATCGTGCTCGAGAGGCGCGACTTGCCTGTGTAGCACAGCACAAGGCGCGACTCTATCTCCTGGACGACTTCGGGTGCTACGGCAAGGCGCTCCACCTCAACGCCATTGCCGAACGTCATGTGGCAGAAGCCGCCCACGGCCGCGGCATACTGGTCTTGCTTGCCGCCCAGGATGCCCAGCAGATCCTCGAGCCGGTAGGCCAGCTCCGCCAAGCGCTCCTTCTGCTGCAGATCGGGGTTCACCTGCGCCTGAACGAGACTCAGCCAGCAGACGTTGAGCGCGGCGGAGGTGCCCAGGCCCGACCCGGAGGGCAGATCGCACCAGTATGTGACGCGGATTCCCTCATCCGGCGCTATCTTGGCGTCCCCCTGGTCGTGAACCTCGAGCCGACCGTGGACATACTTGTCAATGGTTGCGTTGACGACGACCCCGCCCGCGCCGCGTGCGAAGATCCCGACGTCGGTCCAGGCCCCGGCGAAGTCCACCCGTACAGGCGCTCGGCTCTGAATGATCATAGCATGTCTCCCCAAGTGGGTGTCCGGCCGCCGCAAGCGGAAGCAGCGAGCAGGCCGGCGACCGTATAGGTACATAGGTAGCCTGGATCCGTGCACACCAGGCGATCGGGCGCGGTTGGCGTCACCCGGCAGGAACTACGCGCACCAGCCGCGCATTATATCCGCGAGGCTGCGCGTCGTCAACGGACGGGTGCGCGCCGCACTCCGCGCAACACCGAGGTACCGGATGGCGAGCTACTCCGCAAACGAGGTCGAAGCAGGCCGCACTCCCGTGGCGATGGCGGCGAGGTCCGACGGGTGGTGGGTTGAACCGGCGCTAGTCGTACTCACGCTTGTGGCGTTTTCCGTCTATGCGATCTGGCGGGCGTCCGAGGCCGATCTCTACGATGGGCTGCAGGCACTTGAGCGAGGCGCGCGGTGGGCGCCCCTGTACCTGTCTCCGTTCTACTCACCCCCCGTCCATGAGTGGTTTCCGGGGTTCCGCGGCCGGTTCATGGTGTCGCCCGCCTTCTTCGTCCTCGTGTTTCCGCTCAGCTTCCGCGCTACGTGCTACTACTGCCGGCGCTCATACTACCGAGCGTTCTTCTGGGACCCGCCCGCATGCGGCATGCCGGAGCCGGGCATGGAGAGGCGTCGAGCCTACAAGGGTGAGACGGCGTTCCCATTCGTGCTCCAGAACCTGCATCGGTACGCCCTGTACGCGATTCTGGTCGTGGTCGCCTTCCACCTGAAGCATCTCTATGACGCTTGCTTCATGCAGGACGGCGGCGGCGCCCGCCACTTCGGGATTGGCCTGGGCACTCTGCTCTTCCTTGCGGATACCGCGTTGCTGTCGCTGTACGTGTTCTCGTGCCATTCGTGGCGACACCTGGTTGCCGGTGGCTTGAACCGTCTGAGCGCCGCGCCGCTACGTGCACGCATATGGCAGGGCGTCTCGACGCTGAACGCGCGTCATGGCCTCTACTTCTGGTTAAGTCTCATCACCGTCGGCCTTGCTGACCTATACGTCAGGTTGGTCGCCTCCGGTGCGTTCCTTGACCCGAGGATCATCTGACATGGAGGATTTCGCGACCCACGAGTACGATGTGCTGGTGATCGGAGCCGGCGGCGCCGGCCTGCGCGCCGCGATCGCTGTGCTCGAAACAGGGCTGCAGTGCGGGGTGGTCTGCAAGTCCTTGCTAGGCAAGGCTCATACAGTAATGGCGGAGGGCGGAGCCGCTGCCGCCCTCGGGAACATGCAGGAGCCGGACGACTGGCGGGTGCACTTCCGCGACACGATGGTCGGCGGGGCGTATCTGAATAACCCCCGCATGGTGGAGTTGTTCGCCCACGAAGCCATCGAGCGCGTGCAAGAGCTTGAGGAGTACGGGGCCGTCTTTGATCGGACCCCGGAGGGGCTCATCGCACAGCGCCCGTTCGGCGGCCATACGTACCGTCGCCTGAACCACGTTGGCGACCGCACCGGGCTGGAGCTGATCCGCACGCTTCAGGACAAGGCGGTCTCGCTCCATGTGCCGGTCCACATGGAGGCCACCGTCACCCGGCTGGTGACCGATGCCGGCAGGATAGCCGGCGCCTTCGGCTATGACCGCGTGTCCGGGAGCTTCGTGCTGTTCAGGGCCAAGGCCGTCATTCTTGCCACCGGCGGTTGGGGCCGGATGTACCGATATACATCAAACTCGTGGGAATCCACCGGCGACGGCGCAGCGATGGCGCTCGACGCCGGCGCCGACCTGATTGACATGGAGATGATGCAGTTCCACCCAACGGGCATGCTCTGGCCACCGTCCATGCGAGGGATACTCGTTACGGAGGCGGTCAGGGGTGAGGGCGGAGTGCTGCGCAATGGCAAGGGCGAGCGTTTCATGTTCAACCCCGACTACATGCCGGCTCGATACCGTGGTCAGTTCGCTGAGACGCCGGAGGAGGGCGCGCGCTGGCTCGACGACAAGGCTCGCTACAGGCGACCGCCTGAGCTCCTCCCGCGCGACGAGGTGTCGCGCGCCATCTACAAGGAGGTGCAGGCGGGTAGGGGGACGGAACACGGCGGCGCCCACCTCGACGTCAGCCATCGAGGAGCGGCCTACGTCAGGCGCAAGCTGCCGGCCATGTACGACCAGTTTCTGCACCTCGGCGGGGTGGACATAACCACGGAGCCGATGGAGATCTACCCCACGGTCCACTACACGATGGGCGGCATACGCGTCGAGCCCGAGACCTGCGCCACTGCCGTGCCGGGGCTGTACGCGGCCGGCGAGTGTGCGGGGGGGCTTCACGGGGCGAATCGGCTGGGAGGCAACTCGCTCACGGATATCCTGGTGTTCGGCAAGCGGGCGGGCGACGCCGCGGCCGTCTTCGCGGCGTCCGCGACACTGGGTGCAGTGGACGAGAAGCTGCTCGCAGAGGAGATGGACGTGCTTCTGGCGCCATTCTCGGTGACGGATGGCGAGTCGCCGGCTGACCTTGGCTCTGAGTTGCAGGAGGCGATGCAGAGCGGCGCAATGATCGAGCGCACCCAGGAGGGATTGGAGGCATGCCTTGCCACCATCCGGGGCCTCCAGGCGAGGTGCGACCGGCTCTCCGTGCCGGGCGGAAGGACGTACAATCCGGCCTGGCACGCCGCGCGCGACCTCAGGTTCCAGTTGCGTCTGTCGGAGGCGATCGTCCGCAGCGCTCTTGAGAGGAGAGAGAGCCGTGGGGCTCAGTGGCGCACTGACTGCCCGGCAACCGACCCAGCATGGGGCCGGCGCAACATGATCGTTCGACGCCGCGGAGCGGAGGTGGTGGTCCTCCAGACCGAACTACCTGAGACTCCGCCGCATCTGCAGGCAATCCTCGACGAGGCAAAGCGATGAGGGATAGGGTCCGTCTCAGGATCTTCAGGGGCGACGCGTCCGGCGGCGCTGACCGCGAGTATGAGGTCGCGACCTTCCCTGGCATGGTAGTCCTGGACGCCGTACGGGCGATCCAGGCCGAGCAGGACGGCACGCTGTCATGTCGCTGGAACTGCAAGGCGGCCAAGTGCGGGTCGTGCAGCGCCGAGATCAACGGGCATCCGCGGCTCATGTGCAAGACACGCGTGGCGGAGGCATGCGACGCCTCCGGCGTCATACGCGTGCAGCCGATCAAGACATTCCCTGTCATCAAGGACCTCGTCACGGACGTATCATGGAACTACCGTATCGCGGAGACCATCGAACCGGTGCGAATACCTGAGGACGCCGAACGCCCGCTTCGTATGCAGCAGGCGGACGTGGCGCGGTCTCAGGAGTTCCGGAAGTGCATAGAGTGCTTCTTGTGCCAGACGGTCTGCCATGTGCTTCGCGACCACGCCCGGAAGGGCCACTACTTCGGACCACGGTTCATGGTGAAGCTGGCGTCGCTCGACATGCATCCGCTCGACTCGGCCCGGCGCCGCCCTCTCATTCGCAGCAAGGCCGGGGTCGGGTACTGCAACATCACAAAGTGCTGTCAGGACGTGTGTCCTGAGGAGATCGGCATCACCGATAACGCGATCATTCCGCTGAAGGAGCGCGTAGCCGACGAGTTCTACGATCCGATCCGCATGCTGCTGCGCAAGCTCCGTCGGCGGACCTGACCGCGGCTCGGCATCCTCTGCGACCGTATCCATGGGTGCCGCCCACACCGTAGGGTTCGACAGCTTCGCGCTCCGCGCTGTGGTCTCCGAGTTGCGGCCGTGGCTCGTTGGCGCCCGGGTGCAGCACGTTGGGCAGCCCTCGCGGGCCGAGCTGTGCATAACGCTCCGTGCGCCGGGTGCGACTCGTCACCTGCTGATCTCCTGGGACGCCCGGTACGCGCGCGTTCACGCACTGAGCAGCAAACCCACGAACATGCCGGAGCCGCCGACCTTCTGCATGGCGCTCCGCAAGCACCTGCAGGGCGGCGTGGTGACGAGCGTGGCGCAGGAGGGCTTTGACCGGATCCTGGTGCTTGAGGTCGGTCGTCAGCAGGCGCGCTACCAGGTGATCGCCGAGCTCATGGGCCGACACAGCAACCTCGTAGTCGTTGATGAAACGCGCACCATCGTGGATTGCGCGAAGCACGTCGGGTCGCGTCTCAACCGGTTCCGAGTGATATTGCCAGGCTACCGCTATGAGCCGCCGCCGCGTCGCGGCTTGTCCCCCTTTGCTCCGGCAGCGTGTGAGGCCCTGGCGAGGATTGCGGCGCTCCCCAGGGCGGAGTGGGGAGCGGCCCTGGCCGGCACCTTCGAGGGGATGTCGCCGGTTCTCAGGGCCGAGCTACTCCACTGGGCGGGCGGACAGGGACTGGAAGCGGCCTGGGCTAAGGTCGTGGGAGAAGAGCGCCCAGTCACATGGCGTCCGGTCGTGCTGCGGCTTCCGGACGGGTCGGCTGCCGGCGCGTATCCTCTGCCGCTCGCGTCCGTTCTCGACTACCGACAAGAGCCCGCGCGTTCTGTGAACGCTGCCGTCGAAACGGCGTTCCGCTCGGTCGAGGACCGCGACGCGGCCGCTGCGAGCTGTCGGTGCCTCAAGAGCGAGATCGCCGCCTCGATCGCGGCCCGAGCCAAGCAGATCCAGGCGGCACAGGCGTGGGAGCGGGATGCTGCCGGCGCTGACAGGCTGCGGCAGCTTGGAGACAACGTCCTCGCGGCGGGTGAGGCGTTGGTCCTTCGTGGCGGAGCGGCAACTGCGCCGGACCTGTACGGCGACGGCGGGCCGGTCAGCTTCAGGGTCGAACCCGGGCTGAACGCGCACGCCATCGCTGACAACCTGTACCGGCAGTCGAGGCGGCTTCACGCCGGGGCCGAGAGGTGGCGCGAACGGCGGCGGGTGCTCGAGGAGGAGGTGCGTGAGCTGGAGCGCGCGCTCCGCAGCATCGAGGGCGAGCCGGACTGCGGCAAGACCGCGGACTTGCGGCGGGCACTTACATCGGCGGGCCTCTTGCGCGCCGAACCGGGAGCGGTGTGTCCGGGTAGAACGAAGGCCGGCGGGGTCGCCGTGCACGGCGTGCGCGAATACCGGAGCCCGGACGGCTGGGACGTGCTGTTGGGCGTGAATGCGGAAGGAAACGACGCCCTGCTGCGGCTGTGCAGCCCCGATGACCTCTGGTTCCACGTCAGGTCAGGCCGAAGCGCCCACGTAGCCATCCGAACAGCAGGCCGGCCCGGCAGCGTCCCGGAGGGTACCATTCGGTTCGCGGCTCGCCTGACTGCCCGCCACAGCCGAGCGAAGCACTCCTCGCTGGTTCCGGTAGACTACACCGAGCGGAAGTTCGTGCGCCGCCCAAGGGGGGCGGCGCACGGAAGAGTGACATATCGCAACGAGCGTACGCTGGATGTTACCCCGGCGTCTGACGGCCAGGACGATTCCGCCGAGTAACGCGGGCTCAGCGAACCCGGATCAGGTACCCATCTGCCACGAGCGCAGGTAGCTCTCCTGCTCTGCGGTGAGGGTGTCTATCCTGGTTCCCATCGCCGCCAGCTTCAGGCGTGCGATGTCTCGATCTATCTCGTCCGGTACCGGGTAGACGCGGCGTTCGAGTGAACCCGCGTTGCGGGCCATGTACTCGCTACAGAGCGCCTGGTTGGCGAAGCTCATGTCCATTACGCTTGCCGGGTGGCCTTCGGCGGCGGCTAGGTTGATCAGGCGGCCGTCCCCGAGAACGTACAGCCTGCGCCCGTCGCCGAGCGTGAACTCCTCCACGAACTCCCTGACCGTACGCGTAGAGACGGACAGCGACCGAAGTGCTTCGAGGTCGATCTCGACGTTGAAGTGCCCTGAGTTCGAGATGATCGCGCCATCCTTCATCAACTGGAAGTGCTCCGCCCGCAGGACGCGCATGTCGCCTGTCAGCGTGCAGAAGTGGTCCCCGATGGGAGCGGCGTCCGCCATGGGCATTACGTCGTAGCCATCCATGGTTGCCTCAAGCGCACGGACCGGGTCGACCTCACACACGATGACCTTGGCGCCCATCCCGCGCGCCCGCATCGCAACGCCGCGCCCGCACCATCCATAGCCCGCGACGACGAAGCGCGAACCTGCGAGCAATCGGTTCGTCGCGCGCACAATCCCATCAACTGTGCTCTGGCCTGTGCCGTAACGGTTATCGAAGAGGTGCTTCGTTGCGGCATCATTGACCGCGACGATGGGGTAGAGCAGCACGCCGTCTGCCGCCATCGCGCGAAGGCGGATCACGCCGGTCGTGGTCTCTTCGGTTCCGCCGATGATCGTGTCGGCGAGGTCCTTGCGCTCGGAGTGGATGACGCCGACCGTGTCGGCCCCGTCGTCCATGGTAAGGTGTGGCCTGCTGTCCAGGACTGCGTGGATGTGGCGGTAGTAGGTCTCATGGTCTTCGCCCTTGATGGCGAACGTGGGTATGCCGTAGATGGCAGCAAGGGCGGCTGCGACGTCGTCTTGCGTGGACAGGGGATTGGACGCGCAGAGCGCTACGTGCGCCCCGCCGGCCTTCAGGGTGATCGCCAGGTTCGCCGTCTCGGTCGTTACGTGCAGGCACGCAGCCAGCCTGAGCCCAGCGAGCGGCTTCTCCTTCTCGAACCTCCGGCGGATCTGGCGCAGCACCGGCATCTCCATCTCCGCCCACTCCACGCGCAACCTGCCCTTCTGAGCGAGCGAAGCGTCCTTCACATCGTAGTCCATCGTGTCTCCCGTCTGGCGCGTTCGTCCGGCTCCGTAGGAAGCCGCGGCCAATCAAATCGGCTCCCGAGGAGCCGGACGCTATTGTACCGCGCCGGAATCGCCTCATGGCCTTGGAAACCGCGGTTCAGGGGAGGCGCAGCGAGTAAACTAGACCCAGAGCAAGTCAACGCACACGGGACGGAGCATGAGCAAAGGCCTTTTCTTCTACACCGACGCGTTTCTGCGGTATGACCTCGGCCCTCAGCATCCACTGAAGCCGGAGCGCCTCGCGCGTACCTACGAACTGCTGGAAGCCTATGGAGCCTTCTCGGACGTTGAGGTGGTGTGTCCGAAGCCCTGCCCGATTGAAAGGCTGCAGCCAACGCATTCCGCGGAATACATCGAGACGGTCGACCGGTTGAGCGCCGGCGAGCACGTGCCGTTCCCGTTTCGCTATGGGTTTGGCTACGGCGACAATCCGGTGTTCCCCGACATGTGGGATGCGTCGCTCCTCTACACCGGAGCTTCCCTGGATGCGGCCCAGGCCATCGCGGACGGCGCGGCACGCTTCGCGATGAACGTATCCGGCGGGCTGCACCATGCGCACCATGACCGCGCGGCGGGGTTCTGCGTCTTCAACGACTGCGCCGTGGCCATCCACAAGCTGCGAGAGAGGTTCTCCCGCGTAGCGTATGTGGACATCGACGTCCACCATGGTGATGGGGTCCAGGAGGCCTTCTACGACGACCCCGCCGTCCTAACCGTCTCCGTTCACGAGACGGGCCAGACGCTGTTTCCGGGTACCGGCTTCGTGCGCGAAGCCGGCGTGGGGCAGGGGACCGGCTTCAGCGTCAACATCCCGATGTGGCCCTACAGCGACGACGACGTATGGTATAGGGCGTGGCGCGAGGCCGCATTGCCTGTCGTCAAGGCGTTCCGGCCCGAGGTCGTGTGCATGGAATGCGGGACCGATCCCCATTACCTGGACCCGCTGGCGCGCCTGTGCCTTACAGCTCAGGGGTGGGTTCGGGCGATCGAGGACGTGATGGCCCTGGACGTGCCGGTGTTGGCCCTCGGCGGCGGCGGGTACAACATCACGACGGTACCGCGAATGTGGGCGCTCGCTTTCTCCCGTGTGTTCGGCGTGGACCTGGCGAACTCGTGCCCGAAGACCTACGGCTTCCGGGATCGCATCCCGTCACTCAGGGACGAGGAAGACCCTCCCATCGCTCCCCATGATAGGCTCGAGGCCGAGCGGCACGCTGAGCAGACCATCGCCGAGGTCCATGACAGGATCTTCGGCCATTATGGCCTCTAGCGCCTTACCTCTGCGGCGGCTGCGTGGGCATCATAGTCCACGGGTGAGGCGGTCCAGCTCACCAAAGTAGCCGGGGAAGGTCTTGGCGACGCAGCCGGGATTCTGGATCGCAATGCCGGGGACCCGGAGTCCCATTGTGGCGAAGCTCATGGCGATACGGTGGTCGTCGTAGGTCCGGATCACCGCGCCATGGGGCCGGCCGGAATAGATCGTCAGCCCGTCCTGATGCTCGGTCGCCCGTATGCCCACGCGGCGCAACTCGGTCGCCAGCGCGCGGATCCGGTCGGATTCCTTGGCGCGAACGTGGGCGACATTGCGGATGCGCGACGGGCCGGATGCAAACGGCGCTATCGCGGCCAGCGTCATCAAGGTGTCGGAGATGTCGTTCATGTCCACCTCAACGCCGCGAAGCTGACCCGGGCCCCATAGCTCCATGCGGTCGCGCTCCATGCGCAAGGTGCAACCGGCGCTCTCCAACACCCTTGCGAATCTTACGTCCCCTTGAAGGCTGCCGTGCCCCAGCCCCTCGATCAGGACGTGTCCTTGAGTGATGGCCGCGGCAGCGAGGAAGTACGACGCGGCCGACGCGTCCGGCTCGATGTCGTACCGGCGGCTCGCGACAGCCTGCGGCGCAGGCACGCAGTATTCGCGCACGCCCGTCGTCGTAGCCGTGTCAGCCTGAATCCCCCAATCGTCAAGCATCGCCAAGGTCATGGCGACATAGGGCTCAGACGCCAGTTCTCCGCGAACGGCCAGAACAACGGGACCATCGGCGTGAGGCGCCGCAAGTAGAAGGCCGCTAAGGTACTGGCTGCTCAGGGCCGATTCCACAAGGGCGCGTCCGCTCTTCAGCCCCGTTGTCTTCACCAACAGAGGTGGGCACCCATCGCCGTTGACGGTAGCGGCATCTACACCAAGCGATCTGAGCGCCAACGCCAACGGCTCGATCGGGCGCTGACGCATGCGCGCAGAACCGTCAATGCGGAACTCGCCGCGCCCAAGAGCCACGACGGCCGCCAGGAATCGGGCGGAAGTGCCGGAGTTCCCGACGTCGAGGTCCACACCGTGTGCCGGCAGAACGCCGGCGCATCCTGACACGACCACCCGGCCACTCCGCTCGTCGGCAACGACGCCGATGCCCAGTCTCTCGAGAGCCGCCATCATCACTCGGGTATCGTCTGAGAACAGGGCCCCCCGGAGCTCCGAGGACCCGTCTGCCAGTGCCGCCAGCACCAGTGCCCGATTGGTGATGGACTTGCTGCCCGGGAGCCGGGGAGACCCTGTCACCGGCCTATCTGTGAGGGCGATGGGCAGAGGGTCACGCACCGGCTACATCCTCGGCCCGACCTGCAGCCAGATGCCTCTCGACGGCCGCTGCGTCGCCGCTTGTCAGATGGCCGCGTAGCGCCGTCAGGTAGTCGGTGATCTCCTCGAGCGCGCGAGACACATTGCCTGCGTTGTCGAGGAGCACCGGCGCCCAGAAGCCGGGATCGGAGCGCGCGACGCGCGTCACGCTTCGGTAGCTGCCGCCGGCAGCGTCTTCCGTCAGCCCTCCGAGTTGCGCCTGCGCACATGCGGCCACTGCATAGGCAACGGCGTGCACCGCGTGGCTCATGTACGCGGCCATCCGGTCGTGTGCGTCGGGGGACATGCTGTGGGCGTTGCGCCCCGTCGCGGTGCGAACCAGCGCCGCAGCCCGGCCCAGTGCGGCAGGGCACGTGCGCTCCGACGGGGTCAGGATCCACGGCGCGCCGTCAAGGATGATGTCCGATGCGTGAGCAGGCCCATTCCTCTCTGAGCCGGCCATGGGGTGTCCACCGACAAAGCGCGGACCAAGGAGCGTTTCGCATTCCGCAACGACGCGGGCCTTGGTGCTGCCAAGGTCGGTCACTGCGGCGCCGGAGCGAATCTCCCCGGCCAGGGCCTCGGCCACCGAAGCAATGGCGTTGACCGGGACCGCCAGGACGACGAGGTCCGCTTCGCGCGCCGCAGCCGCGCATGCTGGGGCCAGGGCGCAGACGGCGCCCAGTGCAAGCGCATGGTCGGCAGAGGACGGGCACGCGTCGAAGCCGACCAGATCGAGGTCCGGGGCGCGCTTGCGGAGAGCCAGTCCAAGAGACGTCCCCATCAGCCCAAGCCCGATGATGGCGATGCGCCGGACCCCATTCTCGAGGAGACAGGTACCCCGGTCGTCTCCGGCTGCGGGGCAGTTCTGCATGGGACCTATGTCAGCATTCGCGCCCGACGGCGGCAGCGACGGGCCGCACCCGCGCCATGAATCGGGCGAAACTGGCAAAGGTGAGCGACTGCCCACCATCCTTCAGGGCGTGTTCGGGGGATGGGTGCACCTCGACCATCACGCCGTCGGCCCCAGCCGCCACTGCGCCGCAAGCGACGGCAGCGACCAAGCTCCATCTGCCCGTTCCGTGCGCGGGATCGCCGATCACAGGCAGGTGCGAGAGCTCTTTCATAGCTGGAATAGCATTGATGTCGAACGTGTTCCGCGTGAACGTCTCGAACGTCCTTATCCCCCGCTCGCAGAGGATGATCTGGTAGTTGCCGCGCGACGCGATGTACTCGGCCGCTTGCAGCCACTCCTCCAACGTGCTGGCCCAGCCACGCTTCAGCATCACCGGGGTGCGGCACTCGCCGATCTCGCGCAGGAGCGTGAAGTTCGTCATGTTCCTGGTGCCGATCTGAAGGATGTCGGCGTAGCCGGCCACAAGCTCAACGTCGCGCGGATCCATGACCTCGGTGATCACAGGAAGCCCGGTCTCGTCGCGAGCGGCGGCGAGCAGCTTCAATCCGTCCTCACCCATCCCGTGGAAGCTATACGGTGATGTGGAAGGCTTGAAGGCCCCGCCGCGCAGAACATGGGCTCCCTGCGCCTTCACCTCGCGCGCGGTTGCCAACATCATCTGCTCGGACTCAATCGTGCACGGGCCGGCCATCACGCACAAGCGAGAGCCGCCGATCGTCACCCCGCGAACCTCGAGGACCGTTCCGTCCGGGTTGAACTGCCTGGCCACTACCTTGTACGGTTTGGAGATAGGGACGACTCGGTCCACGTACGCCAGAGCGGAGAGCTGGCTGGCAAGCTCGGCCTTCTCGGCGTCGAGCGCGCCGATCGCGCCGACGATCGTCGTCTCGGCGCCCCGCGATAGGTGAACGCCGAGCCCACGCGACTTCAGGATGTCGCTGATCTCGGCGACCTCGAGGTCCGTGACGCGCTGGCTAAGGATGATGATCACGCAACTCCCCTCCGCACGGGGATTATAGCACGGCCCTCGTGCGCCGGTTGACCGAGCGCGCGACGAGCGGTATACTCACGTCCACAACACCCATACGACGCCGACGGGGAGGAGTAGCCCCTCTTTGCGCGACAGAGAAGGCGGGCAAGGTGCGAGCCGCCGCGCGCGATCGGGGTGAACGTCGCCTCCGAGTCGCCAGCCGAACGCGCAGTGCGCCTCAGGCCGGGCCGGGTGCGCCCGTTACAGCGTGCGAGTGTCCGACCGATCGGGGTCGGGAACGAGGGTGGTACCGCGCGGGCAGACGCCTGCGTCCTTTGGGGACGCGGGCGTTTTCGATTCCTCGGGTCCGCTTGAAGAGGAGGATGGGATGGAACTGGCCAGGGCATATGACCCAGGTGCGGTTGAGCAGCGCCGCTACGAGAAGTGGCAGTCGGAAGGTCTGTTCGGGGCTGTTCCCGGCGAGGGAAAGCCCTACTGCATCACCATACCGCCGCCCAACGTTACCGGCAGCCTGCACATCGGGCATGCGCTCAACAACTCCATCATGGACTGCCTGATTCGGTGGCGTCGCATGTGCGGCGACAATGCGTTGTGCTTGCCCGGAACGGACCACGCAGGTATCGCCACGCAAGCTGTGGTGGAACGCGAGCTCGCCGTCGAGGGACTGACGAGGCACGACCTCGGACGTGAGCGCTTTGTGGAGCGATGCTGGCAGTGGCGAGAGCAGTACGGCAACCGGATATACCTGCAACTTCAGCGCCTCGGGTGCTCCTACGACTGGTCGCGAGCCAGGTTCACGCTCGATGAGCCTTACGTGGAGGCCATCTACGAGGAGTTCCTTCGCTGGTGGGACCGGGGCCTCATATACCGGGGCGCTCGGGTTGTGAACTGGTGTCCCCGGTGTTCGTCCGCGATCTCCGACATCGAGGTGAACTCGGAAGAGCGCCAGGGCTCCCTCTACCACATCCGCTATCCCATGGCTGATGGTGACGACTCGGTCGTCGTGGCGACGACTCGCCCTGAGACCATGCTGGGCGACAGCGCCGTCGCTGTGAATCCCGCGGATGAACGGTACGCGCCTCTGCGCGGCAGGATGGTGCGGCTGCCGCTGACGGACCGCGTCATCCCCGTTATCTTCGACGAGTATGCGAAGATGGACTTCGGGACGGGTGCGGTTAAGGTCACCCCGGCGCACGACCTCGACGACTTCGAAGCGGGGCTGCGCCACCATCTGCCGCAGATCAAGGTGATCGGCGATGACGGCCGTATGACCGCCGATGCCGGCGAGGCCTATGCGGGTCTGGACAGGTGGGAGTGTCGTGAGCGCATTCTGGCCGACCTCGGCGCCCAGGGTCTTCTCGTCGGGGCTGAACCCTATGTCGTGAAGACGCCGCTGTGCGACCGGTGCAAAACGGTTCTTGAGCCGCTGCTATCGGAGCAGTGGTTCGCGCGGCAGTCCGAGTTGGCCGCACCGGCGATTGAGGCTGTGGAGTCGGGCCGCATACGCTTCCTGCCCGAGCGGTATGTGCGGGTCTACCTCGACTGGTTGCGCAACATCCGCGATTGGTGCATCTCACGCCAGCTCTGGTGGGGGCACCGCATGCCGGTCTGGTGGGCCGAAGACGGTAGGCACTCGGCAGGACGCGACATTGAGGATGCAGCACGGCGCCTCGGCGTCGCGCCGTCCGAGTTGAGACAGGATGAGGACGTTCTGGATACCTGGTTCTCGTCGGCATTGTGGCCGCACGCGACGCTTGGCTGGCCCCGGGCAACCGACGATCTCGCGTTCTGGTACCCCACGGACCTTCTGTCGACGGCCCAGGAGATCATCTACCTGTGGGTTGCGAGGATGGTGATGACGGGCCTGGACTTCATGGATGAGATACCTTTCCGCGATGTCTACATCCACGCGACGGTGCTTGACGCCAGGGGCGAGCGAATGTCGAAGAGCAAGGGCAACGGAGTCGATCCACTCGAGATGATCGAGAAGTACGGGGCGGACGCACTTCGGATGTCGCTGCTCCTGCAGGCCGGGAAGAACCAGGACATCAGGTACTCGGAAGACAAGGTGCGACTCGCCGGGACGTTCGTGAACAAGCTCTGGAACGCCGCACGCTTCGTGATCGGGAATCTGCAGGGGTACGAAGACGCAGGCGGGATCTCCGCGGTGGTAGACGGCGGCCTCCTGGAAGTTAAGGGAGGCCCGAAGTCGCTTGACCTCACCGATCGGTGGATACTCTCGCGGTTGCAGACCACCGTCGGGTCAGTTGCGGGTGCGCTCGAGACCTATGACCTTGACGATGCGGCCAGAAGCCTCTACGCCTTCGTGTGGGACGACTTCTGCGATTGGTTTGTGGAGGCGTCCAAGGTCCGGCTGCGGGCCGGGGGCGAATGCGCGAGCACAGCTCGGCTTGTACTGGCGCATGTTCTCGATCAGGTGCTGCGCCTGCTCCACCCGCTCGTACCTCACGTCACGGAGGAGCTGTGGCAAGCGTTGCGCGGTGTGTGCGGGCTGGAGCCCGAGCGCGAGAGCCTGATGACGGCCCGCTTCCCTCTAGCTCACGCACGCTGGGCGAGCGAAGTCGCCGAGAAGCGCATGGAGTTGCTGATGGCTGTGATCCGCGGCATCAGGAATCTGCGAGCGGAGTTCGGTGTGCCTCCCGCGACCCGAGTGGACGCGTGGCTCGTGCCGGAGTCCCGAGAGGTGGGCCTTACGGTCACGGACAACCTCGATACGCTCGCGTCGCTGGCGCGCCTCGGCGGCTGCCGGGTCAGCGACGGGGCGCCAGCCGACACGCGCGGCTGGTCAAGCTTCGCCGTGGCCGGAGCTCAGGTATACGTTAGCATCGGGTCTGCTCTCGACGTCACGAAGGAGCTAGCCAGGATAGAGCGCGGTCTATCAGAGGCGGATGCTGAGATCGCCAGGTCGGAGGCCAAGCTGGCGAACCGCGCTTTCGTCGAGAGGGCGCCCGAAGGCATAGTCGCGAAGGAGCGCGCGCTGTTGGCTGAACATCAGGAGTCGAAAGCACGCCTTCTCCAGAGGAGGACGCAGATGCGCGCTCTGACCACCGAGCAGACCGACGAGTGACCAACTGGTGCCACGGGAGGGACACCCGCCGCATGACCGACGGGTGTCCCGCCGGTGATCTACCGTGCGGCAGTTACGCGGACAAGGCACTCGCCCTGGAAGGGCTCACCGTCCTTCGTCGCGCCGACGAGAACCATGCGCTTTTCTCCATGGTTCGGGAGCTGCGGGCGCCAGTCTAGGCCGACGAGCACACCCCGCCGTCCCCGTATGCTGCTGGGACGACATGGCCACCGTGAAGTTGCCGCGTGGCGGACGGAATGTGCAGGAAACGCCTCACGACCCGACGTATGCAAGCCTGACGGGCACCTTCGGATTCGCCCGGCGGTAGCTTGGAGGGTGGGTACGCACAGCATGGCGCGAGTTGACGGTCGCGAGAGAAACCAGATCAGGGCTGTACGCCTGGAGAGGGGGTACCTGCCTCACGCCGAAGGATCCTGCCTCATCAGCGTGGGGAACACCAGGGTCATCTGCGCAGCGAGCGTCGAAGACCGTGTGCCGCCGTTTCTTCGAAACAGCGGCCGCGGATGGGTCACCGCCGAATACGGCATGATGCCTCGCGCCACGAGCGAGCGCACGGCGCGTGAAACCCGCGGACCGGGCGGGCGAACGATGGAGATCCAGCGAATGGTGGGGCGGAGCCTCCGGGCCATCGTGGACATGGACGCCCTGGGCGAACGGACCATCACACTGGACTGCGACGTCATCTCTGCGGACGGGGGGACACGTACCGCCTCCGTCACCGGAGCATGCGTGGCCCTGGTGGATGCGATACGCTGGATGGGGCAGGAGCGCCTTCTCAAGAAGACGGCCCTCGACGGCATGGTGGCCGGCATTAGCGTCGGCGTGGTCAACGGCGACGAAGCGCTGGATTTGTGCTACGACGAGGATCGGCAGGCTGCCGTAGACATGAACGTGGTCATGACCGATAAGGGCAGGTTCGTGGAAGTACAGGGCACTGCCGAGGGCGTACCCTTCGACCGAGCAGCCCTGAACCGGCTCCTTGACCTTGCGCATGCCGGCATTCAGCACCTGCTGAAGCTGCAGCGCGAGGCGCTGGACTAGACCGAGTCCCACAGGGTTCGGAGGGGAGGACACCGATGCTCCTGTGCTTCATCAGGCACGGCATCGCCGAACATCCGTCCGCGCACGTAACGGACGCCGAACGTGCGCTCACGAGCGAGGGAGTTCGGGCCATGGAGTGCGCGGCGGCCGGCATTGCCCGCTTGCGTTTGGGCATCGGCGGGATCGTGACCAGCCCCCTTGTGCGGGCGCGCCAGACCGCTGGAATCGTCGGGGAAGCTCTGGGGCTCGACCGGCGGATCTCCGTTGCCGAGGAGCTCGACGGACGCTTCTGCCTCGCCGGCCTTCAGCGGCTTCTGGCCGGACGCCCTGAGGAACGGGCGCTCGCATTGGTGGGGCATGAGCCTACGTTCAGCATCACCGTCGCGGATCTCATTGGCGGCGGCGACGTAGAGATCAAGAAAGGGTCACTCGCTGTTGTCGAGACCGAGCGGGCGGAGCCGGGTGCGGGTGTTCTGCGGATGCTGCTTCCGCCGTCGGTGCTCAGGGAGCTTGGCGGACGCGGGTGAACCGTGAATCTGGGCCGGGGCTGCCGCAGCTCCTCATGCGCAGGCCGCATTTGTCTGGGCTGCCCGAGCACCCGGCACCGGACGGCACGGCGATCAGGCCCGCGACGGACGCCGACTGCGACGCCGTGGCCGTCCTCCTCTCGGATGCGTTTGGGATGGAGTGGACCGCGGGTCGAGTCCGTGCGGCACTGACGGCCAATCCACAGGTGGACACGGTATACGTCGCGACCCAGGGCACCGTCGTACTCGCGACCGCCTCGGCGCGTCTGGATCACGATGCGTTCCCGGGCTCGGGCTATGTGCACTGGGTCGGCACCTCGGTGGCCGCCCGCCGGCAGGGCCTGGGTCGCGCGGTGTGCATCGCGGTCCTCAGACGCTTCGCCGATATCGGTTGCGACGACGCGGTGCTTGAGACGGATGATGACAGAATCGCGGCGATTCGTCTGTACATGGCGTTGGGGTTTGAGCCGGAGTTGCGGCATCCGGAGGACGCCCGGCGATGGAGCCGCGTTCGATGGCAGATGAGCGAGAACCAAAGGGAGGCGTGATGTGATGAAGCGCGCGTTGATCGTGTGGGGTGGATGGGATGGCCATGAGCCCGAGGCTGTGGCGGAAGTGTTCGCCGAGCTGGCGAATGATGCTGGCTTCGAAGTAACCACCGAGACCTCACTCGACGCCTTCCGGGACGGCAGCCGCCTGGCCGGCTTCGACGTGATCGTCCCTGTCTGGACCATGGGGACCATCACTGGTGAGCAACTGGGGCCGATGTGCGATGCCGTGCGGAAAGGCGTGGGGCTGGCGGGGTGTCACGGCGGGATGTGCGACGCGTTCCGCGACGCCACTGACTATCAGTTCATGACCGGCGGTCAGTGGGTCGCGCACCCCGGCAACGACGGCGTCACGTACCGCGTATGCATCAAGGATCACGACCACTACGTAACGGCCGGCCTGACCGACTTCAGTGTGACTTCCGAGCAGTACTACATGCATGTGGACCCGTCGAACAGAACCTTGGCGGTCACTCCAATGCCTGTTGCCGACGGGCCGCACGCGGCGAACGGGCCGTTTGAGATGCCGGTTGTCTGGACCAGGATGCATGGTCAGGGTCGCGTGTTCTATACGTCGCTCGGGCATACGGCATCCGTCTTGCGGGGACCGGAGGCTCTCGAGATCTGCCGGCGCGGCCTGATCTGGGCCGCCCGAGCCGACCACTGATCGGCGTTGAGGCGGTCGGCGACCATGGAAAGGAGTCTCAGTGACCCAGCAAGCTGTGACGGAAAGCGCGGTGCGCGATGCGTTGCGCTCGGTGATGGACCCCGACCTGGGCCGGGACATTGTGGCCCTGGGGTTCGTGACCGATGTCGCGGTTGAGGGAGGCGCCGTCTCGGTTCGCATCGAACTGACGACGCCTGCATGCCCGGTTCGCGACTCCTTGCGCGAGCAGGCGGAAGACGCCGTTCGCGCGATACCGGGTGTTGACGATGTGCACATCGAGATGACGGCACAGGTCCGGGCGCCGCGGCGCGCCGAGGCGCTTGCCCCCGGCGTGAAGCATGTCGTAGCTGTTGCGAGCGGCAAGGGCGGCGTAGGCAAGTCCACCGTCGCCTGCAACCTTGCCGTCGCGCTTGCGCAGGCTGGAGCAAGGGTCGGCCTGCTCGATGCCGACATCTACGGACCGACGGTGCCCCTTCTGATGGGAGTCAGCGAGGAGCCCGAGATCGAAGGCGAGAAGATCCTGCCGATCTACCGGCATGGTGTCTTCCTCATGTCCATGGGCCTGTTCCTCGACAGCGACAGAGCAGTCGTCTGGCGCGGCCCGATGATCGGCAAGGCGTTGCAGCAGTTCTTCCAGGACGTGGAATGGGGGGACCTGGACTACCTTGTGGTAGACCTCCCCCCTGGGACAGGCGACGCCCCCATGTCGCTGGCGCAGCTCATCCCGTTAACGGGGGTAGTGATCGTTATGACGCCCCAGGACGTTGCGCAGCGGATCGCAAACAAGTCGGTCGTCATGTTTCGCACGCTTGAGGAGAGCACGGGGCGTCCGCTGCCCATCCTCGGGATCGTCGAGAACATGAGTGGGTTCGCGTGTCCGCGGTGTGGGACCGTGACCCCGCTCTTCGGTGCCGACGGCGGTCGGCGAGCGGCCGAGCGACTTGGCGTGCCATTCCTCGGCGCGATTCCCATTGACCCAGCGGTGACAGCGTCGGGCGATGCAGGTCAGCCCGCGATCCTGCTCGAGCCCGAGACGGCGCAGGCTGAGGCATTCCGACACATCGCCGGCCAGGTTGCCGCAAGGATCAGCAGGTTGTCAACCGCTTAGGGCGGCGCCGTTTGACGGGCCGGGCGCAGGTCGGTAGAATCGGGGCCACGGGCGACCCGGACGCGCTGCCGCCCGGAAGGGAGTAGACCAGATGCGCGCAACCGTTTGTCTGGTGATGTGGGCATGGGCAGTCGCGCCTGCGTTGTCGGCCACGCTGCCTGCCGCACAACGCGACAAGGCGAGACCTGTTGACCTTCCCACTGGAGCACGTGTCGCCGTGGTCGCCATGAACTCCAAGGGCGGGAGCCAGGTGGACACGGTGGTTGCCGACATGCTCACCAGTGCCCTGAGGCGCAACGGTTGGCGTGTCCTGGAGCGTCAGGAACTCGGGGAGGTATTGCGCGAACAGCAACTCGTACGCTCCGGCGATGTCGACCCGGAGACCGCGGTCCAGGCAGGCAAGCTGGTGGGCGCGCAGTATCTGATCGGCGCGAAGGCGACCGAGTTCGGAGTCCGTGACACGCGCCACGGCGGGCTCTTCGGCTTGGGTCCGTTCGGCGGCCTTCAAATCCGGAGCGCAACAGGCCGGGTGGTCCTCGACGCTCGCGTGATCGACGTCCGGACGGGCGAGGTGCTCGGCACGGCAACGGCAGAGGGCAAGATCGTGAACTACGGCGGCACGCTCTTTGGCGGCTCATGGGTCGGCGGCTCGATCACCCTCGGAGGCGTGGATGTCAACAGCAAGGAGTGGTCGGAGAGCCTTCTGGGCCGCGCTGCGCGCCGAGCCGTTGACGATGTGCTCCAGAGGCTCGTGAATGCGGGTGTGACCCTGGCAGGCAGGATTCTCGCAGTGATGGACGGCGGCTTGTGTGTCGTGGGGCTTGGAACGAACGATGGCCTGCGAGAGGGCGACGATCTCGAACTGGTCGCGCTGCGCACCGTGAGAGATCGCGCCGGCCAGGCCGTTTGGACGGAGGAGGAGCGGGTCGGCCTCCTCACGGTTACCGAAGCGCGGTCTGATCGTTCCAAGGCCAAGGTCGCCGAGGGCGATCCGCCGACTGAGGATCACCTGGTCCGCGTGCCGCGGCGACGAGACGGCGGCAGAAGACCCAAGCGCTGACCATGGCGCGCCTGTTCGGAGCCCATATGCCGACCAACGGAGGGCTGGCGTCCGCGCTGACGTCAGGCGCGGAGATCGGCTGTACGGCCATACAGCTATTCACCGCGAACCCCAAGCAATGGCAACACGCACCGCTCAGTGATGACGACGTCGAGTCGTTCCTGAGTGCGCGCGAGGCGACCGGCATCGCCTTCGCGTGCGCCCACGACTCGTATCTGATCAACCTGGCCGCGCCGGACCAGAAGATACACTCCTCGTCCTTGCGGGCCTTTCGACGAGAGATCGAGCGGGCCCATCGGCTGGGCATACCGTGGGTAGTCACGCACATGGGCGCGCACGTCGAGAGCGGCGAGGAGGCCGGGCTCGAGCGGCTGACTCGGAGCGTGCGGCAGCTTCTTGACGAGACGGACGGGATGTCGGCGGGGATTGCGCTGGAGACGACGGCCGGGCAGGGCACGGGCCTGGGCTACACCTTCGAGCAGTTGGGGAGGGTACTCAATGGTGTCGGGGAGCACCCGCGTCTGGGGGTATGCCTCGACACTTGCCACGTGTTCGCAGCGGGGTACGACCTGACTACGGAGGAGGGTTACCTCGATCTTTGGCAGCAGTTCGAGATGCTGGTGGGACTGAGGCGGCTGCGCATCCTACACTGCAACGATGCGAAGAAGCCCCTGGGCAGCAGGGTAGATCGCCACGAGCACATCGGGCAAGGGCGTATCGGGCTGGAGCCGTTCCGCTGGATGGTGAACGACCCCAAGCTCAGCGGCCTCCCCTTCATCGTCGAGACGCCCGATGCCGAGACCATGCACAAGGTGAACCTGGAGACCCTTCGCGGTCTCGCGACGACCGAGTAGCGGGATGAAGGCTGTTGCAGCCGTGACCGGCGCGTCCATGGCGCTTGCAGTGGCATGGCTGCTATGGCTCGGCTCGCATAGGCCTGCGCAAGAGCCACACGGCCCGCAGCCCCGGCCTGCCCCTCAGCCTGGAGCCGTGGGCCCTGCGTTGGGGAGAGCGGGCAGGCTCGAAGCTCCGCTTCCCCCAGATGAGCGCGAACGCCGCGACTACAGCATGCGCCGCGCGCCTCTCATGCGCGATCTCCGCGCGGCTTGCTCTGGCGCGCGAGCAGACTGCACGGTTGCCGACCGGCTCGACACGCTGGACATCACGCTCGAAGAGCCCTGGGCAGTCTCGGGCGCCAAGCTTCGGGATCGCGCGATCGGCCTTGGGGCGGAGAGCTACGGCTTCCGGAGGCTCCGCTTCTTCCAGGTTGCCAAGGAGGGCTCGGGACGCGAACCGACGCTGGTGGCGGAGGTGACCCTCGACAGCCAAGGCGTGTGGACGACCTTCATGCGCTGACGAGCCAGGCCCCATCCCGCTCGACGAAGAGGCCGGGGGGAAGCGGCTCCGGACGAGAAACTCCATGCTCGATCGTGCGATGACGACCGGTATCCGATGCCTCGTTGACTCCCAGCATGATGTCGAGCACGTGCAACGCCAAATCGCCGCTCGCTCGGTGATCTCGACCCGCGCTCGCAGCCACGACCATGTCGGCAACCCCAATCCCCCGCGCGTTCTCGGCGAACCCGTGCGTTAGCGGCTGCTCCTCCCAATCGGTAGAAGCGACACGCCGCATAAGCACCTTGCCGCCGAAGCCGTTGGGGTCAGGTACAAGCAGGGATCCCTCGGTGCCGTACACCTCAATGCGCGGCAGAGTGCTGTGCCAAACGTCGAAGCTCATCAGCACCGTACCGATGGCGCCGGAGGCAAACTGCAGCACGCCGGCGATATGCGTGGGCGTTTCGACGATGACGACCTTGCCGTGCTTGGGCTGACTGGTGATGGTCCGCTCGGGAAAGGTGATACGGGAGCAGCCGGTCACCGCCCGAACTGGTCCCAGAAGGTTCACAAGGGCTGTGAGGTAGTACGGTCCCATATCCATCATCGGGCCGCCACCGACCTCGTAGTAGAACTCCGGGCTCGGGTGCCAGCTCTCATGGCCGTGGCAGAGCATGAAGGCCGACGCTCCGACGGGTTCACCAATGGCGCCGGCGTCGATGAGAGCCCGGCAGATCTGGTGAGATCCGCCGAGGAAGGTGTCCGGCGCGCACCCGACGCGCACGCCGTTATCGGTCGCCGTGAGCATGAGGGCCTCGCCTGCTGCGCGTGACGTCGCGAGCGGCTTCTCCGAGTAGACATGCTTGCCTGCCTGCACGGCTGCGAGGGCTACGTCTGCGTGCGCCTTCGGCACGGTCAGGTTGAGGACCAGCGAGATGTCCGGGTGCGCGAGCAGAGCCTCAACCGACAGCGACATGGGTATGCTGTGCTCGTGCGCCGCGGCACGGGCTCGGCTGTCGTCGAGATCGGCACAGGCGATCACCTGGGCGCCCCGGAAGCGCGCAAGGTTCCTGAAGTAGATGCCGCTGATGTTGCCGCAACCGATAACGCCGACGTTCGTCACTTCCATAGTGGGTAGTCCTGGGAGCGGGGATTGCGCAGGATTGTACCCCGTGTCACACTGAGTGCCCGGCAGCGTCATGGAAGCTGTGTGTCGCCTCCGGTGCGCCTCCTTCGGCATGCGCGGAGTGAGGCACGTCCCACACGCGTGAAGGCTGGTCCTGTGAAAGGGGAACAAGCTATGAGACACCTGCGGAACCTCACCCTCGCCGCCATGGCGGCTGCGGTCTGCCTCACTCCGGTGGGGTGTGGCAGCGGGGCCGATCCAGCGACGCAACTGACCGGCGTCGTGACGGACGTTGAGGGCAAGCCCGTGGCCGGCGCGGCCGTGTCATGCTCCGGGAGGTCCGTCACGTCCCTGACGAACGGCACCTTCACCATGTCCGGGGTGCCCAGCGGCTACAGGACCGTCTCGGCTTCACTGACCATCGAGGGGCGTCGCTGGAGCGGCGAAACCAAGGTAGATATCGCGTCCGGCCTTCGCAACTGCAGCGTGAACGTCATCGTCTCGGACGACCGGTACCACGCCCGACTGATGGGCGCGGTTATAGACCCCGCGGGCTTCGGCCTGTCGGGCGCCAAGGTGTTCGTTGGTGGTCCGTGGGGCTCGACGCTGGCGATCACTGCTGCGGACGGCAGCTACGACATACGCCGCATCACTCCCGGCGTTACCTACACCGTGACCTGCTCGCTGGCCGGCTATGTGAATGACACCAGGACGGTCCACCTGAGCGCAAACGAGATCGGAAACGTCTCCTTCGCACTTGCCTATGGGAGCTCGCAAGGGACCATACCGGCGCCGAGTAACCCGGCTGGACAGGCCTGGACCATCGCGGACCGGATATCGCGCGGAGCAGCACAGCCCCAGGGGTACATGGCGTTTCTGAAGGCGGTCTACAGGGCGCGTCGTGGCCTCCCGCCGGCCCCGCGTTCGGCGACGGCCGCGCGTGCGACGCCTGCAGGATCGTTGATCGAGGTGGACCTGTTCTGGGACTTCAGCAACTGGAACGACCTGCTCGGGTACGCGATCAAGCGCGGCTTGTCAAGCCCGCCGTCGGCGGTGACGGCGGTCCTGCGTGACCCGTTGGCGGCCTCCTACTTCGACGTGGATGCGGCTCTGACGCCAAACACGACCTACTACTACACCATCCACTGCCTGGACACGATTGACTTCCCTGCAGACGGGACCGTCGGACCCGCCGGAGACGTGGTCGAAGTGAGACCGCTCCAACCCGTCGAGGCGTCGGCTCCGGCACAGGGCGCATCCGTTAGCGGCGACCCTGAGTTCAGGTGGACACCGGTATCAGGCGCGACCGCTTACCAGGTGATCGTCTGGAACCGGTTCCCGGATCTTCAGAACAGCGCGGACCCAAGCGGCGCCACCCCGATCTGGCCGGCTGACATGAACAACCCCGGCGCCAGCAAGGTCCAGGCGCCTCAGACATCGGTCACCTATTCCGGGCCATACCTGCAGGCGGGCACGACCTACTACTGGCTCGTTGTGGCGTCCGATCTTGGCGAGTACTCGCTCTCGGTAACGCCGCTTCGGCGGTTCGTCGCGCGCTGATCAGCCGGGCGCGCGTTACGGTTCTTAGTGGGGATCGCCGTCCCCAGTCGCTTTGCTGTCACCTGGCAGCCGTCCCAAGACATGACACGCACGGGATCAGCCCGGCACACAGGAATCCGGGCAGCGGTCACCCGCTGCCCGGTCTTCTTGAGGAACGGCGAGGGGTCGCCGTTCATGACCCGAAGGCTAAAACG
>Ga0172368_10001823_pt1 | contig 28252 bp, 25 predicted proteins | sample Lak11m_FD_114540 | JGI IMG/M metagenome (GOLD analysis project Ga0172368, IMG submission 114540) | Freshwater microbial communities from Kabuno Bay, South-Kivu, Congo - kab_022012_11m | ecosystem: Environmental > Aquatic > Freshwater > Lake | place: Democratic Republic of the Congo: South-Kivu...
ATATAATATTCCTGTAAAGATCACGGGACAGAATAATTATTCAAGCGATAATACCATCGGAGTGGTTGTCGCAGGAATTACGGATTTTGATACAAGCTATGTTGAGACCCTGGGCTCTTTTTCACTCAATGTCGCAAATGTGGGGATAAGCGACGCAAGTGCTGTAGCAGTCAGCCTACCGCGCCAGAATAACTTCTCAGTAACCGGAAGCAGTACATCTGTGCTCGGCAATTTAAAACCTGGTGATTACACATCTGCTATATTCCAGATCACAAAAACAGCTGGAGCCGGAAACACTCTTGAATTTGAGATCCAATATACCGATACAAGCGGACAAAGGCACACGATGAAAAAGTCTCTTCCTGTGACATTATCCGCAACAGGAATCCAAACCAAATCTACAAGTACAAATTATACAACATGGTTGTTGGCAGCTGTGATCATAATAGTATTATACTGGCAGCGAGGAAAAATAACATCATACCTCCAGAAACCTAAAGGAAAGTGAGATGAAAACTTTAGATATATTCAGGTTATCCCTGAGCCATGTAAAGAAAAGCAAGATGCGAAGCTGGCTCACTATTATTGGTATAGTTATAGGTGTAGCAGCGGTCGTTGCCATAATCTCCATAGGACAGGGCATGCAGCAGAGCGTCGCGTCGCGTCTGGGCAGTCTTGGTGCTGATCTGATTACAGTCACCCCGGGTTTTTCCCGCGCAAGCAGTGGTGGAGGTTTTGGGGGTGGTGGGGGAAGCAGTGCCAGTATTAACCTCACAATTAAAGATGTGAACGTGATCAAACAGATACCTGGTGTGCTTTATGTAAATGGGATGGTTTCTGGCAGATCGGATATGACAATGGGTACGGAGAAGATATCAGTATCCATAACTGGCATTGATCCTGTAGTCTGGCGCTCCATGGTCACGACCGGGCTTGAAGCAGGAAGATATATTCAGCCCGGCGATTCGAACGCTGTGGTCATAGGCTATTCTCTGGCTCACGAAACTTTCTTACAGCCAATCACCCTGAATAGGCCAGTTACCATAGGAGGAAAGAGTTTCAAGGTCGTTGGGATCTTCGTCCAGTCAGGAGGAGGTTTTGGAGGAGGTGGTGATAATGCGGTGTATATGCCAAACGATCAGGCCAGGGATGTGATAACTACAAATATATCCAGGAATACATTTTCTTCGATTATGGTAAAGGTAACTGACCCTGATCTGGCAAATCAAGTGGCTACAGATATTGTAACAAAACTTATGCCTTCGAGGCACGTTAATTCAAGAACCAGGGATTTTACAGTTACTGAATTTGCAGTAATACAGCAGCAGATAACCAGTGTTGTCCAGAGCATATCGCTGTTCCTTGCTGCAATAGCTGCAGTTTCACTTATCGTAGGTGCGGTAGGCATAGCGAATACCATGTTCATGTCGGTCATGGAACGCACAAGACAAATTGGGTTGCTCAAAGCTCTTGGCGCCACAGATGGTGAAGTTATGAAACTTTTCCTCATGGAATCCGGATTATTCGGATTTGTAGGTGGTGTCCTCGGAATAATTATCGGAGTATCGATATCGGTCGTAATATCCGCTGTGGGGTTACTGGCAATGGGACCGGGTGGGTCAATGAACGCTGTTGTCTCGCCTCAACTTCTTATCTTTGCGCTTGCATTCTCGATATTCGTGGGTATAATCTCAGGAGTGGCGCCGGCAAGGTCGGCTGCAAAAATGAATCCTGTGGATGCGCTGAGATTTGAACAATAGGGGGGTTGATGTAAATTCCCCTATGCTAAAAAAATCCACAATAAAGCCTCTTTTTCTTAAGAACGCAATTTTTTTAATCCGTTATCGCATCTCTTAAATTTATACCTAATATCTGCGATATTCCGCACACTGCCCATACATTCAAAGTCCAGCCCAGTATCAAGAAGACTGGCAAAGGTTCGTAAAATGCATAGCCCCATAATCCCGAAATAGAACCAAGAAGCTCAGTAAGACCTCCAAACCCTATAGAAACAGATGCTACAGCCAGGTTCCAGTCCAGGGTTTGTTTGCTATTATAATATAAACCTAGAATTATGAAGGCTGAATAAACAGCGATAACCTCAGGTGAAATAATACCAAGATAATTTTCAAATTGCAGGAACAGGATAAATCCCAATAGTATCATTATGAATGGGACCATCCTGAGTTTTGATCCGCCCAATTCAACATACTCGAACGCTTTTCTCAAGGAATCAGAAAAACCAATTATAGTGATCACTAATATTGGTGCGGAAAACATTGCATAGATCGGAAGACCCGGACTATCAATATAATGCCACATTCCCGCACGAACCGCATAATATTCTAACAGGAATGAAACAAGAATGGAGGCGCCTGAAATGGTAACAAAATGCTTCGTCTTCATCCTGGTCGCAAATATTGCCGCGAAAATGAACGAAAATAAATATGCAAGACTATAATATAGCGATGATTTCATCAAATAACCGCCAGAAACAAATCCGAAGAGCGATACTAGCGCAAGGACTGAAAGAATTATCAGGTTATTATTGCTCCTCTTTTTATTTTCAGACGAGTCGGGATTCTTTCCAAGGAACCATTTCCCGATATCATTCATTACCTGCAGTAAAGCCGGAGTGATATATTTAAGGATGGGCAATCTTGCCATATCATAACAAAAGAAATCCGAGGCAATGCTAAAGAATGTGTCCCAGCCTGGAAGCTTCAGGAATTTATTAGTACTCCAGACATAGAACTTGGCAACTTGTGGTTCCGGACGCTTCCACTTTCCATCTGAAGTATGTGGGTAAGGAAGCGTTTTAAAATCAAATTTCTGGAGGGCATCACCCAGCCCGCTTTCATGAGCAAGTCTTATATGTTCAATATCCTTTTCTGGATCCATGTAACCCATCATTTGTGCGGCTATTGAATCTGCCGTCACGACATCATTGGAAGCGATAATTGTAAAATAATCCACTGAATCACAGGAAAGAGGACCACCTGTTTCACCTCCGATGCTTCCATCTATTATCGTGAGGTTTGGGGTGAACGCATTATTGATCATGAAAATAACTTCATCAATACCTATTTTATGATACTTGGCCTTATCGATCTCTGGCAATGTTCCGTACATGTTCTTCATCCCAAGTGTAACACTTGTCATCATATGCGTTTTCATTGCCGGGATCGAGATAATTACATTAGCTTCTAATATTTCTTTTGAGACCTTCTCCATTGGCATTATTTTATCTTTGCCAAAATCAAAGTTCACAATGTTCGTTTCTGAAAGGTTTACAAGTTTAACATTTTTTTGTTGTGCCCATTCGACCCAGCCCTCTGCTTTCGCATTTGGCCAGAATTTCGTCCAAACCATATCAGCATCGCATAAAAATGGGTCGCCACCCGCCTCTCGCACCATATCCACAACAACACCGGTGACTTCTTTAGTGGTATAACTCCCCACAAGCTCCGGAACACCGCCGCATACGTTGATCTTGACAAGTACTTTGTCACCCGGTTTGACGAATTCCTTCATACCCCCAATCTTATCTACAGCCAGTCTTGTAGCATTCTGTGGATCATTGATCCCACTTTTGACATCATGGTAACGCATTACTGAGAATTTTGATTTAAAAGGTTTTCTTCTGCTTTTTACATCATTATAAGAATAAACTTCATTGGAATATCTCCTGGGTTTAGCGATAATAAGTGCGCTTGAATATCCAAGAAATATGAATACGGGATACAATGCAAATATCACTATGACGATAAGCAGTGGAACATCTTTCTTGTAGATTCCCGTAATATCTGAATGGAACATGAATTCTGATGCGGTCATGTTATTACAGACAACAGGGAAAACACATCGAAAAACATCCGCATAAAGCAGAATGCTAAAAGATATAAATACAATAACTACAAGCAAACCGATTGTTATTTTCGCGAGTCTTTCTAATCCCAGTTTATTTCCAATAAAATAAAGCAGGACCCCTATTATAAACAGTGCTGGCGGATCTAAAAGGAAACTCATTTTTATACCCCTATATTATTCCTGAATTGCCCTTCCACTATTTAGAACCTGTCTTAAAAACTTTTAGGGCAAAAGGCTATCGATATTATGGCAAATATTATATTATCCCGCCCTTGTCCAATATTCTCAAGATCTTAAGAATTATGACTCTACCGGGAAGTATCGCCTTTAACATTGATTTGCGGCATTCCAAGAGTGTCAATCGCAAGCTTCACAAAGCTGTTTTTCTCAGGATTTATCCCCATTTTTTGCCCCCCTACAATGTCCACTGCAATGATATTTGAACCTGCAATTATTGTCTTTGATGAGGACTAAAGTCAGCTTTAATACCTAACAGGCCATCAGCAGACCAGATACCATAGATAATCCCGAAGTGAACCGGGAATTCCTTGATCATCTCAATAGTTACACTATTGACTTCCCTGTCTGCATGGTATTCACGGAATATATTTTTGTATCACATCCAGGACTTATATTTATATGCTTTCCAATCCCACGCATAAGATCTGGACGAAGCCTTTGTTAAATAATAGGTCAGTGGTGCCAGACTGGAGAACTTGAAGGATTTGATGCACCTCTTGCGCATCTTTATCCTTCTAATGCTTCAAAAGAAATTGAAGCAGAGGTCGCAGCGTTCCAGGGACTGCTGGATCGCTAACCTCGATAGTATGCTTTTTTCCTTCGTTCTCAACTGTCAGCCTGTACTGGAAGTAATCGGCGCCCTTTCTTGGCGCCGGGAATTTCTCCGGCAGATTAAAAAAATCCGCTTTATCTATCAGTTCAAGCATTTCTTGAGCTTCTTTCGAAGGAATAGATTCAGTATTCAGCTTTGTATCCTTACGGATACCTGCAAACCCACCTCTGCGTTCAAATTGGATCAACATAGTCCTTCCCTGAAATCCCTCCTTTCTTATTTTGCCTTGGGGGTGATCCCTACTCCTGTCCAACCTTTTTTCACTGCCAGCTGCTCTTTGCTTCCTGAACCAAATAATACTCCAGCTACCTGGTATGTGTTATCAGCAGCAGATTGGAAACCTGAGTTATATCTAAGCCTGTCCCTTAATGCAATATACCATATCTTTCCAGCTTTTTCCCATGCATTTCCTCCTATTTCGATGGCGGTCAGGTAGAATGCATGGTTCGGGATACCGGAGTTGATATGCACACCTCCGTTGTCATCATAGCGAGGCAATTTGACGAATTGTTTCATATGCGCTGGCTGCGGATCCTTACCAAGGACCGGATCATCATAAGCAGTTCCTGGCGCTTTCATTGACCTTAAGGCAGTGCCATTTACCTTTGAAGTGAAGAGCCCTTCACCGATCAGCCAGTCAGCAGCATCTGCAGTCTGGTTGAGCGCTCGCTGCTTCACAAGATTACCAAAGACATCAGACATCGACTCGTTCAATGCTCCCGGCTGGTTATAATATACAAGCCCAGCCTCATATTCTGTAACTCCATGCGTTAATTCATGGCCTATTACATCTATGGATATAGTGAAGCGATTGAATAGATCTCCATCACCATCACCATAGACCATCTGGCGCCCGTCCCAGAAAGCGTTGTCATAATTCTCATCAAAGTGCACTGATGACATGATGCACATACCCCTATCATCAATGGAATTGCGCCCATATTCATCAAAGTACAGGTTATAGGTAGCATCAGCGCCATCATATGCCTCTTTTGTTGCAAGATCGCTGCTGTTCCCCGGATCCATCACTTCTTCACCGGGAAGATCCTGTCCGTTCTTGGCATCATAAACCTTGAGGCATTTAACCCCAGTTGATGCTGCAACATAGACTTCGGCAAACGCTTCGCGCCGTCCTCGCATTCTCTCGGCCATCATCAACGTTCGCATTGCCATCTCTTTCTGTTTCTGGCTGCCTTTCTTGGATATCTCTTTCAGCATATGCGGAGGTATGATACCACGTATTATGCCTGCTGACTGAATTTGTTCTCTAATAGCTGTTCTAACTTCTTTCGAAGTACATGTTTTTTCTGACTTATTTTTATTCATAATTTCCTCCATTTCATTTCTGATTTCCCTTGATCTATGGCTTATCATACTCCTTCTGGAATGCTTTCACGAATTCATCCCACTTACTCTTCTTAGCAAAATCAAGTTTGGAATAATATTTCAAATATGTCTCACGCACAGGGAAATAGATTGAAACACCGTGAGCACCGGACATCGACTTCGTGAGGTTTCCTGAAGCGAGAATAAAATCGTCATCTCCGGGTTGAAGAATATCCATCACTGCCTTTGAAGTGTCCTTTATCTCTTTCACATCTATCCTTTCATTAAGAAGTTTTGCAAAATCAAACAGATCTTTATATGTCGGATAATAGAATTGCTGCACATCATACGTAATTTTCAATATTTTGTAGAATGTATCTTTTTGAGAAACGTTCTTCTTCAAGGCAAGAGCCAGTTTATTGACAGCAGCCAATACATCAGCCATCTTCTTTGAATTCACTGCTGAAAATGTAACGGGTTCGCTGTCGGTGCCATTATCATACGATTTTATATATGAATCAACAATGACCTTACCAAAATCAGCATGAGTCATACCCGGTTTTGCTGACAATGCGCCAAGCAACTTATCATAAGGCCATCCGGCATTTGGTTCAGTTTCTTCAGATCCCACAATTATTTTAGCAGTATCTTTTAACTGGAAAGCAACCTCTAACGTATTCATCAGGCATGCATCAAATCCCAGAATATCAAATTGCTTCTCAGGAAGAAGTTTTGCCGCCTCAGTCATTACGTTCTTCATCTCCATATTATCCAGGAAATCCTTTGACTCATCATCATATAGAATAGCTCGATCTGATGCCGGGTTTTTCAATATTTCCTCAATAGTGGAGCTGAATAATGACTTTTTTATTCCTCGCTCACGGAAATTCCTTTTAATAGATGGAGAAATTTTACTTTTTTCCGGGCAGAATTCTTTTGCTTTGTCATAAACATTATCTTCGTTCCAGCCACTTCCATGATTCCACAGAACCGCCATATAATGTTGCGCCGGATATTTATTAATTCCCCATTTCAGGAAATCAAGCAGTACTTTCGGATCCCCCGTATTTGTTTCACCCAGATTCTCAACGCTATCTTTTGGATAGCCGCCGCCTTTTGTGATATATAACCTCTGGGTTCCTGCTTCGCCCGCACGGTCAAACTGTGCGATTATATTCACGTCTTTGTTTGATCCCACTTTCGCCATTTCAGCAATATCTCTTGCCCCATCTTCGTCAAGATTATTATCGCCTGCAAGATATACCATTATCGTCCATTTCTTTGATACCATAATAACGCTCCCAAATATTTAACTATATAGATATAATTATATATTGACCCGGCCACTTCCCGGATCAATATCTTAATGCTATTTTATATTGTGTTCAAAGGTAAATTCTCAAACCTTAACCGGAGATTTCCTCACTGTAGCTTCGCATTCAAGCTGCGGTATTTGTGTATAACGACCTTTCTTAAGTTCAGCTCTTACTTTCGTTAAAACTGCAGAGCGTGCAAGTTTATTTTTACTCGCTCGCATCTCTTTGCAGAAATAATAGGTAAAAGCTCCATGATAAGTCCCGTCGATTTGTGCATCAGCGCTTGTCTGATCATCGCGGCAACCTGCCCAGAGAATATGGTGAACCAATCCTTTCTCAAGCATTTTTTGATGTAATCCTTTTGAGCGCGTACCATCTACCATGTCAAAAGCTTCTAAAGACGGCGGGGGGATATAACGAGGTTTGCGGTCAAGCAACATATCAATTGCTTTGAGACCTGTGCCGCTGTGGCATGTGTCCAGGTATACCTCAAGCAAGACATTCTCAGGTAGTTGGACAAAGAGATCATGAAGCTCATCATCAATAATAACATATTTAGGATCCCACTGGTTGCCTTTTGCAGCAAGATCATGAGGACAGAACGCCTCATCTGACTTGTCCGATTCATCTCCTGAAGTGTCCGGAACCTGAGTGCCGTGGCTTGACAAGCTGAATACCAGATTATTCAATTTTCCGGCTTTTGCGTCATCGACCATTGACTTGAGGTTTTTCATGATGTTCGCTTTTGTGGCCTGTGCATCCGTAAGTTTAACTATATCCGTATCGGCAAAGCCCAACAGATCTTTTAGCAGAGATGACATATCATTTGCATCGTTCACGCAGCCGTTTAGTGCTGAGCCCGGATAATTCTTGAAATTATTTATTCCCACACACAATGCTTTTTTAGTACTCATAATTTTTTTCCTCCTCTGAAATTATATCTTGAAAATACCAGTGTCTACCCATGTCTGGCTAAGAAGCGACCAGAAGTCCAGCGCAGCTTCTTTTCTCACGTAATCATATGGAAGCCATCCATATCCTTTTTCACCCCAGGTCTCACCCCATGAATTCCGGATTAGAAGAGCTCCTTGTGTCGTATTGCCGCAAATAGAATTCTTGATTTTCATGCTGTCATTATAACCTACAGCCACAACCGCATGTCCTCCCACAATTTTATCATTTAGACAGGGGAATGGTATCTTTCCCGTGGTTCCAGCCTGACTTATCGAGCTAAATACCGTAAAGCCGAACATCGAAGGTATTCCCGCCGCAAGTGACTTCTTTACGCTTTCAAGAACCTGTTCTTTTGTAAGAGAGGGATTATCATGCCTTAAATATTTTATGCCTTTGTAATTCGATGCGAACGAATAACAAAATGCAGAGGGCTCTTTATCAAAATCCGGTGATTTGTCTGTATATGGCCAGTATTCTTCAGGCGGTACTCCGAACAATACGAGCGCCCCCATTGTATTTCGCAGGAAAGCGCCGCTATCTCCCGAAAGCTTTGCAAAGTTCCTTGTGACCTTGTAAAGGAAAAGCCTTGAAGCATCAAGGTATCTTCCAAAAGCCCTGTTCTCGAAATATTCTACAACACCAGCGCCGGCATTTGCAGTGCACGATCCTATCTGGCCCTGGTCCTCTATCTTCGAACACCACGGTCTCAGGTCAACAGATGCCGGAAGCGATTTTATATCTGCTCCTCCAAGACCTATTGGTGATAGAAGATTCTCGATTTCTTCTTTTTTCTTTGTCTCAAGCGATTCATTTATTTCAAAGGTATAGTCCCGGAAATCCGGATAATCCGGAAGCCAACCCATTCCTGTTTTTTGAAACTCCATTTTATTTCACCCAATTCTTATATGATAAAGGGCACCACTCGAACAAACCCATCATCATGTAAATCATTTGTGTTTTGTATTGGTTTATAGTTTTTGGTGAAATATGTCAGACTGTCGAAATCACATCCTTATTATCCCACCCGCCATTATACTTAAACATGAATGTCACCTCCCTCAGGAGAGGGATTGAACGTCAGGTTCATACAAATTCCTCAACGTTTGTCCCTGATATCCTCAATTCCGGTTTTTCATGCGCCCGCTGCGGGTGGTGCTGCCGCCGGAATTTCGATATCAAGATAACAGATGAAATTTCACGTCCATCCAATGCGATTTCGATCTTTCCCGACGATATCAGGCGCATAATGAAAACTACAGGCCAAAAGTGGAATGAAGTGGCTCAACCGGATATCTATTCATGTTTTTCAGATGATGATAAAATTCTGGTCATCGGATGGATATTGAGGCGAAATGATGAGGAAACGTGCATTTTTCATAAAAATGGGGGATGCACCATATACAGTTGTCGTCCCATGATATGCAGATGTTATCCTTTTTTTATGGGTGAGGGGGGAATTGAAATTATGCATTGCAATGGATTGGGTAAAGTTGGGGATAATGAAAATGCTGTGGAAATCGGACTGGCACTAAAGCGTTTTGAAATGAAGAAACTACAAAGTTACATCCGGATAATGGAGCAGATGGGGAAAAAGTTGAATATTACCGCCATGAAGTCTCTTCCTGTAAAATATTCTGGTGATGTTTTTGTTTTTGATGGTGAATCGATTTCAATATGTAAACTGTGAAGAAATTAAAATCGTGCTTAATTTAGGGATAAAGTATCACATACCTATTTATCCCAAAAGAGTTTGGCGCCGTTATTTCAAGATCTATCGATGCCCCCCGTTCCTGGTTCAGGGATAAAGATATTGTTTCCTTTGGGATAAGAATTGGGTTTGTATAATCAGTCGTATAAATTTTAAGATCTACTAAATCTCCGCTATTAAGAACTGGAGTATCAGGACCGAAAGACATATCCTCATCACGTACCAGAGTTGCGCTAAATGTATTTAGGATATTGCTTGTATTTGAATACCTAAAAACCTCATTTTCTTCTGTGCTGATTTTCATTATAATTATGTTCCTCAAATCCAGAGACTCAGCGCCCACCTCTGGCTTGATACGGATCAACAAACCCTGAATGCCCGGTTGAAGACCTGGTACAGAAGAGTTCACCCTGTCCCCAATAATGTTCTCAACCACAATATTTGATGTGACCTTTGCAGGAGAATCTTTACCTGTAAGCATTGCTTTTTGCTGAAGTGCTCCCGTTGAATATATCAGCACAACCGCAGCTACTGCTGCGACTAATACCATTGCAATAAAAATTATCAGTGTGCCAATACCAACATCTGCCATCTCATTATCAAATAGTTTCATTTACATCGTCCAGCCTCCGAAAGGAAATGTTACGGTTTAGGAATATTATGTGCTGCATTTAAACTAATGTGTGAAAAATGTGTGAGTCAAGCTTAAGGCATGTAAACTCAATTCGGCAATCCTTATATTTATCTTTAGCCTTGTGGGACTGGAGAGAAATCTATTGACGACTACTTGCACAGCCCCGGGTAAAATATACCTCTTTGGCGAGCATGCCGTGGTATATGGAGAACCAGCAATAGCCTGTGCTGTAGAGCTTCGCACACGCGTCCAGGTGAAAAAATCAGATTCCATTTCGATTTCATCAGATATGGGGACAACAGGGCTTGATTTTGAGATACATCCCTATGTTTGTGCAGCTATCCAGAAAATGGGTTCACCGGAAGTATCCATAAAAATAAATTCACATATCCCCGTGGGTTCAGGACTTGGCTCATCTGCCGCCGTAACTGTGGCGACACTGGCTGCTATCAATATCGAGTGTGGTCAGGGATATGAAAAGGAAAGAATCGCACAAATGGCGCACGAGATAGAAAAGGAAGTGCAGGGAGCGGCAAGTCCTACTGATACATTCGTTTCCACATTCGGCGGAGTGATCGAAATACCATCCCGCAAAAGGCTTGATCTTCTTGATTGCGGGATCGTAATTGGGAATACAGGCAAAGGCGCATCATCCAAAAAAACGGCAAAACTCGTAAAACAGGTAGCTGTGCTTAAAGAAGAATACCCCGATTCCATAAATTCCATAATCAAGACCATCGGTTCATTCGCAAAGCATGGTGAAATAATGGTCACTCAAAAAAAATACCAGGCACTTGGGCGACTTATGAATGTAAATCATGGGCTGCTGGATGCTCTTGGCGTCAGTACCCTGGAATTATCCGACCTTGTCTATGCAGCGCGAAACGCTGGCGCATATGGGGCAAAACTCACAGGAGCTGGAGGCGGCGGATGCATGGTGGCTTTGACTGATTCACAGGAAGAGGTTGCGCAGGCTATTGAAAAGGCAGGAGGCAAAGCAATTACTACAAGATTTACGCGGGAAGGTGTTTTACAGGAATGAGCCTCATTATATTGAAGATCGGGGGAAGCGTAATTACCGAAAAAGGTTCAATATCCAGAGCGAGGGACGCTGAAATTGACAGGATATCAAATGAGATCGCATCATTCAGGAAAGATTCGGATTCACAGCTTATACTTGTTCACGGCGCAGGTTCTTTCGGTCATCCCCAGGCCATGAAATACAAGTTAAACTATGGATTCGATGCGCAAGGTGTTTATCTAACACATACTTCCGTGAAACTGTTAAATTCAAGGGTCGTAGAATCATTAAATAATGCAGGCGTCCATGCCCTGCCTGTTCATCCCTTGAGTTCATGCCTGCTTGAAAATGGGAAACTTATTGATTTCCAGATCGGGCAAATACGGGTGATGCTTGAAAAAGGAATCGTTCCTGTACTTCACGGGGATGTTGTTATGGATATAACCAAAGGGGCATCAGTTCTTTCCGGGGACAGGATAATCCCATATCTAGCCATTTCTCTGAAAGCTTCAAAGATCGGGGCAGGAAGTGATGTTGATGGAGTTCTTGATGAAAAAGAAACTGTCATAAGGAAGATAACACCCTTTGGTTTTATGGATTTGAAAAAAAACATTAAGGGTTCAGGATCGACAGATGTTACGGGAGGAATGCTTGGTAAAGTATCGGAACTGCTTGAACTCGCAAGCAAAGGCGTTGATTCACGTATTTTCAATGCTTGGCGAAAAGGTATGGTCTCAAGATTTTTATATGGAGAAGATGTCGGGACATTAATATCAGACAAATGAGTTATATATTTTGGATTTAATAAGGTCATGAAATGAGCACGTCGCAAAGGAAGATAGAACATTTATTATTATGCGTTGAAAAAGACGTTGAAGCCCATAGATGTAATACCGGCCTGAGGGCGTCTGGTTTTGATGACATTGACCTTGTTCATAACTGCCTTCCTGAAATAAATAAAAAGAATCTATTTCTTGAGACAGAATTCTTGGGCAAGAAGTTGAATGCACCCATACTTATAGCATCAATGACCGGAGGTCATCCCGACACCAAAGCCGTGAATGCAACGCTTGCAAGCGCAGCAGAAGAGCTTGGGATAGGGATCGGCGTTGGCAGTCAGAGAGCAGCTATAGAAGACCCGAATATGGAAGATTCATTCAGGATAGTCCGGGATAAAGCGCCAAATGCCTTTATTTACGGTAATGTAGGCGCTGCACAGCTAAATGAGTTCGGAATCGCTGGGCTTGAGCGTGCAGTTGAGATGATAGGAGCCGATGCTATGGCGATACATCTGAATTTCCTCCAGGAAGCAATACAGCCAGAAGGAAATGTTGATGCCACAGGATGCCTTGCAGCAATAAAAAAAGTATGTGATGAACTATCAGTTCCAGTGATCGTAAAAGAGACAGGCGCCGGTATCGCGCATTCCCAGGCTCTGGCTATTTGCGAAGCTGGCGCATCTGCTATCGATGTGGGAGGTCTTGGAGGAACAAGCTGGGCTGGTGTTGAAACATACCGTGCGCAAAAGCGCGGCGATCTATTGTCCGAACATGTTGGGAAAGAATTCTGGAACTGGGGCATACCTACAGCTGTAAGCATAGTCGAATCCACTATCTCAATACCAGTAATTGCAACTGGTGGCGTACGATCAGGCATAGACATGGCAAAGTCTATCGCACTTGGCGCATCACTTTGTGGGGTCGCATTGCCTCTTGTAGGTCCTGCTTTAAAAGGGCAAAAGGATGTGGTTGACAGGTTGAACTTGATGATCGAAGAATTACGTGTTGCCATGTTCTTATGCGGATCCAGGACAATTGAAGAGCTTGGCAACGCATCGTTAGTTATAAACGGAAGCACCAAGGGATTCCTGGAGCAGAGAGGATTTGAGACAGGCAAATTTGCGAGAAGAAATTATAAAACATAATAAGTATATGTAAATAATAATTACGGAATGATTTAAATGACAGAAATAGGAATAATTGCGGTCGGCGGCTATAATGAAATGGGTCGCAACATGACCGGTGTAAGAATAGATAATGATATTATTGTGCTTGATATGGGACTTCAGCTTGACAGGGTGCAGATACATGAGGATGTGGAAATTGACAAAATGCATTCCATGGACCTTATCAAAATGGGAGCCATTCCCGATGACACCATCATGAAGGATGCAGGAGGAAGCGTAAAAGCCATCGTCTGCACACACGGTCATCTTGACCATATCGGAGCGATTCCAAAACTTGCCCACAGGTACAAAGCGCCAATAATTGCGACCCCATATACGGCAGAGCTTGTAAAGCACGAGATATCAGATGAAAAGAAATTCAGAGTGAATAATGAAGTGATCCCTTTAAAGATCGGGGGGCGTTTTAATGTTACGCCGGATATCCAGATCGAATTCATAAGGATCCAGCACAGCATTGTGGATTCAGCTTTTGCAGCGATACACACACCTGATGGTGTTGTATTGTATGCAAGCGATTTCAAACTGGACAGGACGCCTACGATCGGTGAGGCGCCGGATTTCGCAAGGTTGAGGAAGCTGGGGAAAGAGGGTGTAAGAGCTATGATAACGGAGAGCACGAATTCCGGTCTATCAGGAAAAACTCCCTCTGAAAAAATAGCAAAAGATCTTGTTCGTGATGTGCTTCTTGGCACTGAAGAAACTGAATCGGGAGTAATAGTCACCACATTTTCCTCGCATGTAGCGCGCATTAATGCGATTATCCAGGCAGCGGAAGAAATGGACAGGATCCCGGTATTGCTGGGGCGGTCAATGGAGCGTTATCTTTCAATTGCACAGAAGATGGGCTATATTAAATTCCCTAAGAATCTTGAAATTTATGGCAACAGGAATTCAGTAGATAAATTCCTGAAACGCATATCACAGGAAGGAAAGAAGAACTATCTACCCATAGTTACGGGACATCAGGGTGAACCTGATGCAATTCTTACAAGGATCGCAAATGGCGAGACGCAGTTCAGGATCGAGCGGGGGGATAAGGTTATTTTCTCAGCAAACACCATCCCAAGCCCCATGACAATGGCAAACAGGCATGCTCTTGAGATTAAACTGAAAATGGCAGGGGCGAGGATATATGAGAATGTCCATGTATCGGGTCATGCTTCGAGAGAAGATCACTGGGAACTTTTGCGTCTTGTAAATCCGGAACAGGTTATCCCGTCTCATGGGAACATGGTCATGCATTCCAATTATGTAGAGCTCGCAGAGGATGCCGGTTATCATTTTGGTGATACCGTACATATCATGAGGAATGGAGAGGAAATGGTTGTATGAAGTGCCCCGTAAGAAATCATTTAAGATTTGAGGTGACAAGTTCATGATAGAAGAGATCCTCCAGAAAAAAGCAAAATTGGTGGATGAATCTATTCCAAAATTTCTCCCTATTACTCCTCCAGAGGAATTATACAGGGCAATGCGGCATCTTCTTGATGGCGGAGGAAAGAGACTTCGACCATCAGCATTATTACTTGCAGCTGAAGCAGTAGGTGGGAAAATCGAAAACGTTCTTCCTGCGGCAGTTGCAGTTGAACTCGTGCATAATTTTACATTAATCCATGATGACATAATGGACGAGGCGGATTTGAGAAGAGGACTTTCAACCGTCCATAAGAAATGGGGTGTGCCAAGAGCGATTATTGCCGGCGACGCTATGTATTCAAAAGCATTTGAGATACTTTCATGCACAAACAGCGATCCGCAAAGACTCGTTGAAAGTCTTGAGCTTCTTTCCAAGACCTGCACGGATATTTGTGAAGGGCAGTGGATGGATATGAATTTCGCCACCCGTAAAGATGTTACAGAGGACGAATACATGAGAATGGTCGAGAAAAAGACCGCCGTTCTTTTTGCTACCGCACTTAAAATGGGAGCATCATTATCGGGCGCAAACCGCGATCATGCCAGGGCATTATGGGATTTTGGCCGTTTCACTGGCATTGGATTCCAGATATACGATGATGTCATTGATCTTATCACGCCTGAAGAAATACTTGGAAAAGCACAGGGGGGAGATATAGTTGAAGGAAAACGCACCCTCATTATAATCCATGCTCTTTCAAAAGGAGTAAATATTGATGCACTTGGAAAGAGCAATGCCACACGAAGCGAGATATCGGCGGCGCTTACCACTCTCAAAGAGTCGGGATCGATTGATTATGCCATGAATAAAGCGATCGGGTTCGTGGACCAGGGAAAAACTGCACTGTCGATGCTTCCCGATTCTGAAGCGAAGATCACACTTATCAGACTTGCGGATTATATGATCGAGAGGAAGTATTAAGGGGAATTGGAAATAAATAATAAATATCAAAATGCTTACGATCACAACTCCATCCCGCCTGCATCTTACTCTTATCGACATGAACGCAAGCATCGGACGCGTTGATGGCAGCATTGGCTTAACCCTTGATGAACCTGTCATTAGGATCAGCACCAGAAAATCTGATATTGTTGAAATAATGGGGAAAAGCGAACATTCTGAGCGCATGAGAATTAGTGCAAAGGTTCTGCTTCCTGATGGGGAGGGGATTCGGATATCGATCGAAAAAGATTATCCATCACACATAGGTCTTGGTTCAGGAACACAAGCATCACTCGCGGCAGGAATGGCAGTAAATGAATTATACGACCTTGGTCTGAGTATATATGAAGTTGCAATAAAAGTAGGACGGGGTGGAACAAGTGGAATCGGCGTTGCAACTTTTGAAAAAGGCGGCTTCATCCTTGACGGCGGCCACAAATTCAGCGAAAAAAAGGCATTTCTTCCATCTGCGGCAAGCAGCCTTCCTCCTGCGCCTGTTCTTGTAAGAAGGGATTTTCCTGATTGGGATATTGTGGTGGCAGTCCCGGAACAAAAAGGCGCTTCGCAGACTAAGGAACTGAATATATTCCAGAAAGTATGTCCTGTCCCCCTGCATGAGGTTGAAAAGTTATCCCATGTGATTCTGATGCAGCTTCTTCCAGCTCTCATGGAAGAAGATATTATCACCTTCGGGAAGAGTATAAATGTGATCCAGGGATTGGGTTTTAAAAAACGGGAGGTTGAACTCCAGCCAGAATCGAAAGAGTTGATGAAGGTATTTAGGGACAACGGGGCGCACGGGGCTGGTATGAGTTCTTTTGGGCCGACGGTTTATGCTTTAGGGGAGGATGCCGAGGATCTTAAAAAAATAGCAGAGGATTTCCTTGGAGGAAAGGGGGAGGTATTTATTACAAAAGCGAGGAATGAAGGGGCGAGAATAGGGATTTCATGATTTAAAGTTAAATCAATCATAAAAATGTTGAGATTTTTCAACGTATCTTTTCGTCTTGGAGTATTGTCCATTCATAATAATAACATAAATATAGATGACGATTATTATGATTATTACTATTCAAAAAACAATAGAAAGTATTATATGCTTTTAGAAATAAATAGAATATAATACGATTATACTCGTGAATATCGTGTTGTGGCAGTATACGGCTTTTGCGAGTTAAAATGCGAACAGGATGACATTAGGAGTGATGATAATGAAATATACAAAAAATATGGTTGCTGCATTAATTGCAATAATGGCGGCAATGCCCGTAGTCGCAAAGGTGGCTCGAACGGGAAATGGGACAATCTTGAGCGAAAAAGGGAGTCTCAGATCATGAAAGCATTGAATGTAATTGGGATTTTGCTTTTGTACATAGCAATAAGCACTGGGGTGGCGATGGCTTGTGAAGCCACGTTTTCTCCTTGCGCTGGTATAGCAGGTACCTCTGTGACGATATCTGGTGCGAATTGGCATACTTTTAGAAATATCAGTATCAATTTCAATGGCACTAACATACCATGGCAATCTCCAACAAAATGCGTATCTAATTCTTCTAAAAAATTCACTTGTACATTCACAGTACCTGCGAATGCAATCAGTAAAACTACTAAAGTTATACTTAGTGAAACTAATGGTAGTAGTCCATATACTAATAGGGTATTTTATTTTGATGTCATCTCTTCAATATCTTGGAATAACCCGGTTGATATTACATATGGAACTGCCCTGAGTACAACACAGCTCAATGCTGCCAAACCAAAATTAGGGACAAACATAGTATCCGGAAATCTCATGTATACTCCCCCCATAAATACTGTGCTGAGTGCAGGTCCACACACACTGCATGTGGTTTTCACGCCGCAAAATAGTTGCTACCCTACCCTAACAAAAGATGTAACAATCAATGTTATCAAGAAAACTGCTTCGGTTACATCCAATTCGTCAAGCAAAACCTTTGGTGACCCGGACCCGGCATTTAGCGGCACTCTTAGCGGTTTCCTGACTGCTGATGGCATAACTGCGAGTTATAGCCGTACCCCAGGGGAAGCTGTTGGCAATTATATTATCAATGCTACTCTTAGCCCTGTAGTTAATCTTAGTAATTATAGTATAACGTATAACACAGCTACTTTCACCATTACCCCCGCTACATCCACGGTGACAGTGAACTGTCCGCTGAATGAAATCTATACTGGCTTAGCGCTAACACCTTGCACCGCTACATACTCTGGCTCTGGCCTGAGCGGTTCATTGACTCCGACCCATTCGAACAATGTGGATGTTGGAACGGCGACCGCCAGTGCAACCTATGCGGGAGACGCAAACCATACAGGCAGCAGTGGCTTGGATACCTTTGAGATCACCAAAGCCTCGTCCACAGTGACAGTAATCTGCCCTGCGAGTGGACAATTATATACCGGCTCAGAGATTACACCCTGCAGCGCTTCCTATTCAACTGATGACGGACAGACAGGACAGTTGGCCGTGACCTATACGAACAACGTGGAAAAAGGAACGGCGACTGCCAGTGCAACATATCCTGGAGATGATAACCACGAAGGCAGCATCAATTCTGGTACCTTTGAGATCACTGGTGCACCAGCGGTAGAACCACCAACGAATGTCCCAGAATTCCCAACCCTCGCACTTCCTATTGCCGCAGTGATCGGGCTTGTATTCTTCTTCCAGAGCAAGAAGAAAAAAGAAGAGTAATTTGTGAGAAGTCTATAAACTTCTCCAACTCTTTTTATATTTTTTTATTGTTAACACTCTTATAGTCACACTCAACATTTATCTATGATAGCAGATATTGAAGACCCATATCTTCATATCCCGGAGCTTAAACCAAATGGTCGAATCAGACGCACATAAAAAATACGAATTCAAACGGACACTTGAGACGCTGCGTGACAAGCGCGGAAGAGGCACAGAACTCATTTCTCTTTATATCCCTCATGACAAGCAGATACATGACATCACAAGCCAGCTGAGGGAAGAATTCGGTCAGGCTTCCAACATAAAATCAAGAGTGACAAAGCAAAACGTCCAGGGAGCTATTGAGTCGCTTCTGTCAAGACTTAAACTCATACCAAAGGCTCCTGTTAACGGCGTGGTCATTTTTTGCGGGGCGGTTGACATCGGCGCCAACAAGACAGACATGACGACAATTATAATTGAGCCCCCTGAACCCATCGTTTCCTATAAATATCATTGCGACTCGGCATTTCTCCTGACACCTCTTGAGGAGATGCTCCATGAACAAAAGACCTACGGCCTCCTTGTTCTTGACAGGCGCGAGGCAACGGTTGGCTTATTGAAAGGAAAACATATTGAAGAGATGGCGCATCTTACTTCCAATGTACCGGGCAAGCAGAGAAAAGGAGGGCAAAGTTCCCACAGGTTCCAGCAGCTTCGTCTCATTGCCATTAATGATTTCTACACCCGCATAGCTGTCGCTGCAAGCGCGGTCTTCATTGCAATTGACCATAAGGATTTCCAGGGTGTTTTCATAGGCGGGCCATCACCCACTAAAGAAGAGTTCGAAGCAGGTGAATTCCTTCATCATGAGATCCAGAAAAAGATCCTGGGTCTTTTTGATGTGGCAAACACTGATGAGTCGGGTTTGACTGAACTTTTTGATCAACTTGGAGACGTGCTTTCAGATGTTGATGTTGTAAAGGAGAAAAAACACATGGAGATGTTCCTGCGAGATCTGGTGAACGACACCGGTCGTGCTTCATATGGTGAAGAACAGGTCAGGAAGAACCTCCAGATGGGGTCTGTGGAACTGCTATTGCTTTCGGATGAACTGCGAAAAGTGCGCATTACAATCAAATGCCAAAATTGCGGTTTTGAAGAAAAAAAAACCATGACGAAAAAACCTGGCGACGATGATTACCAGCCCGGAAATTGTACAAAATGCGGGTCAAGTCTCAGGGTCGTAGATTCAACGGATATCGTGGAGGAACTTTCGAGCATCGCAGACCAGATGGGAACGAACATTGCTTTTATTTCGAGTGATTTTGAAGAAGGAAACCAGCTTTTAAATGCATTTGGCGGGATAGCTGCGATATTGAGATTTAAGACAGGGATTTAATACTTTTTCTTATCTACAGAGTACCTTATCGTCATATCAATCGAAAGTCCATTGATAGAGTCTTCAGCATCGCGCAATGTTTCTTTAATATTTGCATCATCAAGTACCTTCTGGATCTGGCCTTTTATCCGTAAATAGCGAACATACTCATCCACTGTGAGCTTTTTTTCATTATTTTCCTCAATCGAGATAGAACTCATCCACGTATTAATATGTGAATGTCAGCAAAATAATTATTGATAAAAAAAGAAATTATGTGATGTGAATATTCACATCACTTCAAACTTTACTCTCCGTCCATGAATGGGCTCTTGACACCGGTCAATACTGCCATTACACGTACTCTGCCAGTGAGCTGGTCATCGACTTTTGCGCCCCAGATGACTCTCTTGGTATTTGGGACCTTGTCCATGATCAATTCGCCAGTGACTGCTACCTCTTCGAGTGTGAGGTCTTCGCCTCCTACAATGTGGATAAGTACGCCATAGGTTGCTGACATGTCTGAGATATCAAGAAGTGGTACTGCAAGTGCCTGTGAAACAGCCTTTGCGACCCTGTCTTCTCCATCGCCTTCACCAATGCCTATCGCTGAGATGCCGCCGCGTTCCATTACTGCGCGAAGGTCTGCGTAGTCAAGATTGATTAAGCTTGGCTGTGTGATAGTCTCGGTTATGTTCTTAACGAATGCGCCAACTAGTGCATTTGCAACTGAAAGTGCCTCTTTCAATGGGAGGTTTCCTGCAACTTCTCTTAACTTTGAGTTATCAATTACAATTGTTGAGTCTACACTTGCAGAGAGCGCCTTTATGGCTTCTCTTGCTTTTTCTCTCCTGAACTGTTCGATCTTGAAAGGTATTGTGCAGCAGGCAATTGTGAGGCAACCGAGTTCTCTTGTCAACTCTCCAACAACAGGTATTGCTCCTGTACCGGTTCCTCCACCTAATCCAGCTACAAGGAAAACAAGGTTCGTTCCCTCAAGTTCGGCCCTGAGTTCTGTAATGTTTTCTTTTGTTGCCTGGGCACCCATCTCAGGGTATCCTCCGCATCCATGACCCTTACATAATTTCTCACCAAGTAAAATCAATTTGTCTGCTTTGCTCATTGAACTTAAGTGATTTACATCAGTATTAGCTGCGATGATCTTTCCGCCCGCCATTCCTTTTTCTGCTATCCACGTCGTAATATTACATCCTGCGCCACCTAGCCCGACTACGGCCACTGATGGCTTTGAAGTCTTTACTAACTCTGCCAACTTTTCGTTAACCATATTAATTGCCTCTTTCGAACCACATTAGGGCTCTCTTCTCTGATTACACACTTAAAGTATATAGATTTGATTGATTAAATTGTGTGAAAAAAGGAAAAAAAGATGTGAACCTGTTTCTATTTAGGTTTTGGAGGCCAGTTTTTCTCCATCCACCCAGGAATTCTCCCTGAGTCCGGAGGGCCGATCATTACCCTAAGTCCGGTGACATCCTCCACATCTCCCTGCAAGCGTGCTGCAAGACCTGGAAGGATCACAGTACTGTGTGAAGTCTTTTCCTTGAACTCAAAATTGGCTTTCTGGAAAGCATCTTTTATCTTGGCTGCTGTGAGTTGTCCTCCAGCAACCGCTGCTTCAACTCCTATGCCATCAGTATCAACCGCCGCAAGATAACAATTTATCTTGTTTGACGAAAGATCACTCTCCACAGTATAATATGTAAGAGCGAAATTCGTTGTAACTATCACAGGTGAATCTTTTGTTGGCGAACCTACCTGGTTTACGCCCGGCGCAACTTTAGCAGGAGTCCTGGGGTCAGTATATATTGTTTCCCTAAGATGCACCTCAGGCAGCATGGCGTACGGCTCAAGACTGTGAAGTATCATAATGTCACCATACCTCACGGTGAAAACAGACGCAAGCACCGTTTCCCAGTATGATGCCGCCGCAGTGTCTTTATACACAAGCCATGCGTTTAGCGGGACTGCCATCACAGGATAAGCAATATCCTTCTGGCCTTCTTTTATTCCGGAGCGGCGAAGCTTTATGAATCTCTCAAATGTCTCTTTCAATTGTTTGCCCTGCGGGTATGTACCAGGATCAAGAACGAGGTCTTTTATTCCCATTTCCCCGAATGTTAATGCAAGGGATTTGAGTTTATCAAGGTCACTTGAAAATAATACAACCGGTACTTTATATGTAAGTGCAAGTTCTGCAACTTCGCCCCAGTTTTTCTCATTGGCGGCATACAAAAGTGGATTTTTGTCCTTGACGACTTCAAGCCCGCTTTTAAGGATCGCCGGATCAAAAGAACACAGGATAAGTGGAAGTGTTGTGGTCTCATTCACCTTTTTCACTGCCGCGGCAAATTTGGCGGCATCACCTGAAACGCACCGCACAGCGACCATGTCAACTCTCAGGAACTTTCCTATATAGAATTTCTTGAAATTTGATATTTTATTTACCCTTTCAACAAGCTCCTTTTCTGGCATTGTGTCCCATACATCATAAGCAAATGCGGTAGGGTCAAAAAATGTCAATTGGTGGCGATAAATGACGTCATCTCCTCCTATCTTTTTTGCACGCTCTCCCACTCCTATTGTGACCTCACGTATCTCTGGTGCAAGAAGTGTCAGGAGTTCAATATATTTTTTCTTATATGCTTCTTTTAATATCGGCGGGCAATTGTCAAGTTTCTTTGACCTGTCGATCAGATGCGCTGCAAAAGCCATGCACGTTGTTTCTCCGCATTCCGCGCAGTTGGTCTGGGGCAGGTACTTATAGACTTGAAGGGGGCTATTTAGTTTCATTATACCACCGCCGTTATCCAGTTATCAATGTTTATGGGCTCAGTTTCTTTGGAACCATATAATGTCTGGGTAATTTCCTTGAGCACCTGAACGGCCGTGGGGTGCATCATCATGAAAAGGTCATTTCCCGCTAGCGATAATGTCAATCCTGTGATAATTTCCCATATCGGACCCCTGTATTCCCTAGGTCCCCAGTCTGAATCTTCCTTCAGGGGCGATGATGTCATCCATGCTTCACGCGCTCCCCATGCATTGGTGGTGCCGCTTGACATCGGGAAATTAAGTTCCGTGTCCCCGGAAAGACCTGCAAGCCTTATCCGTTCCATATTTGTATAAGCATAATCAAGACCGTAACCAAGAGCAGCGGTCGTGGGATCCATTAATATATTTTCACGCTTGACACCGCACTGTTTCATCAATTTGCGATTGAGTTCTTTCTGTGCGTTTATCTCGAGCTGTGTCCATGAGAGCACAACATGATTGTATTTCTTCGCTGCCTCCGCGATCCTTGCATAATCAAGGTTCAAACTGGCAGATGCAAGAATGCATCGTTCACCTTCTGCGACCTCAGCGGCTTTCTCAAGAACTGCAGGATCTTTTTCAGGATTTCCCGAACCTCCGATCACGATGGGTACATCTACTGCCTGCAAAACCTCTTCTACGGTTTTTGCAGCCTGTGCCGGTGATGTATCCTTGATGTTCGGGTCTGTGCTGATAAGATGAATTGTGACCATATCCGCCCCAAAATCCCTGACGACTTTTTTCGCCCATTCCGCAGGGCTATTGATAACGTCTTCGTAATTGCCTTTCACCGCTTTCGCCATGTTTATGGGCATATCAAAAACGTCCATTGTAATGTGATTGCGATGCGGCATCGGGCTGTCAAAATAATACGGAAGGGCATTTTCCCCGCCAAGCGTTATGGTACTCTTCCTGCTTCCGCCATCGGATGAAGTTGCGCCAAGAACCACTTCCTGGATCGGGGTCTTCCATTCCTCTATTTTTCCAACGCTGAATTTAGATTCTATCAACTTGCTAAGTCTCTTTGGCGCAGCCGCTGCTACTTGCTGCTGCCCTCCGAATACCTGGTCAACCGGGTAACCAAGGATTCTTGAAATATTCATCAGGTGCATCGCCATCTGGGCGGTCTCATGGCCTAAAGCATAAGCCATTTGCGGGTTCAATCCCATTTGCCCCAGGTCTATTTCAACATCGCCTTCTATCTTTACTCCTTCAAGGGCTTGAATATCGCCGCCAAACAGGCTTCCAAGTTCAGAGAGTTTGATCTTTTTTGTCATTTTTACATCCCATTTCGCATTATTAATCGTCTTATTCGTTCAAGATAGGACAAGCTACATATATATTTTTAGATTTGTTGAGATTGTCGGAAAAAGTGCCAAAAGTTTTCCGATAGTCCTCAGTTTAATTTTTACTATTTGGATAAAACCACAGGTTGCCCTGATGGGATGACCCAGATGACGTTCTGGCTTCCTTTTAGCGTGTCATACAATGCCAGTTTAGCATTGAAATCGAGTTGTTCCTGGGGTACATTCTTTAAGATATCCGCCTGGTTCTTTTGTGCCTGTGCGATCGTTTCTATTGCTGCCGCCCGGTTTTTTGCCGCGTTCAATTCACCTTCGGATTTTGCCTGTATTGCTTGTTTTTCCGCAAGAGCATCCAATGCTATCTTGGTGAACGTAGGTCTGAGTAAGGATACGGAATTTACTTTGATGCCGAATTGCTCTTCTATTTTCGATTCTTTTAATTTCTGGTATAATTCGGCATTAATGGCCGTAATTTGTGTTGTTATTTTCTCTGAGGACTGGGACTGAAGATAATTAAAGACCGCACTATCATATGCCTTCTGTAACTGCTCCTGAGGATTGGTATTCTTAACTCCGAATTGAATAAGATCAACGATCTCAAAAGACATCACAGCGCCAGTATCAACCACCTTATCGTCTGTCGTTTTAATATCAGATCCGATCGCTCCTGCCTGAGCATCTCCTTTAAACTGGGATTCAAGTTCTAAATAATCTGCGGGAAAATATATGTTATTATTTACAACGCTATATTTTACAACATCAGTAAGTAAAGGAGTTCTTGTATGCCATCCGACTGCGGTCATTGGAACCTTATTACCATTTACTTCTGTAATTATTGCCCCAGTTCCGGTTTCAATACGGTAACTTCCAAGAAGAGAAGCGATTACAATAATAAAAAGTATGAAGATCACAAGCGCAACAATTCCACCTATACTCCCTTTTCCTTTGTCATCAATAATAATTGTCCCTTTTTTTTTCATGTTCGATTCTTTGTTTTCTCTTAAGATTAAAGTGATCCCTGCTATGATCGCAATGATAAGCGGGATTACTGTTAATCTGCTATGTTCTACTGCCATGCCTGCTGTCAATAAGGCCATTACTAAGAAAAGAACCAGGGTTGTGTTTATTTTCATATTTATCACTCCATTCTTAATCAATCCCTTCTGGTATTAATCCTTTTTCACGGTCTAATATAAATACCCAAAAGCAGATAAGTAATCTACATGCCCGACCTTGTTATCAAGAATGCCCTGCTTTTTTTAAATGATGTCATCCAGCCTGCAGAAATAGCCGTAGATAATGGAAAGATCTCAAAGATCGGAAAAATCGTAGATAGGCAGAATGTTAACGAGGTCATTGATGCCAAAGGCGCTCTCATCCTTCCGGGTGTTATCGACGTCCATGTGCATTTTCGCGATCCTGGAATGACAAAGAAAGAAGACTGGTACTCAGGCTCATGTGCAGCGGCAGCCGGCGGGGTCACTACTGTAATAGACCATCCTAATACGATACCGCCCACGATAGATCGATCAACTTTTAAGGACAAGCTAAAAGAGTCAAAAAAATCCCTGATCGACTACGGTATCAATGCGGGAGTGACGGCAAATCTGGACCATTTGAAAGGAATGTGGGAGTCAGGCGCAACGTCGTTTGGCGAAATATTCATGGCGCAATCCACAGGGGCGCTAAATGTCAGTGACAGGACTCTCAAAGAAGCTCTTGAAGTAATAGGGGATCTGAATGCTGTGGCATGTATTCATGCAGAGGATGAGGAAGTAAGAAAGAAATTCGTTCACATATTGAAAGGAAATCTTGCGCCCGAATCATATTCAAAATCGCGTCCGAATTTATCTGAAAAGATAGCAGTTGAAAAAGCCATCAAACTTGCCGGGGACACAAAATTGCATTTTTGCCACATCAGCGCCCATGAAAGCCTTGAAGTCATACGAAAAGCAAAAGCTGCAAATAATAAAATTACCTGCGAGGTCACGCCGCATCATCTTTTCCTGACCACACGGGATTACAGGCGGCTTGGAACGCTTGGAAAAATGAACCCGCCGCTTCGTGACTCTATGTCCCATCAAAGTCTGTGGGCTGGATTAAATGACGGGACTATAGACATTGTGGCTTCTGACCACGCCCCGCATCTTGAATCCGAGAAACAGACCGATATCTGGACTGCGCCGGCAGGTGTTCCAGGGGTTGAAACTCTCTTTCCTCTCATGCTGATGGCAGTCAAACGAAATCTTCTCACGCTGAAACGGTTGATCGAGGTCACGAGCCAGAACCCTTCCAGGATATTTGATCTCAGGAAAGGTGCTTTCATTCCCGGATATGATGCCGATTTCATAATCGTAGGGGATGCAAAAGAGATCCGCAGGGAAAAAATGCACAGCAAAGCCGGCTGGACGCCTTTTAATGGGATGAAAGGAATATTCCCCAGAATGACCATTTCACGGGGTGAAGTGGTTTTTGAAGACGGGGAGATCATTGGAAAGAGAGGTCGTGGGATGTTCATTCCGGGAAGGGGATTTAAAACGGGAGACGAAGAGGATGCAGAGTGAATGTTTAATCTGAAAAAGTAAAATGGTTATTTCAATCCGCTATCAGGGTTGAAGCAAAAATAAATGGAATTATCAAAGTGCCTTCATCATCTAAAAGTTTCTCCTTGCATAAAATAAGAGTTTTATTTGGTTTGTATTTTTCCTTAAAACTCTTTAATGATCTTGTTTCACCCCTACCACCGCTCTTTGATTCTATTGCAATCAAACCTTCTTTATCCAGAATAAAATCCACTTCTGCTTTAGCTTTGCTTCGCCAGAATTTCACTTCACCGCCTGCATATGTAAGTTGCGAAAAAATAAAATTTTCATTAAGCTGGCCTATGTCCTGTCTCAGTTCATATGGTCTGAAGTCATCAATAATAGTATTCCTGAAGCCGCTATCGTAAAAATATATTTTTGGGAGTTTTATTATCTCTGTCCTTTTGTTGGTATAAAATGGTGTAACTCGTTTGCAGATGAATGTTTTCTCAAGAATGTTAAGATGCGTCAGCAGATCCTTATGGTCAAACCCTGAAACTTCACTCAAGCTGTTATAAGAAACCAAACCACCAGGCTGCAACGAGAGTGCTTTTATGAGTTTGCTTAATTTGAAGTCCGTGGTCAGGCCAAGTATATCTTTTATTTCCCTCAGGAAGTAGGTGCTGTATATATTTTTCAGGACAGTCTTTTTTTCTTCATCGTTATTTGCGATAGCGACCCTTGGATACCCGCCATAGATAAGGTATTCATCATAGACCTTATTCAGCATTTCTAAAAGTGCGGCGCTCATATCCGGAAGTTTGCCATTTTTTAAGATATGAGCATTAATAGCCTCTCTTTTTTCAACATAGATCCCAAAAAGCGCTTCATCTTTGTATCTTAAGAATTCTTCAAACGAAAGTGGGAAAAGGTTGAAAACAAAAATGCGTCCGATAAGGTATTTTATGCCATGTATCGTAAGTCCGGGAGCAGAAGAGCCTGAAATGAGTATTTTAGTTCCTGGATAAAGGTCATAAATGTATTTCAGCTTCTGTCCCCCATCCTTTGCATACTGGAACTCGTCTATGAACAGATATTTGTAGTTTCTGGCATAAAGTTCTGCGAAGGTTTTCTCGTCTTCCACAAACAATTCCAGGGTTTTCCTGTCCTCAAAGCTCAGGAAGAGTGCGTTTTCAAGGGTTTCAAAAATATGTCTTATGATTGTGGTTTTTCCCGACTGGCGTGGACCGAGGATAGCGATTATTTCAGGAGTCCTCAGGTTGTTTATTATTGTTTGTTCCAGATTTCTATTAATATACGGCATAACCCTGCTTAAATTTTATATTTGTTAATTATAGCAGGGAAATATTTAAAGTTTGCTCCAGAGGGCTTTGGGACAAAATTATCTCAGCCCCCTACCTTAACATCCAAATCCTCAAGATACCTGAGATAACACAGTCTTTTCAAATCATAATTGCATACTCTCAAAAAAGCTTCCTGTTTCCGTC
>Ga0172368_10001825_pt1 | contig 28248 bp, 21 predicted proteins | sample Lak11m_FD_114540 | JGI IMG/M metagenome (GOLD analysis project Ga0172368, IMG submission 114540) | Freshwater microbial communities from Kabuno Bay, South-Kivu, Congo - kab_022012_11m | ecosystem: Environmental > Aquatic > Freshwater > Lake | place: Democratic Republic of the Congo: South-Kivu...
AAAAGCAGGTGTGTAAATAATGTTTTAAGCATGGCCGATTCAGGGCAGATACAGCCGGAGCCGCCCAATTCCACCGAACCCATTTCCAACAGCCGCACCCCGCGATGGACAACGCTGAAGCGTTCCGGAATATCATCCACGCGAGGGTTGATGGTGAAGAAACCGCCAATAGTGCCGGGCTTCGCACCGGTACGCTCCTCGATGAGTGCGTCCATTTCTGAAATGGGACTCAACTGACTGCGTAATTCGTCTGGAAATCCCAATGCGCCCGCGAGACACGGACTTGGGTCTGCGTCCACAGCCAGAACCTGACGTCCCATGTCTGCATAAGCCTGGGCAATGAGCGCTGTAAGCGTGGTCTTCCCCACGCCGCCCTTCCCTGTGATCGCAAGTTTCATAAGTCACCTGTTGTAACAAATGTCATTGCGAGCCGTTCCCTGGCGAAGCAATCCCCAATTCGTGGAAAATTCAAAATGACACGCTCCTTCATTTTGTGATCAATTTTTTCGTCAACATGCTTCCCACAATGGCACATCCGTCAATGGGAAGATAATGTATTGCCGATGAGTCAAAGAGTATTTTACATGAAGATGGGAAATCATCATCGCCCAACCAGTAGGTTGCCAACAGGGGGACGCGCGGCAGGGGACGAAAAACATACGACGCGTCGCCGGCGTCCGCAGGGTCGCCGCCGGCCTTTTCGCACATGGATCTGAATGCACTCACATCAAGCCCAAACGCCTTCGCGAATTCATTGCCGGTATAACCCTGAAATGCAGGGTTATACGTTCGCCCGTTCGGCAGGTCTGCAAACGAGACCCACTTGCCGGAAAGGGGGAAGCCGTCGGCAGTGTGCAAATAATACAATAAAACAGCCTGGATGAATGACGGTAATTCGTCACCTGTATCACTATAACCTGTCAGGCTGGGCCATGAGATGGCGGCATGTTTCCCCCATAACGGGCAATGCAATTCGCCGCGGCCGGGGCCCGCTGAAAGGTAGGAAATCCCGCTTCGCGCCGCGACCCATTCAGGGTCCAGAAGGCGAAGCGAGGCTCTTAATTCGTCCGCGCGATGTTCCAATTGAGAGGAGGCTGCCCCTGAGCGGATGGGCTTAGACATCCACCGCAAGACAGGTGAGAGTCTGCTCGATGCCGGGGATGGGCTGGATTTCGGATGCAATCAACATACCCAGTTTGCCGATATCGCCGTTTTCGACAACGGCAATCGCATCGTATGGACCGAAGGTCATCTCTGCGCTTTTAACGGTTTCGATCCTGCGGAGTTGCCTGACCACCTGCTTGAGTTCCCCGGTGCGAATCTTGATGAGAATGTATGCTTTCATGGTTCTCCTTGCTAGTTTTCCTTATTGCGAAGAAATACGGACCAGTACACGGCGGCGACAAGCACCGCTCCACCAATGACGTTTCCGATGGTGACAGGGAGCAGGTTATTGACGATGAAGTTGCCCCACGTCAGCGTATCAAGGTGGGCCACCTTCCCTTCCATCCCGGACATGAACTCTGCGTCGAAGTCCTTGATGAACAAGGCAAACGGAATGAAGTACATGTTGGCAACACTGTGCTCAAAACCAGCGGCGACAAACGCTGTGATCGGGAAAATGATCGCGGCAATCTTGTCTATTGTACTGCGCGCACTGAAGGTGAGCCAGACCGCCAGGCAGACCAGGGCATTGCACAAGATTCCCAATACAAGCGCCTGGCCAAAGGAAAGGTCGCATTTGGCTATTGCGGTTTTCAACGCGGCAATTCCCACGGCGGAGGAGCCAAAGGTGTATTGTTTACCCAGGAACATGAGGATGGCTGTGCCAACCGCCCCAACGAAGTTGCCCGCATAGACGATAAGCCAGTTGCGCAGGAGCGCGCGGCCCGTGACTTTTCCGCTTGCCCACGCCATGACGATCAAGTTGTTGCCCGTGAACAGTTCCGCCCCACCGACCACGACCAGAATAAGGCCGAGGCAAAACACGAGGCCAACAAGCAGGCGCATGATTCCATATGGAACCCCGGCGCTGAATGCGGCAGTGCCGTCAGGCAATGTAACAGCCATGCTCCCGGCGCTCACTGTGGTTGCAAATATCGCGCCCAAAGAGATGAACGCGCCAGCCAGGATTGCAAGCGTGAACATCTTAAGCGCCGGCATTTCGGCTTTGCGAACACCAAGATATTCAGCGCGGGTTGCCATCTCTGCCGGTAAAAGGGCATCAATTCGGATTTCACTCATAAAGATCTCCATATATTCCGATGCCTGCGCAGGCGGCGCCCCTGAAACGGAGGGCAACGGAACACAGATCATCAAAACCCAAAGAGGGTAAATTTGTAAGGATATTCGAAAATTATACTTCCTCTTGGCCGGAAAAAGCAAAATCGTCCCGGCGGGGGTGCGCATTGGAAAGCCCGATTCGACAAGTTACAAATTACTAAAAATTAGCGATTATCGGCAGTAGGAAAATTACAACTTTGGGCTTAAACTCACTATAAATCTACCTGAAATCTGCCTGTTGGCTTTCCAATTTTCTGATTCTGCTTGATTTTTTGGCCTTATTCGTGGATAGTTTGCGACGAAACCATAAATTCCGCTGGAACCGGCAATTTTTCAAGTTTGATATAGTAAAAAAGGATTCCGCCCCATGTATGTCGGGGTCAAAATCAACTTGTGAAACCTCCATTGAAACAGCAGATGGCTCACATACAAGTTGAAACAGATAATTGGTCAGACAAATATCGAACACAAACCTTTTAGCGCTGGGGTTTTTCTCAGTGACTTTGTATTTTCGTGGTTCAAAAAATGTGCAACCCATTCCTGCCATTACATTTTTGGTTAGCGTTTTCGCAATTTCCATCAGAGTCCAGGTCACTTTAGGAGGCTGATGAAAAAGTCCGTATAAACTGGCGTACTATACGAAGAAATCCCAAATACCCCCCACATATTAAGGAGAGATCATATGACCGACCAAATGAAAAAAACAATATCAACAGATTCGTTGATGGCCGAGGGGAGGACGTTCCCGCCTTCGGAAAAGCATATCGCGAAGGCCCACATCAACGCCGAAAAGTACAAGGCAATGTACGAAAGGTCAATCAATGATTCGGACGGTTTCTGGCTCGAGGAGGCGGGAATTCTGGACTGGTTCAAGAAACCGACCAAGTCCCGCGATTATAAATGGGACACGAAACAGCGGACAGTGGAACTCAAGTGGTTCGAGGACGGCGAACTGAACGTGTCCTATAACTGTCTCGACCGCCACCTGAAAACCTGGCGGAAGAACAAGGCCGCGATCATCTGGCAGGGCGAGCCCGAGGAGGAAAGCCGGATCCTCACCTACCAGGAACTCCACCGCGAGGTCTGCAAATTTGCCAATGTGCTAAAAGGCAAAGGCATCAAGAAGGGCGACCGGGTTGCGATCTACCTGCCGATGGTCCCCGAACTGCCGATCACCATGCTGGCATGCAGCCGCATCGGCGCGATCCACTCGATTGTATTTGGCGGCTTCAGCGCCAGTTCCCTGTCGAGCCGCATCCAGGATTCGGAATGCAAATTGCTCGTCACCAGCAACGTTTTGCTGCGCGCCGGCAAGAAGTTGTCCCTCAAGGATATTTCGGATTCCGCCCTGGCGGAGTGCCCGAGCGTCGAGCATGCCATTGTGGTCGAGCGCACAAAGGACCCGACCAAAATGAAGGAAGGGCGGGATAGTTGGTGGCACGAGGAGATGGCTGGCGCTTCTCCAAAGTGCGAACCGGAGCCCATGAAGGCCGAAGATCCGCTCTTTATTCTCTACACGTCCGGCTCAACCGGCAAACCGAAAGGCGTCCTGCACACCACCGGCGGGTATCTCACTTACGTAGCCATGACCCATAAATACATCTTCGATGTTCACGACGAAGATACCTTCTGGTGCACCGCCGACATTGGCTGGATCACGGGTCACAGTTACATCGTTTACGGCCCCCTGGCCAACGGGGCTACCTCGGTCGTGTTCGAGGGAGTTCCCACCTATCCCGACGCCGGCCGCTTCTGGCAGATCGTGGAGAAATACCAGGTGAATATCTTCTATACCGCCCCGACGGCGATCCGTGCGCTGGCGCGGCTGGGAGACGATTGGGCGGACAAATACGAAATGTCCAGCCTGAACCTCCTGGGGACGGTGGGCGAGCCCATCAACCCCGAAGCCTGGATGTGGTATTACAAACACGTCGGCAAGGAAAGATGCCCCATCGTGGATACCTGGTGGCAAACCGAGACCGGCGGCATTCTCATCACGGCGTTGCCGGGCGCCCACACCCTCAAGCCGGGCAGCGCCTCGCGTCCCTTCTTCGGCGTCGAACCGGTGATCCTGCGCGACGATGCAACGGAATGCAACGTCAATGAAGGCGGCAAACTCTGCATCAAGAAGCCCTGGCCGGGCATGATGCGGACGATGTGGGGAAGCCACGATCGTTTCGTCGAGACGTACTTCACCATGTTCAACGACATGTACTTCACCGGCGACGGGTGCCGGAAAGATCCGGACGGGGATTACTGGCTCATGGGCCGCGTGGACGATGTGGTCAATGTTTCTGGTCACCGCATCGGAACCGCCGAAGTGGAAAGCGCCCTGGTCAGCCATTCCACGGTTGCGGAAGCCGCCGTCGTCGCCATGCCCCACGAGATCAAAGGACAGGCACTCTACGCTTTCGTGACGGTGCGGCAAGGTGTGGAGAAAAGCGACGAGCTCATCAAGACGTTGATGAGCCACGTGCGCAAGGAGATCGGTCCCATCGCCCAGCCGGAGGTCATCCAATTTGCCGACACACTGCCCAAGACGCGCAGCGGCAAGATCATGCGCCGCATCCTGCGAAAGGTCGCCGAGAATGCGATCGACGAAATCGGCGATACGACCACGCTGGCCGACCCAAGCGTCGTTGAGGACCTGGTCAAAGGAAGATAAGGAAGGGGAGTCGCTCCCTGTCCAAATCGTAGATAGTATCCGTATGAAAAAACGTCCCGCAGGCCGCCGTCAAACTCTCCAACATCGCCGAAGGCCTGCGGGACGTTAATTATTTGCATATCATATCTGCCATTCTCATTTTATTTTGTGGCAAGATGATTATCGTCGATCTATACCCATAAAAAGAAGGAATACAATGACAAAAACAATTATCGAAAGCGGAACGCAAATCAAGAATCATGGATGGCGAGCCACTTTCGCCGGGCTGGGAATCAATCTTGCACTTGGGATTCTCTACACGTGGAGCGTCATTAGCAAAGGGATCCCGGCTGAGTGGAACTGGAGCGAATCCGACAAATCGTGGCCGTATGCGATTGCATGTTTGGTATTCTCCATCATTATGGTTCTGGCTGGCCGGATGCAGGATAAATTAGGCCCGCGTCTTGTGGCCAGTATAGGCGGAATTTTGGTCGCTATTGGCTTTGTAGTAGCCAGCATGACGAACACATTGTTAGGTTTCATGATCGGCTTTGGTCTGCTTGCCGGCGCAGGTATAGGTTTTGGCTACGCTTCGGCAACCCCCCCGGCGATAAAATGGTTCCCGGCGGCAAAAACAGGGCTTATCGCGGGAATCGTGGTTTCCGGTTTTGGCCTGGCCTCTGTTTACACGGCGCCACTGACAACGTATTTGATGGCTACTTACGGTATTCAAACCATGATGCTGATATTGGGCATTGCATTTTTCTTCGTTGTGGTGGGATTGTCCCAGTTACTGAAGACACCCCCCCAAGGTTATCTGCCTGCCGGAACGAAGCAAACAAAATCAGATTCAGGTAACAAGAAAGAAGATTTTGTGCCGAAGGAAATGCTGGGTACCGTGCAGTTCTATATGCTTTGGTTTATGTTTGCCTGCGGTGCCGGTGCCGGGCTTATGGTCATTGCCAAGCTCGCCGCAATTGCCAAACTCCAGGCAAACATAGAGTTGGGCTTTATCCTGGTGGCAGTGCTTGCAATCGGCAACGGGGGGGGGCGCATATTAGCCGGGATGTTGAGCGACAAAATCGGACGCAAGAACACTTTGCTCATTTGCTTTGTGCTGCAGGCCATCATGGTACTTCTGCTTTCGAGAGCGATCCAGGGCAGCGTTCTTGCCACGGTGCCCGTGTTGGTGTTGATCTCGGCACTGATCGGTGCATGCTATGGCGCCAACCTGTCGCTGTTCCCATCTGTTACCAAAGACTTCTACGGTTTGAAGAACTTTGGTGTGAACTATGGACTTGTATTTACAGCCTGGGGCGTCGGAGGTTTTTCACTGTCGCTTTTGGCGGGTAAAATGTGCGATATAACAAAGAATTTTAACGTGGCCTACTATGGCGCTTCGGGCTTGCTGATCCTCGCAGCCGTTATGACCCTTTTCCTCAAATCCCCGCACCGCCACATTGAAACCAGCGGCACAAAAGACAAATAAATATTCTCTGCTGTAAAAAAACAAAAAAACGGATACCCTTCATTGCTTCGCCGCCAGAAATACACTGGCGGCGAAGCATCCCCTCCGGGGCAGGCAAATTCCCGCAAAAAGTAAACCGTATACGGATACCCGGGGAGATCCTACTCCAGCTACAGTAGTACAAAACTTGTCATACACGGATACGGTTGGGGGACATCCGCAAGCAATAAAGTGCTTTTTCCACCTTACATATATCCTTCTTTGCTATGATATTACTCACTATTTTGTTGCAGGTGCCTCATCAATGCTAAAATACAGGTGCCTCATCTAATGCTAATGCAAAATAATGCTAAAATGTATTAAACAGTTCGTTCCTTCACATGAAATTTCAGGCTTTAGCAAGAAGCAGTAAGTTAAAAACCACAAGGAGGCACTATGGAGAACATCACGTTCGAAGCGCCCGCGCTGTTCGGAGACCATCACGTCACCGAGGTGCGGCGCATTCTAATGGAAATGACGGGGGTCAGTGACGTTTACGCAAGCAGCGCGTTCCAGGTTATCGATGTTTCCTTTGACCCGACCATCATAAAAGCCGAGCAAATCGAGTCCCGCTTGCAGGAGGCTGGCTATCTGGGAGAAGTCCCGATGCTGGTAGAGACGGGAGTCGCTGTGGAGAAGGTCGGGGACGACGCCTTCTTCCGGCACACCGCGTCATACGAGACAGTAAAGACGACAGTCTCGTTTGCCCAACGCGTGGATCACGATACTGTGCGCGCGCTCTGGCCGTGTCCAGGGATGAGTCCTGTCAAGAAGATAGAAGAATAATAGAGGTGCATCATGGCAAAGAAACGCGAAATCAAGGAATATTCAACCGACCCCGCCGCACAGCAAATGCTGATCCGTGCAGAGGAACTCGGCATTGGGACGGCTTTTACGCGCGCGGACAACATGGCACAGTGCAATATCGGTGATGTGGGCATGTGCTGTAAAAACTGCGGCATGGGCCCCTGCCGCCTGGTCAAGAGCGGCGACGTGGGCATCTGCGGCGCGACCCTGGACACCATCCAGGCGCGCAACCTGACACGCGGCATCGCAGCAGGCGCATCCGCCCACTCCGACCACGGGCGCGGTATGGCCATGACGCTCAAAGCCGCCGCCAATGGAAAAGCAGAAGGATATTACATCCGCGACGTGGCAAAGTTACGCACCATTGCCGCCATCTATGACATCCCCATCGAGGGACGCTCCCCCGAAGAAATTGCCAATGACCTGGCGGATTTATACCTCTCCCAGTTCGGCCAGCAGGAAGGGCGGGTTGTCCTCACCAGGCGCGCCCCCGCCAAACGGCAAAAATTGTGGGAGGAAAGAGGCGTGATTCCACGCGGCATTGACCGTGAAATCGTCGAATGCCTGCACCGCACCCACATCGGCGACGACCAGGATCACGTCCATCTCCTCCAGCACGCCGTCCGCACGGCGATTGGCGATGGATGGGGCGGAAGCCTGCTCGCCACCGATATTTCCGATATTCTCTTCGGCACCCCTGCCCCGATTTTGGGACAAGCCAACCTGGGCGTGCTGAAAGCGGATTACGTCAACGTGGTGGTGCATGGTCACGAACCCACCCTCAGTGAAATGATCGTGGCCGCGTCGCAAATGCCCGAAATCATTGAGTACGCGCAGGCGGCGGGTGCAAAAGGCGTCAGCCTTTCGGGAATCTGCTGCACAGCCAACGAAATTCTCATGCGCCAGGGTGTCCCTGCGGCAGGCAACTTCCTCCAGCAGGAACTTGCCATCCTGACAGGAGCAGTCGAAGCCATGGTCGTGGATGTGCAGTGCATCATGCAGGCGCTGGTCGGCCTGGCGGCAAACTTCCATACGAAAATCATCACCACCTCGCCCAAAGTCAAACTCAAGGGCGCAACCCACATCGAATTCGATGAACATCACGCGCTGACCATCGCCAAGGACATCCTGAAGAGCGCGATCGACAACTACAAAAATCGCGGCCCAATCCAGATCCCCGACATACGCGAAGACCTGATCCCGGGTTTCTCACACGAATACATCAACTACATGCTGGGCGGCTCATACCGCGCCTCCTTCCGTCCGTTGAACGATGCCATCATGAGCGGACGCATCCGCGGCGTGGCGGCCATTGTGGGCTGCAACAACCCGCGCGGCCAGCACGATTACCTGCATACCCACGTCGCACGCGAACTGCTCAAAAAGGATGTACTCATCGTCGAGACGGGTTGTGGCGCCATCGCCGCAGCCAAGCAGGGACTCCTTTTAGGGGAGGCAGGCCTGAGCGAAGTCGGAAGCGGCTTGCGCGAAATCTGCGAGACGGTCGGCATCCCGCCCGTCCTGCACATGGGTTCGTGCGTGGATAATTCCCGCATCCTGACCGTTCTGACACAAATGGTGGAGGACGGCGGCCTCGGCGATGACATTGACCAGGTTCCAGCCGTCGGCCTTGCGCCCGAATGGATGAGCGAAAAGGCGCTCTCCATCGGCACATACTGTATGGCATCCGGCGCGTACGTCATCTTCGGCGGCACCTCGCCTGTGGCTGGCATGCCTGGGCGGGTAACCGACAGTGATATCGTCGCCCACTTCATCAGCGAAGGCTGGGAAAAACTCTACGGCGGCAAAATGGAGTTCATTGAAGACCCGCAGAAGATGATCGAAGCCACACTTGACCACATTGACAAGAAACGCGCCGCCCTCGGCCTGCCCGCCTGGGAAGAGAACAAGTTCGGTCGCAGCGGCGATGCAAAGATGAAAGAACTCGAAGCAATGCCGCTCGAAATGAAACGCGAGGCTGTTTACGGATAAGTCGGATAGTCTCGTAGTCAAATAGTCGGATAGCCCAATAGTCCAATAGTTGAATAGTCAAATGGTCGCTTGAAAGAAGGCCAGAAACTATGAGACTAGCGGACTATGAGACTAACGACTATGAGACCAGCGACTATAAGACCAGGAGACTAAACCATGTCAAAATATATTGCCACTCGTGCCATCCGCGGCGCAAACGCGCTGGTCACCGAAGCCGAGGTGATGCTTAATAAGGCACTCGTAGAGAAGGGTCCCGACACCCCCGTCTCGTTCCCCAACACGGCCTACTTCCTCCCCACCATCCTCGGCATGACAGGCAAATCCATCGAAAAGATCGGCGACCTCAAGCCGGTGATGGACTACACCCGCGGCCTGCTTCATCCCGTTCCAGCGGGCAAGCACTGGACTCCCTACCTCGGCGAGACCCTCGACTCGGGGATGGCGACCCTGCTGGCCGCGGAAACCATCGAGGCGGTTCGATTCGTTTACGGACTTCAGCCGGAGCCGATGCCCGAATCCTTTACCCTCGCTGGCGGGACCGCGTACGGCGGCGCCAACGGGAATGGTCACCTAAACGGTCCCATCGACGATATCCAACTTCGCTCGTGGGGCATCCAACTCGTGGACGGACGCATGCCGGGCTTCGCGGCCATCGTCGGCTGCGCCAAGTCCAACGAAGTTGCAGTCAAGATCGTGCGCGAACTCCAACGCCGCAACATCCTGACCTTCCTCTCGGGCAACGTCAACGGACGCAGCATCATCGACCAACTGCACGAAGAGGGCGTGGAACTCGGCTACGACACCTACACCGTCCCGTTCGGACGCGACACCATCAGCGCCATCTACGCGCTGGGATTCGCCACCCGCTCCGCCCTGACCTTCGGCGGTCTCAAGCCCGGAATGTCGCGCGAAATCCTGCTCTACAACAAAGACCGCGTTTTCGCCTTCGTACTCGCCCTCGGCGAAGTGGACGATCTCAAATACGCGGCCGCCGCGGGCGCGATCAACTTTGGTTTCCCCGTCATCGCCGACACGGTCATCCCCGAAATCCTCCCGACCGGCGTCACCACCTATGAGCACGTCGTCTCCATGCCGTTCAACAAGATTGACGGCAAGGACGATCTTGAAAAAGCCGAGCGCCTCGTCCAGAAATGCATCGAGGTGCGCGGCGTCAAGGTCAAGGTTTCGAACGTGGATGTACCCGTCCCGTACGGCTCCGCTTTCGAAGGCGAAGTCGTCCGCAAGGCTGACCTGCGCGTGGAATTCGGCGGCAAGAAGAGCCGCGCTTACGAATATTTGTACATGGCGAAGTTGGACGAGGTCACCGACGGCAAGATCGATGTGATCGGCCCGGACTTCTCGCAAATCCCCGCACAAGGCTCGATGGATTTGGCTCTTATCATCAAGGTGGCTGGACGACAGATGCAGCAGGACTTCGAGCCGGTGCTCGAACGCCAGGTGCATTACTTCGTCAACGGCGCGTCAGGCATCCAGCACGTCGGCCAGCGCGATATCGCCTGGATCCGCATCTCGAACAACGCGGCAGACAAAGGGTTCAGTCTTGAATCGTTCGGGAAGATTTTGCACGCCCGATTCCACGAGGACTTTGGCGCCATCGTTGACAAGGTGCAGGTCACGGTCATCACCGATCCCGCGCTCCACGCCGAATGGCTGGACAAGGCGCGCGCCGCCTACGACTTCCGCAACAAACGCCTCGCCGACCTGACCGACAACAAGGTGGACGAGTTCTACTCCTGCACGCTCTGCCAGTCGTTTGCACCGAACCACGTCTGTGTGGTTTCGCCTGAACGCCTCGGCTTGTGCGGCGCATATAACTGGCTGGACTGCAAAGCCTCGTTCAGCATCAATCCGACCGGCCCGAACCAGCCCATCAAACTCGGCAAATTGATTGACGAGCGCAAGGGCTACTGGACAGGCACCAACGAATACGCGGCCATGGGTTCGCATGGCGTGGTGAACGAAGTCGCAATGTATTCCATCATGGAAAACCCGATGACAGCCTGCGGATGTTTCGAGTGCATTGTGATGCTCATCCCGGAATCCAACGGTGTGATGGTGCTCAGCCGCGAAGATACCGCCATGACCCCCGCGGGCATGACCTTCTCGACTCTCGCGGGCATCGCGGGCGGCGGACTTCAAACCCCGGGCGTGATGGGCATCGGCAAGTTCTACCTGATCAGTCCCAAGTTCATCTCGTCTGACGGCGGCTTCAAGCGCATCGTGTGGATGTCTTCCGTGCTAAAAGAGTCCATGGCTGAGGAGTTCAAGGCCGTCTGCGAGCGCGAAGGCGACCCCGATTTCATGAGCCGCATCGCCGACGCCAGCGTCGCGACCACAGTGGACGAGTTGCTCGCCTATCTCGAAGCGCACAACCATCCCGCCATGGCGATGGAGCCGATGTTCTAAACGACGAGTCTGGAATTAAGGGGATTGGGAAATTACCCCAGTCCCCTTACCATATTGCCATACCATGGATTGGATAAAAGTTGGAACCTGGGAACTTGTTGGAGTAATAGTCGCAACATTGATATTAACACTTCAACTTTTCCCGTTATTTAGCAGCACAAATAAAGGTTTGGAAAATTATTCCAAACCTAATTCTGCAGGAATTTCAGAAAAACTGCTCAACGGAGTAAAAAATAACAGGTGGCGCTTGAGCGGAATTGCAATTATTATCATTTCCCTGGTTGCCGGCATCACACAAAAAAGTATTTTGTTTGGATTGTCAACCTGCGCCACCTTGAATTATTTATTGTCATTTATCGATAGAAGTTATATGGAGAGTATCATAGGGTCAAATAGATTTATGGCAAATCTCTTTTTAGGCTTTTATTCTACGGGCGCGTTTTTATTAATGATCTTTTTTTGGTTTCTCACTTCAAAATTTAGATAAACATACAGATGAATTTTTCTCTTGTCCGCGACCTGATGACCGTCGGCGTGCTGACCTTCCAGACCAACGTGCATATCGTTGATCTTGCGTGCTTTCCCCGGAAAAGGAGCCGATCATGACAAAGACTCTAACAACAATATCCAACAGGTCCGGGGGGGGCTTGCGCACGATACTATTGAGCATGATGGGGTTTGGAATCGGTTTTGGAATTAAGAACGTCCTGTTTCGTTTGGCTTATGCCGGGTTTGGGGGGGTGGACGCGACACCGGAAGGCGTTCAAACACTAAGGACTTTACTCATATTGCTCTATGGACTCGGAGGCAGTATGGGCGCGGCATCCTTGTGCTGGGCAATGGAATCGAAAAGAAAAATCCCTCTTTGGATGTTGACAGGGTTTATCATATGCAGCGGCAGTGTACTGCTTTCAAATGCATTTTTTAGGATTCTGAGTCCTGTTTTAATTCCTTTATGGAATCTGATAAGAGATGCATATGGCCCCCACATCCTTGCTTCAGTCAGTACGATTATCCAGAACATGGTGATAGGGGCTATGGCTGGATTGATGTTGAGGATCATTTTTGGGGATTTAAAACAAGGTGTTCGGTTGATATTAGGAGGCGCAGCAGGGTTGGGATTATATGGTCTATTGAATAGCCCATCATGGCAGATGCTTCCATTATATAAGACAATTCCACCAGATCTCATGGGAGCGCTAAACGGGGCTGCCGGTGGAGCAGCCATCGGATTGTTTCTGGGCTGGTCAATGATCGATGGCGGTGACAGTGAACTTTTGGAAGCCAGTCCCATTTCCAAGAAATTAATGCATCTACTTTGGTTGGACGACTCTAATCTTCATCAAATCAAATCCGCCCTTGTAAAAAATGAACCTATCACAGTTGTCATGGGAGATAGCTCCGAACAAAAGGAGTGGGAAATCACAAGGGCCGACATGAATTGGCTGGATAAGGTCATACCCGTCGCGTTAAAAGCCTATGCGACTGGTCAAAAGGATAACTACTATCAAGCCATAAACTACTATAAGCAAGCCTTGAAACTTGCTCCCGGCTGTGATCTGTACCTGATGAGTATAGGCTCCGCCTATGTAATGATTGGACAAAAAGAGAGAGGCATTCGATATCTTGAACGCGCCGCAGAGATTAGCCCGGGAAACAAGAGAATCCGAGAGAACTTGAACAAGGTTACAGGAGGCGCAACAAGCAGGGGAAAATTGCCTGATGCCTCCCCTGAAGCAAGCAACTCCCTGCCCATCAAAAAGCAAAAGGAGAAAACAATACCCGCCATTATGACTGCACCAGGCATAGAACTGGCGTTGCGCAACCACCTGGAACATCTCCAATCTGATTATGGAAATAATCCAGGTGCGGATAAATTGCGCCGGATATGCGCTCAACTACTTGCAGAAGAACAACTGGGATTTATTGTTAAATCAATCTCGGAAAATCTCCCTCACGCCTTATCCGAGAAAAAACCTTACGAGACTTCAGAACTCTTTACCAAATTTGCAGAATCCGGTTATTTCGTTGCGGTGACAATCTTTCCATGGCTGACACCGGAAGAGGTTATCGAATTTTCGGACGAAGGGTATTCCAAAAAATTAATTGAACTGGGAACTAAAATGGCTGTCATCGATTTCCGATCCCCAGAAGCATCTGCGCTTGGCATTCTTCCCTGGACACATCTTGTCCATTGGATATATTGTTGCGATGGCGAAGACGCAAATGTACACCTAACTCTAATACCCGAATCTGTAAATCCGGAAGCCGACCGAACTGTTTTCATCATTGCCGATGAATTGCTCAGTCCGGCAGAAAAACGCCAGATGGGGCTTTAGCGCTGAAAATAATGACCTTGCCCCTCCTCGTCCGCGACCTGATGACCATCGGCGTGCCGACCTGCAAGGCCGGCATGGCCATCGTTGACATCGCCCGTTTTTTGATCGAAAATAATGTTGAAGAGTTGGTTGTACTTGGAAGTGAAGGCGAGGGCATTGGAATTGTCGGTTACGAAGAGCTGGTCAGTTCGTATCATCGCGAAAATATCCGCGAGTTGACCGCCGAAGATGTGATGCGAGAAGGCATCCCTGAATTGCCATCCGACCTCCCACTTGTCCTCGCGGCGCAGATGATGAAGGACAAAAAGGTTCGCGTGGCGTACATGAACCACAATTCCGCGGGCATCATCTATCCCGCCGCCGCCATCTCGTACCGGCATATTATCCGTCACCTGGCGGCAAGGGATGAAAGCGAATTGAAAGACCTGGGACTCGCGGCGGAAAGAAAATCGCCGCTGGAAGTATTTATCGAGAAAAGAGAAAACGCAAAAAGAGACGCTGGCATCACGTAACACGCAATACATAACGAATAAAACCACACCATTGGAGGAACACATGCCCATCGAAATTCCAAGAGACAAATGGTCCGGAAGCGTCCGCCCGGTCACCATCGGCGCGACAGCCGCGGAGGGAGGCACGCGCGCCCGCGCTGTAACCATCGGCGGACAGACTTGCATGCCCTACCTGCACTTCGAAGCCCCCATGCCCAACAAACCCGCCATCGCGATCGAGATCAAGTCGCGCAAGCCCGATGACTGGTCCGCGTTGCTGGCGGAAGTCTGGGGCGACGCGATGGCGGATCCTGCCCAATGGGCGAAAAAGGCCGAGGAAGCGGGAGCCGACCTGCTCGTCCTGGCATTGACGCTGGAGGATACGCCCGAGAGCGCGGTCAAAATTGTCAAATCCGTATTGGGTGCAAGCGGACTCCCGCTCATCGTCTGGGGACCCGGACAGGCTGAAAAAGACAATGAACTGCTCGTCCCCGTCTCCGAGGCGACCAAAGGCGAGAAGATCGTGCTTGGCATCTGCGAAGACAAGAATTACCGCACCATCGTCGCCACCGCCATGGCCAACGGACATCTTGTGCAGGCACGCACTGCCATGGATGTAAACCTGGCCAAGCAATTGAACATCCTCATCAGCGACATGGGCATGCCCAAAGACCGCATCGTCATGGACCCGACCACCGGCGCGCTCGGCTACGGCATGGAATACGGCTACTCCGTGATGGAACGCCTGCGCATGGCCTCGCTTCAGGGCGACGCCATGACCCAGTTCCCGATGCTGGTCACCCCCGGCTACGAAGCCTGGAAGACCAAGGAATCCAAGGTGGGCGAAGGCGTACCCGAGGCCTGGGGCGATTGGAAAGCCCGCGCCATTAACTGGGAAATCGTCACCACCATTGCACTCGTCGAATCGGGCGCGGACGTGGTGGTGCTGAGACATCCCGAGTCGGTCAAACGCGTCAAGGACGCAATTGGCGAACTTGTCACCGTTTAAAAGTTTGAAAGTTGGAAAGTTTGAACGTTGAATATCAACCTTCAAACTTGTGAACCTGCCAACTTTTCAACAAAAAGGAGAATTACCATGGCATTAAGCGGTATCCAAATTTACAAAATGCTCCCGCAGACCAACTGTAAGGAATGCGGTTTTCCCACCTGCCTGGCCTTCGCGATGAAACTCGCCGCCAAACAGGTTGAACTATCCTCCTGCCCCTACGTCAGCGAAGCCTCAAAGAAGCAACTGGCCGAATCCGCCGCGCCGCCCATCCGCCTCGTCACATTGAAAGCCGGCACGGAAGTCAAGGCGGGGAACGAAGTGGTGATGTTCCGCCACGAAAAAACCTTCTACAACAAGCCCGGCTTGTTCATCCGCGTCAACGCCAGCGACCCCGAACTCGCCGCCAAAGTGGCAAAAGCCGACGCCTACAAGGTCAGTTACGTGGGCATGGACTTCACCGTGGACGGCTTCGCACTGGTCGGTGATGCAGACGCTTCGACAGGCTCAGCGCAAAGCATGGCCGCGGCCGTCAAAACAGTTCGGACTGCGACCAAACGCCCGCTCATCCTGATGGGCGACGCCGCGGCGCTTCAAGCCGGACTTTCAGCCTGCGGAGGCGAGACCCCATTGTTATACGCGGCTGACGCGTCCAATGCGGACGCCATGGCCGACCTCGCCAAAAACAGCAAATCCGCCCTCGTTGTCAAAGCCGACTCGCTCGATGGGCTGGCCGACCTGACCCAGAAAATCCAGGCGAAAGGCGTCGAGGATATGGTGCTCGATTTCGGCGCTCGCGGTATGTCGGAATGCCTGACGCGCTCCACACAGGCGCGCCGCATGGCGCTTAAAGCCAATTTCAAGCCGCTCGGATATCCCACCATTGCCTTCCCCTGCGAAGCGAAAGACGAAGGCGTTGCCGCGGCGCAGGCGATTTCCAAATATGCGGGCTTCATCGTGTTGAGCGAATTCAAACCTGAATTGCTCTACCCACTGCTCGTCTTGCGCGAGAACATCTACACCGACCCGCAGAAACCGATCCAGGTCCAGCCCGGCATCTACGAAATTAATTCGCCCAAACCCGAAAGCCCCGTGCTGGTCACCACCAATTTCAGCATCACCTATTTCTCGGTGGCGAACGAAGTCGAAGGCAGTGGACTTCCCGCCTGGCTGGTTGTCACCGACGCAGAAGGCATGTCCGTGCTGACCGCCTGGGCGGCAGGGAAATTCGACGCCGAGCGAATCGCAAAATCCATCAAGAGCCTGGATGTAGCCAGCAAAGTATCGCGGAAGCGCGTCGTCCTGCCCGGCCATGTTGCCGTCCTTTCCGGCGAACTCGAAGAGGAACTCCCGGATTGGGAGATTCGAGTCGGGCCAAGGGAAGCGGTCGACCTGCCTGCTTTCATGAAACAAGCCTTGAATTAGTCAAAAGTCGAAAGTCAAAGGTCGCGCGACCTTTGACTTTCGACCTTCGACCCGATGAAACATACCGTCACCTTCACCCAACCCGATAACCCAACGCCCATCGTTGTCCAGGTTCCCACCAACACGATGCTGGCCGATGCCGCGCGCATGGCCGGAATCGACATCGGCCAGCCATGCGGCGGGCAGGGACGCTGCGGCCGCTGCGCCGTTCAGGTGAAGAGTGGAAACGTCAGGCGGCGAAGCACACTGCGCCTGTCCCCTGCCGACGTCGAGCAGGGCTACGCGCTTGCCTGCCAGACCGTCGTCGAGGGCGATGTTTCGGTGTACGTGCCGCCGCAGGAAAAAATCGAACGGCGGCTCACCACCGACCGCGTTGCCGCCGAAGTCACTGTCCCTGTGGATTACGATTACCACCGCTCCCAATCCATCCGCCGCATCCACCTTCAACTCACCCCGCCCACGATGGAAGACCAGACAGATGACTGGGCCAGGCTGCAGACAGCCTTCCGCTTGCAGGCCAAAATTCAAAATGTCAATTGCTCCCTGCAACTCCTGCAAACCATGGGCGAGACCTTGCGCGCAGGCGAATGGCGGGTTACAGCAGTCGTCGAGCGCGATATCGACAACCCGGATAAACCCATCCGCCTGATCGAACTGTACCCCGGGCACGTGGACGAATACTCGCCGCTGTGGGGCTGTGCAATCGACATCGGCACGACAACCGTCTCACTCTGGCTCGTGGATCTGATCAGCGGTCAGGTCAAGGCGCAGGTGGCGGAATACAACGGCCAGATTTCACGCGGCGAGGATGTCATTTCGAGAATCATCTTTGCAGGCAAGGACGGCGGCAGGCAGGAAATGCGCCAGCGCGTGCTGGATACGATAAACAGTCTGCTCGAGACTGCCTGCAAGCGCGTCAAGACCGGTCCCAGGGACGTGATGAAGGCGACCATCGCGGGCAACAGCACGATGATCCATCTTCTGCTCGGCATTCCCGCCGGAAGCATTCGACTCTCACCGTTCATTACCGCGGTCAACCACCCGCCGCTGATGATAGCAAAAGATGTCGGCGTGAATATCCACCACGAAGGGACGGTGGACTGCCTGCCCGGAGTCGCGAGTTACGTCGGCGCGGACATCACCGCGGGCGTGCTGTCCTCCGGACTGGACGATGTGGAGAATGTGACCCTGTTCATCGACATCGGCACCAACGGCGAAATCGCCCTGGGAAACCGCGACTGGCTGGTCACTTGCGCGTGCTCGGCCGGCCCCGCCTTTGAAGGCGCGGGCGTGGCAAACGGCATGCGCGCAACACAAGGGGCCATCGAGGAAGTCTGGATCAGCAATGAAACTTTGGAACCGACATACCGGGTCATTGGCGGAGGCAAACCCAAAGGAATTTGCGGCTCCGGGTTAATCTCCCTGCTCTCGGAGGCGTTCTTAACGGGCGTCAGTGACAAGGCTGGAAATGTCAATATGATGGCGAATAGTCCACGGGTCCGGGAAGGGGCGCATAACGGGGAGTACGTGGTGGCCTGGGGCGCGGAAACCGAGACGGGGGAAGATATCGTCATATCGAGGGTCGATATTGACAACCTGCTGCGCGCCAAGGCGGCAATCTACGCTGGATTCACGGTCCTGGCTGACACGGTCGGAATCCCCCTGGAAATGACCGACAAGGTTTTGGTCGGCGGGTCGTTCGGCAAATACATCAATGTCGAGAAGGCTGTGCAAATCGGCCTTCTGCCCGACATGGATTGGTCGCGCTTCGAGTTTCTCGGGAATACGTCTGTGAAAGGCGCGTATTACGCACTGCTCGACTGGCGCAAGCGCGAACGGATTACGGAAATTGCAAAGCGCATGACGTACGTTGAACTTTCGGCGGACAACAGTTTTTATGAGGCATTCACATCCGCGCTATTTTTGCCGCACACGGATATGTCGAAGTTTCCAAGTGTGGCGGAAGCCCTATCGTCAAAGGTCGAAGGCCGGACCCCGGAATGACCAAAAAACTTTTGACTTTCGACTTTTGACTCAAAAGGAGAAACCATGTATATCATCGGCGAAAACATTCATATCATCTCTGAAAAAGTGAAGGAGGCGCTCACCAAACGGGACAGCGAATTCTTCATGGACTCGGCTCTCAAGCAGGTGGAAGCCGGGGCGAAGTGCGTGGACATCAATCTCGGCCCGCGCAAAAAGGATTATGCGGAAGTCTGGCCGTGGATCATCAAGGCCGTGGAGCAGGTGGTGGACGTGCCGCTTTCGATCGACACCACCAACGTGGACGGGATGGAAGCCGCGCTGCAGGCCATTACCAAAGCGCAGCCGATCTTAAACTCCACGTCGGCTGAACCGGAACGGCTGGAGAAAGTGCCGCTGCTGGCAAAGAAATACGGGGCGAAGATGATCGCGTTGACCCTGCGGCCCGAGGGCATTCCCATCGAAGCGGATGCGCGCGTGAACATTGCGATCGAGACGCTCATCCCGCGCATGGTGGAGATTGACTACCCGATGAGCAATCTCATTATCGACCCGCTGGTACTGACCGTTTCAGGATGCCAGGAATATTGCCCGCATCTCATCGAAACCGTCCGCACCCTGCAATATTCATGGGACCCCGCGCCCATGATCTCGGTGGGACTGAGCAACGTGTCGAACGCCGTCCCGAACGAGAACCGCCCGCTCATCAACCGCGTCTACGTCGCCATGCTGATGGGCGTCGGTTTGCAGATGATGATCGCCAACCCGATGGATGAGGAGCAGAACAATGTCATCAAATGGATCGAGACGAAGGACACATCCACCCCGCTGGCGCGCGTTTACAACAGGATCGCCGAACGCACAGCCAACATGGAAGACCTTGTAACGGAAGACTTCGACATGTCCGATCCCGAGCAAGCCGCCATCTGGAAAACGACGCAGATCCTGCTGAACAAAGTGATCTACGCAGATTCGTATCTGGCGAATTAAACACTCCGCCCAACGCGAAGATCAGGAGTTATCCCCATGCCCATTTTTACCCCCGGACGTCGCTGGCAGCCACCGTACTCCCCATTCAAAAAAGAGTCGTTTGGCAACCGCGTACTCGAAACACTGGAATTTACAATCAAAGGCCCGCTATTCGGCTGCCGCATGTGCGGCAACTGCATGTTGCAGGAGACCGCCTTTATCTGCCCGATGGAATGCCCGAAGGGACTCCGCAACGGGCCGTGCGGCGGCTCGACTCCCGAACACTGCTACGTGGATACGTCCCGCCCCTGCATTTGGTACAAGATATATGAACGTTCCTTTGCAATGGGGCGCGAAGAAATATTGCTCGAGGTTCTCCCGCCGCTCGATTGGGAAAAGGCTGGAACAGAAACATGGGGGGACGTCATCACCGAGGTCCGAAAAGTCGGGACGGGAAAATTTATCTCCGGCCTGCTGACGGGCGACAAAACCAAACGCGCCGAGACCTGGGAGTCCGTTTTCAAGCCTGTCCGCCAGCCTGACTGGTGGCGGGGTGACGACAAATACCATGCGCCCGCGTACACCGAACCAGTCTCCGACCTGGAGAGACGCTTCAAAGCCGGGGAATTTGTCGTGGCGTGCGAGATCGCGCCGCCCCTGAGCATGTCCACGAAAAAACTGGTCGAGAATATCAATCTCGTCAAACCATACGTGACCGCCATCAACTTCACAGACAACGCCTCCGCCACCCCGCGCATGACCTCCTGGGCATGCAGTAAATTCGCCATCGAAAACGGCGCGGAACCCGTCATGCAGATCGCCGCACGCGACCGCACGCGCGCCAGCCTGCAGGGCGAAATCCTCGGCGCGACCGCGATGGGCGTGCGAAACATCCTGTGCGTCACCGGCGACAGCCCGGTGCTTGCGCCGAAGCCGCGCGGCCGCATGGACATCAACGACATGGACGCCATCCAGATGTTATGGATCCTGCGCCGCATGCGCGACGAAGGCCATTATCTCGATGGGCGCGAGATCAAGTTCCCGCCGAAATTCTTCCTCGGCGCGGCAGGTTCCCCCTTCGCGTCCGAGCCGAAATTCCAGGCATTGCGCGAACAGAAAAAGGTCAACGCGGGCGCGCAATTCTTCCAGACCAACCTGGTCTACGACATCGAGCGCATGGAACTCTGGCTCAACGAACTCGCCAAACGGAACGTCCTGGACAAAGTCTACATCATGATCGGCATCACCCCGCTCAAGAGTTTCAAGATGGCCAAATACATGACGCAGGTTCCGGGCGTGGTCGTGCCAAAACCCATCATCGACCGCATGGAAGCCGCGGACAAGGCGGGCAACGCGCAGGAGGAAGGCGTGCAGATCGCGCTCGAACTCGCCCGCAGGATCAAAGGCTACGAGAGCCAGGGCCTGCACGGGCTGCACATCATGCCCGTCGGCTGGGAAGACATCGTCCCGCGCATCGTCACTGAAGCGGGTCTGCTGCCAAAGGGATTCGTCCCGCCTGAACCAAGGGAAAAGAAAGCGCCTGCATAATTTCATAAACTTTGGAAGTCCTCCGGAATGCGCCCGGGACGGAAAGCCCCGGAAGACTTCCAAGGTTCGAATACTTTCCCGCCAGGGGAAGCCGCACAACCTGAACCTTAACGCCTGGAACCTGATACTTATTACGGGAGGGAGCCATGCTTCCTGAACAAATCAAGAACTTTCGAGAAATGGTCACGCTCAAAGATGGAGCCTACGTGCTCCTGCGCGCGCTGATACAGGACGACAAGACGCGCCTCTCCGAGTTCTACAACTCCGTCAGCGAGGACGATCTGCGTTACTTCCACCACAACGTCAAAGACCCGGCGCTGATTGCGGAATGGTGCGACAGCGTGGATTATTCCAAAGTCCTGCCCATCGTTGCGCTGGTAAAAGACCGTGTTGTCGGAAATTCATCGCTCCACTTTTTCAGCGGGCCGAAGAGACACGTTGGAGAGGTGCGGCTCTTTCTCGCAAAGGACTACCGCAAACGCGGCCTCGGCATGAAAATGATCCGCGCCCTGATAGACATCGCCCGCAAGCAGGGACTGAGCACCCTCTTCGCCGAAATCATCTGCGACAAAACGAAGGTCGTCAAAGCCTTCGAGCAGCTTGGTTTCCATTCCGATTGCGTGCTCGACGATTATTACATGTTCCCCGACGGCGACATGTGCGACGTCGTCATCATGACCATGCCGCTGAGGCCGAAGGTTGACGAGTTCTAGAACCCCCGCCGCCTGGAAATCCAATCCAGTCCGCGTTAACGAATGACGAAGAAGCGCTTCAAACGCGGACCCTGTGTCCCGGTTCTGTTTTACAAGCCGCGCGCGGCGTTTGCACGCGCGGTCTCGATTTATCTGCAATTCTGATTGTGCTTCGCGAAGGGGATTCGACAATGGATCAGGGAGCGCGCTCAGCGCGGGTTCAACCCCCTGATTTCGGCGGGCGTCAATTCACGCCATTTTCCAACAGGCAGGTCACCCAATTGAACATCCCCAATCGCGACGCGGACCAACCGCAGGGTGAACAATCCCACGGCGGCGGTCATGTGGCGGATCTGGCGTTTTTTCCCTTCACGCAGTTTGATTTCGAGCCATGCGGTCGGCCCATGCGGGGTGACAGGCCTCGGGCGCGGCGGCAGGTTCGGGTCCGGGATGAGGCGGCAATGCGCGGGACGGGTCGAATATCCCTTGAGTTGAACCCCGCATTCGAGCCGCGTCAATGTTGCCCGGGTCGGATTCCCCTCCACCAAAACCCAGTACGTTTTTTCGATGTGATGTTCGGGGTCGGTCAATCGTTCGATGAGCGCGCCATCGTTCGTAAGCAAAAGCAGTCCCTCGCTGTCGCGGTCGAGGCGGCCTGCCGCGTAGACACCGGGCACATCCACAAATTGCTTGAGCGTGGGATGGCCCGTGCCTTCATCGGTGAATTGGGAGAGGACGCCATGGGGTTTGTTAATGATGATGCAACGAATGGGTATGTCTTTTCGCATATAATATTTTTACTGTCCCATCAATTTTGAAGGAGGTCTTATCATGGCATATCAAAAGAAGGTCGTCGGTAACGGTTCGGAAAAGTTAAGCCGCAAGGAATTCAAGATCAAGAAGGAAAAAGGGAAGGAGGAGGATGTTTTTGTTCTCTTCGACAGCGACGTCGATTACATTGTGGAAAAACTCAGCACAGACGACCTGCCTGCCGCGATCAACGGCGACACGATCACGTGGGTCAATAATTTCGCGATCAAGGACGCCAAGGGCAACTACGTCAACGGCGTGACCTACAGCCTGCTGATGCCGCCGGGCCCGGCGGGCGCGAAACTGGCGATTTTCGACGGCGCCAAGGCGTTCTACTACGGCGGCGAGATCAAGGACCGCACGCACAAAAACAAAACCTACAAGGAGATCAGGCTCGACATCGGCGATCCCGGAGGCGGATGGGGCACTGGCACCTAGCCGTTATTTGTCCGCTCCCAGGCACTGACAATCTCCCTGTTCCAGGGGATGTTTTCGAAAAACGATTGACGCGCCGCCGGTTCAGCAATGCTGGCGGCGCGCGCATTTAATAACTCAAACGCGGATTTTATCAAAGGGAGGGCGCGGTCATCCCCGGCCGCATCCAAAACCAGGTAACAATTCAAATGGATGCGGGCCGGTTCGTCGGTTCCATCCAGCGTTTTGCCCGAGGCAAGATGAGCGAGAATCTTTTCGACGCCTTGCATGGCCGCAGGAAGGTTGTTCAAGGCCAGGTCCGTGCGCGCAAGTCCTGCGCGCGGCTCCATCTCGAGCACGTCCTGGTTCAACTGCACCCGGATACCCACCGCGGACTGATAGGCGGCATTGGACGGCTGGATCATCCCGGAATCGAACAGGCTGTGACCGAGATAGGTTAATGCCCACGCTTCGAGATTTCGGTCCCCGGATTCGCGGGCAAGGACAAGCGCCGCTTCGGCAAATGAGACGGCGGCAGGATGGTCGCCAAGCGCGCCGACCTGTCCGCTCAAATTGATCAGGCCCAGGTTTTCCGAATAGCGGTCCCCAATTTCGCGGGCGATGACCAGTTGACGTTCGCTGTACTGGCGCGCTTTTTGATATTGCCCGAGAAGGCCGGAGAGCCAGCCCAGGTTCCCCAACAGGAGCGCCTCCCCCTTCCTCCTGCCGATCTCGCGCGCGAGGCGAAGGGACTGTTCGTAATAATCCCGGGCAAGTTCAAAATTCCCCCGGTTGGCGGCGACATTCCCGAGGTTGTTCAATGGCATAGCCGCCCCGCGAATATTGCCAATCGAGTTGTAGAGCGCCAGGCTCTTTTCGTAATAGCCCGCGGCAGCGACGGGGTCCTTCATTTCGATATGGAGCAGTCCCAGCAAAGTCAGGACATCCGCCTCGCCGGAGACATAACCGGCACTGCGCGAAAGTTCGAGCGCCTCCTGCGCAGTGGAAACGGCCTCCGCGTAACGACCCTGGCGCTGGAAAGCCTGCAACAATACGCCAAGGGCGTCCACGGTCAGGCGTCCGTTCGGAGCGGATTTTGAAAGCCGAACGGCGTCCTCCGCCAGCGAGGCGGCCTGCCCATATTTTCCGTTCTTGAATTCATAGCACGCGCGGCGGTGGGCGACGTAGGCAGGCAGTTCCTCCGCGCCGATCTGCGCCGCCAGGGACTGCAACAACTCGAACGTTCTGACGCGCTCGTCGCTGCGGCCCATCTCGGCCAAGAGTAATTCACATTCGCGGTGCAGGTCGAATTGCGCCCTCAAATCGTCCTGCGGCGCGAAAACCAGGGCGCGGACATAATAATTCAATGCCTGCGAATTCTGATAGGCGTCGCGCGCGGCATCCCCGGCCTTTCGCAAATAAGCAAACGCCTTTTCGGCCAGCGCCGCCTGTTCGCTGTGATAGGCCAGTTCGCCGTAATGATTCTGGATTTCGCCCGCAAACAGGTTTTCCAGCGAAGCCAGCGCGAGGGCGTGAAGTTCGTGCCGCCGCGACTGCATCTGCATGGAATATGCGGCGTCGCGCAGCAACCCATGCGTAAATAAATAACGGATCTGGCTCAACGGCGCCCAGATGGCCGCCCTTTCAGCCGCCTCGATTTCGTCAAGCAGGAAGGGGTTTTCGGTCAACATGCGGGCCAGGACGCGGACTTCGAATTCACGCCCCAGCACGGAGGCCGTCTGGATCACTGCGCGCACCTCGCGCGCCAACTGGTCGAGACGCGCCACCAGCACCGCGCTGATGTCCGCAGGCAGGATCGACTCATCCAGCCGTTTGACCGGGGTCCAGCCCGCCCTGCTGATCTCGATCAGTTTCTCCTCCTGCAAATAAAACAGGATCTGTTCGGCAAAGTAGGGATTCCCCTCCGAGCGATCCATGAGCAGTTTGACCAGGTCCGGGCCGGGAACGCCGCCGAGCAGGATTTCCGCCAGGCGTGAAATCGCCTCGACCGGCAGGCTGGCCAGTTCGACGGACTGCTCGAACAAGCCGTCGGCAAACGGGACCGCCGGGCCGTGCCGCCGCGAGGTTCCAATGAGAGCCAGCGGATAATCCACCTGCTCCGCAGTCAGGGCGCGCTTGAGGCGGGGCAAAAAGTTCCTGGAATCGTCGTCCATGAACTGCGCGTCCTCCCAAAACAGGATGACCGGCTGGCGCAGGCTTTCCGCCTTCAACAGGGCGATCAACGCCAGCAGGGTATTGTCGTAGCGCCCCTCGGCATCGAGTTGCTCGTAGAACGAATCCGCCCAGCGCAAATCGACCAGCGCGCCAAGCACGGAACGCAGACGCCGCAACTCATCGGCGAGGGAGGGTTCATTCGACGCCGCGATCAGGGCGTCCAGTTTGGCGTCGAAGGCCTCCTTCTTTTCGGCGTCGGTCATCCGCGAGAGGATTCCGAAGTAATGCGCCAGCCAGTATCTGAAGGGGTTGAAAGGCTGGCGCGTGATCTGGTCGGACTGGCAGATGGCCCACAGGGCGGGATGCTCATCGAACACGGGCGACGACCTGAACTCATACACCAGCCGTCCCTTGCCGATGCCCGCGTCGCCCCAAACCATGATCGAACCGGCAAATTTCCCATCCCACAACGGCGACACAAATTCAGCCAGGCGTAAAAGTTCCGCCTCACGCCCAACCATCTCGCCCGGATACTCCGGCTCCGCCTCGGTCTTGCGCGCCCGCAGCAAATACACCTTCTGTTCCGCGGCAAAGCCCTTGAACCTCTGCGCGCCGACGTAATCGAGGTCGAAATAACTGGAGACGCGGCGCGCCACCCGCTCGTCCATCCAAATCTCCCCGGCCGGCGCGCTGACCATGAAGCGCGCGGCAAGGTTCACCCCCCAGCCGTAACACGTGTAATCCTCGCACAACGAACTTCCAAGATAACCGGCGTGGGCAATATAATACGTGATGCCGATGGAAACCGGGAAACCCGCGCCAGCCTGGAGGTCGAGTGCGAAATTGAGGGCGCGGCTGATGTCGTTCTCGTAGGCGGACGGCGCACCCCACAGCATCAACAGCGTGGACCCCTTGTCGCCAAAATCCAGGCGGCTGAGCAGGCCGCCATAGCGATATTGCAGTTCGAAAACCTTCCGCATGAAATCCTGCAAGGCTTCATCCCCAAGATCGGGGAAGCGTATGAAAACGTTTACGATCTGGCGGAACTCGCCGCGCAATCCCTCGGCAAGCACCCCATCCGCCACGAAAAGCCGCGAGACCTGTTCGTCCACCGCGGCCACACTCACGCCGACGGCAGGATGCAGTTCGGCGCGGACACCGGAGACCCGGTAAAATGCCCCGGCCCGCTCCGCTTCGACGTCCGCACGCACCGCGTCGAACATGCCCTGCGTCAGGATGATGTCGCCCGGACGCGCCTGGTGTTCGGCATCGGAAGAATCGGAAACCGCCGACCCCCGGAAATAGTAAACTGCGCGGTCGCCACCCGCCGATTCAAGGATGCCCCAGTCCACATCCCCGCAGGCCAGACCGATCTTGACCGAAAAGGCAAACGTTCCATATTCGGTTTGCCGGGCAGGCTGGGATGCCAGGCGTTTTTGGATGAGCCAGGCCGCTGCCAGGCCGCGCCGCGCCGCCGATTCCATACCCGGCTCTGCCGGAAAAATCGCCGAGACCCCGTCCCCGGCAAAGCCCGTCACCTGGCCGCCATACTCAAAGATGCCCGCCACCAGCGGGTCGAAGACGGTGCGCATCAACCCTGCCAGGACTTCGGCGCCGTGCTGGCCGTGCCGCATCAAGGCATCGGTCATGGCCGAGAAGCCCGAAAGATCGAGGAACATTCCAACGGATTCGATGCTTCCATTCATCCGCCGGGCGCGGTAATTTTGAATGATAAACTCAGGAATCAAACGGTGCATGACATCTCCCTGTCAGGTTCGTCCGGGTGTTTCCCAATTTTAGCACGGCTCTGCTGCTGCGCCGCACACGGCCAAAACAAAGTGTGATTTAATTCATCCCATGCCGCAAAAGTCCTGCCAGATACGCGTCTGTAATTCATGCGGATTAAGATACCCGCTTTTGGATGGCCATCCCTTCGGGACGCGCTGTCCCGCCTGCCTGGGTTCCACGCAGGCGGTTTCCTCGCATCTTCTTCGGACTGAGAACCTGCCCCTGTTCGATGGGCCTTCGATTCAACTCGAGGCCCTGCTCGATAACATCCGCTCGGCGTGGAATGTCGGTTCCATCTTCCGCACAGCAGACGGGTTCGGGCTGGCGCGCCTGCACCTGTGCGGGATCACGCCCACCCCCGAAAGCGACGCGGTGCGAAAGACCTCGCTCGGCGCGGAGGAAAGCGTGGCATGGACATATCACAAGGACGCGGTGTTATTGGTAAAAGGGTTGAAAGTCGAAGGCTGGAAGGTTGTTGCACTCGAGGAAGACGAACGGGCGAGGGAGATAAAAGATGAAAGAAGAAAGATGAAACATGAATGGGGGAAGATGATTCTGGTGGTCGGGAATGAGGTGACGGGCGTAGACCCGGAGTTGCTCGACCTGTGCGACGAGATCGTTTACATCCCCATGCGCGGACGGAAGAAATCGTTCAACGCGTCCGTGGCTTTCGGCATCGCGGTTTACGCGCTGGGCGATGCCGGTTAAATGTCATTGCGAGCCTGCGGAGCAGGCAAAGCATTTTCCCTGTTCCAGGAAAGTAGTGGACAGGGAATAGAGAGCAGTTACACTTACAACGGACTTGGTGATAGACTCAGCCAGAATGGAGTCAACTACACCTTGGATTTGAACACTGGCTTGACCCAAGTATTGAGCGACGGCACGACCACCTATCTCTACGGACTTGGCCGCATCGCGCAACTGAACACTGACACACTGATGACTGAT
>Ga0172368_10001826_pt1 | contig 28246 bp, 21 predicted proteins | sample Lak11m_FD_114540 | JGI IMG/M metagenome (GOLD analysis project Ga0172368, IMG submission 114540) | Freshwater microbial communities from Kabuno Bay, South-Kivu, Congo - kab_022012_11m | ecosystem: Environmental > Aquatic > Freshwater > Lake | place: Democratic Republic of the Congo: South-Kivu...
GTTCTTCGCCGAGGACGCGATTCCGGAGCTTTCGCTGGGCCGCACGACGCCCTCGCAGGTGAAGCGGATGTTCGAGCACCTGCGCCACCCGGAGTGGCCGGCGGATTTCGACTGAGAGCCCGAGCACGGACCCGCGCACGGCACGGAGATCCCGGAAGAACGATTCACCACGGAGAACACGGAGAACACGGAGGTTTTTCGTGTCGTCACGTCCCCGATCCTCCGTGCTCTCCATGGGCTCCGTGGTGAAAAGTCGGTCGCTCCGCGGCTTTTCGACCGGAACACGTCCTCGCGGCCCTTCCACCGGGAGATTCCTGCTCGGGTCGGGCTCCGGCCCGCCCGTGTATTCAATGTACCCAGCCGGCGCCGAATCCAGCCGCAAGGTCCGTGGTCCGGACCCCCGCGGGCGGCGCTCCGGCGTACCGGACGTCGAACGACGCGATCAGCGCGAATCCGCCTGCGATCGACACGGCCGCGGTCGTCGTCGAGGTGCCGCGCACGCCCGCCGGGTCTGCCAGGTCGGCCAGCACCTCGAACTCCTCGCGGAGCAGGAATGCATCGGAGAAGCGGTGCACGAACGACACCGCCATGCGCGGCGCCGCGATGCCCCTCGCGCCGAGAAAGCGCCGCTCGGGATAGACGCGACCCGCCTGGTGCAGATAGCGGAACCCCGCCCCGGTCGTCAGCCGGCTCGCCAGACCGCGCGCGTCCCACCCCTCGAACCACGCGATGCCCGCACCCGCTTCCGCGAAGGCCGCCCCCTCGACGCCCGCGGGATGATCCAGAAGCGCGCCGCCGAGCACGTATCCGCGCAACGCGCCGTGTGCGTCGCGCGCCGCGCTCAGCGCGAGACCGCCTCGGAACGCACTGTCCGCGGACGCACGGGCGGAGACGCTCCACGTGCCGGCGCGCCCGTCGAAGACGCCGCTCAGGAGACCCGCGGGACCGTCTGCGTTGCCCTGCGTCCATCCGCCGCAGAGCGAGAGCAGAGCGCTGCGCATGCGCGCGTCGGCCGCAAACGCGTCCGACGCGCGCGCCGGCCCAGCGAGGAGAATGGCAGCGCTCACGCAGAGCAGTCGCGGCAAGCGGGGCTCCCTCAGACCGCCGGCGGCGCGGGGGAGGCGGGCGGGGCCGGCGAGGCTTCCGACTGCGCTTTCGCCTTCCGCCGCAGCACGGCGAGGCCGATCGCCGAGACGAGCAGCGCCCCGCCGACGCCGAACGCGAGCTCCAGGTGCACCAGCGAGTCCAGCACCGGGCGCACCGAGGTCACGTACATGGGCTGCGCCGGGCCGATGGGTCGGTTCCACCAGTCGACGAGCCCGGGCCCGACCCACAGGCTCAGGAACATGCCCGCCGCGAAGCCGCAGGCCGCCAGCACCGCCACCCGCCTGAGCATTGCGCCTCCCGTGCGCCCCCGTCAGAGCGCGGGCGCGAATCGACGCAGCAGCCCGTCCAGGGCCTCCGTGCTCCCCAGCAGACGCACTTCCATGCGCAGCGCGCGCCAGGGCCCGGAGCAGGGCAGCAGCGCCAGGCGCATCGCGTCCTTCTCCGTCGTCACGATGAGCGCGCAGCGTTCGCGCGCCGCGCGCTGCTCGGCCTCCAGCACGTCCTGGGCCGAGAAACGATGGTGATCCGGATACGCCGCGAGCGCCCGCACGTTCGCCCCCGCCTCGCGCAGCGAGCGCTCGAACGACTCCGGCCGCGCGATGCCGCACACCGCAATCACCCGCGCGTCCTGCAGCGTTTCGACGCCCTCCGCGGGGCGCAGCTTCAGGTCGCACAGCTCCGCCGGCTCGAACGAGGAGCGCACCGCCGGCAGCGCTCCGAGCCCGGGCGGGGGCGCCTGGCTGGCGCCCTCGCACCGCGTGAGCCACAGCAGCGCCGCCTCCCGCGCCACCGACGGCGGCTCGCGCAGCGGCCCCGCGGGCAGCATGCGCCCGTTGCCCAGCCCCAGCTCCGAGTCCACCACCACCACGTCCGCGTCGCGCCGCAGCGCCAGGTGCGAGAGCCCGTCGTCCAGGAGCAGCACGTCCGCACCCAGTTCCACCGCCGTCCTGGCCGAGTCGACGCGCCGCGCCGCGACCACCACGATGAGTCCCGGCAGCCGTCTCGCAAACCACAATGGCTCGTCGCCGCCCTCCTGCGCCGTCGCGCCGACGGTCTCGCCGTCCGACACCACGACCACTCGTGCGCCCGGCACCCGTCCCCAGCCGCGCGAGAGCACCGCCGGACGCCGCCCCGCCGCGAGCAGGCGGCGCGCGATTTCCAGCGTCGCCGGAGTCTTGCCCGCACCGCCCACGACGAGGTTCCCCACCGAGATCACCGGCGCCGGCGCGCGGTGCGTCCGCAGCAGGAAGGAGGCGTACATGGCGCGCCGGATCGCGGCGGCCGCCCGCCAGATCCAGCCGAGGGGAATCAGCAGCAGCGCTGCAGCTCCCCCCTCCCCGCGCCAGGCGCGCCGCAGAAAAGCCTCCATGGCGGCACCGCGGTTCATGCGGCCTCCCGCGCGGCGCGCCGCGCGAGCGTGCGGTCCAGCAGCGCCGCCAGCGCCTCGGCGTTGCGCACGCTCGCGCCCCGCACGCTGCCCACGGCGTCGCGCGCGAGCGCTCCCACCTCGGCCAGGCGCTCCGGCCGTGCGAGCAGATCGTGCGCCACGCGGTGCAGGTGCGTCGCGTCGTTCACCTGGATGCCGCCGCGCCCCACGAGCACCTGCACGGCGTCGTGGAAGTTCTCCATGTGCGGACCGAAGAGCACCGCGCGCCCGCACGCGGCCGGCTCCAGGATGTTCTGCCCGCCGCGCGTCACGAACGAGCCGCCGACGAACACGAGCGACGCCAGCCGGTAGGCCAGCACCAGCTCCCCGATGGTGTCCAGCAGCAGAACAGGCTCGCCGGCGGGCGGCGCCTGCGACGAGCGCATGCGCACCGGGAGCGAGCGCTCGCGCGCCAGCGCCGCGATACGCCCGGTGCGCTCCATGTAACGCGGCGCGATGGCCAGGCGCAGCTCGGGGAAATCCGCCCGCAGCCGCACGAACACGTCCAGCAGCAGCGCCTCCTCTCCCTCGTGCGTCGAACCGGCCACCCAGAGCCGATCGCCCTCGCGCAGCCCGAACGCCGCCGCCAGCGCGTCGGTGGAGCCCTCGCCCAGGGACAGAAGCAGCGTGTCGAACTTCGTGTTGCCCGCGACCACGACGCGCTCCGGCGGCGCCCCCAGCGCCAGCGCGCGCTCGCGCTCGGCGTCCTCGCGCATGAGCAGCAGATCCAGCTCGCGCAGCACGTTGCCGAACAGGCGGAAGAGCCAGCGGTAGCGCGACAGGTTGCGCTCGGAAAAGCGGCCGTTCGTCAGCGCGACGGCTCCCCCGCGGCGCTTCATCTCGCGGATCAGCGCCGGCCAGAGCTCCGTATATTCCAGAACGAGAAGATCCGGCTTCAGGATGTGCACGGTGCGGGCGACCGCCCGGGGCAGGTCCCAGGGAAGGAACGTGACGGCGTCCGCGTCGGCGAAGCGTTTTCGCGCGATGGCCTCGCCGCTGTCGGTCATGCAGGAGACGACGAAGAGGGCGTCGGGGCGCAGGCGGCGCAGCTCGCGGTAGACGGGCAGCAGGGCGAGCAGGTCTCCGGCGGACGCGCCGTGCAGCCAGACGCGGGGGCCCTTGCGATCCGCGAGAAAACCGGGCGGATACCGGCCGAAGCGCGCCGCCGTCCCCGCGCGCAGCTTCGGGAGCAGCAGCAGGAACGGCCAGGCGAAGGCGAACGCGATCGTCACGGCGATGGCGTAGAAAAGCGGCATCGGCGCCGCATGGTAGGCGGCGCGGGCGGGGGGTCGCAACCGGTGCGCGGCGAAGGGGGGCGCGGCGGAGTCGGGGGAGCCGGGACCCGTCGGGCCCGGGCGGGAATTGCGAGGCTCTTTCGCACCCCGCCCGGGTCGAGGGGTCCGCAACCGAATCGCTCAGCCCGAGGGCGGAGCCTTCCAGTCGACGGCGACGCGAGCCGGCTCTTTGGCTCGCGCGGGGTGAGCGAGCCCGGCAATCCGCCGCGGGCGCGACCGGGCTTCCCGGGGGGCGGCGATCCGATGGATACTGGGCCGCCCGGAGGTCCCGACATGCCCTTTGCTGCGCTCGCTTCCCGTCTCCTGCTGGCTGCCGCGGCCGCGCCGGCACCTGCGCCCGCCGCGGCTCCCGCGCCTGCCGCCCCGGGCGGCGGATTCGACCTCCCGCCCCCTCTGCCCGGCGGCGACTTCGCGCTCCCGGTGCCGCTGCCGTTTCCGCCTCCGCGGCTCATCCTCGCCACCGACAAGACGCGCTGCGACGCGGGCGTGGTGCTGTCCGTCGACGAGCCGGGCGGCAAAGCCGTCGTCTCCACGCGCGCCGGCAACGTGACCTTCAAGGTGGCCCCCGACGTGCAGATCGTCGCCGCCGACGGCCGGCTGCTGGGCGGGCTCGCGAAGCTGCGAGCCGCCGTGCGCGTGCGCGTGTACTTCCTCGTCGAGGACGGCGCGAAGACGCTGGAGATCGACCTGGAGAACTGAACGGCGGTTCATCCGCCGGACACGAAAACGCCGCCGACCCCTGCGGATCGGCGGCGTTTCCGCTTCGGGCGAAGGCTCTACTCCTCGGTCTCGTGCGGCTTGAACGCGGCGATGAGCTCCGCCTGGACGCTGGAGGGCACGGGCTCGTAGTGGCTCAGCTCCATGGTGAAGCTGCCGCGGCCGGCGGTGACGCTCTTGACGTAGGCCTGGTACTGGAGCACCTCGGCCAGCGGCGCGCGCCCGCGGATGACCGCGTTGCCGCCCGGCTTCAGATCGGTGCCGGCGATCTGGCCGCGGCGGCTCGCGAGGTCGCCCGTGATGGCGCCGACGCGGTCCTCGGGCACCGTCACCTCCAGGAGCACGATGGGCTCCAGGAGCACGGGCTGCGCCTTCAGGAAGGCATCCTTGAAGGCGTACTTGCCGGCGGTCTTGAACGCGATCTCCTTGCTGTCCACCGGGTGCGTCTTGCCGTCGTAGACGCTCACGCGCACGTCCTGCACCGGGTAGCCGGCGATGATGCCGTTCTCCAGCAGTTCGCGCACGCCCTTCTCGATGGCGGGGATGAACTGGCGCGGGATGGTGCCGCCGAACGTGTCGTCGACGAACTCGAAACCGGTGCCGCGCCCCAGCGGCTCGACGCGCAGGAAGACCTCGCCGAACTGGCCGGCGCCTCCCGTCTGCTTCTTGTGGCGGTAGTGGCCGTCCGCCTTGCCCACGATGGTCTCCTTGTAGGCGATGCGCGGCGGCTTGGTGTCCACCTCGACGCCGCGCGCCTTGAGGCGCTCCAGCACGAGGCGCAGGTGCAGCTCTCCGAGCCCCGAGATGACCAGCTCGTGGGTCTGCGGGTCGTTCACCACGCGGAACGTCGGATCCTCGCCCGCCACCTGCCCCAGCAGCCGCGAGATCTTCTGCTCGTCGTTGCGGCTCTTGGGCGTCACGGCGAGCGAGAACAGCGGGCTCGGGAACGCCAGCGGCTTCACGTGCACGTGCTCGAAGCTCTTCTCGTCGTGCAGCACGTCTCCGGGCGAAATCTCCTCGATCTTCGCGATGGCGCCCAGGTCGCCGGCGATGACGCGGTCGGCGGGAGCGCTCTCCTTGCCCTGCAGTCGCAGCACCTGCCCGAGCTTGACGCTCTTGCGACCCTCGCCCACCAGCACCTGGCTCTGGATCTGCACGTGCCCCTGGTGTACGCGGAAGTAGCTGAGCTTCCCCACGAACGGGTCGCTGGTGACGCGGAAGACGTGCGCCAGCAGCGGCTTGCCCGGATCGGCCGAGTAGTCCGCGGGTGCCGCGTCGGCGCCCGTGCCCGCGAGGAACGCCTGCCTCGGGCCGTCCACCGGGCTGGGGAAGTGCTTCGCCACGGCCGAGAGCAGCTCGGAAACGCCCGCGCCCTCCTTCGCGGAGGTGAACAGCACGGGCACGAGATGGCCGCTCGTCATGGCGCGCACGAATGCCCCGTGCAGCGTCGCGGCGTCGATTTCCTCGCCGCCCAGGTAGCGCTCCATGAGCGCGTCGTCCAGCTCCACCACGTTGTCCAGAATGGCGCGCCGGCGCTCGCCCACGTCGCCCAGGTCGCTGTCGCCCTTGTCGGCGAGCACGCAGTCCACGACCGTCTTTCCGCCGCCGGCAGGCAGATTGATCGGCAGCACGCCGGAGCCGAAGCGCTCCTGCAGAGCAGCGAGCAGCCCGTCCAGGTCCAGGTCGGGCGTGTCGACGCGGTTCACCACGATGGCGCGGGCCTGCCTGCGCTCGGCGGCCAGGTCCATCCACCGGGTGGTCATGGCCTCGATGCCGTTGAGCGCGTGGACCACGACGACGACCGTCTCGACGGCCGGCGCGCAGGCGATGGCGGGCCCCAGCAGATCGCTGCTTCCGGGCGTGTCGACGACGTTCACGTGCACGCCCTCGTGGTCCAGGCGCAGCATGGAAGGGTAGACCGAGTGGCCGTGCTCCTTCTCCTCCTTCTCGAAGTCGCTGAAGGAGTCGCCGGTGGCCGGCGAGCCCTTGCGCGGCACGGCCCCCGCGGCGAAGAGCATCGCGTCGACGAGGGTGGTCTTGCCGCAGCCTTGCTGGCCGGCGAAGAGGATGTTGCGGATTTCGGGTGTCGTGTAGCCGGGCATGGGGTGTCGGGCCTCCGAAGGACGGCGAACGCCGCGCGCAAAGAAACAGGGACGGGCGCCCGGGTCAAGCGCGAAACGACGGCGGGGCGGCGGATCATCCGCCAGAGGGCACCGCGGAGGGGCGGAAGCGGGGTCCGGGAACCCGCCGCCCGGCCGTGCCGCTGGCCGGCAGGGCCCCGGGGGCGGCTTCCCGGACGGCCCGGGCGAGCTCCCGACCGGAGTGCCCGCCTGCCTCTGCCCGGAACACCGCCCCCCGGACGCCCTGTCCCCGCCCTGCCCTGCCCCGGTTTTGCCGTCCCGCGAGGGTGCGCTAGGCTTTCCGGCGCCCGACCGGAGGCTCCATGCCCACGTTCCGACCGGCCATCGCCCGCGGGGCGCCCTCGCTGCAGCTCGTGGCGACGCTGGGGCCGGCCTCCATGGAGCTGGCGCCGGCGATGCTCCGCGCTGGGGCGACGCATTTCCGGCTCAACGCCTCGCACCTGGGGCCCGACGATCTCGGCAAGGCCCTCGCCCGCGTGCGCCGCGCCCTGCCCGAGGTGCCGGTCGTCGTCGACCTGCAGGGCGCCAAGATGCGCCTGGGCGGTTTCGAGGAGCGCCCGGTGCGCGGCGGGGACCGCGTGCGCTTCTCGCTCGTGCGCCCGGAGGCCTCGGAGACGGGCATTCCGCTGCCGCACCCGGAGCTGTTCCGCGCCGTGGGCCCCGGCCAGACGCTCACCTGCGACGACGCGCGCATGCGCTTCCGCGTGCTGGACGCCGGTCCGGAGCTGCTGGAGACCGAGGCGCTCAACGAGGGCGTGCTGCGCCCCCGCAAGGGCGTGAACCTGCTGGAACACCCGGTGGAGCTGGAGGACCTGTCCGAGGGCGACGAGGAGCGCATCCGCGCCGCCGAGGGACACGCCGACGTCGTCTTCGCCTACTCGTTCATGACCGACGGGCGCGAGGCGGCCTGGGTGCGCCGCCGCATGCCCGGCTGCCGCGTGGTCGGCAAGGTGGAGCGCCGGCTCGCGACGCGGCACCTGCACGTCATCGAGAAGGCGGTGGACGCGGTGTGGATCTGCCGCGGCGACCTGGGGGCGCAGCTCGGCACCGCGGAAATGGCCCGATTCGTCGCGTCGCTGCAGCCCTCGGAGGAGCCGCCCTACCTCATGGCAGGCCAGGTCCTGGAGCACCTGACGCGCCACCGCACGCCCACGCGCTCGGAGCTGTGCCACGTACACGATCTTCTGGCACGCGGCTACGCGGGCATCGTGCTGTCGGACGAGACGGCCATCGGCGCCGACCCGGTCAACGCCGTGGAGCAGGCGGCGGCGCTGCTCGCGGCGTTCTAACGATATAGTTTACGGCTCCGCCTTCGGCCGCGCGATGGCGCCGCAGGTCGCGGCGGCGGCGCGCACGAAGTCCTTCGGATCCAGCACGAGCTGCGTGCCCCGGATGCCCGCGGAAAGCGCGATGCGCTCGAACGCTAGCGCGGTCTCGTCGAGGAACACGGGGTAGTCCCTGCGGCCGGCGAGCGCCGTGACGCCGCCGCGCACGTAGCCGGTGAGCGGCTGAACCTCCTTCAGCGCCACGGTTTCCGTCGAGCGGTCGCCGCTCAGCCGGGCCAGGGCCTTGAGGTCCAGCTCCGTGCCGGCGGGCACCACGGCGAACAGGACGCCGGTGCGGTCGCCGCGTGCCACGAGCGTCTTGAACACCTGCCGGGGCGGCATCCCGACCTTGCGGGCGACGCTCTCGGCGGACAGGTCGTACGGATCGACCTCGTAGGCGCGCAGCTCGTGGGAAACGCCCAGCCGGTCGAGCAGGCGCGAGGCGTTGGTCTTCGCGGGACGGGGCGCCGCCACGGGCTTTCCGGCGGCCGCGCAGGGCCGCACAGGGCATGGTAGCGCGTCCGGCGGCCCCCTGCCGACCGCCCGCCGAGAAAAGAAGTCCAAGCTGCGGAGGCCCGCCCGCGTGCGCCTTGTGCCGGGTGCGGCGCCCCGGCTATCATGCGGCGCTTTTCACGCGGAATCGGGTCCATCCGGCCCGATCCGCCGCGCTTTTCGGAGAACGGCGATGAGGACGATCGGGCGGTCGGGGCGTGCGTTCGCGGCGGCGCTGCTGGCGGGCGCGCTGGCGGCCGCAGGCTGCGTCAAGGGCGTCGGGGATCCGTGCCGCTTCCAGAGCGACTGCGAACCCGGGCTCCAGTGCACCGCGGGCGCGTGCGCCACGTGCGGCAACGGCGTCGAGTGCCTGTCGGTGGACCTCGTCGTGCGAGGGTGCGCCGCCGAGGCCGATCCGCTGCTGGGCGTGGGCCTCGTGCGCGCGACGCTCACGGGCGCCGACGTGCCCACGCCCGTCGTCGACACCGCCATCGCGGGCGCCGGCCAGCTCCGCCTCAAGAGCCTGCCTTTGTGCAAGAGCTGCGTGCTGCTCGTCGAGGGCCTCGTCTCGGACACCGACGCCACGGTGCTGTCCCGGGGCCAGAGCGCGCCCTTCGACCTGAACCCGACCTCGCCGCCGCCGGCCGTCACGGTGTTCCTGCGCCGCACGGGCGCCTTCACCCCGGCCAACAGCCGCACGGCGCCGGGGGCCTGCAGCGCGCTCAAGAACGGGCGCGCGGGGCACACCGCCACGGCGCTGCCGGACGGCCGGGTGCTCGTGGCGGGCGGCTACACGCTGGACGCCGCCGGGTGCGACACCTCCCCGCCCTCCTGCTTCCTGCAGAGCACCGAGCTCTGGGATCCGCACACCGGCACGTTCGTGGACGGGCCCGCGCTCAAGCGGGCGCGCTGGGGCCACACCGCCACGCTGCTGCCGGACGGGCGGGTGCTCGTGACCGGCGGACTCGGGATGATCAACCAGAAGCCCACCCCGCTGCAGGTGGGCGAGGTCTGGAGCCCGTCCAGCAACGCCTGGTCGTTCGTGTCGATGAAATCGCAGCGCTACCGTCACGCCGCCGCCGTGCTCCCCAACGGCGTCGTGCTGCTGAGCGGCGGGTTCCTGAGCGTGGACGGCACCGCGCTCAACACCACCGAGGTGCTGGACCCTCGCGGCGCGCAGTTCGTGGACGGCCCGACGCTGGCGGAGAAGCGCGCCGACCATGCGAGCCTCGCCGTCGCGGCCGACGCGGGCGGCGAGCGCATCCTCGTGGCCGGCGGCGTGGGCAATTCGACCGGAACGCAGGTGGTGTCGAACTCGACCGTGGAGGTGCTGCACTGGTCGGGCGGCACGGAGTTCACGCGCGACTCGACGACGAGTCTGAAGCTCGTGACGGGCGGACGCGCGGCGCCGCGGGCGTTCGCGATGACGGTGCTGGACTCGTACGGCGCGCTCGTCGTGGGACCGTCGGCCGGAGGCCACACGGGGCCGGAGGACGCCTGGGACTGGCTCATCCTCTCGGGTTCGGCGCCTCCGCGCGACGTGAAGGCGTTCCCGACCGCGCGCAAGGACTTCTGCGCGGCCTCGTTCGACGGCGGCGTGCTCGTCGCCGGCGGGCGCGACGCGGGCGCCAGCGCGGCGCCGCTGGCCACGGTGGACACCTACATCATGCAGGCCAACGGCAAGCTCCAGTCGGATCGCCTCTCGCCCGGCCTCTCGCAGGCCCGTTTCCGCGCCGCCTGCGCCACGCTGGCCGACGGCACGGTGCTCGTGGTCGGCGGCGAGGCGGCCGGCGGCGAGACGAAGACCTCCGGCGCGGCCGACTTCTACCAGCCGAACTGAAGCCTTTCCCGGCCGCAGGCCGCCCCCGCACGGGCCCCCGACCCGCAAGGCCTCGGCGAGCCCCGAGAGCCGTACTGGCGCGGTGCAGTCTCTCCGAGCCCGCCACTGGGGTTGACCGAAGCCTCACCCCTGCCGGGGCTCCGCCCGGAAAAACGCCAAGAAAATCAGATACTTGCGCTGGGCGGCGCCGATCGACGTACATGTTCGGTGAGTTGGGCACCGACCGCTCGCGACGGACGGGCGTCCCGTCGCGCGCCGCGAGCACCGCCTTGCTCGAACAGAACCCGACAGGCGCGGCGCACGACGGGCACGCCCGTCCTACCGACTCCGTTCGCCTCTCCGCCCTGCTCACCGAACATGTACCGGTCGACGAGCCGGAGGACCGGCGCCCGGCGCAAATACGCTCCGCAGGGAAGTCGAGCCGACGAGCCGCACAGGTCTCATGCCGCGACACCCGTCGCTGCGCTCCGGGCTCCTTCCCTCCCTTCGGTCGGGGCTCTCTCCGCGCGCGGCCGACGAACAAAAGAGCGCCCGGCATGGCGCGGGAAGAAGCCCGGAGCGCGGCGGGCTGTGCCGTCTTCGCTGCGAATCGCAGCCCCGGCCGGCGCTCCGCCCCGCGGCCCCGCACGAAACGCCGCCGCCCTCCGGGCCGCGCGGGGCGGCCGGGAGGGCGGGGCGCACTGCCTTCGTCCTGCGCTACGGGACCGACAGCACCCACACGCCGGAGTCGACGCCGTCGGCCACGACTGCGATGGCATGACCATCGGCCGTGAACTGCGCGTCGATCACGTTCGTCTTCAGGGAGTACGGCGGACCCACCGGTCCCGTGCTGTAGAGCGTGCCCAGCTTGTAGAGGTCGTCGACGACGAGGTCGGTGCGCTTGTCCGCGATGAACAGCGCCCGGTCGGTTCCGGTCGCCACCCGCAGCGAACCCTTGAGCACGCCGTCCTTGATGGTCACGGGCGCGCCGGCGGCCAGGTTGGAGACGACGATCTTGGCGTCGCCGCTGCCGGGTTGCACGTCGCCCACGCACACCATTTCGTCGACCGCGTCGAAGCGGCCGAAGTTGCCCGCGGGCACCCTCGTGGACTGCATGGAAAGCGGTCCGGAGTACAGACCGTAGAACAGCCGGCCCAAGCCCTGGTCGTAGTTCGCCGTGAGGGTCGAGTCCCTGAGGTCCGTGAGCGCCGCGAGCCGGCCGCCGCGGGGGCTGAACAGGACCGAGTCCCAGGCCACGTTCGCTCCGATGCTCTGCGCGGCGCCGCCGGCGACCGGCGCCGAGGAAACGTCGCCGATGATGCCGCCGCCCTTCATGCCGGCGTTCACCGCCCAGGCCACGCGCGAGGCGTCCGCCGAGAGCAGGGGCGCGACGGTGCCGGCCGCCGTGGCGACGTCGCGCGTCTGGCCGCCGCTCCAGACCGCCACCGTGGTCCCCGTGAAGAAGGACACCACCGATCCGCTGGCCGACACGACGGGCAGCTTCCCGGTCGGGGCGAGCTGGACCGGCGTGCCGCCGGCCGTGGAAACCTTCTGCAGCGCGCCGTTGGTGTCGGTGTACACGAGCGTCGACCCGTCGCCGCTCAGCGCGAAGCCGGGCCGCTTGTAGTCCGCGAGCGTGCGGGCCGCCGCCGCCAGCGTCGTCGTGGCGCCGGTCGACAGGGCGATGCCCACGAGCGCGCCGACGCCGTTGGCGTCCAGGTTGACGGCGCCCACCGCGCGGTCGCGGGCGGAGTCGATGACGATCGAGTAGGCCGAGGCGCTGGAGCCGACGGTCTGCGTGACCGTGCCGTTGGACCACGACAGCACGCCGCGGTCGGTGGTGACGTCGTAGGAGCCCACGAAGAGCAACTGGGCGCCGCTCGCGCCGAAGAAGGCGCCGCCGGCGGGAACGCCGCTGCCCTGGCTCACGGCCACCGGGGCCGTGCCGTCCAGCGGAGCCACCGTGAGGGCGCCCACGCCGTCCGCGTTGGGGTTGTTCACGAAGAGCACGGCCGGGGCCGACCCGCCCGAGGCGCGCACGGAGTTCACCGACGCGCCGGACGCGAGCTGGAACGTCGGGCTGCCGGTGCGCAGCAGATCCAGGGCCGCCTTGCCGGTCGAGGCGTCCAGCGCGCGCGCCGCGATGTTGGCGTCCGCCAATGCGCTGGCCCACACCCTGCGGTAGCCGGTTCCGGAGGCCACCTTGGTGGCCGTCATCGCGGGCCCGCCGTCCGGGATTCCGGGGCCGCCGTCGGTCGCGGCTGTGCCGCCGTCGGTCACGGTGGTGCCGCCGTCGGTCACGGTGGTGCCACCGCCGTCGGTCACGGTGGTGCCGCCGCCATCGGTCACGGTGGTGCCGCCGCCGTCGGTCACGGTGGTGCCGCCGCCGTCCTCGACGGTGCCGCCCCCGTCGATCGGAGGCTGGCCGCCATCCTCGACGGTGCCGCCGCCGTCCTCGGGCGTCCCGCCTCCGTCGATCGGGGGCTGGCCGCCATCCTCGACGGTGCCGCCGCCATCCTCGACGGTGCCGCCGCCGTCCGCGGGCGTCCCGCCGCCGTCGATCGGAGGCTGGCCGCCGTCCTCGACGGTGCCGCCGCCGTCCTCGGTCGTGCCGCCTGCGTCGGCGGGCAGGCCGCCGTCGCTCTCGCCCGCGTCCTGCGTGACCGCCGGCCCGGCGTCGGCCTTCGAAGTCGTCGGCTTGTCGGGGCCGCACCCCGCCGCCAGAGCCGCGCCGAGCACCGCCAGAAGGCGCATCAGCCCCGCTCCCCCGCAGGGGAAGCGGCGGTCGCGCTCGCCTGCCATCGCCGTCATCGTCGTTCTCCCGTGCCGCAGCCGTTCTTCGCCGCGGCCCTCGGTACCAGCCGGTCGCCCGCCCGCCCGGGATCGGCGCGGGGTCGGCCAAGTCGTGCCACACCGGCTTGCCACCTGCCGAACGATACGCCCCTGCGCGCGCCCGTCAAGACGGTTCTTCGCCGGCCGGGCGCACCCGGCCCCCGGCGCACGGCGGGAGCTACTTGGCGACGCCGACGAAGACGACCATGTCGTCGCCGGCGCCGCCCGCGCCCACGAGCTTGTCGATGTCGCGCAGGCACCCGGGGTTGTCGTAGCAGCCGGTCTGGTCGGTGCCGTCGGGACCGCGCGACCACAGAAGCACCGCGCCGCGCGGGGCGGCCGGTGTTCCCTCACCGAAGGCGTCGTCGGGGCGGATCATGGCGAACATGAGCGGGTGGCCCCACGCGTCGAACATGGCGGGCGAGCCCAGCGAGGCCGGAGTGGGAGCGTCCAGATAGGGTCCGTCCCAGCAGATCTGCACGAGCCGGGGCCGTTCGCACGCGGTCATGCCGGGCGGCAGCGCGAAGAGCGCCGTGTCGTTCGAGGTGAACTCGGTGGGGTCGATGTTGAAGGGCTGGGTCCAGCGCCCGGCCTCGAAGGGCCAGGAGTCGGTGTCGATGCGGAAGGAGCGGAACGCCGCGGTGAGGTCCGCCAGCGACTCGGCCTCGATTTCCGTGGGCGTCTTCGGGGGCGGTCCGCCGTCGACCGCGGCCGGCGGCGGCGCAACCGGGTCGCCGCAACCGGGCAGCGCCAGCCCGAGAGCGGCCGCCGCGAGCAAGCCGATGCGTCCGCGCTTCATGTGATTCCGAGGCACGCGCACCCCTGTCGAGCGCCGCATCCGGCACCGCGTCGGGCTGCGCCGTGCGCGGCGAACCCATTCCGTGTCATGGGGCGACCCGTCGTGCCTCGCCCGCTCGCGCAGCCGCCGGGCAGAATAGCGCGGGTCGCGGCATCGCGACAAGAAGCGCCCGCCGCAGCCGGTCGGCGGCGGCGGAGACTGCTCGCGCGTTCAGGGGGAGAAGATCAACCGCCAAGACGCCAAGGAACTCCAAGGAAAAACGAAAAACACTGGGCCCGGGGGCCGGACCATCGTCAGGCTTGCCACCGCGCCGGGACAGATCTCGCGCGCATGGTTGGAAACCCTGGTTCCTTGGCGACCCTGGCGTCCTGGCGGTCGATCTTGAGGGGGAAGAAGGCGACCGCCCCCCCTCAGAACAGCCTGCGCCCGCGCGCCGGAGCGTCGAACGCGGCCAGGAACGCGCGCAGCAGGCGGCGCCGGAACGCCTCGCGGTCCCGGCGCGGGCCGTGCGGCAGCAGCGCCCGCCCACCCGCCATCGAGCCGTGTCCGCCCGCCGATCCGCCCTGCATGGCGAAAATCTGACGCACCATCCGCCCGGCGTTCATGCGCCGGTCGCCCGTGCGCACCGAGCAGTACACCTGGCCCTCGAAATTCCCCATGGCGAGCGACCAGCGCACGTCCTCCAGCGAAATGAGCCGCTCGGCCACCTCCGCCACGATGTCGGGCACGTACACGTTGCCCAGGTCCGCCACCACCGCCTCGCCGTGGCGGCGCGCGCGCCCCAGCGCCCGGTGCAGCGCCTCGAAGTACTCGGCCGGCACGTGCGGGTGCTCGATCTGCGAGAGCGCCGGGTTGTCCACGAACGGGAAGAGCCACTGGTAGCTCGTCACGTCGGCGCGCGAGAACTCGCGCCCCAGGTCGCGCGTGTCGCTCTTGATGCCGTAGAAGAGCGCCGTGGCGAGCGCCGGCGGGGGCCTCAGGCCGGCGGCGCGGATGTACTCGGCCACGATGGTGGCGGTGGCGCCGTAGTCGCCGCCCACGTCCGCGAAGCACACGCCGTCGAAACCGTCGCGCGCGGGGTGGTGGTCCACCACCGCGTCCGGCGGCCGCTCGTGCGCCAGCGAGTGGTTGCCGCACACCGGCTGGGTGTCCACCAGCGCCACGAAGTCGAAGTCGCCCACGTCCAGCCGCGACACGTGCACGGCCGGCACCTTCAGCACCCGCAGCAGCGCCCGGTTCTCGGCGCGGCCGACGATGCCGCCGTAGGCGATGCGCGCCTCGACCCCGGCGCGCTCCTCCAGCAGGAACGCCACCCCCATGGCGGCACTCACCGAGTCGGGGTCCGGATTGTCGTGCGTGAGCACCAGCGCATGGCGGTGCCCGGCCGCCGCTGCGAGCAGGCGGTCGAGCCGCCGCGCCGCGTCGTCCGGCGCCAGCAGCCGCGGCGTGCCCGCGGCGCGCGCGTGGGCCGGGGGAAGACGGGAAGACGAATCGACGGAAAGCTGACTCATTCGGTGCTTCGCCCGGTCCGGCAGGGGACCGGGCGTCCTCTACCGCCCGCCGGCGGCCGGTGCCAGCGGCGGCGGCCGATGCCGGAGGGGTGGATGCGGGAGGCCGGCCGATTTCGCCAGCGAATCCGCGAGGTTGCGAGCTCCGCGCACCCGCACGGGCGGCCTTGCGGGCGCTCCGGCAGTGCGCTCCGGCAGCCGCAGCGAGCGCAGCAGCGCCAGTTCCTCTTTCCAGCGCCCCGGCGGCGTTTCCAGCACGCCCGGCACGTCGGCCAGCCGGTGCTCGTTCACCAGCCAGGCGAACACGTCGGTGCCCATGCGGCCCTCGCCGATGCGGGCGTGCCGATCCACGCGGCTTCCGGGGCCGTTCAGGCTGTCGTTGAGGTGGAAGGCGTGCAGCCTGGAAAGCCCCACGCGCCGGTCGAACTCGTCCAGCAGGGCCGAGCCGGCGCCGGGCCGTGTCAGATCCCAGCCCGCGGCGAACAGATGGCAGGTGTCCAGACACACCCCGACGCGCTCGGGCGGCCGCAGCGCGTCCACGAACCGGCGCAGGTGCTCGAAGCGGTGCCCCAGCGCCCGCCCCTGTCCCGCCGTACCCTCCAGGAGCACCCCGGCCCGGCACCCGCGCGTGGCGCGCAGCGCCGCGTTCAAGGCATCCACCGCCTGCACGATGCCGCGCGCCTCGTCCGCGTGGGACCCGGGGTGGAGCACGAGCCAGGGGATTTCCAGCGCCTCGCAGCGCTCCAGCTCGTCCACCAGCGCGGCGAGGGTGCGCCGGCGCACGTCGCCCGGGTCGGCCGCCGGGTTGAGCAGGTAGCTGGCGTGGGCCAGCACGGGCCGTCCCCGCCGCGCCGCGCGGAAAGCGCGCACGTCATCGTCGCCGAGCGGGCGCACGGCCCACTGACGGCTCGAATGCGTGAAAATCTGCACGGATTCGGCGCCGTCCTCGTCCGCCCGCACAAAGGCGTTCGCCAGACCCCCCGCGACGGATTCGTGTGCCCCGATGCGCATGTGTTCGATTCTGAGTTGGTCCGTCCGTCGCGGCGCCGCAACAATCCCAGCCGGTCGGACGACGGTACCCGAACGGGCGGCGGCGGGCAATCGACCGCTGGACGGCCGTTCAGGGGCGCGGTGCTACGGGCACTGCGACCCCGTCCCGCAGGACGCGGTTCCGGTCGAGAGCGTCGGGAACCAGCCGACGCCCTTGGTGGCCAGCCGGTACAGCGACAGGTCGGCGACCGTCGCCCAGGTCGTCCCGCCGGTGAACGACTTGATCCCCCCGGCGCTGATGTCGACGAAGCTCGCCTGCTTGGCCGCGTTCACGCCGAAGTAGCAGTTGGTGATGGAAACCGGCTGCGAGGCCCCGCCGACGAGCACGTAGGAGTGGTTGTAGACGGCGATGCCGGCCGACGAGGTTCCGGTCGCGCAGGAAATGGCGAGCGAACCCCCGTTCGTCGTCACGGTCGCGTGGTTGTCTGCGTTGATCGCCACGAGGTTGAGGGTGGTGGACATGGTGACGGCCACGGCGCCCGACAGGTTCACGGTGCTGTAGTTGACCGAGAGCAGGCCCTTGCCGAAGTCGGTCCCGAGCGTCACGGAGTTGGCGAGCGTCGCCGTCGCGTTCGTGTCCGCCTGGAGCGCCGTGCAGTGGTTGCCCGTCGAGGCGAGCGACGCGGATGCGCCCTTCATGGTCAGCGTGGCGCCGTTCTGGACGAAGACGGCCGCGTTGCAGCCCGCCGACGTGGTGCCCGCGTCCAGAGAGCCCGTCAGCGTGGCCGTCGCGCCGTCGGCGACCCACAGGCCCGCCTTCGAGTTGCCGCTGGCGGTGACCGCCCCTTGCAGCGTGCAGGACGCGCCGGCCGCGCAGGAGATGCCCGTGCCGGACGCCGTCGCCGACACGCCCTCCAGCACGACGCTGCTGCGCTCCGCCCGCACCGCCGCGTCCGTGAAGTTCTTCAGCGATATATTCAGAATATAGACGTTGGGGGCGGGCGAGAGAATCGCGATGCCGCGCTGGGCGAGCGCGACGGTGGTCGCGTTCTTCGCCGCGCCGCTGATCACGACCGTGCCGATGGCGCCGGGCGCGCGCTGGACGGTGAGCCGCGCCGAGCCGCGCTGCAGCTTCGCCACGTCCAGCAGGGGCACCGTCGGGTCGAACTCGGCGTCGGAGGCGCTGTCGGCGGCGAAGTACTCGCCCGCCGCCAGGTTGACCGTGGCCGGGTTCGCCAGCACGTCGGGCAGCAGATCCAGGGCCTTCTGCGGAGTCTTCAGGGCGCACGCGGTCAGGCCCGGCGTGTACGCGGTGTCGGTGCTGCCGTCGCACGAGTCGTCGCCGGCGTTGCTCACGTACAGCGTCGTGGCGGCAGACGAGCGGCGTGCCAGGCCCATGGCGGACGGCGACAGCGGGCTCCATGATCGCTGCGTGCCCTGCTGCACGACCCCGAGGATGGTCCCGGTCGCGCCCGGCGCCAGGCTCGACAGCGGCGCGCCTCCGAGCAGCAGCGCCCCCGACGGGAACGACGCGGCGCCCGTGCCGCCGTTGGCCACCGTGAGCGGGGTGCCGATCCAGTTGGCGTTGTTGACGCTGTCCAGGAGGGCCAGGGTCTTCAGGTTCAGGGCCGCGCGCGCCCCGGCGGCGTCGGTGGCGCCGGTGCCGCCGTGGACGACCGACAGCGGGGTGCCGCTCCATTGGGCGTCGTTGACCGCGCCCAGGGTCGCCAGCGCGCCCAAGCCGAGGTTCGTGCGGGCCGCCGCCGCGCTCATGGCGCCGGTGCCGCCGTTGGCGACCGAGAGAGCGGTGCCGCTCCAGTTGGCGTCGTTGACGGAGCCGGCCGTGGCGAGCGAGCCGAGACCCAGCGCCGTGCGCGCGGCCGCGGCCGTCGTGGCGCCCGTGCCTCCGTTGGCGAGCGCGAGCGGTCCGCCGCCCCAGTGCGCGTTGTCCACGAAGTCCAGAGTGCTCACCTCTCCCAGGCCGAGCTGCACGCGAGCGCCGACGCTGTCGGTGGCCCCCGTGCCGCCGTTGCCGATGGACAGCGGGGCGCCCGCCCAGTACGTGTCGTCCACGACCGCGAGGGTCGCCAGCGACCCGAGGCCCAGCCCCGCGCGCGCCGCGGCCGGCGTCGAGCCTCCCGTGCCGCCGTTGGCGATGGAGAGCGCCGGACCGTTCCAGTTCACGTTGCTCACGGCGCCCAGCGTCGCGAGCGTGCCCAGGCCCAGGTTGGATCGCGCGCGCGCGGCGTCCGTCGCGCCGGTGCCGCCGTTGGCGAGGGCGACGAGGCCCGTCACGTTCGACGCCGTCCCGGAGACGTTGCCGGTCACGTCGCCCGTGAGGTTGCCGACCACGTTGCCGTGCACGTCGCCCGCGAGCGTTCCCGCAAGATCGGCGCACTCCCAGGCCGCCGCGGGGCCCGTTCCGGTGCGGCGCACGTACTGGCCGGCGGCGCAGGTGGCGACGACCGGAGTCTTCGCGGGGTCGAGCGGATTGGCCACGCACTCCCAGCCGGTCGCAGTGCGGCGGATCATCTGGCCGGCGGTGCACGCGGCGACCACGGGCGTCTGGGCGCTGTTCACGGCCGGCTGGCAGGCCCAGCCCGTGACCGTGCGCGTCACGACCTGCCCGGCGGGGCAGCCGTCGACGACCGGCGTGCGCGCGGCATCGATGGCGGCCGCGCAGGCCCAGCCCGTGTCGGTGCGCGTGGCCACGAGGCCCGGCGCGCACGTGGCGATGACCGGCGTGCGGATGGGGTCCACCGCCGGCGCGCACGTCCAGCCGTTCTCCGTCTTCTGCACGAAGAGCCCCGGCGTGCACGGGGACACGACGGGCGTCTTGGCGGGATCCGGCGCGGGCGTGCAGTCCCAGCCGTCGTCGGTGCGCTCCACGAGCCAGCCGGAGGGGCAGTTCTCCACCATCGGGATGCGGCTCAGAGGGATGTCCGGCATCTTGGCGCACTCCCACCCGGACTCCGTGCGGCGCGGGACCTCCCCCGGATGGCAGCCGCCCGACTCGAACGGCACCTTGGCGGGGTCTATCGACACCGTCTGCGTCGTGCCGTCCACCTTGACGCCGTCGCCGGGCGTCACGGGCGGTCGGCTCGACTGCACGACGCAGCCGGCAGCCAGAATCGCCAGGAAAACCGATGGGTTATGGCACATTCCGGGTCTCTCCGGGGGGCGTCCGGGGCGCCGACGAGAGCACGAACAGGACGGCCGAGGCGCCCGCCGCGGCGGCGGCGAGGCTCCAGCAGACGTTGGCGTAGAGGCCATTGCGCTCGGCGGAGGCCTGGGCCGACGCGAACGACGAGTATTCGACGGTCGCGTCGCGCGAGCGGGCGTCCGAGACGGCACCGGCGCCCAGCAGCGCGGCGCCGCCGGCCGAGACGAGGGCCGCCCCGCCGGCCAGCCAGGCCGCGAGGCGGCGACGATCCGCGGGCGGCGCCGGGGAAGGATGAAGGATCAAGGATGAAGGATGAAGGGTGGGAGGCGGGGCGGACGGCGGCGCCAGGTCCACGAGCGACCCGGCGGGCTCGGGAGCCTCGACGGGTGCGGGCGCGGCGGGCGGGGGGGGCGGCGCCGGCGGGGCTGGCAGCGCGATCGGCGGTTCCGCGGCGGGCGGCTCGATCAGGTCGCCCTCGTCGGGAACAGCCAGGTCCGGGACCGGCTCCGCGGTCGCGGCGGCCGTTTCGGGGGCCGCGAAAGCCTTCGGCAGCGGTCCCTGCGGAGCCGTCAGCGCGGCCAGCGGGGCCAGGTCCAGGTTGGTCGCAGGCGGGGTCGAGGGCAGTGCGGCATTGCACAGTTCGCGCGCGGCCGCGGCGAAGGCGCCCTCGAGCGCCGGGGGATTGCTCACCGCGGCGGGCGAGAACTCGAACAGGACCCGTCCGTCGGGGATCTGCACGAGCTGCGCGGCCACCCGGTACCAGCGCCCGGCGCGGCTGACACGCGCGGTGGCCGCCAGGAGCTCGCCCTCGCGCTCCAGAGCCTTGGAAACGCAGGCGGCCTCGGCGGCGCACGCGGCGGCAGCAGCCAGCCGGGCGGGCGCAACGGAGGCACGGGATACCCCCTCGCAGGCGGACGAGCGGAAGGCGGCCGTCCACTGGCGGGCCAGCGGCTTCGTGACCGACGCCGTCAGGCCCGACGCGGCCGGGGCCACCGGCGCCAGGGCCGCCGCACCGGCCAGAAGCAGCGTCGCGCCTGCGAACACATCGTCTCCCGCGGCTCACGAAGTCCGAGCGCCCGTCGGATCGGCGGCATTGTACCTGTTTTCCACCCAAGGCGCGCGGGGGCCGGCGCAGGGCGGCCGGCGGAACGGTGAACGGCGTTCTCGGAAGGATGAAGGATGAAGGATGAAGGATGAAGGATGAAGGATGAAGGATGAAGGATGAAGGATGAAGAGTGAAGGATGAAGAGTGAAGGATGAAGAGTGAAGGATGAAGAGTGAAGGATGAAGAGTGAAGGATGAGTCGACGGCCACGACGACGGCGACCGCCCCACGACGACGACGGTGGCCATCGGACGGGCGCAGGCACCCCGCGGGGTGTCGCACCGATGTGGGGTGTTCGATGGCCGTCGGCCGCCGCTCGGGCTCGCAGGCCATGCCGGAGGAGGTTTTTCTGCCGCGCCCCGCGTAGTATCGGGCCTCCGGCCGCGGCGCCGGGAGGGAGCGGGCATGGACAGGTCGATCCGGGTGGCGGTGCTGGGCGCGACGGGGGTCGCCGGACAGCAGTTCGTGGCGGCCCTGGCGGCACACCCGTGGTTCCGCATCGCGAAACTGGCCGCGAGCGCGCGGTCGGCGGGGCGGCGCTACGGCGAGGCGCTGCGCGACGCGTCGGGGGCGCTGCGGTGGTACGCCGGGGGCGCGCTCGACCCCGCCGCCGCGGACATCGAAGTCGAGGACGCCGCGCGCACCGGCGCGGACGGCGTGGACCTCGTCTTCAGCGCGCTGGAAAGCGACGCCGCGCGCGAACACGAGGGACGACTCGCCGCGCACGTGCCCGTCGTCTCGACCGCTAGCGCCTACCGCTACGAGCCCGACGTGCCCGTGTTCCTGCCCGGCGTGAACATGGAGCACGCCGAGCTGATCGACCGGCAGCGCCACGGACGCGGGTGGAAGGGATTCGTCACCCCCGGCCCCAACTGCACCGCCGTGGGCCTCGCCATGACCCTGCGGCCGCTGGACCAGCACTTCGGCGTGCAGCGCGTCATCATGACTTCGATGCAGGCCGTGTCCGGCGCCGGACGCACGCCGGGCGTCGCCGCGCTCGACATCCTGGACAACGTCATTCCTTACATCGCGAAGGAGGAGGAGAAGGTCCAGACGGAGACGCGCAAGATCCTGGGCCGCATGGAGATCGGCGCGCTCGTGCCGCACCCGGCGCCAGTGAGCTGCACGTGTACGCGCGTTGCCGTGCTGGACGGGCACACGGAGGCCGTGTTCGTGTCGCTGGGCCGGCGCGCGGAAGTCGACGAGGCCAAGGCGGCGCTGCGCGAGTTCGGCCGGGCGTTCTGCGCGCTGGGGCTGCCGAGCTGCCCGCCGCGGCTCGTCGACGTGTCGGACGAGCCGGATCGGCCCCAGCCGAGGCTCGATCGCGATCTCAACGGCGGCATGACCACGTGCGTGGGCCGCGTCCGAGAGGATCCGGCGCTGGAGAACGGGCTGAAATACGTGCTGCTGTCGCACAACACGAAGATGGGCGCCGCCGGGGGGGCCGTGCTCGTGGCGGAGTGGCTCGCGCAGCGCGGGTACGTCGGGTAGGGGATGGCCCTGCCCGGCCCCCTCTTGCGCCGCGGCGGCCGGTTTCCCTTAGGATGGGCGCGTCGTCCGGAGGTTCCGATGCCGCCCGTCCCCTCTCTGCTGCGCGACATTCCGATGTTCGCCGACCTGAGCGACCGGCACCTGGACCGGCTGGCGGGCCTCGCCGAGCCCTTGGTGCTGGCCTCCGGACAGCGCCTGTTCCGCGCCGGCGACGCCGCCGACGCGTTCTACGTGCTCGTCTCGGGCGAGATCGCGCTCCTGGAAGCCGACACGGTGCGCTTCCGGCTGCGGCCCGTGTCGGTCATCGGCGAGCTGGGGGGCATCACTGGCCTGGCGCGCAACACCGACGCCGTCGCGCAGGCCCCCAGCGAGCTGTGGCGGATGCCCGGCGCCAAGGTGCGCTCCTACTTCCGCGACGATCCGGCGCTGGGCCTCGCCTTCCACGAGAGCCTGCTGCGCATCGTGGCCGAGAAGGCCCGGCGCGACCAGCACAGGCTTGAGGACATGCGCGGGCACATCATCCGCACCCAGAAGGCCATGAAACAGATGCGCGAGCTGGTGTTGGAAAGCCCCGACAGCCCGGTGAGCGAGCAGCTCCACGGCATTCTGGACCGGCAGATCCGCACCGGGCGGCGCGTCAACTACCGCATCGAGCCCAACACGATGCTGCCCGCCGACGTCCACCTGGACGACGGCTCCCGCGCGGAAATCGAGGAGATTTCGCGCACCAAGGCGACCCTGCGCTTCCCCGGCGAGGCCCCGCCGCGCGCCAGCCCCTGGAGCGGCGTGCTTCGCCTGCCGGGGCAGGTGGAGTTCCCCCTGGGCGGCACCGTGGTTTCGAGCACCGGGCGCACCGCCGAGATCGAGTTCGACGGGCTCATCGACGAGTACGTCGAGGAGCTCGAGGAGTACCTCACGCGCGTGCAGATGCTCGAGTTCGTGGTGTAGTCGGGGCTCGCCGGAAAGGCTCTCCGCCTCCCGTTTCGCTGCGAATCCCGACGCGAACAAGAGCGTGGTCCGACAGGCTCGCCATGAGCGAGGATTCTCCGCGAAACGCGAGGGGGAGCGCTCTGCCGGCTGTCCGGTCCCTTGCGGATCGTCGACCGCCCCCTGGCGCGTTCTGGTCCTCCCTGGAAACGAGCGATCGACGGGAGGGGTCAGAACCCCGAGTGCAGCGGGGGGCGTGAGCCCGGTTCCATGCGCGCACACCTTCTCGGCGCAGGTCCGGCTGCCATGGGGGCGCCCGGTCGCCGCCCACGCCCGACGGCGAGTGGCTCTTTCGGCGGGCGTTACCACCCCGTGACAGACCGCGCGCCCCCTTCCGGCGTTCAATCGGTCGCGAGGCGGGAACGGGTCCCGCTCGGAGGCGGACATGCGGCGGACGATGGCGGTGCTAGCGGCAGTGGCGTTCGTGGCGGTGGCGGCGGTGGTCGGGCGCGCGGCGGTGCGGCCGCGCGGATCGGTCGTCCCGGAGGCGACGGCGACGATGGGAACGGTTGCCCGGCCGGCGCCCGCGCCCTCCGGCGAGGGGCCGCTCGTGCAGATCGCGCTGCTGCTGGACACGAGCAGCAGCATGGACGGGCTCATCGCGCAGGCGAAAACGCAGCTCTGGCGCATCGTGAACGAGTTCTCGCAGGCGAATCGCGACGGGCGCAAGCCGCGACTGCAGCTCGCGCTCTACGAGTACGGCAACGACGGCCTGCCCTCGTCGGAAGGCTGGATCCGCCGCGTCTCGGCGCTGACGCAGGACCTGGACGGCGTGTCGGAGAAGCTCTTCGCGCTGCGCACCAACGGCGGCAGCGAGTTCTGCGGCATGGTCATCCGGCGCGCCGTTTCGGAGCTGGAGTGGAGCGCCGAGCCCGACGCGCTGCGGCTCGTCTTCATCGCCGGCAACGAGGCCTTCACCCAGGGCCCCGTCGACTTCCGCGACGCCGTGCGCGAGGCGACCGCGAAGCACATCCGCGTCAACACCATCCACTGCGGCGCCGGCGAGGAGGAAGGCTGGCGCGACGGGGCGCGCCTGGCCGACGGGCGCTACCTCGTCATCGACCAGAACCGCGTCGTGGCCGATCCGGTGGCACCGCAGGACGCCGAGCTGGCGAAACTCGGCACGGAGCTCAACGGCACCTACGTCCCCTACGGCACCGCGGGAGCCGCAGGCGCCGCGCGCCAGGCCGCGCAGGACTCGAATTCCCGCGGAATCTCGCTGGGAAACCTCGCCCAGCGCTCGGTGTCGAAGGCGTCGAACTTCTATTCAAACGAATCTTGGGACCTCGTCGACGCGGTGCGCAAAAACAAGGTCCAGGTCGACAAGATCGCCGCCGAAGAGCTCCCCGCCGAGCTGAAGGGCAAGGACGAGGCCGAAAAGCGCGAGTGGCTCGACGGGCAGGCGAAGAAGCGCGATTCCATCCGCACGCGCATCGCGGAGCTGGACGGGCAGCGGCGCGCGTTCCTGGAGGGCGAGCGCGCCAAGGCGAAGGGCACTGGCGCCGACACGCTGGATTCGGCCATGCTGGCGTCCATCCGCGAGCAGGCCGGGCAGTCGGGCCTGAGCTTCAAGTAGCGGACGGGGGCAGCAGCGGATCGGGGCACGCCATGGCCGCACGCCGCATCCTGGTGGTCGAGGACGACGCATCCATCCGCCGGGGCATCGCCGACGCGCTGCGCTTCGACGGGTACGAGCCCCTGGAGGCGGCCGACCACGACTCGGGCCTGCGCGAGGCGGTGCGCGCGCCGTGCGACCTGATGCTCCTGGACCTGGTGCTCCCGGGCGGCGACGGGCTGCACATCCTGGAGCAGGCGCGGCTGGCGCGCCCGACGCTTCCGGTCATCGTGCTGACGGCCCGCGGCGCGGAGGACGATCGCGTCGCGGGCCTGAAGCTGGGCGCCGACGACTACGTGGTGAAGCCTTTCTCCGTGCGCGAGCTCCTCGCGCGCGTGGAGGCGGTGCTGCGCCGCTCGGCCGAACGCAGCGCCGGTCCGGTGGAGGTCGCGTTCGAGGGCGGCACGGCGGACCTGCTGCGCGCCGAAGTGCGCTTCGACAACGGCTCGCGCGAGGAGCTGTCGGAGCGGGAGATCGCGCTGCTGCGGTATCTCGCGGCGAATCCTGGCCGCGCCGTGTCGCGCGACGAGCTGCTGGAGCGGGTCTGGCGGCTGCCGTCCAACGCCGTGCGCACGCGCACCATCGACATGCACGTGGTGCGGCTCCGCGAGAAGCTGCGCGATCCGGCCGAATCGCCGCGCGTCGTGCGCACGGTGCGCGGGCGCGGCTACATGCTGGAGAAGCGGGATTGAGACCGCGTCGCACCGCGATCGCGTTCGCCCTGGCGGCGGCGCTGCTCTTCGCGATGGTGGCCGCGCTGAGCGCCGAGCTGCTGCGGCTGGACCGCGAGGGCCGCGAGGCGCGCCGGCGCGCGGGCGTCGAGGAGGCCGTGCGCCTCGCGCTCTGGCGCATGGACAGCGCGTTCACGCCGGTGCTCGCCCGCGAGAACGCGCGCCCGCCCGAGGCGTACGTGTTTTCGTCCGAGCCGGCGGGATCGTCGATTCGCCTTCATTTCAGGGCGGATTCGGACGGCGTGCGGTCGCCCGAGGCCTCCGGCGACGATGCCCGGCTGGCGAAGCTGCGCGTGCTGCTCGCGGGCGGAGCACTGGAGCGCGCACTGCCGGCATCCGTTCCCGACGAGCCGTACGGCCAGGCGCCCGCGATGCAGGCGCAGGCCGTCGAGGTGCGCAAGACGGCGCAGACGCAGCAGGCGAACCGCGGGCTGCTGGACTGGAACGCGCGCGCGAAGAACGTCTACTCCGCGTCCAACGTCTTCGCCGCTCCCAACGCTCCGGCGCTGCCGCGAGCGCGCACGGCGCCCGCGGGCGTTCTGTCGGCGCTCTGGCTCGGCGACGAACTGGTGCTGGCCAAGCGGGCGGACGACGGATCCTTCGCGGGGGCGTGGCTGGACTGGCCGGCGCTGCGATCCTCGTTGCTGGCGGAGGCCGCCGAACTGCTGCCCGCGGCTTCGCTGCGGCCGGCGCCGCCGGGTGCGGGGGCGAGAGGCGAGCGTCTGCTGGCGTCGCTGCCGGCGCAGCTCGTCGCGGGGGCGGTCGTGCCCGATGCGGAATCGACCGGATTTCCCGTCGGATTCGTGCTGGCGGCGGCCTGGATCGGAGTGCTGTTGGCGCTCCTGGCCTCGGGCGCGCTGCTGGCGGGATCGGTGGCGCTGGGCGAGCGCCGGGCGGCGTTCGTCTCGGCGGTCACGCACGAGTTGCGCACGCCGCTGACGACTCTGCGCATGTACGCGGAGATGCTGGCGGCCGGCATGGTGCCCGACGAGGCGCGCCGGCGCGAGTACCTCTCGACGCTGGACCGCGAGGCGACGCGCCTGGGCAGGCTCGTCGAGAACGTGCTGGCGTGGTCGCGCGTGGAGCAGGGACGCCGCCGCGCGCCGGAGCCGACTCATGCCGCGGCGATGCTGGGGCGCATTCTCCCGCTGCTGGAGGAGCGTGCGCGCCAGGCCGGCCTGACGGTGACGCTCGATGTTGATCCCGGCGCCGCCGACGTGCGGGCGATGGCCGACGAGGCGGGCGTGGGCCAGGTGCTGTTCAACCTCGTCGACAACGCGTGCAAGTATGCGGATTCCGGACCGAATCGGCGCGTCGAGGTGTCGCTGCTGGCCGCGACGGAGTCCGGGATTTCCCGCCGGAGCGGCGTCGTCGAAATCGTGGTGTGCGACTTCGGCCCGGGGCTGTCCGCGGCGGCGCGCCGGCGGCTCTTCGTGCCGTTCTCGCGCCCGGCGCAGGAGGCGGCAGGCTCGGCTCCCGGCGTCGGCCTGGGGCTGGCGCTTTGCCGCCGGCTCGCGCGCTCGATGGGCGGAACGCTGAGACACGAGGTTCCGCCCGGCGGCGGCGCGCGCTTCGTGCTGCGGCTGCGGCAGGCGGCGCGGGGGCCGTAGGCGGCTTTCCCCCTGCTGCAGGCGCTTCAGACTCCGAGCGGCAGCGCCGGAATTCTCGGTGAACCGCAACGGGAGAAGCGGGACTTCCTTTGCGCAGCAGCATCGAGTGCGCGGAATTGCCGCTCCTGGGTCTTCGCGCCAGCAACGATGCGAGCGAAGGCGCATCGGGCATGTTCGCCGCGCTGCGCTTCTTGCGGGTCATCCACGCCTCGCGCCGAACAGCACAGCGCGCCCGGATTCGGTGATGTGGTACTGCTGCCTCGGGCTCCGGTGTCCCGCGCCTCGCCGTCCAGCGCGAGCGAGTGGTCGCCGTAGTCGGCAGGCACGTGGAACGTCGCGACGGGCTCGCCCTCGGGGCCGACCCAGCGCAGCCGCAGCCCCTGAGTCGCACCGAGCTCGACCCACTGCTGCGGGGAGAGGATGCGGCCCGACGCGAGCCCCAGCGCGAGCGAGTCCTCCTCGACGTACGGCTCGACGAGGCCGACCCGGGGCGGCAGTTCCTCGACCTGCCAGCCCTCCCCGACGAGGTGCGCCGAATGGCAGAGATACACGCGGATGCACGACGACGAAGGGCCCCAGCGGATGGGATGGAAGCCGAGCGGGGGCAGGGACGTCGCCCCCGGCGGACCGTGCCAGAGCCTCGGGTTCGACACGGTCCAGCGGAAGCAGCGGATGATCGCGCGGGCGAAGGCGGGTGCCACGACCGGAACCGGAGGAGCACAGGCGAGGAACGTGCCGGGGCGTCCCGGGCTGAAGCCCTCGTCCGCGCAGAGCGGCGGATCGAACTCGCGGTACCAGTTCCAGCCGAAACCGGGGCCGTCGAGGTAGCGCACGAGCGCCGCGCGGGTCCGGAACTCTCTCGCGCGCCGCCGGGAGGGAGGGGCTCGGTTCGGCACCACCGAAGCGTGGCCGATCGGGGCGTTTCAGGCAAGCGGGCCCGTCCGCTTGCCCGCGTCGCCGCCGACTCTGAGCCTGAGCAGGAATCGCTCGACCGACCGACTATTCACCACGGAGCCCACGGAGAGCACGGAGGATCGGGCGCGAGTTTGATGCGATTCTCCCCACCGTAGAAATATTCTACTATTGAAATAAAA
>Ga0172368_10001830_pt1 | contig 28236 bp, 21 predicted proteins | sample Lak11m_FD_114540 | JGI IMG/M metagenome (GOLD analysis project Ga0172368, IMG submission 114540) | Freshwater microbial communities from Kabuno Bay, South-Kivu, Congo - kab_022012_11m | ecosystem: Environmental > Aquatic > Freshwater > Lake | place: Democratic Republic of the Congo: South-Kivu...
CGCTGCGGCTGCGTGGCTCCTATGAAAATAGAATGGTATGAACGGTATGATAGGCATTCCGCCTACCACTCATTTTCATGCCCATGGGTGAACCATATGGTTCATCGGTAACTTACTACATACTTGCGTGGCTCACTACAGACAGTGGGATATTGTTATCATGGGAGGGTATGCCTTTTTATATCGATATTGCGATCATCCTGGCGCTGATCCTGCTCAATGCCTTCTTCGCGCTGGCGGAGCTGGCCATCATCTCCTCGCGCAAGGGCCGGCTGCAGCGGCTGGCCAACGCGGGGAACCGGCGGGCGCGGGTTGCGCTGGCGCTGGCGGAGAAGCCGTCGCTGTTTCTCTCCAGCGTGCAGGTGGGCGTCACGCTGGTGGGGGTGCTGGTGGGCGCGTTCGGCGGGGCCACGCTGGCGGACCCGCTGGCGGGAACCTTTGGCAGCCTGCATCGCTCCTCGCCGGCGGCCGCCCATACGCTGGCCTTCATCATCGTGGTGGCGCTCACCACCTACGTCACCGTCGTCATCGGCGAGCTGGTGCCGAAGCGGGTGGCGCTGAGCAATCCGGAACGCTGGGCGTTACGAGTGGCGCCCAGTATGCGGGGCATCGCGCGCTTCACCGCGCCGCTGGTCGCCGTGCTCACCGTCTCCTCGAATCCGCTGGTGCGCCTGCTGCGGGTGCCGCGCATCGGGCCGCCGGTCTCGGACGAGGAGGTGAGCCTGCTCTTCGAGGAGGGCATCGCCGCCGGGGTGTTCGAGCCGGCGGTACAGGAGATCGTGGTGCGGCTGTCCCGCCCGACTGACCGCCGGGCGAACGCGGTGATGACCCCGCGCACCGAGGTGGTGTGGATCGACGTGGAAGCCACGCCGGCGGAAGTCGCCGACATCCTCGTCGAGCACCCCTTCACCGTCTACCCGGTCTGCCGGGGCGATCTCGATCACGTCCTTGGGGTAGTGATGGCTGCCGAGTTGGCCACCGAGCTGCTGCGCGACCGCCCCGTCCACCTGCGCGAGCTGCTGCGCCCGGCGCTGACCCTGTTCGAAGCCTTCCGCGCGCTGCCGGCCATCGAGCGGCTGAAGGAGAGCGGCGCGTATCTCGCCGTCGTGGTGGACGAATACGGCGGCACCGAGGGCATCCTTACCCTCACCGATATCTTCGAGTCGCTCATTGGCGAGCTGCCTTCCCTCGAATCACCGGAGATCGCGCGCCGCCCGGACGGCACGCTGCTGGTGGACGGCCTGCTGCCTATCGACGAGCTGAAGGCGCTGCTCGCTGTCCCCGCCCTGCCGCGCGAGGACGAAGGTTACCAGACCCTGGCCGGCCTCCTCATCACCAACCTCGACCGCATCCCCCATCTGACTGACTGCTTCGAGTGGGACGGCTACCGCTTCGAGGTGGTAGACATGGACGGCACGCGTGTGGACCAGGTGCTGATTACGCCGATCGGCGAACAGAAGCCGTAATTTTCGGAGTGCGGTGGCCGCAGACACCGCTTTCACTGAGCGTAAGGCTTCCATGTATAGCCTTGCGCTCAATGAAAGCGGTGTCTGCGGCCACCGCACTCCCAAAGAAGCCGTCAGTTATTGGCGGGCGTGGCGCTCCACCCGTTCCGTTTCGCGAGGATATCCGCCGCCGGAATTTCCAGAAACTCCCCGGCGGTGACGAAATAAAGCGTCTGATCGCGCCACAGGAAAGCACCCCGGTCGCGGTCGTCGAACCGCCGCGGGTACTGCGCCCGCCAGTAGGCGATGGGGCTGCCATCCTGCAAGCTCAACGCGTAAAAGCTCCGAATCCATTGCTTGTCCCCGCCAGCCGGTTGATGCAACTCGGCCACGGCGAACAGCGCATAGTCCGGGGTGAGCGCGATGGAGAGCGCCTGGCCGTTGCCGGGGCAGGGGATATCCCACCGGATTTTACCCGTGTCCCAATCCACCAGCGCATATCGGGAATCTTCGCCCACGCTGGTCCAGATCAACGCCAGATGGCTGCCCGGCACCCAGCCCATGAACACAGCGTTCGGCCCGACATCCAGCGAGTGCCGCAGCCCCTGCGCGGTATACCAGGCGAAATACTCCCCATCCTCGCCGCCATCTTTGCCGTAGACGGTCAGCAGGGCGCCCGTGCCATCCGGTCCGGGAACGGGTCTCCTCGTCTTGGGGTCGCATTGCACGCGGAAGCGTTCCTTGCCGTCCGGCCCCACCACCAGCACCTGCGGCGTTGTCTTCGCCGGGCTGTCCCAGACCAGCACGGCCAGGCTGCCGTCATCACCCGGCTGCACAAAGCTATCGCGAGCGGGATATGGCCCGAGATGTGTGATACGCGCGCCATCTCGATAAGCATCGATCTCAACCTTATCATTTTTGAAGTCTTCAGAGAAGAAATATCGGCCATCCGGCGTGCCGGTCAGATAACTCTCCATGCCGGGTTTCGTCGGGAGGGTGAGCTGCCAGCCGCCGTTTATGCCGTAGATGATGGAGTGCCCATCCTTCACGACCACGAGAAAACCGGGTTGCAATGTGCCGCCGGCCACTTCGCGCAGCACCTTCCCCGTTTCGTCGAACCAGGTGACGGTCATGTTCGACCGCTTGTTTACCCGCTCGATCGCTTCCCGCACATATGGGGCAACCCAACGGCAGCTTACCCGGCCTTTGCTGACGCCGGGAAGGTCCGCGGTCGGCTGGCGCATCGAGGGAATCGCGAAGCCGTGCAGGGCGATGCCGGCCAACGCCGGCAACAGGCAGAGACGCAGGGGTAAAGATCCGGCCAACATATGAATCTCCTTTCATATGGAGCATCCGTTTCGGCGGCACGTAGAGACACGAGGTGCCCCACCGTTTCAATCAGAATGTGCGCTCGCATCGCATTTTTGTCAAGACAAGCTGTGGGGATAGAGGGGGTGTTGAAAAAGTGCCGTTATGTCGTTAATTCAGGCTCTTTTCACGCTTGATGAAATATCCGAATAGGACTTTTTCAACACCCCCTACAGACTCCTAATTTAGTGTCCGTGTAGTAAATATCCGCGCCAGCGGAGGGTCTATCCCCATGGATAGGGAGAAAATGGCTATACTCTTCTGAAAAGTGCGATTTATAGGACATTTTCGGACATTTTCGGACATTTGGGTTCCGGATATGCCGGGGGGTGAGTAGAAAAGGCCGTCTTACCGCAATCGGCAAGGCCTGTCCCCGGCAGGGATTCCCACCGTTGCGGGGAATTAACGGGGCAGAGGTCAGCGTGATGTTTATCGGGCTTCCCGAATTGCTGGTTATCGCGGGGGGCCTGGTGGCCGCTGTGGTCATCATCGTCGTCTCGCTGGCGCGGCGGTGAGCCGGGAGCCTGCCTGTCGGAGCAAGAGCAATGCCAATCGATGCCACCTGTGCCCTTCATGTCGCTTACGGCGATCCCTGCGCGGCGGGGCTGCCCGTCTCGCTGGGCGTGCCCTTTGCCCCGGGAACGCTGCGGCCGGGAATGCCGCTGGCCATGCAATCGCCGGGCGGGGAGCTGCGCCCGGCGGCGGGCCGGCCGTTGGCGCTGTGGCCGGACGGCTCCGCGCGCTGGTGCCTGGTGAGTTTTGGCGCGCGAGAGGCGGGGCGGCATGAGCTGGTGCTCGACCCGGCAGGAACCATGGAGGCGCCAACCGTCATGATACGGCAGGAGGGCGACCGCTGGATCGTCGCATCCGACCGCCTGCAGATCGTCCTCAACGAAACCGGTCCCGGCATCTTCAGCGACATCACGTGCGACGGCCACGCGTACCTGGAGCATCCGGAAGACCTGTCGTTCTGCGTGGATGAGGCGTCCACCCGGTATGAAACCCGGCGCGCGGTGCGCGTCATCGAGCAGTCGCCGCTGCGCGCGCGCCTGCGCGTGGAGGGCGGACATTACCGGGCCAGCGGAGAGCGCTGCCTGGCCTACCGGCTGGACGTCGAGGTGTGGGCCGGCTGGCCGGTGGTGCGGCTGGATTACCACTATTTCCATATCGAGCCGGGGCAGCCGATGCTGAACATCGGGCGGATTGCGTGTGACACCGCCTGGCGGCTGGGGTCGGACACCCGGCGGCATTTCCTGCAGCGCAACCACGGGCTGTTTTACGAGCCGCGGCACGTCTTCAATCCGGCGCCGGTGGCCATTGCCGCCGATTTCCCGCGCGGGGAGGCGCACGTGGAAGACCCCGCTATGCTGCTGGATGACGTCGAGTACCCGTTCTACCTGAAGCCGCCGCTGGTCGGCACCCACGACTGGCTGGGGGTGGGGGACGGCGAGCGCGCCGTGTATCTGCAGATGCAGGACTTCCTGGTCGCCAAGCCCAACCGCCTGACCAGCGCGGAGAACCGGCTGGCGCTGGAGATGTGGCCGGCGACGGCGGAGACGCTGGAACTGCCGCAAGGACGCTCGCGCCGCCAGACCCTCACGCTGGCGTTCCTCACGCCGGACGCGCCCGGGCAGCCGCCGAAGGGGCTGGCAGCGGCGCTGCATGCGCCGCTGCACGAAGGCCGGGCCAGCGTGGAACCGGCTTACCTGGCCGCCCGCGGCGAATTCGAGCAGGATCGCGTGCTGCCGGCGGGGGTGCATATCCGCATCGAGAGCAACCTGGCGGCGCTGATGGTGCTCGACATGCCCACCACCAAGTTCGACGTGGGCGACACCGACTCGGAATACAACCGCGGGCGCAGCGACGTGCCGGTGGCCGGCGCGCCGGAGATTCCGCCCATCTTCCCCCGCCGGACGCCGACGCAGACCTACCTGGATTGCCACGAGCCGGTGTGGACCAATAACGAATACGACATATTGCATGCCTTCAGCAGCGAGATCATGCGCACCGGGCGGCACGAGCTGTGGGACACGCTGCGGCTGGCCGCCCGCCACAATATCGAGGTGGACTTCCTGCACTACTCGGATCACCAGTGGCTGCACCGCGCGACGCCCGCCCACTCCGTGCGCCACACCACCACCGGCGCTTATCCCAGCCACTTCTGGTCGCAGGGGCTGCTGGAATACTATTGCCTGACCGGCGACATCGACGCGCTGGAGGTGGCTTGCGCGCTGGGCGACAAGACCATCGAGAACCTGACCCACCCCGGCACGCGCCGCAAGCTGTGGGGCTTCAATCGCGAGATCGGCTGGTCGGTTCTCACGCTGGCCTGCCTGTATGACGTGACGCGCGAGGAGCGCTTCAAGCCGCTGCTGGACGAGCTGGTGGATTTCCTGATCGCTTACGACCGCACTGCCTTCAGCGGCGCCATCAACCTGTCCCGCGGGAACGACCGGCAGAACATGAACCGGCAGATCGTCGGCAACTTCTTCGGCTACGCCAGCATGATCGAGGGAGTGGACCTGTATGCCGCCACCACCGGACGCGAGGACGTGGCGCAGTGGCTGCAGGAGTTGTGCCGAGACCTGGCGGACGAGGGCATGAACGCCGCGCGCGAGGGCGACATGCCGCCGATCCATTTCTCCACCGCGCTCAACGTCGGCTTCGAGCGCACCGGCGAGACGCGCTTCGCGCGGATGATGGGCATGCTGCTGGACCAGGTCTACTGGAACGCCCGCGGCGTGCAGGGCGAGAACAGCGTCAAGCCCATTGCCAAGGCCTATCGCGGCCTCACCCGCATGCTCGGTCACGCCTGGCGGCAGCAGATGCTCGACGCGTATGAGTACCCCTCCGTGCGCGAGATGCAGCGGGCGCCGGAATGAGGCTCCACAGGAGAGAAGGGGGTGATGGCGAATGGTAGTGGGCATTATTGGATTGCTGGTCGTGGCAGGCGTGGTGGGGATCGTAGTCGTCGCCGCCGTGGTGGTAATTATCGTCCTCTCGCAGAGACGGAAATAACCGAGGATGAATTAAATGCGTTATCAGATAGCCGATGAAGAGCTGACGTTACATGTCGGTGGGCGGGAACGCCATGCGCTGGTGCGCGCGCCGGAGCGGGTGACGCCGGGCGGGTGCCTGCTCATCGAACTGGCGCTGGACCGGGCGTTTACGCTGGACAACCACCCATACAATATTATCTCCGACATCTTCCTGGCGGCGGGGCACCGCGTGGCCAGCCTGGACATGCCGCAGCACGGCGAGCTGGTGGATGAGTTCGGCGAGGGGCTGGCAGGCATGGCCGCCGCGGCGCGGGCGGGCATCGACGTGTTCGCCGATTTCGCTGCCGCGGAACGGACGCTGGTGGACGCCTGCCTCGCCCGCGGGTGGGCGCGGGCCGGACGGGTGGTCATCACCGGCACCTCGCGCGGGGGACATGCGTCGCTGGCGCTGATGGCCGGCGACGCCCGCGTGCTCGCCTGCGCGGCCATCGCCCCGGTCACCTACCTGCCCACCCTGACGGAGTTCGCCGACCTGGCGGACAATCCCATCATCCGCCGCTGGAACGCCGGCGCGCTCATCCCCCACCTGGCCGACCGCCACGTCTTCCTCACCATCGGCGAGGAGGACCCCCGCGTGGATGCCGGGCGCTGCTTCGACTTTCACGCCCGTCTCGCCGCCGCCGCGCGCAACATCACGCCGATCCTGTATACCCTCCCCGGCGCCACCCACGGCCCCGCCTTCCTGGAGCCCGGCTACCACGCCGCCGCCGCCTTCCTGCTGGCGCGGTGCGCGGATGCGATCAAGGGGGAGGCGTCTGAACCTTGATTTACTTGATGGAAGGATTGCTTGATGGTCTACGGCGATCACGGATGCCGTTTCACTGCGCGGATGCCAATCGTGAACAGCGCGCCACGGAGGGCGCGCCCTACAGAGGGAACGTTACGGCCTCATACCATCAAGGAATCCTTCAATCAAGCAAATCAAGGTTCGGACAGTGGAAAATTGCCACAAGTTGTGGCAGAAATTGCCACCGGTGAAAAACTCTCACAACCTGTGAGAGTTTTCAAAAACTGCAATCAATGATTGCACAAATTCAAGCTCTGGAAATCTCGCACAACCTGTGCGAGATTTTGAAATCTGCAACCAATGGCTGCAGTTTCTCAGCAAACGCTTGCCTTCTCTACCTTTTCGTGTGATAATGGTGAAAATTGTCCAAACAGGAGTATCCATGAACGAGGACACCCCCGCCGTCATCTCGGACGACTACGCCGCCGTCCTGGCCGAGATCAAGGAGCGCGTGCGCTCCGCGCAGTATGCCGCGTTGAAAGCGGTAAACAAGGAATTGATCTCCCTGTATTGGGATATCGGTCGTCTCATCATCGAACGGCAGCAAGGCGAATCCTGGGGACGCTCCGTGGTAGCATCACTCGCCAGGGATCTGCAAGTCGAGTTCCCGGGGATGAGTGGATTCTCTCCATCGAATATGTGGAGAATGAAATTATTTTTCGAAACATACTCCTCAAATGAAAAACTCGCACCACTGGTGCGAGAAATTAGCTGGTCACATAATCTGCTGCTGCCGGACGAGTGGAAAGGCCAGCTCCCCGCGCCGGAACAGGTGGCGATGCTGCTGGAGGGTGTAGGATAAAACTGCGAAAACTATGGTATCATCGATACGGTAATGTATTACCCTGCATGCCGTGAAGATTCAGCCCGCTGCATTGGGGGAGATAACCGAAATGGAAGTGACTCCAGCCAACGATCAGCGCCGGCGTATCGGTTTCATGGCAGCGCTCGCCATTTTCACCGGTCTGCTTGGTGGATTTCCATTCCTTGTGTATGGCTGGGGGCGGGTGACCGGTTCCATTCCCGGCAACGGGATCTGGCCTGAAATGGTCGGCAATCACGGTCCCTGGTGGGATAGCTGGATGGGCGCCTTCCTGTTTTTCTCATTCTTGACGTTATTGATATTACCGATTCTCACGATGATCGCCGTCACCATTCTCTTTATCAAGCGACGGAAGGCAGTCCTAATATTCCAAGGCATAACCCTTATAATAGCGCAATGGGGACTGGCAATTGCACATTTTTTTTCGGGCTTTGGATGGTCGATTAAGCTATTAGTTGTCAAATGGGAAGCTCACCTATCAACGACGCCACTCCGCTCCGCTGCGTGGCTTACTACATACCGGCTTGCCTGTTTTATACTGAACGGGACGGGTGATTGACGAGGAAGGCAAAGCGGCATACAATCGATACAGCGCGTGGGAGGCGACAGCATGGTGACCCGTCTGACGCAACCCGGAGTTCCGCATCCCCACACCGTGCCGGAGCACGGCGCGGGGCTGATGTCGCTGCCGCTCGCCCGTCGTGCCAATGCCGTACCATTACCCCATCACATCTCGTTTGAGTTAGCACAAAGTCCCTGTGCCGAGTGTACCGCTCACCTGGCCCCCGCACACTGGCACTGTCGGAAGTGTGTCTGGCGGAAGGAGTGAGGAGTGGGCAGGTTTTCGCATCCTGCGATCATAGCGCCGACGTCCTGTCGGCGCTCTGTTTATTGGTAGGCTTGCCTCCCAGGGGTTTCGCTTCGCTTCACCCCTGGCTATTGACTTCCGCCCCTTCGGGGCTACTGCAGTACCCCCACCATTACTTGAGTAACGCCCCGATGACTTTCCGGAACACCTCCGCACCGCGCTTTTTTGAGCCCATCTGGCCGGCGAAGCCGTGGTTGATCTCGTAGAAGGCGGACAGGGTGCCGCAGGCGAGGGCGAGCTGGTAGTCGATGTGGCCTTCCTCGTGCTCGGGGGAGGGGACGAAGGCGCTGGAGCCGGGGGTGTCCCACACCAGCACGTCGGTAATCTGCCGGTAGCGCGCCAGCAGTTGCGGCGAGGAGTAAATTTTCGCCGGATCGGCGAAGACATACATGCCGTCATATGGGGGATCGACGGTGCCGCGCGTGCCCATGTAACCGTGGAAGTGGATGAGGATGTCGGGCCGCAACTCGTCCGCCAGCCAGTGCCAGAGCAGCCGCTGCTCAACGGTGACCGGCTCCTGCCCCACCGCGGCGCCCAATGAATCTCGGCAGGGATTCACGTTCTGCATGCTGAAGCCGTTGCGCCCATGCACGTTGCCGTCCACATTGATCATCGGCACCGCCCACACGTCGCACGCCCGGCGAAGCGGCACGGCGTCCGGGTGCGCGGAGAGGAGGAAATCGACGATGCCGCCCGCGCACATGGTGGCGCAGTGCTCGGAGGGGTGCTGGCCGGAGAGGACCGCCACCTTCAGCGGATTGTCGCCGCTCGCCGGCAGGTGCAGCCGCGGGATCTCCCGTCCTTCGTAGCTTTGCCCCAGCGGCAGCGATTCCGCCCCCTGCGCCGCCTTCTCCTCTGCCCACTGCACTACCTCGGAGTAGCGCCACACCGGATTGCTGGCCACATGGATCGACATGCCAGCGGGCACGCTCACCGTGGTCGCGATGTGGTCCTCGTAAAAGCGGTCGGCGTCCTGGAAGCGGTTGGTGATGGGCATCCAGTGTCCCAGCGACGGCTCGGTGCACCACAGGCGCGACGGATAATGCCCGATGAAGCCGATGCGGCCCGATTCCCCCAGGTTCGGGTCGGGGTAAATGTGCAGCCGCGCGATGCCCCCCTCGTCTCCGCCGTCCACGCGCACGTGGAAATACTTGCAATACGGCGCCTCTTCGCCTACTTCCTCGATGCGGAACTCTCCGGGCGCAATCTCCAGGATGTTCTTCCCGTTCCCGCACTCGAAATCACTGGTCACACGCATGCTGCCTCTCCTCTCGGTAACTTGAAACCGCATAATACTAGGCATCTGGCGGGCAGGCGTCAATATGGGGTCAGGTTCATAGGCGGGCGTTCCGTATGATCGTTCCCCTTCCCTTACCAGGCAAAATGCAGGTAGTCCCGTTTATTGTTGTCCACGCGCTGGCCGAGGATGACCAGGTGGCGGCCATCCGGGGAGAGGGTGAATTTGAGCGGGGTATAGCGGTGTCTCGCCGCCGCGATATATATCTTGCCTTCCGGGGTGAAGCGGCCATGCAGCACGGCCCGCGGTCTTCCCGATGGATCATACAGCTCGAAACGGAGGCTCTCCATCACCCCGCGTTTGGCCGCAGCCGGCAACAAACCTTTCTCTCCCAGGAAGCGCGCGACGGCGCCCGACGCCGACGTGGGATAGTCGTAGATCAGGTTGGCGGCGAGGAGGTAGCGGCCATCCTCGGACGGCTGCAAGGCCACCGTCCGTTCATCTGTCACGATACCGGCGGCAACGGGCACCGCGCGCCCCGATTGCGGAAGGTAGATGCGGCAGTGTTCAGCCGGCGTGCCCTGGTACTGCAGCATCGCGTCGCCTTGCCACAAACCAAAATCAAGCGCCTGAATATATAACGCATCCGGCATACTTCCATGCGGACCTGACATCGAGTAGTCCAACACCGAGGAGCTGTTGAGCGTTTGCCATCCTGTCCCCCCGCTCTTCTTGCCGTCGGGGGCATAACGCATACCATTGTCGAACAGCACGCTGCCGTCCGTGAGAAAGCGCCACGCTTCGCCGGTGGAGGGAATCTTGAATTTGCGTTGCAGGATTACCTTGCGCTTGTGGATAGTGAGCGCCTGATATTCGAAGCTCGGTGGCGCGGTGTCACGATAATAGGACTCGCCGGGGTCCAGGCGGCGGGGCTGAAGCACACCGGCCAGTGCCGAGCCATCCGGAGACACCCGGTATTCCGCCAGCAGGTTCGGCGACCACACCTCCCGCGGCAGGTGCTCATTGGTGGCGATCACCTCGCCATCCTCGGCGACGTAGAGTTTGTCGTCATCCCAGAGGAGCATCCGGCCATCATCGGTCAGGTAGCCTTCTCCCCGGCCAAAGGGGGCATCGGGCCAATCCCAGGCCAGTTTGCCGTCCCGCCAGACTTCGATTAGCGTGCTCCCGCGTCCGAAGACAGTGGTGGCCAGGTACTCGCCATCCGGCGAGGTGGTGAAGCCACGCCAGTCGCCCTCCGGCAGCGTCACCGCCCACAGCCGGCGCCCCGTCCAATCGTGTTTGGCGATGACCGCCTCTTCCTCCGAGCAGTGGAAAGGGTCGCCCCCCTTCTCATACAGGTACAGCCCGGATGCCGTGAAGACGGCGGGCCGGCCTTCATCAAGATACTTTTGATATTCCGGCGTGCGCTTCATGGCTTCAGACGGTGGGATCGTCGGCGTATCTCCGGTCGGATAGCGCGCTACCAGATGATAGGGATGGATACCGGCGAACTGCCCGATCAGCCGGAAGATGAGCCACAGCGCCAGCAGCGCCCCGACGAGCAGCGCCCAGCGCGCCCAGTGAATCCGTTTCAGCATACGGACTCCTCCTTGTTGGAAGTGATAAGTCAGTAGTACCCGGGCCGGTGGTTGAGTAGGCAGGGGAGCCTTTCGGTTCTTTCCGCAGCCCACGCGCCATATCGAAACCACCGCAATCATAGGTAAACCTTGCGGGAACAGGCGCGATATCCGTGCGGCGGAGTACCGCCACAGAGGTGGTTTCGATACGGCGCGGGAGCTGCGGAAAGAACCGGTAGGCTTCTCTGCCTACTCAACCACCGCACAAATCCCCATTTCATCCACCATTGACTACTCACCACTCACTACTGACTTATTACTTATCACTAATTACTTCCACGTATAATGCAAATACTCGTTCCGTTTATTATCAAGGCGATAGGCGAGGATGACCAGGCGGCGGCCATCCGGCGAGAGGGCGTATCTGAGCGGCAGGTAGCGGTGATGAGCGGCCGTCAGGCAGGCGGCGCCTTGCGGCGAGTAGCGGCCGCTCAATGATGCGCACAGCTTGCCGGATTTGTCCGACAGTTCGATCCTGTTGCTCTCGAGGAAGCGGCGACAGAAGGACTCCGGCGCCAGCTTCTTTTCTGCCAGCCAGCGGACAAGGCGGCCCGCCGGCGTCGATGGAAATTCATCGGACGAGGTGACGGTCAGGACGTAATCGCCATCCCCGGACGTCCGTATATCCCCTAATTGTTTCCCCGGCGCGAGTTTCACCGGCAGCCGGGCGGTGCGAGCGGTTTTCGGCAGATACACACGGAACGCAGGACCGCGCGGGGTTCTGCGTTGCACGACTACCGCGTCCCCGTGCCAGAGGCTGAGGTTATCCTCTTTCGTGCCGTTGATCACATGGATGTACCAGGGCTCCTCATCGTTGCTCCGCGAGCCGTCCGGCGCGTAGACCGTGCCGTCCAGGAGCATGATGCCGCCGCCAGCGAGGATTTGCCAATTCTTTTCATTGATGTTGGGCACGGTGAACTTACGGACCGGGACGATCTTGTGGTTGCGGATAACCAGCGCCCGGTATTCCAGGGGCAGTTTATCCCAGTAATACATCACGAATTCATCATCCCCGGGCTGCCGCGGGTGGAGGATGCTGACCATGGCCGAGCCGTCCGGCACGAGGGTGGAGCGGGTCAGCAGTGACGGCGTCATGTCCACCAGCGGCAGGTGCGGATTACTGGCGATGATCTTCCCGCCCTCCAGCACGAACAGTTGCGGGTCGAACCAGATCAGCACCCGACCCGTGTTGGTGACGTAGAAGCCGCCCCGCGGGCGGGGGCTGTCGCCGGTCCACGCCCAGGCCCACGCGCGCTTGCCATCCCGCCAGAGGGCAACCTGCGTGCTGCCGCGCGCAAATATCACCGTGGCCAGGCACTGCCCGTCCGGCGAGGCGGCGATGTCGCGCCAGTCGCTCGCCGGCAGCGTCACCGCCCACTGCCGCCGGCCCGCCCAATCCCGTTTGGCAATCACCGCCTCTCCCCGCTCAGGGCGGACAGGACTGCCGCCTTTTTCAAAGAGATACAGACCGGTTTCCGTGAATACTGCCCGTGTGCCTTCGTTAAGATACCGCTCGTAGGCTTTCCGGGTGTTATAATCGGAAATGCTTGTGCCTCGCGGTTCCGGTATAGGTGGTTCGCCCGCCAAATAGTGGGCGGTCAGGCGCAGGGTGTTGGTATTGCTGACTCGTCCGATCAGCCAGACGCTAAGGAGCATGACCAGCACGGGCGCCAGCACCCAGGCCAGTGTTCTGCGGTGAATCCGTCGCAACATGAGGACACCTCCGTGGTCTGTGGTATTATTATTGTACCATGTAAACGCTAAACCTGACTTATCAATCGCAAAATCGGGAATCTGGGAACTGCCGCTGGTAACTGATCAAGTGCATGCCTTATCCTCTTTCTCTTTCTCGTACTCTTTCTCTCCCGCGTGAACCCGGAAGACGGCGAAAAAGACCGGAAAGGGTTGTGGTAACTCTACCGTTTTCCTGGTTCACGCGGGAGCGAAAGAGAAAGAGGCATATCCCTTGAACGATGGCCTGCGCTTTTCACGGTTAACCGGTAATAAATGCATCGGCGACCGGGAATACTTAACGCAGAATTCACATTCCGCTGGTATGGTATAATTATCCGCGAAGGTGATCGGTTTCATCTCATGCCATCGTCGAAATCACAACGCGAGACCGCGCAGGGCGGGGAGGTCAGCCTGGGAGATCCTGCGCTGTACCTTAACCGCGAGCTGAGTTGGTGCGAGTTCAACCGGCGGGTGCTGGAGGAGGCGCGGGACGCCCGGCATCCGCTGCTGGAGCGCATCAAATTCCTGGGCATCTTCGCCGGCAACCTGGACGAGTTCTTCATGATCCGCGTCTCCGGTCTGCGCCGTCAGATCGAGGCGGGCCGGCCCGACGCCGGCGCGGAGGGGATGACGCCACTGGAGACAGTGGAGGCCATCCGGCGCAGCCTGCTCGAGCAGTTGACCGAGTATTCCGCCTGTTGGTATCGCGAGCTGCTGCCGGCGCTGGCGGCGGCGGGCATCCGCGTGCTGCATTACGGCGAGGCGCCGCCCGCAGGCAAGGCGCAGCTCCGCGAGTATTTCCAGCGCGAAATCTTCCCGGTGCTCACCCCGCTGGCCTTCGACCCGGCGCACCCCTTTCCGCACATCTCCAACCTGAGCCTGAACCTGGCGGTGGTGGTAGAGGACCCGCGCTACGGCGAGCGCTTCGCCCGCCTGAAGGTGCCGGACACGCTGCCGCGCTTTTTGCCCGCGCCGGACGGTAACGGGCAGCAGGTCTTCGTCTGGCTGGAGGACGTGGTCGCCGCCAACCTGGATCTGCTCTTCCCCGGACTGAAGGTGCAGGCGGCCTTCCCCTTCCGCATCACTCGCGACGCCGACCTGGAGATCGAGGAGGATGAGGCAGCCGACCTGCTGGAAACGGTCGAGGAGAGCGTGGAAATGCGCGAGTTCGGCTCCGAGGTGCGCCTGGAGGTGGACCAGGCGATGCCCGACCGCATCCGCGACATCCTGGTGAACAACCTGGGCCTGGCGCCTTACCTGGTCTACACGCTGGACCTGCCGGTGGGCATGGCCAACCTGCTGGAACTGACGAAGCTCGACCGTCCCGACTTGAAGGACCGTCCCTTCGTGCCTGCTGTGCCGCCGGCCTTCACCATCGAGGGCAGCCTGTTCTCGGTGATCGCCCGCCGCGACGTGCTGCTCTACCACCCCTATGACAGCTTCACCCCGGTGGTGGATTTCCTTCGCGAGGCGGCGCGCGACCCGCAGGTGCTGGCTATCAAGCAGACGCTGTACCGCGTGGGCGCCAACTCACCGGTAGTGGACGCGCTGCTGGAGGCGCGGCGCCACGAGAAGCAGGTGGCGGTGCTGGTGGAATTGAAGGCGCGTTTTGACGAGGAGAACAACATCGCCTGGGCGCGCGCGCTGGAGCAGGAAGGCGTACACGTGGTCTACGGCCTGCTGGGGCTGAAGACGCACTGCAAGGTGTGCCTGGTGGTGCGGCGCGAGCGCGAGGGCATCGTGCGCTACGTGCACCTGGGCACCGGCAACTACAATCCGATCACCGCCCGCGTCTACGCCGACCTCGGCTGCTTCACCGCCGATCCGAAGATCGGCGCCGATGCCACCGACCTGTTCAACGCCCTGACCGGCTATTCGCGCAAAGAGCGCTACCGCAAGCTGCTGGTGGCGCCGCGAACCATGCGGCAGGAGATCATCGCCCGCATCGAGCGCGAGATCGCCCGCCACAAAATGCACGGCGACGGCTACCTGGCCTTCAAAATGAACGCGCTGGTGGACAACGCCTGCATCCAGGCCCTGTACCGCGCCTCGCAGGCCGGCATCACGGTGGACCTGCAGGTGCGCGGCATCTGCTGCCTGCGCCCCGGTGTGCCCGGCGTCAGCGACCACATCACCGTCACCTCGGTGGTGGGCCGCTTCCTGGAGCACGCGCGCATCTACTACTTCCGCAACGGCGCCCCCGATGCAAGCGGCGGAGAGGTGCTGCTGGGCAGCGCCGACCTGATGCCGCGCAACCTGGACGGCCGCGTGGAGGTGCTCTTCCCGGTGACCGATCCCGCCCTGCGCGCGTCGGTCATCCGCGACATCCTGGCCGTGCACCTGCGCGACACCGCCCACGCCCGCCGCCTGCGCCCCGATGGCGTCTACGAACCACTCGTCCCCACCCCCGGCGAGCCGCCTTTCGATTCCCAGCTCTGGATGATCGAGCACCGCAGCGGGTGGGAATAACCCCTGGGAGCGCCGGCATCTCTTGCCGGCACGATTACGCGCCTGTTTTCGAATTATCGTGCTTATCGAGAACCCGTTTTCGAAAGGCACTAAAGGCGGAGACGGGCACATGATCGTGCCGGCAAGAGATGCCGGCGCTCCCAGGGCTGCTACATTAATTTACCCTAACTATTGTCAACCACGCTTGCTGCTCGTATAATGGGAGCGTTTTCCGGTGCCACATAGTGAACGATCAGTAGCTATCGTGCCCGGAGATGATACCCGCGGACAGCCGGCCAGTGATGCGGCGCCGCAGCGTGCCGCGCAATCATCGATGTTAGGTGAATCAATGTTAAATAACCGAATGTCCGCAACCATTTTACGGCAATCCCGTTCGAAAAGGAGAACAGTCATGCGAATTGCAACAGTCCTGACACTGTGCGCACTCTGCGCCCTGGCACTGGTCGCGCTGCTCGCGCAGGGGCCAGCCGCCCGGGCGGCGAAAGATCCGTATGTCATCGGCGCGGTCTTCGACATCACCGGGATGGGCTCGCCGCTGGGCACCCCGGAGCGCGACACCGTGTTGATGCTGGAGAAGCAGGTCAACGCAAAAGGCGGCATCAACGGCCACCCCGTCAAAGTCATCATCCTGGACAACGGCAGCGATGAGGCGAAAAGCCTCACGGCGGTGAAAAAGCTGATCGAGGAAAACAAGGTGCTGGCCATCATCGGGCCCAGCCAGACCGGCACCACGCTGTCGGCCGCCGCCACCATCGAGGCCGCGAAGGTGCCCATGGTCTCCTGCGCCGCCGGCGTCGGCATCGTCGATCCGGTCAAGCCCTACATCTTCAAGACCGCGCAGAGCGACGTGCACGCGGTGGCCAAGGTGCTCGATTACTGCAAGGCGCACAAGCTGAGCAAGCTGGCGGTGATCTCCGTCGCCAACGCCTTCGGTGAATCCGGCAAAAAGCAGCTCGAGCTGCAGGCGAAAGCTCTGAACATCAGTATTGTCATCGAGGAAAGCTTCGGCCCCACGGATACCAGTATGACGGCGCAGATCCTGCGCATGCGCGCCAAGCGCCCGGACGCGGTCATCTGCTGGGGTACCAACCCCGGTCCGGCCATCGTGGCGAAAAACATGAAGACCCTCGGCTTCAACGTGCCGCTGATTATGAGCCACGGCATCGCGAACCAGCAGTTCATCGACCTGGCGGGCGCGGGCGCGGAAGGCGTCATCCTCCCGGCCGGCAAGCTGATGGTCGCCAGCACCCTGCCGGTGTCCGATCCGCAGCGGCTGGTCCTGCTCAAGTATGCCGCCAACTTCAACAAGGAATATAACCGACCCGCCGACACCTTCGGCGGCCACGCGTATGATGCCTTCACGCTGGTGTGCAAAGCGCTGACCCAGGTCGGCCCCGACCGCGCCAAGCTGCGCACGGCCATCGAGAAGATGCAGATGACCGGCATCTCCGGCGTATTCAAGTTCAGCGCCGCGGATCACAACGGTCTGCAGAAGAACGCCTTCGCCATGGTCGTGATCAAAAACGGCAAGTGGACTATCGCGAAATAGGCCCCCGGCGGCCCGGAAACTCCGGACCACCCCGTTCCGGGAGCAGGCGCCCCACCTACCCGGTGGAGCGCCTGCTTGCCATCTCTTCCAGCGAGGACTGGCCTGGTCGCGTGAAAATATGGTATCGTAACGACCGGCAGGCCGCGCGCTATCCCAACGGAGAAACGCGTTGCCGCCTGTGCGGTCACGGGATAAAGTCGCATGCAACAATTGCCGGACATTCTGCAGTACCTTTTCGTGGGCCTGGCGACGGGGAGTATCTACGCAATCGTCGCGGTCGGATTCACCATTATCTTCAGCTCGACCCAGGTGGTGAATTTCGCGCAAGGTGAATTCGTCATGCTGGGCGCCATGGGCACCTATATGCTGACGACGTGGAACTGGCGCCACCCCGAGTTCGCCGGCCTGCACTGGCCCCTCCCCGTGGCGGTGCTGCTCGCCGTAGCACTGACCGCGGTAGTTGGATTGCTGCTCGGTTGGGTGCTGATGCGCCCACTGAAGAACGCCTCGGTGCCCGCCCTCATCATCATCACCGTGGGCGCCTCCATGCTGCTGCAGGGCGTGGCCAGCCAGCTTTGGGGCCGGGACGCGGTGGCAGTGGAGCCCTTCACCGCCCGCGCACCCTTCGCTACGCCGCTCGTTCTCACCCTGCCGAAGGCACTCACCGGAGCGGAGGCCTATCCTGTCGTCATCGAATGGCAGCAGCTCTGGGTGATGGCGCTGGCGCTGGTGATGGTGCTGGGGTTGACGCTCTTTTTCAACCGCACGCAGGTCGGTAAAGCGATGCGCGCCGTCTCGGTGAACCGGGAGGGTGCGCGCCTGATGGGCATCAACGTCTCGCACATGGTGGTCGGCGCCTTCGTGCTCTCTGCGGCACTGGGCGCGCTAGCCGGCGCGGCGATCGCCCCCATCAGTTGCGCCTATTACAATATGGGGACGATGATGGGCCTGAAGGGCTTCGCCGCGGCCATCGTGGGCGGGCTGGGGAACTTCACCGGATCCGTGGTGGCCGGATTGCTGCTGGGGGTCGTGGAGAGCCTGGCGGTGATGGTGCCGGGGCTGTCGGATTACAAAGACGCGGTCGCTTTCGTCATCCTGCTGGCCATGCTGGTCATCAGTCCGCACGGCCTGCCGGCGCTGCTGCGGCGCGGGAAGGAGACGGCATGAAGCGCGGTCCCTTCTTCACCTCGACATTCTTCTGGGCACTGATCGGGCTGGTTGTCATCGCCTTCATACCATGGTGGGTGATCAACCTGCCGCTGCTGCTCCATCACCAGCACACAGTGCATCTGCTCTCGCAGAACAACTACCTGCTGCACGTGTTGTCGATGGCGGCCATCTTCACCATCCTCGCGGTGGGGCTGAACCTGCTGATGGGCTATGCCGGGCAGGTGTCGCTGGGCCATGCCGCCTTTTACGGCCTGGGCGCCTATACCTCCGGCATCCTCACCGCCGGCCCGTCGCTGACGCAGCACCTGGCGCCGCTGCTGGCGTTGCCCATCGGCATCGTGCTCACCGCCGTCGTCGCGCTGCTCATCGGCATGCCGTGCCTGCGCCTGCGCGGGCACTACCTGGCGATGGCCACGCTGGGCTTCGGCTGGATCATCTTCATCGTGCTGCAGCAATGGAGCGACGTCACCGGCGGCATCTCCGGGCTGACGGGCATCCCCCCGCTGGCGATGGGCCGCTTTGCCTTCAACAGCGATGTCAAGTGGTTTTACCTGACCGGCGGGTCGGCGCTGCTGGCGCTGGTGCTGTGCGCCAACGTGGTCAACTCGCGCGTGGGCCGCGCGCTGCGCGCCCTGCACGGCGGCGAGAACGCCGCCGCTACGCTGGGGGTGAATGTCGCCCGCTATAAGGTGCTGGTGTTCATGCTGGCCGCCGCGCTGGCCGCCTTCGCCGGCAGCCTGTATGCGCACAAGGCGAATTTCATCAGCCCCAACAGCTTCGGCTTCATCATCTCCGTCGAGCTGGTGGTGATGGTGGTGGTGGGCGGCATGGCCAGTGTGTGGGGCGCGGTGGTGGGCGCCGCGGCCATTACCTTCCTCTTCGAATGGCTGACCGACCTGGGGCAGCAATATCCCGCGTTTCAGGACATGCACGGCATCGCCTACGGTCTCATCCTCGTCCTGGTGATGGTCTTCATGCCATCCGGCCTGACGGTGGCCGTGCGCGATCTGGTGGTGCGCTTCGCACGACGGCGGCGTCCCGCGCCCGTGCCGCACCCGGCGCCGCGAGAGGTGACGCGCGTATGAGTATACTGCTGGAAGCCGGCAACGTGCGCAAGGTCTTCGGCGGGCTGGTGGCGGTCGACGGCATCAGCTTCACCGTGCAGGCGGAACAGATCACCGCGCTGATCGGCCCCAACGGCGCCGGCAAGACCACCATGCTGAATATGATCTCCGGCGTCTTCCCGCCCACCGACGGCTGGATTCGCCTGCACGGCACGCCCATTCACCGCCTGCCGCCGCACCGGGTCGCTGCCCGCGGCATCGCGCGCACCTTCCAGAATGTCGAGCTGTTCGCCAACATGACGGTGCTGGAGAACGTGATGGTGGGCCGCCACCTGCGCAGCCGCGGCAACCTGTTTACCGCCGCCACCCGCCTGGGCAGCACCACCCGCGAAGAGCGCCGGACCGCCAACGACGCGCTGACCTACCTGGAGATGGTCGGGCTGGCCGAAATGGCCCACGAGGACGCCGGCGACCTGCCCTTCGGCCGCCAGCGTTTGCTGGAAATCGCCCGTGCATTGGCCACCGAGCCGTCCCTGCTGCTCCTCGACGAAGCGGCCTCCGGTCTCTCCACCCGCGAGAAGCGGGACCTGGTCGAGCTGATCTTCCGCATCCGCCAGTCCGGCGTCACCATCTTCCTGGTGGATCACGACATGGACCTGGTGATGGATATCTCCGACCACGTCATCGTCCTCGACCACGGCGAAAAGATCGCCGAAGGCCCTCCCGCCGAAGTGCAGCGGAATGAGCAGGTGATTGCGGCGTACTTAGGCGAAGAACCGGTAAGTGGGTAGGATATTGGGAGCGAGCGTCCTCGCGAGCCCCGCGCGAGGCATCCGTGGACGGGGTTCGACAGGCATTGTTTACGGGAACAGGCGCATGATCGCGGCTCGCGGGGACGCTCGCCCTCCCATCTAATGCATCAGGCACAATTATGCTGAGAATTGTAAGTATTAATACCGCCTACGGACGCACCCAGGTCCTGCACGGGGTCTCGCTCCACGTGAGCGAGGGCGAGATTGTAGCGCTGGTGGGGGCGAACGGGGCGGGGAAGACGACGCTGTTGAACTCCATCTCCGGCGTGGTGCCGGTGAACAAGGGGTCGATTCTCTTCACCGGCAAGGAGATCCGCCGCACCGCTGCCGACCGCATCGTGCGCCTGGGATTATCCCACGTGCCGGAGGGGCGGCAGTTGTTCGCGCCGCTCTCCGTGCACGACAACCTGCTGCTGGGCGCCTACACCCGCAGCCGCTGGGACAAGAAGGCGCACCTCCGCGAGGACCTGGAACGCGTCTACACCATGTTTCCCATCCTGAAGGAGCGCGCCGAGCAGCGCGCGGGCACCCTTTCCGGCGGCGAGCAGCAGATGCTGGCCATCGGGCGCGGGCTGATGGCCAGTCCGAAATTAATGCTGTTCGACGAACCCTCCATGGGGTTGGCGCCGCGTGTAATGGCGGACATCTTCACCGCCATCGGCGAGTTCCGCAAGCTGGGGCTGACCGTGCTGCTGGTCGAGCAGAACGCCCGCTGGGCACTGCGCATCGCTGACCGCGGCTACGTGCTGGAGACAGGCCGTATCGTGCTGGACGGTCCCGCCGACGAGCTGCTGGAGAACCAGGAAGTGCAGCGCGCGTATCTGGGCAAGGGGTATCGGGAAGTCTGGGAATAATACGGCGCTTTGAGAAAAAATAATTGAAAAAAATATTAAAAGATTACAAAGATTTTATGCAAAATACAAAAATCATCATTTCAATCATTTACAGGACTTTCGCTCGGTGGCGGCTCGGGGACGCGGGCCCTCTCCCCCCAGCCCCCTCTCCCAATCCTGGGCGAGGGGGAGCAGGCTCTCTTAAAATGAAGACGTAATCTTTTTTAGCTTAGGCACTCCCCCTCGCCCAGGATTGGGAGAGGGGGCTGGGGGGAGAGGGCTCGCGTCTCCGAGCCGCCACCGAGCGAAAGTCCTGATTCAATTTCTTTTCAATCATTTTTCCCAAAGCAGAGGTTACCAATCATGATTATCTGGGATCCGAGCAACGAGACGCTGGACCGCGAAGAGCTGGCGCAGTTGCAGCTCGAGCGGCTGCAGGCCAGCATCTTTCGCGCATACAGCAACGTGGCGTTCTACCGCAAGCGCTTCGACGAGCTGGGCCTGGCACCGGAGGACATTCAATCGCTGGATGACCTGCGCCGGCTGCCCTTCACCACCAAGGAGGACCTGTGCGCGGGGTATCCGTATGACCTGCTGGCCGTACCGCTGCGCGAGGTGGTGCGCCTGCACAGCCCCGCGTGGGCAACCGGGCGCCCGTCGGTATGCGCCTTTACCCGCAACGACCTGCGGCACTGGCACGAGTGCATCGCGCGTCTGCTCACCGCCGCCGGCGTTACCCGCGACGATGTGGTGCAGATCCTCTTCGGCAGCGGCGCGGTCAGCGGCGGGTTGGGCTTCCACGGCGGCGCCGAGCGCATCGGCGCCTCGGTCATCCCCGCCGCCGCCAACGGCATCGACCGGCAGCTCGCCATCATGCAGGACTTCAAAACCACCGCCGTCATCTGCGCCGCCAGCAGCGCCGTCCACCTGGCGGAGCTGGTGGCGGAGAAAGGCCTGGACACGCGACGGCTGTCCCTGCGTGTCGGCCTGTTCGGCGCCGAGCCATGGTCGGAGCGCCAGCGCGCGCGGATCGAGGAGCGGCTGGGCATCATCGCGCTGGACAACTTCGGCCTCTCCGAGGTCGGCGGCCCGGGCGTCGCCGGCGAGTGCGCGGGCAAGTGCGGGCTGCACCTGCAGGAGGATCACTACCTGGCCGAAATCGTCGATCCGCAGACCGGCGAGGTGCTGCCGGAAGGCGCGGAGGGCGAGCTGGTGCTGACCACGCTGACGAAAGAAGCGCTGCCGCTGCTCCGCCTGCGCTCGCACAACATCACCCGGTTGGAGACGCACCCCTGCGATTGCGGCCGCACCACCGCGCGCATCGCCCGTCTCTCCAAACGCACCGACGGCATGCTCTGCCTCGCCGGTAAAAAGCTGCATCCGGCGCAGGTCGAGGCCGTCCTCGATGAGGTGGAAGGCGCCCACCCCAACTTCGTCATCGTCATCGAGCGCAAGGCCGGCGTCGAGGAGGTGGAGATCTTCGCCGAGCTGGCTCCCAACGTCTACGTCGACACCCCGGGCAAAGTGCTGGCCATCGAGGGACGTATCCAGGAAGGCATCCGCCGCGCCACCGGCCTCTCCCCGCGCATCCGCATGATGGAAGGCGCCAACATCGCCCGCCTCGCCGGCGACCCGCCCATGCACGTGATCGATAAGCGGGAAGCGGAAGCGGTAGGTAAGTTTTGAGTTTTAAGTTTTGAGTTTTGAGTTAATTTACACCGATCAGTCTGCTCATGGACTGGTAGAGTAAAATTGGATTCGGTAACGTCATTTCTCATAATTTTCACTCTATAGGCAGACTAATCGGTGTAAATTAACTCAAAAACTCAAAACTTAAAACTCAAAACTTCTGGAGACGCCATGAACTGCTACTGGATCCAAAACACGGAAACCACGCTGGCCGACCTGCGAAAGGCCAGCCGGGGGGTGGCGCTGGTGCCGCTGGCGAGCATCGAAAGCCACGGGCCGCATCTGCCGCTGGGCAGCGATCCGCTGTGCATCGAGCACATCGTCGGGCGCGTGACGGCGGAGGAGACGGTGGCGGTGCTGCCGGCGGTGATTTACTCGTCTGTCATCGAGGCGCGCATGCTGCCGGGGGCGATCAATATCCGCACCGAGACGCTGATGGACCTGGTGGAGAACATCTGCGATGAGGTGCACCGCAACGGGTTCGACAAGATCGTGCTGCTGCAGGGTCATGGCGGCAATGTGGCGCTGAATGAGGCTTTCCTCAAGCGCGTGCTGGAGAAGGAAAAGCCGTACTGCGCCTACAGCCTGCCGGTGCTGGCCGGGCAGTGGGCGAAGGTCGTGCCGCTGCTGGAGACGACGGAGACGGGCCATGCCTGCGAGTTCGAGACCAGCATGAATATGGTCGCCCGCCCGGAGCTGGTGCGTCTCGACCTGCTGGGCGAGAAAACCTTCCCCACCCAGCCCTCGCCGCAGGTGGGCAGCGCGCAGACCCCGGTCGAGTGGACCGCCCGCCACCCGGAGATGGCCGTCGGCGAGCCGCAAAAAGCCACCCGCGAGAAGGGGCAGCAAATCATCGCCCTCTGGGTGGAAGGCATTATCCATGATCTGCGCCTCATCAAGCAGGACACCCGCACGCGGGAGGCCATGCAGGCGTATATTCGCGGGACACACTCGATCCGAGAAGGGATCGCGGACAAATAGGGAGAAAATCGGACTCGGACCAGTCGGACCAGTCGGATATGTCTGACTATGAACCTGATTCTCGAATAACAGGAACCATCATGCAAATCACCACCTACCAGCCACTGCTTCACTACACCCTGGTCGCCGCTCTCTGGGAGCGGGCGCTGGGGGAGACCTATCCGGTCAGCGAGCGCGTGCTCTTCCCGCGCATCGCCGGGCGCAATACGCTGGAACCGGGTGACGGGCTGGTGGCGCTGGATGGCGACCGCGTGGCGGGTTTCGGCCTGCTGGAGATCGATCGTGCGCCGTTCAGCACAGGGCGGCCCGAGTCGGTACAGGCGCTGCTGGTCGATCCGGAATATCAGCGGCGGGGAATCGGCACGGCGCTGCTCGCCGGGCTGGAGGAGCGCCTGCGCGCCCTCGGGGTAACGAACGTTATCGTGGGCGGCAGCCCGTGGCGCTTCTGGACGGGTGTGCCGGCAGACCTGCCCGCGGCGGGCGTCTTTTTCGCGAAACATGGCTACGCGGCGAACTACGAAGCCATCGACCTGTGCGGCTCGCTGGCGGACTTCAAAATGCCGGAGACGGCAACGGCCAACCTGGCCGCCGCGGGGGCGGAAGTGGTGAGCTGCACATTGGCTGACGTGGGCGCGACCTACGACCTGCTCACCCGCGAGGCGGCGGGGTGGCGTGGCTCTTTCCTGGCGCTGGTCACCGCCGGCGATGTCGCCAACGTGCTGCTGGTCAAGCATGACGACGAGATCATCGGCTGCATCCAGACCTACCCCCGCCACAGCCGCCTGCGCGGCGCCAATGTGGTGTGGGAACGTCGCTACAGCCCGGACCTGGGCGGCTTCGGCGCGGTGCTCATCGCCAAAGCATGGCGCGGCCGCGGCCTGGGCGTCGCCATGATTCAGGCCGCCGCGCAATACGTGAAGGACTCCGGCGCCTCCCACTGCTACATCGACTGGACCAGCCACGCCCTCGCCCCCTTCTACGGCAAAGCCGACACAGCAATCTGCGGCACCTTCGCTCAGTGCAGCAAAGCGCTGTGATAGCGTAAATTTTCGGAGTGCGATAGCTCGATATCCTGCCTGGTCAATCCCTTTGGGATTGACCAGGCAGGATATCGAGCTATCGCACTCCGAAAAATGCAACTGGTTGACAGATGCAACCGCTTCGGGCACACTTTTCCATACTCGACAAGACGGGACAGACGAAGGGAAACCGGCATGATTGTCTCCACTTTTCGCAATACCTTGCTGCAAACCCTCACAGCGGCGGTGCCGGAGATACTGGCTGTGCAGGATAAGACGGGGCGCTTCGGCGACGAGCCGTGGATCTGTCACGACCAGCACCGCATCTATCCGCTGGCGGCGGCCTGGGCGCTGGACGACGCGGAGAATCCTTACCGGCACAGCCCGGCGCTGCTGGAAGCGATAATGGCCGGCGGCGACGTGCTGATCGAGGAAGCGGACGAAAACGGCATGTGGACCTTCCGCAAGAAGGACCACTCGACCTGGGGACAGATTTATATGCCGTGGACCTACAGCCGCTGGATCCGCACCTTCGCGCTGGTCCGCGACGCCATGCCGGCGGATCGGCGGGCGCGCTGGGAGGCGGCGCTGCAAACCGGCTACGACGGCATCGCCCGCACCTGCCTGGGGGGCGTCCACAACATCCCCGCCCACCACGCCATGGGCCTGTACTGCGCCGGGGTCGTCTTCGACCGCGCGGAGTGGCGGGAGCAAGCCCGCGGGTTCATGGCCCGCGTCGTCGCCGCGCAAACGCCGGACGGCTGGTGGAGCGAGCACGCCGGGCCGGTGGTTAAGTACAACTTCGTCTACACCGACAGCCTGGGAGTTTATTATGCCCTGTCGAAGGATCCGCTCGTGCTGGAGGCGCTCCGCCGGGCGGCGGGATTCCACGCGCTGCTGACCTATCCTGATGGCTCCGCGGTGGAGACGGTGGACGAGCGCAATGTCTACACGGCGGACGTGGCCCCCGGCAATGTGGGTTTCAGTTTCACGCCGGAAGGCCGCGGGTATCTCGCGGCGCAGGGCGCCCGCCTTGCGCGTGCCGGGCGCCCCTTCGACGCGGATTTCGCCGCCACCCTGCTGCTTTACGGCGAGTTCGGCGACGCGCTGCCCACCGTCGCCGAGCAGGCGCGCTGCCGCCGGGTGCTGGGCCGGGATGACGCATTGGTCGAGCGCCGCCAGCCCTGGTTCACCTGCCTCTCCGCCTTCACCGCCATGCCCCCGGAGAACCGCTGGATTCAGGACCGGCAGAATTACCTCAGCCTGTATCACGATCGCCTGGGCGTCTTCCTGGGCGGCGGCAACACCAAGCTGCAGCCATTGCTCGGCACCTTCACCGTGGGCGACACGGCTTTGCTGCGGCACACGCCCGGCGATGAGGACCCCGTCTTCGTCCCCGACATCGACCTGCAATGGTATGCTACTGCCGCCACGCTGCTCGACGATGCGGAAGCGCCCGGGCTGGCGTTGACGTATGGCGAGGAAAGCCGCACGATTCGCGTGCAGATCGTGGACGACGCACGCGCCCGTATCACCGTGGAGGCGACCTGCCGTTCCGGTAGGCCGGTGGAAGCCCACCTGCCGCTGCTGCGCCGCGGCGACGAGGTGACCGCCGCCAGTGGGCTGCGCGCCACCCTGGGCGAACAGCCGGTGAGTTGGACGGCAGAGGAGGCGGGCGGCCATATCCACCACGCCGGCCTGGATATCACCCTGCCCCCCGGCTCCCGCCTGACCTGGCCCGTGCTGCCGCATAACCCCTACGTGAAGGATGGCCACAGCGGCCCCGCGGACGGGTGGCTGGTCCTCTGCCTTCCCCTCACCCCCGACCACCCGCGGGCGGAGGTGGAGTTGAAGGTGCGGTAAGCCGTCACTTTCGGAGTGCGGTGGCTCGATATCCTGTCTGGTCAATCCCGAAGGGATGCCAGTCAATAGCCAGGGGTGAAGCGAAGCGGAACCCCTGGCTATTGACTAGCATCCCTTCGGGATTGACCAGGCAGGATACCGAGCCGCCGCGCTTAGAAAAAAGTGCCTGTGACGGGAGAATTCCTGCTAAAATACTACGGCTGCCGCAACCGAACCTGGCGCCGGCGGCATCTAAGTAGATGACATGTTGAGCATTACCGACATCCAGCGATGCGACGGCGGCGCGGAGCAGACGCGCGGGCAGGAAGACCTGGCGCTGGTCGCGCGGGCGCGGCAGGGCGACCCCCGCGCCTTCGAGGCGCTGGTGGCCCACTACCAGACCCCGCTGCTCAACATGACCGCGCGCATGGTGGGAGACACCGACGCCGCCCACGACATCGTGCAGGAGGCCTTCCTGAAGGTGTTCCGCCGACTCGACAGCTTCCGCGGCGACGCCTCCTTCGCCACCTGGCTCTACCGTATCGCCGTCAATGAAGCCAACAGTTACCTGCGCCGCGAGCGGCGGCGCCGGCAACGGCAGGAGCGCTATTCGGCGCGGCAGACGACAGCGACGAGCCGGGATGACAGCGAGTTGATCACGCTGATGCAGGAGCTGCCGGAGAAGCAGCGCGCCGCGCTGGCGCTGTTTTACGTGCAGGAGTTGTCGCTCAACGAGATCGCGCGGGCGATGGACGCCGCGGTGGGCACGGTGAAAAGCTGGCTCTCGCGCGGGCGCCAGCGACTGCGCGACCTGGCGCGGGAACGGGGATTGCTATGATCTGCCGCCTCGTTCAGCGCCGTCTCCCCCTGTATACCGCCGGGCTGCTCACGGAGCGTGACGCCTGGCGCGTGGAGGCCCACCTGGCCGCCTGTGCGACCTGCCGGGAGGAGGCGCGGCAGTACTTCACGCTGGACAGCCGTGTGCTCTCCACCCGTGTGCCGCCGGATGCCGAGCGCACGCGCGCGCTGCTGGCGCAGTTGGAGCTGGAGCGCACCTGGCGGCGGTGGTCGGGACGGTTCCTGCGGCAAACGCTGCTGCAGTTGGCCGGCATCCTCATCGCCGGCAGCGGCATCTACGCGCTCCTCGCCGCCAACCTGCCGGCCCGGGCAACCAGGTTGGCCGGCGAAGCCGGCATCCCCGCCGCGCTCACCACCTCGGCCACCCTGGCCGTCCTCTTCGTCCTCCTGCTGGTCATCACCAGCGGCATCCTCTTCGCCATGCACCGGCTGCTGGAACGGGCGTAGGATAGTTTTGAGTTTTGAGTTTTGAGTTTTGAGTTCATATGACCGCCCACCTTAACCGAGTTGATCAACTCAAAACTCAAAACTCAAAACTCAAAACTGATCTCCCCTTACCGCAGTACCATCGTATCCTCCCCGTCATCCGCCGCCGTCGCCGTCTTCCGCTCGCGCCGTAGGAAGAGACGCAGGAGGGCGGTGACCAGCAGGGCGGCAGCGATGGCGACGGGGATGACGGCCAGCCGCCCAACCTGGTATGCAAACGGCAGGCGGGGATTATACAGGTAGGGAAAGGCATTCATGCCCAGCGCGAGGAGCGCCAGGAAGACGATGCTGTTCACCCGGTCGATGCGGTCGTCCAAAATCGACATCACCAGATGGATGGCGAGGAAGGCCAGGCTCAACGCCAGCGGGAAGATGGCCAGCGACATGGCCGCCTGCTCGGGAGTGCCGAACCGTCCCCACTGCACGACGGCATAGGATCCGCCCGCCACCCCCAGCGCCAGGATGGCGGCCTTCAGATAGGCATACAGGCTCCCGCGCGGGACGGC
>Ga0172368_10001831_pt1 | contig 28232 bp, 23 predicted proteins | sample Lak11m_FD_114540 | JGI IMG/M metagenome (GOLD analysis project Ga0172368, IMG submission 114540) | Freshwater microbial communities from Kabuno Bay, South-Kivu, Congo - kab_022012_11m | ecosystem: Environmental > Aquatic > Freshwater > Lake | place: Democratic Republic of the Congo: South-Kivu...
GAAAACTGGCGGGGATGGGGGGATGAGGGGATTGTTCTTGCTACCCATCCCCTGACCCCTTCATCCCCGCCATGCTCAGGGCAGTTACTCATGCCGGGCGCGGCGCCACGGCGGGTGAAAATGTCATGCTGAGCGGGTGCACAAGCCAACATGCGCGGCGGCGAGATCCCAGCGAAGCATCCGTCCGTTGCACTCTGGACAAGTCGCGCGTCGTAACGGACTCTTCGCTGGATTCGCGCCGTAACGTACTTCACGGGGTCAACCCGCTCAGAGTGACAGATGCCAGTCCTATTTTCAGGGCAGGAGACGACAGCCATCGTCCATGGTCAATCGTCCATCGTCGTTCCCGGCCAGGAAGTGGGCTCCAACGCGTTGATTTACGGCGCTCCCGGCACCAGGGTGAAGCCGAACATGCCCACCCGGTTCGACGCCGCCGAGCGCACTCCAACGGCATTTACCCCTTGTACCAGGTAGAAGTACGTTGACCCGCCGCCTGCCGCGTGGGTGTGGGTGTAACTCGTCGTGCCCGCAGGTAAGGGCACATTGACCGCGCCCGCGTCACCGGGTTGAAAGTCGGGCTGAGTGTGATACCAGACGATATAACCGCCGGCGTTGGTCGCGTTGTCGGCCCACGATACCACCACATCGGCGCCCTGCCGGTTGTTGCTGATCTGCGGTGCGACCGGCAGGCCGTCCATGCCGGTATTCGTCAGGGTGAACGTAACGACATTCGTCCCCGCCGCGCTCGCGGTCACGCTGTATGCGCCGGCGACGCTATTAGCCGTCGCATTCACGCTGGCACTGCCGCTCGCAATGGTCGCGGGATTGCCGGTGATGCCTGCGCTGGCGCCGCTATCCGGCGCGGTGAACGTGATTTTGCCGCCATCCACCGGCTCCGCAGGAGTCACCGTGCTCGTCACGCTCACTTTCAGCGAATCCGTGAACACGGTATTGATGGGCGCGCTCTGGTTGTTGCCGCTGGTCAGGGTCAGCGTAAAGCCGACCGATTCGTACGCGCCAGCGTCGCAGTGCGCGCCTTGCGGGCGGGTGACGCCGCGCTGATCCTGGGCGCCGAGCGCGTCGCACGTCAGATCGTCGCCCACGTCGATCGCGGGGCTGCCCGGCAGGAGCGCAAGGGTCTGCGTGGAACCGCCGTAATCTCCCAGGGCAGCGAGCAGCGGGTTCGTGTTGCTTATAGACCCGTTGGCTGAGATAAACCCGCAGGTTGCGCCGTCTTCGATGTTATTGCCGTTATCGGTGATCGTGCCCGCGCAGTTCCCACCCGCCAGGCTGTTAACGAGGATCGTGTTCCTGAGGGTGGTATTTTCAGCCGTCTCCATGATGCCGCCGCCAGAACTCACCGCGCTATTGTCCGCGAAGGTGCTGTTGGTGACGTTCAGCGCGCCGTAGTCGGCGATGCCGCCCCCGGAACCGGTGGGATCGGTCGCGCTGTTGCCCACGAAGGTACTGTTGGTGACGTTCAGAGTGCCGTAGTTAGCGATACCGCCGCCAAGGGTGACGGTGCTGTTGTCTGAGAAGGTGCAGTTGGTCATGTTCAGCGTGGCGCCCCCGATCGTGGCGCTGTGGTTGCATATACCGCCGCCGAATCTGTCCGCGTTATTGCTCGCGAAGCCGCTATCGTTGACGTTCAGGGTCCCTTCTTCGTTGTAGATGCCACCGCCATCAAGCGCGGTGTTGCTGGAGAAGGCGCTGTCGCTGATGGTCACCAGGCCCGATCCCACGTTGTAGATCCCACCGCCCATCTCCGCGCTGTTGCCCGAGAAAGTACTATTGGAGACGGTCAGTGAGCTGTTGTCGTTGAAGATGCTACCACCGTTGGCAGATGCGGTGTTGTCCGATAGCGTGCTGTTATCGACGGTCAGCAGGCCATAGTTGGCGATACCGCCGCCTGAGGTGGCGGTACTGTCCGAAAGGGCGCTGTCGGTCACGAACAGCACACCGTAGTTGGCGATGCCGCCGCCGTTGTCGCTGCCGGCGTTGCCATGGATGATGTTGAGTTGATCCAGGGTGACGGCGGCGTCAGAGGTGATATAGAACGCGCGCGTTTCGCCCGTACCGTCGCTGTCGGTGTCGCCGTCGAGGGTGATATTTTGCCCCACACCGCTGATCGTCACGTTTCTGTCAATCGTCAGTTGGCTGGCCAGCACAATCGAAAGATCGCCGGCAAAGGTGATATAGCTGCAAGCGGAATCAGCGAGCATCGCGCGCAGAGTGTTCGAGCCACTGTCGGCCAAATCGGTGACCAGGCAGTCCGCCGCCTGTACGCGCGGCGTGAAGGGCGGGATAAAGCTCGCCAGCGCTGCCATGAGTGCAACCAGCAGCGCCAGGCGGGCGAAATTGGTGGTTTTCAGAGGGAGTAGTCTGGCATTCATAAGCAGGATCCTGGTCGTTCACTCGGCCAGCGTCGAGCTAACCGTGGACCACCCAGGGCCCGAAAAGCCTTCGATGATCAATGACCCGGTTCCATTCATGAGCAGTTTGTTGATAACCAGCGAGACGTAGGCTCGCCCCGTGCCGTTCATGGTCACCGTGGCCTCGGCGAAATACAATACACCGTTGAACCCATCCACGCCCGGTGTCCCGTTCAGAGTCGCGCCTGAAGTGTTGGTGCGAGATTGGAAGAACAAGATACCGGCATAGGCGCCCGTGGTGGGCGGGCTGAAGTTCACGGTCGATGTGCCGTTGATCGTCACCCTGGAGCCCGTATCGATGTAGAAGAAAACGTTAGAGCCATAGAGTCGGCTGTTGCCATTATCGATGAACGCACCCCCGCGCATAATATAAGTGCCCGCGCACGCACCCGACCCTGTATCGAAGTAGACAGTGTTGACGCCATTGATCGTCAGACCACCCTCGTAGATGCCTGGCGACAGATGGACGGTGTTTCTGCCGTTGATGACTGTGTTGTGATAGGTCGGGCACTCCGCGCCCGTCGGCACAGGCAGGTTGGCCAACGGATCTGGCCGCACGGCTGCGCCGGTGATGGGGGTTGGACTGATCTGATTGGGCCCATTGGTACGATAACCACCAACGATTGTGGTTGGTATATCGGTTTGCAAGGTACAGGTGCCATTGAGCAGTACCGCCTGGCTGCTGCACCGTGAATTGACGTGCACGCCGCCGCCATGAACCACGAGCTGTGGCGTCCCATTCATCAGCAGGCTTTGGCAGTCCACCAGCTCCAGAATAATGACCGAAGGTCCAAGTGTCACGGTCCTGTAACCGGCTGTGGCCTTTGCGCGCACCGTAAATGTGCCATTCCAAATGATCGAAGCAAAGATGGGCGTGACGTTATCCTCGATTTGTACTTGCAAGTAGTTTGAATTGCCGGCGTAGGTCCCGCTGGTAGGAGGAGATGACACCGCGACAACATTCGTGGTGCCGTCGTTGTCGTAGCCGTTGAGTGCGGCGTAGTAGAGTGCGGTGGAGGAAGCCACCGATGGTCCCTGCTGATATAGCACGATGCTGGCGGCTGTGGCAGCCGCATCAGCCGCGCTTTGTGCTTTGCGCCGGTGCGCGTAAACATTCCCTACGTCTACAACTAATCCCAGGCAGGCCAGCAGTACAGGCATCAACAAGGCGACCACGATGACTTGCTGTCCTTTTTGTCCGGCGATCCACTGCTTCATGATTTCCTCCTCGTGTGCTATCCGCACGCAATCCATGTTTTAGTTCTGGATCACCATGGTGGATTGCGATGTAAGCGCCAACGTCTGATCGTGCCAGAAGAAATGAGTAAGCGGCTGAACCGGGTAGCTAACCCTCACAGTCACACTGCTTCCGGGATTGTTGTCGGGGTTCCAGGTGGCTGTCACGGTCAAGTTGGTAGCGACAAGGCCGTCAACTGAACCCTGGATGTCTTGGGTGATGGCTGCATAGTCGTCAGGCCCAACGGGAGATGCTGAGCTTGCCCCGTGAACAATCGCATAACGCGCTCCCACGCGGGCAGCTTCGTTCACGGCGACATAGTTCCAAAGGATCCGTCCGCCGTCCACCACGAACATGAGCATGGTGAACAACACGAGCGAGGTCATCGCGTATTCCAGCATGGCCTGGCCAGATTCTTGTCGTATTTGTTTCATGACACACCCCACGTCCGATTTGTCAACGATCCTGGTCTCAAGGCTTAACCCTCCGTACGGCTGTGGCCGAGACTTGTATATTGTTGAGACTGCTCGGGATTGCCATCAAGTCAGCCACCTGGCATGAAACCGTCACGCTGACCATCGAGTAACCGTAGGAATCGGTGCTGAGCGTGTGTGCCACGTTCGGCTGATCGATGCAATGCCATATATCGGTCTCGCTCAGCGCGGCGGCCGTAATCCCGCTCAGGTCATTGGCTGCGATCGAGCTCGTCGCCGCATAGGTAACGCCTACGTTGGCTGCGTTCACCACGCCCAAATACGCCTGGAAGACAAACGCGAAGTCGATGAGCCCCATAACAAGCAGCATCAGAAGCGTTATCATCAGGGCGCCCTCGATCAGGCTTTGGCCGCTTTCAGATCGTACGTGTTTCATGATCGAACTCCTGATCCTTGTTTCCTCTGTGCGTCACTTGATCCAGAGCGGATCGGTTTCGTCATATGTGTTGTTGCTCAGGTTGACCTGACCGCTGCCATCATCGTTCATCAGCCAGATTTGTCCGTGCCCGGTCTCCCGGTTGCTCCAGAATACCAGCCGGCCTCCTTCAGGTGCCCAGGAAGGGTGTTTATCCCATTCCCAACCATTCCATGTGAGCCGCTTCGGATGCTCGCCATCATCACCGATGATGAAAATTTCGTCGTTGCCCGGCTCGTTGGAAACAAACGCGATCCAGTGACCCTTCGGTGACCATACCGGATCGTAGTTGATACCTGCCCAATCGGTGATGCGAGTCAGTTTGCCGTCGGGCTGCTGGATGAAGATCTCCACGTGATCCTGGCCGCGCGGCTGAGTCACTACGAGGCTGGCCCGACCGTCGGGGGATCGGCGTTCCAGGTCGCGCATCTGCTGATACTCTTCCAGCAGCTTGTCCTGCTGCCACGGACGGAACGGGTTATGACCGTCCGCATCCATGATCCATAGCTCGATCTTGCCGCCCCGATCGCTGAAATAGGCGATCTTCCCCCGGTAGGCGCTGAGCGGCACGTAGCGAGGCGTCGGTGTAGCCGTCGGTTGCAGGGTGGCCGTTGGCTCGGGAGTGGGCGTCGGAGTCAAGGTAGGAGTGGGGGTGGGCGTCAATAACATGGCGAGGCTGGCCGCGACGGCGTGTGCTCCACCGGTATCCACCCCTGTGATCTGCGACGCGCGGTTGTAGCGCTCCCAGGCCCGGGCGGTGTCGCCCTGATCCAGCAGCGCGCTGGCGGAGTGTACATAAGCGTCGTACAACAACTGGGCGGCCTGGCCATCCAGGAACCCCGGCTCGGCGCTATAAAGCGGCTCCAGAAAGGCGATGGCGGACTCCCACGATCCCTCCGTAAAGGCATGATAGCCCAACTGATACTGGCTGATCCGCGTACGTTTAGTGGACGGCTCGGCAGCGTTGGGGCGCAGCGAAAGCGCCTTGCCGTAGAGATCGACCGCCTGGTTCAATTCGCCCACGCCACCGCCCGAGCCCGCCACCAACTCGTCGGCGCGCGCCATGTACGCATCGAAAAGCTGCGCCTCGATGTCTTTGCGCTCCTGGCCCTGGACGAGGACCCGCGCCTGCTCCATACGCACGATGAATCCCGCCAGATCTCCCTCTGCCTTGCCCTGGTTGGCGGTGTAGATCAGAGACGCCAGTTGTTGCTGCCGTTCGACCTTCGCCAGTTGTGTCGCCACATCCCGGTAAGCAGGCGCCACTTGCTGGATGCTGACCAGTGTGGCCTGTGCATCGGCCCATTGGCCCGCGGCGATTTGGTCGAGCGCCTGCCGATAGGACACATCAAGCGCCAACCCCTCCTGCGCCTTGGCGCGGCCCTCGGCCAGATTCGGGTAGTCTGGCACTTGAGTCGCCAACTCATCGTACAGCCCCAACGCCCCTTTGGTGTCGCCCGAAGCCAGAGCGGCCTGGGCGCGTTCAGCGAGCCGGGCACGTTCTTGCTCGACTCGGAGCTCGGCCAGGTTCGGGGTCACCACGCGGCGATAAACAGCAGAGACCCCAAGACCCAACGCCATCAATAGCAGAAACAGGGCCACGACAAACAGGGCGCGGCGGCTCGGGCCGATCAGGCGGCGACCGGGCGAGCTCCATTTCTGGCTGGCCTCGAAGCGCAGTTGGGTGTCGTTGATCAACGCGTCCAGGCTGGATGGGTCAGGGACGCGCGACTGGAGCTCGCGCAGCAGCTTCAGCGCCTCCTGCCATTCGCCGTGTTGGCGGTGTTCAACTGCCCGTTCGCATGCTTCAATCGTCGCCCAATTGGCCTGGGTCGAAGCCGCCTCACTGCTCATCATCACCTGCCCCCCATAGCGGAGAATGCGTCGATGACTTTGGGGACGGCCGGCCCCAGGATCACGACAAAAAGCGCCGGGAAGATGAACAAAAGCATCACGACAAGCACCTTAATGGGGGCCTTGTTTGCCTTTTCCTCGGCGCGCTGGCGGCGCAGCGTGCGAATCTGATCGGCCTGGCTGCGCAGCACCAGCGCGATGCTGGTGCCCATGCTGTGTGCCTGCACTAGCACGGCCACAAAGGAGGTGACGTCCGGCACGTCACAGCGCTGTGCCAGGCGCCGCAGCGCTTGCGGCCGCGGCACCCCCAGGCGGATTTCGGACACCAACCGGGCAAATTCGTCGCTCAGCGGGCCCGCCCATTGGTCGCTTACGCGTTGTAGCGCCGCCTCGAACGCCAGCCCGGCCTCCACGCAAACCGTCAGCATGTCGAGCGCATCGGGCAGGGCGCGCTGGATCACGTCCTTGCGGCGTTTGATGCGCGATGTCAGCCAGCTCTGGGGCAGCGTGTAAAAAAATATGGTGCCGATCAACGGTGCGAGCATCCTGAGCCGGGGATCGGCGGCCAATCGACTGCCGTACAGGTAGCCCAACACCAGGCCCACGCTGCCAGCTAACACCCTCAGGCCCAGGAAGTCGGTGGCCGTCAGGTTGCCGGGCCGACCCGCCAGGACAAGCTGATTCTGAATGGCTTCCAACATCTGCGACGGCATGTGGCGGCCCACGGCACGCAGAATGGAACGGCCGAGCGGAATAAGCACCCGCTGCACGAACGGTTCCTCCATCTCCTCGGCCGGTCCGCCCTTGTCGACAGCCATTGCGGATAAAAGCCGGGCGGTGCGATCTTCCAAATCCGTGGTGACCGTCTTCTTCGGTCGAAACGCCAGGAAGATCGCGAAAAGCGCCAGTGCCATCATGAAGGCCACCATGAACGGAGAGAAGACAAGGTTCATGTCACACCTTGATGTCCACGATCCGCTGGATCAGGATAAAGCCAGCCAGGATCATCATCAGCGCGATTCCGGGCAGCCAGATCCACTGCATCGTGAACAGAGGCCCGATGTAGCCGGGATTAATAAACGATGTTGCCGCGCCCACGAAGAACGGCAGCCCTGCCAGCATATACCCGGCGACGCGCTGTTGGGCTGTCAAGGAACGGATCTCCTGGAAGATCCGCACGCGCTCACGAATCGTGCTGATTACGCCTTCGAGAACATCAGCCAGGTTGCCGCCTACCTCGGCCTGGATCTTAATCACGGTGATGATCATGCCGAGGTCATCGCCCGGCATGCGTTCGAGCAGATGAGTCAGGGCATCCTCCAGTGACGCCCCCAGGCCCACCTCGCGCACCACTTTGCCGAATTCTTCACTGGCTGGCGCCGGCATCTCGTGACGGACCAGATCCATCCCTTGCATCAAGCCAACGCCGGCCCGCAGCCCGGAAACCAGCATTGAGAGGACATCCACCAACTGGCCCTGGAAATGTTGCTGCCGCGCCCGCCGGCGACGCTGCACCCAGATCACCGGCAGTTGGAACCCCAGGAGCCCGATGGGAATAGCGAACAGGAAGCTGCCCAATGCGAATGCCCCCAACAGCGCCCCACCTGCCGCAGCTCCGATCCGGAGCAACGTATACTCGTTCACCGTCAATGCCAGATCGGCCTGGGTCAGGCTGAGGGCCGTCTTTTGGCCGAGCCGCTGCTCGAAACTGAGCTTATGAGCGAATCCATCGAGCGCTTTGGCGCTGCGCTGCCGGGCCGTCGGCTGCGCGGGGGCGGACCTGGACTGGTTCAGCCCATCCAGCCGATCCTGAAGCTCGCCTTCCGGCTTCATCAGGCGCATCAACCCGATGAAAAAGCTCATGACGGCCAGGGTTGCCACCGCGGCGATAGCCAACGATAGAACTGGATTCATAGCAAGCTCTCATGCCGGGCACAGCGCCACGGCGGGTGAAACCTCTCCCCTTGCCTTCCTCTCCCGCTACACGGGACGCAAGCAGTCCTACCCCAGGCGAGGGGATGTCAGGCTGCCCCTTCCCTCGCAGGGAGGGGGTTGGGGGTAGGTGGCCTACGCCGACCGGCCGAGCAACAACAACGTCACGATGCCCCCGGCCGATAGGAAGGGCGCGTAGGGCATCATCGTGCGCCGCTGCGCCCGTCGGGTCAGCAGCAGGACTCCGGCGGTAATGCCGCCGGTCAGGATGCCTACGAACAAAGCGGTCAACACGGCGGGATACGCGAGCATCAGTCCCAGCATCCCGGCTAACTTGACATCTCCGGCGCCCAACGCACCCCGTTGCGCGAGCGCCAATACCCCGAACAGCACCACCCCCACCGCGCCGGCGAGCAAGGCTGACAGCAGAGCGGGTATCCCGACAAACGCGGCCTTGAGCAAGGCCGTCGCAGCTCCGAACAGTAGGATTTTGTTGAGCACCAGCCGGCGATCAATATCGATCGCAGCGATCAGCAAGAGCACCATCGTGGCCAGAATAGCCCATGCGAGCAAGGGTTGCAGGCCGAACCGCAGCCATAAGGCCGCTGAACATACGGCGGCCGCAGCTTGCAGGCCGAGCTCACGCCGACGATCCGGGCGGGGTCCCGCCGCCTCGGGGCTGACGGCGCGGGGTAGCAGAACGGCCAGCCAATTCAGACCGGCTCCAAGCCCCCATCCCAGCAGTGCTGCCATCCCGGCGATCAGCGCGATCATGCGTGCCTCCCGAGGCTTATCAGTCGCGATAAGGGGGCAATCCGTCGCTGCTGGCCGGCCGGTTGTCCGCTCCTGCCGTCATCACTCAACGGCAGCGTCAGGTCGTTTGCCAGGGATTGCACTGCCCGTGCTAAGGCGCTGCGCGGATGGCTGGTGACGAACGGTTGGCCACGATTGATGCTGTCTGTCACCAGCGGTTGATCGTCAGGCAGCTCAGCGACGATCTGCAGCTTCAAGTGACGACGAATTGCATCCACGGGGACACCGGCGGGCAGGTTCGAGCGGTTCAGCACGATGTTCAGATCGGCATCCGGTACCGTGGAGGCGACCGTGTCGGCGAACTCTTTGATGCGGTGCAACGAGGTCATTTCAGGCACGATTACCACCAGGGCGGCGTTAGCTTTTTGCAGCATCGCAGTTGTCATGGCCGCTGTGGTGGAAGCGGGCAGATCGATGATGACGTAGTCGTACATCATCTGAAGCAAATCCACGATTTCGCCCAGCATCTGCGGTTGGATGCGCTGGCCTGGGCTGGGGAATGTCAGCAATACCCGCAGCCCGCTGGCATGTTTGGCAAGGATTTCGTTGAGCAGTTCTACATCGTGCGGATCGAAGCGAGCCACCAGGTCGCCGAAAGTTCGTTCGCCGTTGAGGTTCAGCAACACAGCCTGGCTGGCGATCCCTTCGCCCGCCTCCACCAGCACGGCCCCACGCGGGGCGCGCTTCTGAAGGGTGACCGCCAGGTTGGCAGCGATGACGGAGGCGCCGGTGCCGCTTTTGGGGGCATGGACGACGATCGTGATCCCCTGGGTCGCGCCCCGGCGGCCGTTTTCACCGACCGGGATGACAGGTGCGACCGGAAGCGGCACAGGACCACGCGCGAGGGCGGTGCCGACGGTATCCCACAGTTGGGCATCTTCAAACGGTGAGATAACAATTCCGGCTACCCCCGACAGTACGATCTCTTGCAGGCCATCCACATCACGGGGATCAACCAACGCGACGCCGGGCACTTTCAGCGTTGCAAGGCGCTGGATCAACTGCGCGGGCTTGATCGCCTTCAAATCCTGGTCCACCAACGCCAGGCGGACACCGGGGGGAATGGCCTGACGCGCCATCTCATCCGAAGTAACCCGCTCGATGCGATAGAGCACCGGCGCGCTTAAGAGCGCCGACGCGATACGTTCGCACGTTACGGCGCTGTCGGCTATCAGCAAAAGCGTGGCCGGAGCAGAGACGGGTGTCATAGGTTATCTGCACCTGTTTCCGTCATCGCGGGTTCAACTGATAGCGATTTAGCAGGTACTGGATGTCCACAGGATCCATGTCGTGATCAACCTCATCGGCCACGTTGCGCAGCGCCAGGTCCATCACAGCTCCCGCGTCCTTCAAGTACTTCAACAACAGAGCGTCCTGGGGATCCAACGCCAGGATGTACGCCGTAGGGGCGTTCAAGGCCACCGCCTCTCCTTTTCCAGAAAGCAGCCCGCCGCTGGCCTGTACCCCACCGCCGGAGATGGTGCCCACGACGGTGACTGCCTGCAGCGCGCCGAAAGTAACCTGGCGCTTGGAACTGCCGCTGTCGCCAGCGTCCCCTGCCAGGATGTCCGTGGTGGGTACGCCGAGCGAGTAGAGGATATCCACCCGTGAGCCGGTTTGCACCAGGGATGTCTGGCTCAACAGATCGTCAGCGGCCAGGGTGACCGCGACTTTACCCTCCGGCAAGGTGAACCCCAGGTTGGCGCCCGTAATGTCAGGTTGTGTCAGGTGATGCGAAAGCACCATCTCGCCCGGGTTCAGCGGGATGGTGGTGATCTTGCCCTGAGCCTCAGCAATGCTCAACAGAGCGTCGTCAGGGAGCGCGTCGGCGGGGAAGTTCTGCAGCGTCACGTCTGATGCGGCCAACAGTGCACCCGGCCCCAAGGGCCGTACCGCCGCCACCACCGGCCGGGTCAACACAGGCCCCGATTGCCTGGCGATAGTCGCGCGTTGGAGGACTACGAAAGCGATGCCACCGGCGCCGAGCGCCAGCACCAGCGCGACGGCCAGCCACAGGCAACCGCTCGCTCGACTCATATTCGCTCCTCTGGTTACTGCTGTCGATCATCGGTCAATCTATCCGGTTGGGACAAACCGGCAACAACAAGAGGCGGGGGCCGGGTGCCTGCTCGCCCTGTGCCCCCGCCTCTTGTCTGCGGGCGCCTGTTCCTGGTCTGCTGCTTTCCCCACCAGGCCAGGCGTGTGGCGGGTGATCGTTACGTGCCTGTGCCGATTTTGCCGGCGATGGTGTTGAAAATGCTGCTCAGGTTGCCGCCGAGGAGCGTCAGGGCGGCGATCACCACGATGGCGATGAGGGCGATGATCAGGCCATACTCGGCCATGCCTTGCCCTTCCTCGCGATGCATCCAGGCCGTCAAGAACATGAATAGGGACAACATGGTCTGTTCCTCCTGCTGAAAAGTAAAGTTGAATGAGACTGATTTGCTGTTTTGTGGTACATTTGGCGCCTGTCGGTTCGCTTTTTCTGTCTGCGATATTACACGCCACCGTCACGCTTGCCTATTCGTACGGTCACGTATAGAATCCGAATGCCCCCACCTAAGAATTCGAGTAGCTCTACTTAATTTGGCGCGACGCGGGCTGCTTGACCCGGATTGATCCGGCAAAGCGTAACTTCGGTAGAGACCCAGCGTCCTACCAGTCAAGGCAAGATTTCAAGAGGTAGATTCTCATGCCTATTCGATTGCGCCCCTCTGCGCCGGCAGGAAGCTCTTCGCAGGGACCGGTGTCTCGTGATGGAAGCCAGGTTGTGGCGCCATCTTCCGTGGCAGCCCCTGAAAACGGACAGCCGGTGGTCGCTGCCCGTCCGGCGATGCGGGCCATCAGCCTGGTCGAAGAACCGTTCCTCAGCGTGTCCAAGAAAGTCCACGCCCGGCTCCTGGCCGATCCCAACGCCACAGCCGATCCCCAGGACGCGGAGCGCGTCCGCCAGGATATCCAGACGATCTACAACCAGGTGCTGGCCGAGGATCGGGTGCTGCTCGGCCGGGTCGAGCGCGATGCGCTGCTTGAGCTGATTATTGCAGGGATCCTGGGCTATGGTCCCATCGAGCCGCTGCTGAACGACCCGACGGTGAACGAGGTGATGGTAAATGGCCCTAAGCAAGTGTACGTAGAGCGCAGGGGCCGGCTCGAACGAGCACCGGTGGAGTTCATCGACAACGAGCATGTGCTGCAGATCATCCAGCGCATCGTGTCGCCCTTGGGTCGGCGCATCGACGAAAGCTCACCGATGGTAGACGCTCGCCTGCCCGACGGTTCCCGCGTCAATGCCATCATACCGCCTCTGGCGTTGAACGGTCCCACGCTGACCATCCGCAAGTTCGCCAAAATACCGCTGACGATCGATGACATGATCCGCAACGGCACTTTCGATGAGCGGTTCGTGATCTTCATGAGGGCCGCCATCCTCGGGCGCTTGAATACCATCATCTCCGGCGGCACCGGCTCGGGCAAAACGACGACCCTGAACATCCTGTCGAGCTTTATCCCCAGTGACGAGCGGATCGTCACCATCGAGGACGCGGCCGAGCTGCAGTTGCGCCAGGAGCACGTGGTGCGGCTGGAATCCCGGCCGGCCAATATTGAAGGCAAGGGTCAAATCGGCATCCGCCACCTGGTGGTAAACGCCTTGCGTATGCGCCCCGACCGCATTGTGGTGGGCGAAGTGCGCTCGGGTGAGGCGTTGGACATGTTGCAGGCCATGAACACCGGCCACGACGGCTCCCTCACCACGTTGCACTCCAACGGCCCGCGCGATACGTTGCGTCGCCTGGAGACGATGGTGCTGATGGCCGGCATGGATCTGCCGTTGCGGGCCATCCGCGAGCAGGTCGCCAGCGCGCTGGATCTGATCATCCACCAGGAGCGCATGCGTGACGGCAGCCGGCATATTACGTACGTGACCGAGGTGCAGGGCATGGAGGGGGATGTGGTCGTGTTGCAGGATGTTTTCACGTTCCGCATGACCGGCATTAAAGATGGCAAAATCCTAGGTTCGCTGGAGCCAACCGGTGTGCGCCCCAGGTTCTCGGAGCGATTGGAGGCTGCCGGCGCGACGCTGCCAGCGGACATTTTTGGATCCATCGGCTCGCGGCGCCGATGAAGGTGCCGGGTGAGGCAATACCATGCGTGTCATAGATCTGGAGCGAAATACTACGGTCGTGTCCGCAGGCCGACCTGCCCGCACCTTTTGGTCACGGCTGCGCGGTCTGCTCGGGACGTCGCCGTTGGGGCCTGGTCAGGGTCTCCTGCTGGAACCGTGCAACAGCATCCACATGTTCTTCATGGCTTACCCCATCGATGCGATCTACCTGGATGCCAGCAATCAGGTGGTGCGCATCGCAGCCGATCTGCGCCCCTGGCAGGTGGGCCCCACCGTGCGCCGCGCCCGCCGTGTGCTTGAGCTGCCGGCAGGACAGGCTGCGCGTTGCGGGGTACAGGCGGGCGATCACCTGGCGGTGGCGTAAAATCTGCCCTGAGAATGACGATGGACGATGGCGGCCGCCGTCTCATGGATCGTGGCGCCGCACCCGGCATGGCCGTCTATCCTGAGAATCGTCCGCTCACCACAAAGGCTCCAAGGCACGAAGGACACAAAGCCCCTCCAATTCCTTGCGCCCTTGGTGTCTTTGCGTCTTGGTGGTGAGCCATTCTCACCCGCCGTGGAGCCGCGTGCGGCATGAATATCTGCTCTGAAAAATGGGACGCGGACGAGCGCGGATGAACGCGGATGAGTCCATTTTCATGGGCCGTGGTGCCGGGCACACCCGGCATGGCCATCTGTCCTGAGAATGACGGCGGGGCGATCGTCCGGTCGGCAAGGCGATACACATGTCTTTGAGCCTGCGATCCGTGTTGCAGCGGCTGGTGCGAGGCCGGGCGGCCATTGAAGACGTCTGGCTTCTGTTGCCGGTGCTCGGCGTCTTTATCGTCCTTAACTTCACGGTAATCCGCCCCAACGATTTCTGGTGGCATCTGCGCACGGGCCAGATCATCGTCGAGACCCTCCGACTGCCCACGCAAGATCTGTTCAGCTTCACCCGCGCGGGCCAACCCTGGATCAACCAGGGCTGGTTGATGGAGGTGCTTTTCTATCTCCTTTATCGGGCGGGCGGGCTGGCACTGATTATCTTCTTCCAGGCGGCCGTCATCACAGGTGGCTACGTGTTTGTCGAGGCAGCGGCGTTGAACGCCGCGCGGCGAGCGCGGCCGGCGGCCTGGGCGACGTTCACGGCTCTGCTGCTGGGGGCGGACAGTTGGAACCTCCGTCCTCAAGGCATCTCTTTCCTGCTATTCGGCTTTTTGCTCTGGGTCCTGGAGTGCGATAGGCGTGCGGAAAGCCGGCTGACCTGGGGATTGCCGGCGCTGTTTGCGCTGTGGGGAAACCTGCACGGCGGGTTTGTTTTCGGCCTGGGCCTGCTGGCGATCTACGCCGTCGGCCGTACGGTTGCCGACTTATCGACAACGCGGCGTCTTGGCCGACCGACGCAGCGCCTTCTGATCGCCAGCGGGCTGTCACTAGCCGCCTTGTCCGTTAATCCCGTCGGCCCCGCAGGGCTGGCGCAGTATGTCCTGGGCTTTCTCCGGAGTGATGCCACGCAGCGCCTCAACGTCGAATTCGCGGCGATCAGCATCCGCGATCTGGATGGCCTCTTTCTTTTCGGCGTCGCGGGGATCTTTTTGTGGTTGGCGTATCGCCGCCGCATGATATTTCCCGGCATATGGCTGGCGGCGTTGGCCGTGTTTGGTCTCTACACGCTGTACTCGCGACGGGTAGCGCCGTGGTTCGGGATGGCCGCTGCGCCGTCCTTTGCCTTCGCTTTTGCAGCGCCGGCCGCGGACACGCCAAGATTCCACGGGAAGAGCTCGTCAAACTACGCGCTGATCGGCCTGTTGGTCGCCCTGGCGCTGTTGAGCCTGCCCTGGTTGAGACCTGGCCTTCCGCTGCCCTTGGAGCGCCGGGCCTACGCCCTGCCCTCCGAGACGCCCGAACGCGCAACGGAAGAATTGTGCGGGTTGGGCAGCGATACACGGGTCTTCACCGAGATGGGCTATGCCAGTTACGTGACGTGGGCGTGTCCGACCGTCCTGGTGTTCGTGGATAGCCGCATCGAGCTTTACCCCGCGCCGTTGTGGCAAGAGTACATGTTGGTCAGCGCGGGTCAGTTCGGGTGGGAGGCCGTCCTGCGCAAGTATGAGGCCAACGCGATCCTGGCCAGCAAGCAGCGCCAGGGAGCCTTGATCGCCGCAGCTTCTGCGAGCGCGGAGTGGCGGCTTGTGTATGAAGACGCCGATGCCGTCCTGTTCTGCTCAGTTACCCGTCCGGGGTGCGGTGCCACGACAGGTGAAACCCTCACCCCCTTCCCACCGCTTGTAGAATTCGTGCAATTCGTGACCACTCTGAAGGGCGGTGTGTAAGTCCTGCATAGCGTAAAGTTCCCCGCCCGGAGAACCACCGCATCTGAGCAATCCGTATGACTCACACCCACCTGAGCACAAGCCAGATCGCCCAGGCGATCGGCGTGCACCCGAACACGGTACGCATCTACGAGACCTGGGGCTTCTTGCCGCCGGTGCCGCGCAGCCCGTCCGGCTATCGGCTCTACACCGAGCGCCACCTCGATCAGATGCGGCTGGCTCGCACCGCGCTGCACGGCGGCTGGCCGGGCAAGGCCATCCGGGAATCGGCGCTGGCGCTGGTGCGCCGGACGGCTGCCGGCGACCTGGGAAGTGCGCTCGATCTGGCTCACGGTCACCTGGCGCTGGTCCAGGCCGAGCGCGCCCGCGCCGAGGCCGCAGCCCGGCTGGTACAGCGCTGGGCCGAAGGTGCAACGACGGAAATGCCCGGCCAACCGCTTTCCAGGGCGGAAACGGCCAGTTTGTTGGGCCTCACGGTTGAGGTCGTGCGCAGTTGGGAGCGGGAGGGGCTGATCCACGTGCCCCGCGACCCGGTCAACGGCTACCGGCGCTACGGTGCGGCCGAGATCGCGCGGCTGCGCGTGATCCGTATGCTGCGACTGGCCGGCTACAGCACGATGGCGATCTTGCGCATGTTGCTGCAACTCGACGGCGGACACACGAGCGATCTGCGTGCGGCCCTGGATACTCCGCGGCCGGACGAGGATGTGTACGCGGCGGCCGACCGGTGGCTCACAACCCTGGCCGAGCAGGAACAGCGCGCAGCCGACATCATCACCCAGATCGAGGCGATGATCCGCAAAGCGGCGTGACTCCCCTCTATCCACAACGCATCGACTGACCCTGCCTCGCCACAACCCTCCATTTGCCCACCAGGGTTTTATAATAGACAGATGAAATCAGGTGCTACTCGATAGGTACCAGGCACTTGGCAAGTGCCTGGTACCTTTGTAAGGGAGGGATGATGACATATCCCCGGATTACGGTCGAAGCCCTGACCAAAGTGTACCGCGTCCCCCAACGTCCGCCGGGGTTGGCCGCGGCCGTCACCAACCTGTTCCGGCGATCCTACCTGGACGTCGCTGCCGTCAGCGAGGTGAGCTTCTCCATCGAACCCGGCGAGATCGTCGGACTGATTGGCGCGAACGGCGCCGGCAAGACGACCACCCTCAAGCTGCTGTCAGGTCTGCTGCACCCCACGTCCGGCGCGGCCCGCGTGGCAGGATGCGTGCCGTGGGAACGCGAGACCGGATTTCTCCGCCAGATCAGCATGGTGCTGGGCAACAAGAGCCAGATGATTTGGGACATCCCGCCGCTGGACACGTTTCGCGTGCTCGGCGCAATCTACGCGGTGCCGCCGGTCGAGTTTCGCAACACCCTGGATGAGCTGGTCGATCTGCTGGACATGAAAGAGCTGCTGACGAAACCCGTGCGGAACTTCTCGCTGGGCGAACGCATGAAGTGCGAGCTGGTAGCAGGGCTGCTGCATCGACCGGCCGTCCTTTTCCTGGATGAGCCGACGTTGGGGCTGGACGTCTCGATGCAGGGGAAGCTGCGTCGCTTTGTCGCCGAGTACAACCGGCGTTCGGGCGCCACCGTGATCCTCACCAGCCATTACATGGCCGACGTCGTGGCGCTCTGCCCGCGCGTGATCGTGATCCATCACGGCCGCCTCATCTACGATGGCGGGCTGGGCGAGCTGGCCGAGCGGCTGGCCCCCTTCAAGCTGTTGCGCGTGGCCTTGAGCGGGGAAGAAATCGAGGACGAGGTTGAAGCGCTGCCCGACGGCGCGGAGCTGCTGGAGCGAGAGAACGGGCGCATGGTGCTGCGCGTCCGCCGCGTCGCCGCGCCAGCCGCGACCGCGCACCTGTTGCGTGCGTTGCCTGTCAGCGATCTGACCGTCGAGGACCCGCCGCTGGAGGCGGTGATCGATCAGATTTACCGGGAGGGCGCGCTATGAGCTACATCGGAACGTTGAACCATCGCGGCGGCTGGGCGCTCGTCAAAAGCACGTGGACCTCCTGGCTGCAATACCGCAGCTTCTTCTTCCTGCTGGCCTTCGGCTGGATGATCCCGCCGCTGATCTACCTGTTCGTCTGGACGACCGCGGCGGGCGAGGGTCAGGTGGGTGGGCTGACCCGCGGCGAATTCGTGGGCTACTACCTGGTCCTCATCCTGGTCAACCAGGTCACCTACGCGCAGACCAACTGGACCGTGGGCGATGTGATCCGCAGCGGCGGCCTGAACAGTTGGCTGCTTCGGCCGATGCCGCCGCTGTACAACGCCCTGTCGTCTGAGCTGGCCGGCAAGGTGGTCTACATGGCCTTTGTCGTGCCGGTCGCGGCCGTGCTGGCCGTGCTCCTCCGGCCTGACCTGCACCCGGCGCCCGGCGGCATCCCGCTGGCCGTTCTGGCGGTGACGCTGGCCTGGGCGTTGCGCTTCTTCTGGGGCCTGTGGATCGCGCTGCTGGCATTCTGGGCCACACGCGCCGACGCCTTGCTCGCGGTGCAGGATTCACTGGTGTTTCTGCTGGCGGGCGTGGTCGCGCCGGTAGGGCTGCTGCCCGGTGTGTTACAAACGGCCGCCCGCTTTCTGCCGTTCCGCTACATGGTCGGCTTCCCGGTGGAGATCCTCACCGGGCAACTGAGTGCCGCCGAGCTGCTGGCCGGCTTTGCGATCCAGGCGGCGTGGCTGATCGTCGCGCTGGGGCTGTCTTATCGCGTCTGGACGGCCGGCGTGCGGCGGTATTCCGCCATCGGAGGATGATGATGCGTTATCTGCGGCTGATCGGGCAGTTCGTGCGAGCTTCGGCGCAGCAAGACCTGGCCTACCGGGCCAACTTCTTCATCAGCCTGCTGCACTCGTTCCTGAACCTCGGCGTGGGAGTGGCGGGCGTTCTGGTGCTGTTTGGGCAGGTGGAAGCTATCAACGGCTGGGATCGCCGGGCGACCCTGGCCTTGTTGGGGGTCTACCTCAGCGTGTCGGCCCTTCGGGGGCTGTTCCTCGGCCCGAGCCTGGAAGCGCTGGCCGGGATGGACGGTGAGGTGTGGAGCGGCCGCCTCGATTTCACGCTGCTGCGGCCGGTGGACACCCAGTTCCTGGCCAGTTTCCGCCACTGGCGGCTCTTCACGCTGACCGACCTGGCGCTGGGGGTGGGGGTGTTGGGGATCGCGCTGGCTCAGCCGGGGAGTGCGCTCACTGCCGGGCGGCTGGCAGCCTTCGCCGTCGCCCTGGTCGCCGGGCTGATGATCCTCTACGCGCTGCTGCTGGCGTTCACAGCTCTCGTTTTCTGGAGCCCTGGATTCCTGTTCACCTGGCTATTCGATGGCATCTTCCAGATGGCGCGCTATCCGGTAGGGATCTACCCCGGCTGGCTGCGGCTGGCGCTGACCTGGATCGTGCCGGTGGGCCTGATGACCACGGCGCCGGCCCAGGCGCTCACCGGCGATCTGGCCCCGGCCTTGCTTCTTGGCAGCGTTGGGCTGGCCGCAGCCCTGCTGATCGCCGCATCCATCTTCTTTCGGGTGGGGCTGCGGCGATACGCCAGCGCATCGAGCTGAATTGGGGAGCATAACACGCCTCAGGCAAGGTATCGTTCGGCATATTGCTTCCAGAAGTGGTAACGCTGGGCGTATGGATCGGCGACGTAGGCCTGGCAAACGCGCAGCACCTTTTCCAGCACCGTCCGGTCGGCCAGCGCCGCGCGGCGCAGATCAGCCCAATCTTGCCGCTTGCCGCGCGCAATCACGTCGTCAATCGCGGCCAGGGTGAATTGTTGATGGGTGAGATGACGGTGTAACATGTCCTCATTATACAACAGGACGCCGGGGACCTCCATTGCATTCACCTGTGGGGCGGCCGCCTGCGGACAGTGTGTTCCGATCGAGTGAATTGGGTCGTCGTACACCTCGCACTCTGTGATATAATCCGCTTGGTATACATCGCCTCCGTCATTGCTCACTCCTGAAGCCCCAGAAGACGGCCGCCGCGGATCGTTTCCGCTGCCGGCCCGCCTGTTATCGAATTGTGATCGAAACAAATCCGCATAGAGTGTGCTGGTAAGACATGCTGGCCCGAAGCAAACTCACGCAAAGGCGCAAAGGACGCAAAGAATCACTATCTTGGCGTTCTTGGCGTCTTGGCGTGAGTCTTTCAGAGCCGCTTGCCCCGACAGGCGCCTGCAAAGGGATAGGACCACAGACACTCGGCATCATGCGACCGGTTCTTCACAACGGAGGCATCTCATGGTCACTCCCAGCGCTCGATCACGCATCTGGCTTCTAGGCACGTTGGCACTGGTGTTCGTCGTCGCGCTCGTGGGCGCGACCTTTCTGGCCGGCAGTGGGGCCAGCGCGGGTCCCGGTCAGACGGCAGCCTCATCGCGTCTCGCCGAAGTGACCATCCAGCCGACCGGCCACTTCGGCGGCTGGATGGCGGCCATTGCCACGCGACCGGGCGGCGGGGATACCCTCTACCTGGGCGAAGGCAGCGGCTTCACCGTGCTGGACGTAGCGGACAAGAGCCGGCCGCGACTCATCGGCAGCCTGCCCCTGACCGGCACCGACGTCACCGACATCGCCATCCGCGGCACGACCGCCTATCTGGTCAACGGCGCCGGGCTGTGGGTGGTCAGCCTGGCCAACCCAGCCGCCCCGATGCTGCTGGGCGGCTGCAACCTGGATGATGCAGTGGGCCTAGTGGTCGTTGACAGCATGGCCTACGTCGCTGGCGGCGCGGCCGGTCTGCTGATCCTCGACGTGAGCAATCCGGTCAGCCCTACCCTGCGTGGCGTCTACGCCACGCCCGGCTACGCGCGTGACGTCCAGGTCGTGGGTACAACCGCCTACGTCGCCGACGATAACCGTGGCTTGCAGCTCATTAATATCAGCAACCCGGCCGCGCCCACGCTTCTCGGCGCTTACGACACGCCCGGTAACGCCTGGACTGTGCAGGTGGTGGGCACAACCGCCTACGTCGCCGATTGGGGCAGCGGCTTGCAGATCATCAACGTCAGCAACCCGGCCAGCCCGACTCGCCTCGGCTTCTACGACACCCCTGGCAGCGCCGAGGACGTACAGATGATCAACGGCGTAGCCTACGTCGCTGACGGCTCCAACGGCCTGCAGATCCTCAACGTCAGCAATCCGGCCAGCCCAACCTTGCTGGCAAACGCGGACGGTGGATGGTGGGCCGATAAGGTGGCGATCACCGACGGTTATGCGTATGTGGGCAGCGGCCACCAGGGGCTGCGCGTGCTGAACGTGAGCAACCCGATCAGCCCCACGATCGCCGGCGCCTACGAGCGGCCCAGCATCCTGGCTGATATCGCAGTGGCCGGCACAAACCTTCAAGGTTTTGGAAACCTCGAAGGTCTCGCCGGGCCATACGCTTACGCCATCGGCGGACGCGAGTTCTGGGTCCTGGATCTCGTGAGCCCGGCCGCGGTTCAGCCGGTGAGCAAACTGGCGCTGACCAGCAACGGCTCGCGCGTGGTGACGTCGGGCACGCTGGCTTACGTGGCCGAGCAAAGCTTCGGGGTCGAGATCATCGGCGTGGCCGATCCGTTCAGCCCGACGGTCGTCGGCCGCTATCCCCGGCCGGCCAACACATACCTGCACGATGTTTTTGTCCACGGCCAATACGCCTACATCCCCATGGCCAGCGGCGACTCAGGGCCGAAGACCGACGGCAAGTTGCACATCCTGGACATCGGCAACCCGATCAGTCCGACCGTGGCAGCCGTCTTCGACACCCCCGGCGATGCGCGCCGCGTCGTCATTGCGCTGCACGCGGAGACGGGCAAGACAATCGCCTATGTGGCCGACGGCCCTGCCGGATTACTGTTGGTGGATGTGAGCAACCCCCGCGCGCCGGTCGCGTTGGGCCAGATCCTACCACCGACTGCCGACGGGGCGACCGATGCTGTCGTTTTGCGCGGCAACTATGTCTATGCCGGCTGCAACGCGGCCACCAGTTGGTGGCTCCAGAAGATCGATGTTTCTAACCCACTCAGCCCTACCGTGGTGGCTACCAGCCAGGCAGCCGGGATGATCGTGGATCTTGAGCTGTCGGGCGACTATCTCTATGCGTCGGTCCAGGGTGGCAGCCTTTGGGTCCTCGATCTGCTTCAGGGAGCGCAGGTGGTGGCCAAGTACTCCACCGCTTCCTATGACATCACGGTGTATCAGTACCAGTTCGGTCCCTTCACCATAGTCATCATCGTCAAGGAGTCCTGGGGTTCGACGTGGGTCACGGTTTCAAGCGGCTATCCGACACCGACGCCGACATCAACATCCGAGCCTAGCCTCACACCAACACCTTCTGTCACGCGAACTGCCACGCGAACACCGTTCGGCTGGATGTGCTGCAATGTTTCGCATGGCTGCGGCATGACGACGTTCGACAACTGTTTGAACGCGGGAGGGGTCCCGGTTCCGGGCGGCGTATGCGCCCCCTCAACCCCCTACTGGCGCTGCCAGCCCCCTCCGGGATCGCCCACGGCCACCGCCAGTCCCACCACCACCGGCAGCCCGACGGCCACCAGCTCGCCCACGGTTACGGGCACACCCACAATGACCGGAAGCCCCACGACGACCGGCACGCCGACAGTCACCGGCACGCCTACAGTAACGCCGACGCCCGGCGATCCGCCCACGATCAGGTTGATACCCGAGTACGTGGAATACTTCCTGAAGGCTGTGTCCCTGGAGAACTGCTACCGAACTGAAGTGCAGTGGAACGGCCCGCCAGGCTACGTCATCTTCACCAAGAACGACGAGCGCCGGCAGGTGGACGAGGAACCGTTTGAGATCTGCTACAACATGGGCTACGATTTCTCGGCCGATCTCAGCGGCGGCCACAATCTGCTGAAGGCGGTGGCGGTCAACGGCTACGATCTGGAATCAGAGCCGGCCATCCTCCGCCCCATGGTCTTCCCGATGCCGAGCTGGGTCTGGGATCTGCTGGTGGGGTCCTGGGTCACAGAGAGCCTGGGGCGGTGGGTCGCCTATTCCGCCGAGATCCGTTATCCCTCCCCGGCCTTCAGTGCAGAGACGAACCTGCCCAAGTGGATACCCTGGATCGGCGGCAAGACAGGTATCAAGGAAACGCAGGCGCGCGTGACCATCAAGGCGCGCTCCGACGGCACCGGCGCGGCCAAGGTTTACGGCCAATCGGGGCTGGGGCTGGGCGATTGGGTGCTGGCCGGAAGCATCTGGGGCGAGGGCAAAGTGGGCCTGCAACCCGGAGTCGGCATGTGCTTCAAGCAGGCTGACTTCAACGTGGGAATCAAGGGCATCCTCAAGGTGAAAAAGGCCATCACCGACCTGATTCCCGGCCTGAAGAAGGCCGAGGACTGGTGGCTGGTGGGCTATGTGGTCAAGTGGTTCAACAACGTGGCCGTCGCTGAAGGATTGGCCGAACCACAGGTATTTATCTCCTTTATCTGGAAGACCGTCGGTGATGCCCTGAAGTTCGATCATGGCGAAGGTACGCTGGCCACCAAATGGGAGGGCACCCTCAGCGTGCAATTGCTGGAGAAACTGAAGGCTGCCCTTTACGGAGGCGGCATAGCCCCCTACATCACCGTGCGCGTGCCGGAACACCCGACCTACGGTTATCTCAAGGAATTGACCGCACGGTTCTTCTTCGGCGTCAAACTGATCATCTGGAAATGGGAGGAGCGGTTCGAGCGAGGCGTCAAGTGCGGGTATATGCCGCCTTCGCCCCTCTTCTGCAAGGAGGAAGCGCCCCAGCCACCCACCACCCTGGCCGGTCTGACCGACGGGAACTGGACCCTGAAGCCGCGCGATTATGTCACCGAGAGCTACGCTGCCTTCACCGCCAATCGCGCCGCGACACGGCTGCAAAGCCGCCTCGCCAGGCCACAGACGACCGAGGAAGTGGAAATCGTGCACAACGCCTTCCCGCTGGCCGAGCCGGCGCTGGCCGTGCGCGATGACGGCCAGCAGCTCCTCCTCTGGGTTCACGACGATCCAGTTAAGCCCAACGGCCAGGGTGAGGAGATCGTCTTCACCCACTGGAATGGCGCGAGCTGGAGCGCGCCGGCCGGCATCACCGACGACCGCAACGAGGACTTCGCGCCTCAAGTGGCTTTTGCCGGCAATGGCCGCGCCGTGGCCGTCTGGGAACGATCAAATCTGCACGACGCCATCACTCCCTCCCTGGACATCACTTTCACCCAGAGCCTGGAGATCGCTTATAGCACCTGGGATAGAAGCCGCTGGAGCGCGCCGGCCCTGCTCACCGACAACCATCTGATGGACTACAGCCCCCGCCTGGCCCGCGGCCAGGATGGCAAGGTGATGCTCCTCTGGCGCCGGAACAGCGGCGAGACGCTGATCGGCGATGCGGTGAACCCCGACACCCTGTACTATTCATTCTGGGATGGGACGGCTTGGAGCACGCCGGCCGTGGCCCTGGCCAACCTGATGGGTGTCCTCGATGCCGATCTGGCTTACCGGGGGCCTCAGGCCACGGTCATCCTCAGCCGGGATAGCGACGGCGACCTGAGCACCGGGGAAGACAGCGAGATCTTCTACGCGACGTGGAACGGAGCTGCATGGAGCGCGCTGACCCGCCTCACCAACGACGCCGTAGCCGATGTGGCTCCGCAGGCGGTTTACGATCGCACGGGGCAGGTCAACGCGGTCTGGTTGAAGGGTGACCGGCTCGTCTTCCTGCCGGACGGCTGGGCGCACGCGCCGGCACCGCTCTGGCCGGAGGGCAACGTGGCCTACGCCAATTACGCCCTGATTACCGACGCCTCCGACAACCTGGTCCTGGTGTACCAGGGCGTGTCCGATGATGGCGCCGACATCTACTACACCGCATACGATCGGGACGACGGCCTGTGGGGGCTGGCAAGGCCGCTGACCCAGGATGTGCCCGTGGAAGAGTACATCGCCCCGGCCTTCGCTGCCGACGGCACGCTCTGGGTCGCCTACAACAAGGTGGAGACCGTCTTCATTACCAAGACCATGACCATCAGTGACGAGCTGGTCATCATCCCCGAGGTGCCGGAACCGGGACGCAGCGACCTCTACTTGCTGCGCCACGCGCTCATGCCCGATCTGGCGATCAGCGACGACGACATCACCTTCTCGCCTGCCAACCCCGCTCCCGGTCAGACAGCGACCGTCAGCGCGGTTGTGCATAGCGCGGGTGATCTGGCCGTGTCGGGCGGCCAGGTGCAATTCTACGACGGCGTGCCCGGCCTCGGCGGCGTGCAGATCGGCGCGACCCGGTTGTTGCCATCACCGCTGCGCGCCGGAGAAACCGTCACCGTGACAGTCGCGTGGCCCGTGCCCGTCCAGGCGGCCAGCCACGACATCTACGTCCTGCTTGATCCCTTCCTCCAGATCAACGAGAAGGACGAGATGAACAACCTGGCGCGGCGCCCGGCCGTCCTCCCCGATCTCCTGGTCGGTGACCTTGCCGTTACCTACGTCTCTCCGCAGACGGTCGAGTTGGTGGCGACCGTCGTCAATACGGGAACGCTGCCCGCCACGGGCGTGCGCGTGGAGTGGCGACGGGATGCGATCACCGGCACGTTGCTGGGAGCGGCGACCGCCGCCAGCATCGCTCCCGCCGGCAGCCAGCAGCTCAGGTTGACCTGGCTTGTCTCGCCGGCCGATGCGGGGGAGCATGAGGTCTACGCGGTGGTGGATCCCCTGGGTGCCATCGCGGAGAGCGACGAGACCAACAACAGCGAGTTTGCCGCGGGAAGTGTGCTGCCCGATCTAGTATTGGACGGGTCGTACGCCAGGGTTTCCTTCAACGGCCACCCGGCCGATCCGCTGCCCATCACCCTGAGGTTGGACAACGCGGGTGTGGCAGCCGCCCAGAATGTGCGGGTGCGGGTAGTGCAGGGCGATCCCTTCGCGGCCGGCAGCCCCGTGCTTTACGAGACGATCGTGCCGGTTCTGGCGGCCGCCGAATCCCGGGTCTTGACGGCGAATATCATGATACCGGGGTGGGGCGACGTCTACGCTATAGCCGACCCTGAATCGGCCATCAGCGAGCTGGACAGGGGGAACAACCTGGATCTGGTCGTGGAGTTCCCGCCACGTCTCTACCTGCCCCTCGTGTTGAAAGTCTATGGGCGATAACCTGGTGATGCTTCTTGAAAAAGCTAAATAATGAATAACATGCCACTTAATGATGAGCGTTGACCACATGTGACCCTTGATCAGCGGTCAGAACCCTAGCCCGCGCTCCTTCAAGCTTACCCAGCGAGCCTGGCAAATCACCAGGTGATCGAGCACGTCGATGTTGAGCAGCTTGCCCGCCTCGACGATCTGGCGGGTCACATGCACATCTTCCGCTGACGGCGTAGGGTCACCGCTGGGATGATTATGCGCGACGATGATCGCGGCGGCGTTGATCCGCACCGCCTCGCGGAAGAGTTCTCCCACGCGCACGACTGCCGTGTTGAGCGACCCCACGTAGACGCTGTGTACCTTCAACACCTGGTTCTTGGTATTGAGGATGATCGCCCTGAGATGCTCCTGTTCCAACGCGCCCATTTCCAGCATCAACAGATTGGCCGCGTCGGCAGGAGATTTAACGGTCGGGCGTTCGTGCGGTGCGGCGACCAACAGGCGCCGGCCGAGCTCGAATGCAGCTTTCAACTGTGTCGCCTTGGCTTGACCCAGGCCTTTGATCGCGACCAGATCGCTAAACGGCGTCTGGGCCAGGCCCGCCAGTCCGCCACAGGTGGTCAGCAGGCGTTGCGCCAGGCGGATAACGTTCTCATCCTTGGTGCCTACCCGCAGGATGATGGCGAGCAACTCAGCGGAGCTGAGTGCGCCCGCGCCGTAGTACTCCAGCCGTTCCCGCGGCCGCTCGCCCTCCGGGAGTTCTTTGATAGTAGGGTAGTATTCGACAATGGCTGCGTCTGTTGGCATAGACACCTCGGCATGGCTTCCGGACTCTCCGGCCTGGGGGAACGACCTGTCAACCGAAAACCCTTTTGAGTGGGAGTCGATGCCTATTATAACCCACACCCTCCTGCTTGCCCAACTGTCTATGTCAACATCCGCATTGCTGACCGGGGTCATTTTAATGATGGCGCGATCGAATCACCGATCCAATGCCTCCTTCACCAACTCACTGACCGCCTCGGGCTCGCTGCATACATGCTTGAGCCGAAAACCCACACCCACCAGGGCGGCTTCGATCAACTGGTCGCTGATTACATCGTTCCGGTACTCAACCGTGATGTCCCCTCGTGCGTGCATACGCCAATCGACCACACCGCTCATCTTCGATAAGAGCACATCGATTTCCTTGCCGGTAGCCGCTGGAGCATAGGGATCGATGGCCACAAACGTCGCAAGACCCATGATTCGCCTCCGAAAACGCCTTTCCTTGTTCAGAACCTCTCGACGTGGATCTCTCCGGGTTCCCGGTGATTGTGCTCCCGGAACCCCTCTTTGCTCAGCAACCCCTCCATTTCCTCGATCATGGCGGGATTGCCGCACAGAAAAACCTGCGTATTGGCCGGAGTAGGCTCAATGCCCCAGATTTTAGCGATCACCCTTTTCCTCCAGAGGTTCTGCACCCATCCTGTATAGCCGCCCCACGGTAACGGCTCTTCCTCCGGGCGATCGATCGTGGCAACGTACGTGAAGTTCCTGCACAGATGCTGCAAGGTCAGCAGCTCAGAGCGATAACCCAGATCCCACGAATGATAGGCTCCGTGTAGGACGGCGTAACGCCGTGGCTTGCCGCAAGCCAATTCGGTGCTCAACATGCTGATGTAGGGTGCGAGGCCGGTTCCTGTGGCGACCATGATCACGTTCTTGTCATCGGGGACCTGGTCAAGGGTGAACATGCCGGTGACCTTGGGCGAGAGCCAGAGCGGATCGCCGACATTCAGCGCGAACAGCCTGGGCGTCAGAGCACCGGATGTGACCAGATTGATGTAAAACTCCATGAATTCGCGCGTCAGCGAAGACGAGGCGATGGAATAGGCGCGGCGGATCAGCTTGGCCGGATTGTCGGAAGGATCTTCAGGATCAGACAGCCGACAGCGCGGGGCCGATACAGGCAATCCCAACACGGCGAACTGCCCCGGCTCAAACTCGGGCATTTCCCAGCCACATGGCACAACTCGCATGATCATCAGCCGAGGCGACAACTCTTCCTTTGCCAGCACGACTGCGTTCAACTCCGGTTCAGACATAGATGCGCTCCTCGATCACGTGTCCATCATCGTGCGACTTTGCCGGCGATACATTCGGAGCGGTGGTCGCACTCCCGTCGACACCGGGACACTCAAACATATCAGCGTCTGCAACCTGCGTCCTTATGAGAGCCTGAAGTCTGGCTTAAGGCTTCCTAAAGAAATGCACCAGCGCGAGATTCAGGCGATTGACCAAGCGCAGCGTCCCGAACAGATTCGGCTGCTGCGATCTCAGCCTCGCATCGAACCTGTGGTAAAATGCGATCCGAAATGTTACAGATTGTGTACTGGTGAGAGACGTGGTAGACAGCCTGAATGGCTCACGCCAAGACGCAAAGAACGCCAAGACACCCTCTGTATGGATTCTTTGCGCCCTTTGCGCCTTTGCGTGATGCTCTTCCAAGTC
>Ga0172368_10001832_pt1 | contig 28224 bp, 36 predicted proteins | sample Lak11m_FD_114540 | JGI IMG/M metagenome (GOLD analysis project Ga0172368, IMG submission 114540) | Freshwater microbial communities from Kabuno Bay, South-Kivu, Congo - kab_022012_11m | ecosystem: Environmental > Aquatic > Freshwater > Lake | place: Democratic Republic of the Congo: South-Kivu...
AACGACCAGTTACTTGGCAAGTCGTTTTGTAAATGTAATGGTGTTGTTTGCGTGGCATTTTTGTACTGATGTCTTTTGATTATTTATACGACATCAGTACAAAAATGACCAGATGTAGCGGGAGAGGGATTCGAACCCTCGACCTCAAGATTATGAGTCTTGCGAGCTGGCCTCTGCTCTACCCCACAATGTGGAAACGGACGGAATCGAACCGCCGACGCCAAGCTCTTCAGGCTTGCGCTCTACCGACTGAGCTACGCTTCCAATTATTGGTGCTCTCTGTAAGATTCGAACTTACGACTTTCACTTTGTAAGAGTGACACTCTGAACCAACTGAGTTAAGAGAGCGTGTGTGATCGTAGCTGGATTCGAACCTGCGACCCCTACCCTGTCAAGGTAATGCTCTAAACCAACTGAGCTATACGATCAATCTTAGTAGTCCCGACGGGGCTCGAACCCGCAACCTTTGCCTTGAAAGGGCAACGACTTAACCTGTTCGTCTACAGGACCATGAACTTTCGTTAGTCCTCCGTACGGGATTCGAACCCGTGATCTCCAGGATGAAAACCTGACGTCCTTGACCGACTAGACGAACGGAGAATAGCAGAATCTAAAGGTTGCTTATTATTACTTCGCTAGTGAATTTGCTTGTTTTAGCGCTTGCTACGATTGCTGACCAAGCAAAGTACCTCATAGATACGTCAATTACTGAGTATTTTTTGGACCACTCGATCAATTCGGAGTTTGTTAAACCGCTGTGAACAAAAGTGTTAGAAAGAACAAATTTGTACCCTAGACTGTCCAATCCGTCAATATGCTCTAGCAACTGTACCTCATTTTCTATGTTCCACCCACAGTAAGTGTATTTTGATGCTAAGTACGGTGGATCAAAGTAAATAACATCCTTTTCTTTATCAATTTGACCGAGATCCAAGCTTGAGTAATCTCCGACGAAAAAGGAAAATTCTTTATCCTCGGCTAGCTTAACGTGAGCTGCTAGTCTATTGAAATCTAATTTTTTATACCCAAACGGGGTGTTAAATCCGTTTGGCCCAAACCTTAGCAGCGAGTTAAAGCTTGATTGAACTAGAACGTGTAGCATTGGCGCATTATCCTGAGTAGTTCCGGTCACCTTCCATGTGTTATTGAAGTCGGAACGTAATCTCATAAATCCATCCTTAGTAGTTTCGCCAGATGGGTAATAATCGTTTGCAACGCTAACGCAATTTACTACGAAGCTTGGATCAAATATGCACTTGTGCAATTCGATAACGTCGTTACTTGAATCTATTCCTATACCTCCTCTTGCAGAATTGTACAAGCAGACTCCTGAACCTAAAAACGGTTCGTGAATTCGTTCAAACGGCGCTAACAAAGTTTTTAAGTTAGAAGACCAAATTCTAAATTTGTTTCCAGTATAAGAGAAAAGACCTTTGCTTGATGTCATATACTTTTCTACTAATTTATCGCTATCGGTTTACAGTACTCCAGGATGGAATTGAACCACCGGCCTTGAAGGTATAAGCTTCCTGCTCTCACCCCTGAGCTACTGGAGCAAATAAAAGAAGAGAATTTTAGTTAGGGTTTAGTGTACAAAATCCAAATTTGCGAAGTAACCCTGTACTTTACTACTTCTTATTGTTGACACATTGGGAATCGAACCCAGTCATCTTCATTGCAAGTGAAGCGCCCTGCCTTCGGGATCTGGCCCATTTCTTCTCGTTCAGAACGAGCGAGCGAGGTTACCTGATATTGCATCGGGATATTTTCTACCTCGGGTGGTCTGCGTTCGGTTTGGACTCTAAACAGCCTCGCTCAGCCATCGTCCGTTGAGCTCGTTCTGAATTTGTGGACCGTAAGGGATTCGAACCCTTGACCTCCTGCTTGCAAGGCAGGCGCTCTAGCCATCTGAGCTAACAGCCCGTAAAAGTAGAGAAAGTCGGGAGAGTCAACAGGCGGATTTGAACCGCATCGATTGTTTAAGAGACAATTGCCTTACCGTTAGGCGACGAAGTAACTCTATCCATTACTACTACTTAGTCGAGTAGAGAGGATTCGAACCTCCGACCCCTTGATCCCAAATCAAGAACGCTAGCCAGCTGCGCCACTACTCGTTAGTTTAATATTGGTCGAGTAGAGAGGGTTCGAACCTCCGACCCCAACGTCCCGAACGTTGTACGCTACCAGCTGCGCTACTACTCGAATTTATTGGTGGGCAAAGTAGGAGTCGAACCTACGGCCTTCTGAATATCAGTCAGATGCTCTAACCAACTGAGCTATATGCCCGTTATGCAACTTTGTTCGATGTCAGCGGGAGTTGCCAACCCGTCCGCCTTACGGTGCGGCTCGCCGTTTGATCTTACGATCAGGGAAAGCGAGGAACTACGATCCGGTGGCCTACCGGCTCATCGACACCCCTAGAGGATTTGAACCTCTGACTTCTCGACTACACCTTATTAACGATAGCATCACGTACGCTCTGTTATCTTTTGGGGTTCGTCTACCTTGATTCTCCCGGCTACTTCATCGGTTACCTCTGCGCAAAAGTAAACGAGTACCTTACCGAAGTCCTCAAGTTCCGGCCCTCAACTGGACGCTCTAACCGCTGAGCTAAGAGGTGATTTTGTGGAGCCTTTGGAGGGATTCAAACCCCCGACCTTCTGAGTACAAATCAGTGGCTCTATCAGCTGAGCTACAAAGGCATTGAGAGCCTCATGCCGGAATCGAACCGACGACCTACTGAGTACGAAACAGTCGCTCTACCGTCTGAGCTAAAGAGGCGTTTGGCACCAGTGGAAGGACTCGAACCCTCAACCTTCGGTTTTGGAGACCGCTGCTCTACCAATTGAGCTACACTGATATTTTTGATTTGAGAACAACGAAAAGAGCGACTTGATACTAAGCATTATGGAAGCTTGGTACGGGATTCGAACCCGTGATAACCAACGATGAAACTCTGTTTCTCACTACAAATCAATAAGTTAATGGTGCGGGCGCCACGGGGGTCGAACCCGCAATCCTCGAAGTGACAGTCCGATATGTTACCTACAACACTTCGCGCCCATTTTTTTTTATCAAGAATTTCTTTTGTCCAAACAGCTAATGTTCCGATTTTTCGTAATGCTTCCCATTTAAGTAGATCAGTAATAGTTGTTCTACCTTTAACTTCAACATACGTTATTGTATCGTCTAAGTTAGTTACCGTGAAATCGATGATGTATGTATGCTTTTTAGAGTCTGACCCAATATATTGAATTCGGTTTTTTGCGTATTCCCAATTTTTAATCATACCCGACAACTTAGCTTCATCTAGTATTCGGCAGGCTTTAGCTTCGTACGAACCTTGAACCTTTAACGTTCTATCTGAGCATGCTACAACTATCCATTTAGTAGTTCCGCCTGCGACAAAATTCTTACCAGTTTGATAAGAACGTTTGTTAACTTCAGACCAATTTACTTTACTGTGATTAGTCCATCCTCCTCTATAAGAAGTTGCACAACTTCGTGAACAACAAGTTTGGCGACGTTTATTCCAGTTGACAATAAATTCTGTTTGACAATTTTGGCAGATCAATTTTACTTTGTCGTGTCCGGTCATGTTTTATTTTATTTATATGACTTTCAGCGTGAACTAAAATGGTCGATGGCGGTCCCAACGAGAGTTGAACTCGCTCCGTACTGCGTGACAGGCAGACATCTTAACCGTTTGACCTTGAGACCATTACTGTGACCCCGGTTGGATTCGAACCAACGACTTTCCGCTTAAAAGGCGGAAGCTCTAAGCTTGCGCAAACCGGACTGAGCTACGAGGCCAGCTAATAAATATCGCTATGAACTTGTATCACTGCGATCATTGCGACTCAATAACTGACGAGGCAGGAAATTTCGTCAGATTAGATACCAGGCCGTTGGCGTTCAACGACCTCCCACTCCGTTGTTGTAAGTCTTGCCGCGATTACGAAATGTGGGAATACGAAGAGTATTTTTCTGGAAATCCGAGGACCGAGAGGGATTCGAACCCTCAATAACCAGTGGGACGGGGCGCGCACCAACCGTCGCATTCGGCCCATAATTACAAACAAGAACATTGGATAGAGGTATTTGTTTGATGTCAAATTTCAAGTTTGATGACTTAACCACTTGTCTACACGGATTGCTCCATGATGGGATTCGAACCCACGATCGAAGTAACTCTATGACCTTACTATGCTTGATTTCTTATTGACAATGTTTTTTGCTCCGAACGTATGCGTTTGAGAATGACAGTTTGGACACAAAAGTCTCAGATTTCTAAGTCTGTGATTTCTGTTATTTCCGTCAATGTGATCGACTTGTAAAGATAAAGGTCGACCATTCCATTCTGCTGGAGTTCCGCATTCTTCGCAACGATCCTCTTTGTAACCTTCCGCAATCAAACGTCTTTTTAGTTTAGACGTAGGATATTCTGGATGCTTTCCTTCGAGAATGTCAAGCAATTTGAATGCTACTCCGCCGGTTCTTTTCATTTTGCGTAACTTGACTTCAATTTGAATTCCTAACAGATTGCAATATTTAGTTAGAGTCACTCTACTGATTCCAGTTACTTCTGAAAGTTCCAAAACAGAATTAACGTTCTTGGCATTTTCATTGATTTTGTCTACGATTTCTTGGTTTAGCCGCATTGCTTTATTTTTATTTATATGCGGCCTGTTTACCAAAACTTCTGTAAACTACGTAGGATGTGATGGAGTCGAACCACCCGAGCTTTCACAACAGATTTACAGTCTGCCCCGCTACCATCTACGGAATAACATCCCATTTCCCTCTATTTTTGATTTCCTGGAGGGTGCGGAATCATTCGTGGGGAAGGCTGGATTTGAACCAACAAGATCAACTTATGAGATTGATTGTTTCCGAAGTAACACTTATCATTGCTATCATCGCTGAAGAAAACCGACAGTGCGCATTTTTGTTTTCTTCCCCATAGGTACCTGTTTTTACTGTACAGGAAAACAGTTTTGGCGGGGAAGGCTGGATTCGAACCAACATTACCAATTTTCAAGTTTGCTTTTTACCGAAGTAACTCTTATCTTTGCTATCGTTTCCGAAGAAATTCGACAGAGTATTGAATTTCTTCCCCATGTTTCTTTATGAATTCCAAGATTTTCCTCTGTACTCTCGATTTACTTTACGATAATCAGAAATGAGTCCTAACGAGAAAAGATCCTGGCCGTTCAATATCTTCAATGAAAGTGGAAATTCATTCCACTTTGCAAAATCCTTTTCGGTAGGGTACCCCTTTATTTCAACGTATTGATTGTCATCAACGAGATAGAAATCTGGAGTGTAATATCGAGTTTTTGAATCGAATTCGTATCTGAACTTTTCAGTTGGTCGTCTCCACCGAATTCCTTGTGAATCTAACCATTTGGCGTATTCAACTTCCCATGTTCCGTGAAATCGTTGACCACCGTATTCGATTGTTCGTTTTTTCGAAAAAGATAGGTGCCAGTTATCAGTCCTGACGTTTTCCTTTACTGTATCGGAAATCTTCCGTCTGACTTCAGATCGACTTGCTGGATTTTTTTGACCCATCATTCGATTCTGACTCTTCTGTCTGGAAGTTTCAACGTTTGGATTATTTTTACACCAAACGATGTGACCTCCTAACTTCAAACCATTATCAAATGCTTTTCCGCAATATTTACATTCATGCATGAGCGCTTGTCCTTTATTTTATTTATACAGACACCTGCTCGTTTCTGCGGGAGTAGAGGGATTCGAACCCACAACCTCAAAGTTAACAGCTTTTCGCTCTACCGTTGGAGCTATACTCCCAAAATATGAATCATCATCCATCATCCCAACGTCCTGCTGAGGTGAAGATAGAAATGATTCATGTGAGCGGAAAACGGGGCTTGAACCCGCAACCCTTAGCTTGGAAGGCTAATGCTCTACCAGTTGAGCTATTTCCGCGTTTGCACGGGTCACCATCACGGCCCCGTGCTTGTGCTAGGCGGGCGGTAGACCGCCTAGCTTTGTGCCAATATTTTCCAAGATGTCAAAGAACCTTTACTGTGCGCTCGGAAGGATTCGAACCTCCGTAGATTCCAGCTTAATTTCTGAACGTTAAGGTTGTAAGCCCGTTCAGTGTACCAATTTCGGCTGGTGCTTATCCGCTCAGTCACGAGCGCGTTTATGTTAAAGAACTGTTAAAACAAAAAACCCGAGCTTTCTTTTTGAAGGCCCGGGTTTTCCAAGTTTCTTGTGATAATTACCTTCACTTCAACCTATGCAAACCTGAGCCCATTCTTACGTCATCGCATGATGGATTCCATGTTCCAATAAAGCCCTCGAGGGATATTGGTTGGGAACTGCGATACGCCTTATGTAACTGTAGGGTTTTCATTTGTTGTTTGTGTTAGTGTTCGGTTTTATTTATCACGACCTTCTTAAAAGTTTTCGTCGATGTGAAACTATTCTACAACTTTTTCCAACGTTTGGCCAATTTTTTTGGAACTTTTTTACAAACTTTTTTCCAAGTGATTGATTCTCATTGAAATAATTGGTGAAGCTAAATTACAACTTTTTCCCGAAAGGAAAAAATCCAGCCAAACAAAAATGGACAGGCTAAAACCTGTCCATTCTCCCGCGGGCGAGCGCGTTCCTATTTTATTTCTATTGAACCAAAGTTCGGTTAAGAATTGGGTACTTTTCTCGATCACTTTCAACTTCCGACTCGACGTTTTTTCCGTCAACCTTGAACTCACGAGTAGGAGTTACGCTTATCTCGAGCTTCATAAGGTTCGCTCTGAAGGCTTTCCGATTGAAGATGAATAACGCTGTTTCGTAGAGCGTGTGCATCCCAGCGTAAGCGTAGTGAACTAACGTAAGAATCAGAGCTACGAAAAAACCGGCAATCTTGGTCGATCCTTTGAATTCCTTCGTCATCATGGTCTTCATTCGCTTCCTGTGTATGCATTCTTTTTTCCAGAGTACTTCAACGTAAGTCATGATCAATCCTCCTTACTTGCTTGTTAATTGTTTGAGATAATTTTCCCGGCCTTTGAAAGCGCAGGTTCTTTTTACATTTTCAGGAAGAGCATCGTACTCTTTTTGCGGAAGGTATAAACACATGTAGTCTCCCCAGGCTGGAATGGATTCGCTTACTATCCACTTGAAATTCTCAGCGTACTTTATTCCAATAGACTCGAACCTTGGCTTGCTAACCGTATCTCCTTCAGGAATTGGAACGACCTTAAGATCTGACGAGACTGTCCAATAGTCTACGTCCAATTTGTTGTCCTTTACCTGAACGTACCCAATAGCTGTATCGTAAGCTGAGTTCCAATAGAGAATGTAGTGAATGAGAACTTCCTTTTTGTAGGATTTCTTGATGAAGACGCCTGTGTCAGTCTTGATGCTGTCAGTTCGTATGCCTCTAGCTACGAGTGCTTCTCCTTCCAAGTCAGTTATCCTCCATGAGGAATCTTTAGCCATGACGAAACCTGTGGAATCTTGAGCTTTTTCGCTTATCCACATGGGCTTGATGTAGTACCTCTGCCTAACCTCATCCGTGAGTTTGATGGAAGGTCTGAAGACAAAGGAAGTAGTTAGTAAGCTCACCAGCATGAGTGCAGCTGAGATGCCCAGAACGTTGATTCGCTTTTCCCAGAAGTTCTTTCCGTACAAGCAGCCTCCAACGATAAGGCCGATAAAAAGTGCAATTACTATTGTCCACATAATTTTTAAGTTTGTTACGGTTAATATACCCTTTTCACGCAAAAAGTGCCCGATTCTTTTGAAACCGAGCACTTTTATTTATCTTAGTCTTCAGTATCTGTCCATTCGATACCTGGGCAGTAGTCCTTCTTGCTTGCTCCGAAGTACTCTCCGAAGATTCCGAGACTACCGACGAAGATGCCGCCGATTGCTCTGCACAGGCCCCAAAGGAATATCCCAAGGTTGACCAGGATAACTTTCCAGAGGAAAGTGTAGAAGATGAACTTCAACGGAACGAACAGTATGTAGTACAGCAGGTAGAATATTCCGAGAATGAGGTACTTAACCGGGTAGCCGATAACGTACAGAAAACCTTGAACGTACCAAACTTTCTTTCCCATCTGGTATTTGCCTATGACGTGCTGGATCCAGTTGAATATAACGTACTCGATCGCTACTAGGATTGCTAGAGCTGCGAGTGCTAACACTGCTCCCAGTATGTACATTCCAAAGCTAGTGAAGAGGTATGCTACGCCGTCCGCTGCTGCAATGATCACGTAAGTAACGCCCATTACCAGAAAGACAGTTATGGCCAGTACGATCATGGAAACCAGCAAACCGATGAACTGCTTGGTGCGTTTGATGATTGGACTCTTCTTGTAGTCAAAGGTCATAGCGCTCGAGATGCTGGTGCCGATCTTGTTCATGGTATCGTTGAACGGTTTCCAGAACAAACGGTTGCGTTCCTGACGAGCTCTGCGCTTGCTCTCACGTTCCCAGAACAGACGATCCTGACGTTCGCGTTCGATTCGCTTTTGCTCCGATTTTTCAGCGTTTTCGATCCTTCTTTTTTCTTCCCACTCTTCCTTGATTCGCTTTAGCTCTTCTACTTTCCTAACGTAAACTTCAGGATTTTTAGTTTCATCGATGCCATACCTTATTTTGATGAAGGTTGGCAGGAACCAGTTGCCGGTGTGCTTGAAGTGGGCTTTTGCTAGGATAGGAACGTTGTAGTCTCCTTTCCATGGATTTCCGTAGTAGTCAATGTCGTACGCTTTTTCTTCCGGCATGATTCGTAACGTTGCGTTAGCGAACAGCTCGAGAACTTTCCAGAAAAGGTACGGGAAGTCCAGGAGGAATGTTCCAAAACCGCGCAGGATGAAGAGGAACGGAACTACCAGGATGGAGAAGACCAGCAGCCAGAAATACGGACAGCCGTTCTGCATCGTCTGTGGGGTAGGCACATTGCTGCGAAGAACGTACTTCATGAGTCGGTAGTGCCATGACTTCATGCTCACTTTCATGAGCTTGGGACTCTCGCAGAAGTTCGTAAACTCCACGTGTTCCTCGCGTAGGTAGAATTTTCCGGCTTCCTTAGCAGTTCCTTTGTACACTTCGATCGGTTTGATGAAGTAGTCACCGCTGTTGTCCCGGAACAGAAAACCCTTCATGTGGTCGGTGCTGTTATTCAGCTCAACCAGCTTGTGGGTCAGAGATTTCAACTTTGAATTGTTGTTCATGTTTATCAACTTTGATCATTGCTTATTGTATGATACTTCAACTTTGGATCGTATCTGAACTAACGTAGTCCGTCTGACGATAACCCATATTGTACTAAAAATTGATGAAGTAGGTTAAAATAAATAAAACTATGAAACAACCAATAGTCAAATCATTCTTACAGTTCATCAACGAGAATGTAGAGCAACCTCAACTCGACAGTAGTCAATTTTTAATAGAATTAGCAGATAGGATTCAAAAAACTGAAAAATTCGGAATCGTATCTGTCGAGGGTACTTACCTTCAAATTAGCAAAAGTGATAATATTCACGATTGGGCGGACATTAGGGACGCAGCAAATGATGTGATTCGAGTGTACGCAGACTATGAAGCTAAGGTGATGCCGTTATTCAAGGATCAATCAGAAACGAATTACGAAGAAATCAATGTTCTGGCTCAACACGGAATATTAGAACTGTCCACTTTTTTGAAAGGCTTTGCAATATCCAGTTCGCTGAACTGCTGGTCAAAAGATCTCGACGGTTGGTCGATGGACGATGGTAGCGATGAAATGGAAGAATATCCGCTTGACGAGTTTAACTTGAAAGAAGGAGATCCTATTGAAACTATAGCAAGAGAACTGAGTGAATACATTGATGATGGATTCAATCAGTTCTATACTGCAGAGGATGTTATTCAGGATTCAGTAAACGATTATTGCAATCAATATTCTGATGATGAAGAAGAAGACGAATCAGATGATGATTAAAAACTGAAAGGTTTCATTCCGGGTTTTACTTACGGTTAAGGACCTCGGCCGAAACTGTTAAACCGTCCGTGCCCTTGATTATTTTTATTGAGACTTCTGAAAATCCTCGTATGAACAAAACATCGTCCACTATCTCCTGAATATCATCTCCGCCTATGTTAGGATGAACTATTCCTGGCTGGTACGGATCGACTAATAATTTCTCAGCAAATTCCTCAGCTGTTCTGATGAATTCTTGCTTCTCGTGAAGAGCTTTGAGCTCCGATCCTTTCTTATCGCTCATTAGCTGACGTATTTTGCAAAGTTAGTTGCTGCTTCAAGTGCTTCATCCTTTGAAGCTATCGTCAAACTTCCGTGAAGAGTGAACGGGATGAACCTAGCTGCCCATGCGTTCAGAGTCATTTCTGATTCCGGTGCTTTGTGCGTAGACTCGCTGTTCTCCCACTCCGCGTACTCTTCTTCGAACTCGTTCAAGTATTTCACATAGTACTTTTGAAGTTCGTTCAGCTCGTCATCGGTTGGGATCCAATCAGGTTCGAATAGTTTGTCACCTAGCGTGAAGCTCTGAGCGGCTCGGTGAGAGAAGCCTACCCATGAAAACGTATCCTCGCACCAAGCTACTCTCGGATGAGTTCCAGGCACAGCGACTAAACCGTTCTTGAAGTAATCCCAGCCGTCTTCGATGTCTCCTACTAATATTCCATCCGAATTTAAGCACGCATTGTATATCGTTCCCTCTGATTCTGGCAGCGTATCGTCAACTCGGTAGTCTCTTACAGTTAAGCCTGTTCTCGAATTGATAGCAAAGATCTTCTTAGGGTCAACGTCCCAACCTCTGCCGTTTGAAATTAAGTTAGGTTTCATCCGACTCACCAACTTTGTAAAACCAAGGTTGACGTGAACTCGGTTGAGCACAGTGCTTCCGCTGTACTCTGGGTACTTTTCAAAGGTCAGGAAGATCTTCCCAACATACGGTGTTTGGTTCTTAATTAGACACATTCTTCTTCGTCTGTTTTTTCAGGTATTTCTTCATCGTCTACCTCTATTATCTCGTCGTCTGGAATAGTCGGTAGGTAATCACGTATAACTGCTGCACTCTCGTAATTTTCAACTTCCAACGCTTGTTCAAGCGTTTTCTGGTAGAGAGCTTTCTTGTTGATCTTCAGCTTTGCCATCTTCTGGGACAGAGGTGTTTTCGTCTTTTACTTTCGTTTGAACCTCGGTTTCGTTCAAAATTTCGCTAGTTTCTAAGTCCAGAATCATAAATCGGCGATCTTCGGACGAGTCGAACTGCTCTGAAAAGTAAATTATGTCTGGCAAAAGATCCATAACTTCGGCGTAGATCAGAGTACCTTCGTGATTTTGAAAACGGACCTGAACGGTAATCGGTTTTGAGGTTACGTTCTGAAAGTAAACTATTCGATTGTCTTCGACCGAAAGTATCTCAACTTTCTTTACTTCCTGCATGTCGTACATTGACCTAGCTATGAAAGCCATTATGTCATCACTCCACAGGAACTTGGCCAGTTCCTTTACTCGACGGTCAGGCCAGTCCCACCATTTTATGTGCAGCAACTTTTCAACCACTTCAGAAGAAAATCTGTTGTAAAGGAACTGCGCGGGATTTCCACCGACAACTGTGTAAGGTTTCACGTCCTTTGAAACGACCGATCCTGCTGCAATAACCGCGCCATCTCCTATTCGAACACCTGACATGATGATCGATTTTGTTCCTATCCAAACGTCGTTTCCTATGACGATGTCTCCTCTTGAAGAATTGTGACCGAGCGTGTGATTAAGGTACTCATCTAACTCTGGACTAACCGGTCCCAATAACGTAGTAGATGTTGTAACCCAATCCGGTCTGTGATTTGCGTTTAGCAGGAAAGTGCAATCCCTAGCTATCGAACAGTACCTACCAACTATGACTTTTGAGTCGTCAGTCCAAGATAGTATGTTGATGTTTCGATCGAAGTAAGTTCCACGACCGGTCTGTAGTAAGTGTAAATTCTCCATTATGAAAATAATTTGTTTTCCCAATACTTCACGAAATTGTCAACCGTCTCTGTGTCCCTTCTCTCCAATTCCTTTATGTGATTAGTTACCATACCGATCGTCGTGTTTGCCCAGTGTATGTCGTCTAACCCGTAAGCAACACCGTATCTCTGGATTGGGTTTATTTCTCTGTACTCTTCTGGAGTAAGAATTTTCTTGTAATCTTCGGAATCTGAATTAGCATTTGGCGCGAACTCGTACGATTTACCTGGATTAAGTATGATAGATTTGCATCCACACAGGCCAGCGGCAACCGTGTAAAAACTCTTCTGATCGTAGGTGAGCATGTACTCGTACTGGTTAAAATGTTCTCTCAAGTAATCGTAATTGCCGAGAGTTTTCCAACCAGTAAGGTCCATTGATGATAACTGGTTTATCAGGTTTTCTCCTCCTGGCGGAGTGTGCTTGTGATACATGTGACAGAAGCCTTTTCTCTTTCCTGTGTTGGTGATGTAAAGCTTGTCCATGTAATAGTTGAACGTTGTTAGAGGAAGGTGGTCGACGTTTCGGTATGACTTAAAGTTTCCAAAGTTCGCGTAAACGTCGTTTTCTCCGTACGCATCTTCCAATAGTTTTTCAGTATCGTAAAGAAGCCACCTAACGACGTGCGAAGCTCCAACCGGATTGCCTCTGGCTATCTGAGGGTAGATCACTACTGTGTTCTTGTAAAGATAGCTGAACTGGTCCCAAGCGTAAAATTCAACGAACTCGTGAGTAGATGTCTTCCATGAATTTATGACTTTTATGTTGGAATGTGGGTACTCGGGTTGAGTGAACATGAAAACGTTGTGGCCTCTTTCTGCTAGCAGGTAGGCTAGTTTGTGCATAGCAACAACTCCACCTGTTAAAACGTTGGCAAAGTTAACGTGAACTGCCACTATAAAGTTTATCTTACCAGGATCGTTAGGTAATTCTATCATTCTTCGAGCTTTAGTATTTTTGCAGGAACGCCAACGTAAATTCCTGGACCTACCCACTCTTTAGAAACCAGGCAGGAATTCATTCCTAACGTTACATCTGAGTCAATTTTGGATTTTTCTCTAATCGATGAGTTAGTTCCAAGGTAAACCCGATCGGCTACGTTGCAATTACCGGATACGATGGCTCCTGGCATAGCACTAAAAAAGTCGCCGATCCTAGTATCGTGACCTATTTGAACTGCTCGATTTAAGATAGCGTGTTTTCCTATCTGAACATTGGTAGTTATTATTGAATATGCTCCGACGAAAGAACCCGGTCCTATGCTCACAAGATCAGGATCCATGATAAGAGCGGTACGGTGAACGAACGTAAAATACATTGTTTCCTTAGGCAATCTAGCTTCAATAGCTTCTCTATTAATAGGTTCAGCCACGCATATCATCATCGCGTATACGGATGGATCAAACTCATCTATCGAAAGTATCTTATCTCTAGCGTACTTTTTATCGACAAAAAAGGTTACTGGCTGTCCTATCTGAGCAGCCACTTCTCTTGCGTGACCGCCGTACCCGAAAATAGCTATCTTTTTTGGTTTTTTCATATTATTCCCGGTTAGCATTAGTATACACTTCAAATTTAGAAAGGTCAGGGTATGGAAGTTCCAAGTCTGGGTTACTTTTCTTCGTTCCATCCATGTTGTAGAATTGTTGTATTAGAAGAAGACCTCTGGCCGCTAGCTCCGGCATCATGTAGAAGTTCCAACCTAGCATGTCAAAGTAATCATCATGGTACGAAGTTTCTCTTCTTCCTGAAAACCTAGCTCGTCTGAACCAGTGATACGCTTCCAAACTATCAGTCAAAATGGCTCCACCCTTTGACAACTTGAAGTGTTTGTAAGGACCGGTAAACGAGATGCAGATGTGTTGACCTGGAACGTACATGTCCGCAGTGAATCGAAGAGCTGAATCCCAAACGTTAGTCGGTTTCAATTGGTACATTCCTTTTAACGTTGTACCGTCGGTCGGTTCGAACTTTACCATAGCCCCAGCGTGAATGATCTCACACGGAACCGACGGGTAGGTTCTAGCAGGAATGGTTATTTCTCGGCCCTTTACTTTTTCGTAATAGAGCGCTAAGAACAGAGCGTTGGACATGTTATCAACAGTCACAACATACGGTGCTCCAGTGTAATCAGCTAACGCTTTTTCAAATTCTTCCGTTACTTTGTAAACTCCAACTGCCATTGCTGATTTATTTTTTTATCGCGATCGCGTTAGAGCCATCGTTGAATAGTTTGTAATTGTGTTCCTGCATCCAATCCAACAGTAAAGAATACTGAGTAGACGGTATGTGCATAGTTTCAAAGATCATCAGAAGGGGTTCGTACTTCAAAGAAAGTATTAGGTCTGCGTCTAACCCTTCCACATCGAAGTGAATCCAATCGAAGTACCCTCCGTTCTGTTCGATAAGATCGTTGATTGAGACAGATGATCTCTGAGTGTGTTGTATCTTATCATCTTCGATAAAATGAGTGATAACGTCCTTTCTTACGGTGTCGGTAAAACCCTCACCACCTTGCATCCAGTCAACGTCAGCTCCGTCAGTTGTGACGATCTCGTTGATGAACTTCGCGTTTGACAGGTGAGCGTAATTTTTCTTTACAGCTTCAAACTGTTTCTCACTTCCATCCACTATGACCACGTCAGCTTCATCGTTAAACACTGGAAATACCCAATGACCGAACGTTCCATCGTGAGATCCAAGAACTAAACCCTTGGAACGATACGAAAGACTTTTGACGAAATGGTAGAACGTTTTTTCCAACTGGTCGCCGTGTTCTCTAACGTCGAACTTCCAGTGCATGACTCTTTTTCCTTGCGCTGTGTTGACTATTACATCATACAGAGTTTCTCCTCCTTTCCACGATGCCCAAGTTCCTTCGGGTACAGGCAACATCCAAGAAAGAACGCCGTCTATTGATTTTCTAAACTCCGCTACCAGCGGAAGTTCTTCTGGCTTAAACATCGTAAACTTTTGAAGTTCAACGATCGTTTCATTTTTTAATCTATCGTACTTTACGTTTAGCATTGCGACAGTTTATTTTTACACGAAAGTTATGGTGTTAGTCTTCGGCTCCCAATCAAAAGTCTGAGGTTTGTACTCGTACTCGTATCTCTCATTTAGAACAGATGCATTGAAGTAATGAGTTGATCCGTCAAACACGTAACCGTACCCACTGTGAATGTGACCGCACACGTGGATCTTTGGTTTTATGACTGCTATTCTAGCAGCTAATAGCTCGCAACCCAATTGGTCAGACCAACCTTTTACTTGGTCTAACGTTCCGTGAGCAGGACCGTGGGTGATAAGTATGTCAACATCGTCTGGCACGTCATTCCAAACCCTAGCTAACTCTTCGCCTTTTCGAGGAAGGTTGAAAGCCCAGTTGTAAAATTCCGGCTGCCATGGGCTTCCGTACACTTTAACAAGAGCGTCAATGTCTTTTCCTACAGACACAAACGAATCCTGAAGGTAAGTAATCCACTTGTACGAATTCACTATCTGAGCAGCTTCGTCCGGGTGATTTTCAAAAAGAAAATCGTGGTTACCGGCAATGAAGATCTTGTGATCGTAGTTGTCTATCGAATCGAACCACTTGCAGAAATTTTGCACTTCGTGCGAGTACCCTCTTGAACTAAGATCGCCTGCATGAATAAGCAGATCACCACCTGGAAGGATGGTGTTTAGAACTTTGTGCTTTGTGTGAGTATCACTGATCAAGGTTATTCTCATGGGTTAGGTAGACTTATTATTGGGCTAGCAGGCTTTTCTTCTGGTTTCTTTTCTTCTGGCATCCTGAATTGCTCATTGACGTGACCGCACTTTGAGCAAGCGAACGCCGGAACGTTCATCACCATGTCCTGCGGAGCTCCGGTTAGTAATTTTGAAACGCGACGCAAGTAATTAACTTCGACGAATGTGTCATTCTTGCAAGAGTCGCAAACGATAGCCGTGGAATTTTCCAAGCCTATCCTAATTTGATGTTGTGCCTGTGGTGCCATGTGCAAAAGTTACTTTATCTGAATTGTCTATGTGAATTATGACTTGCTTGAAATAGCTGATGAACCAATCTCCGTGAAGGTGCTGAGTCACGTTGAACCCATCGACCGAATGGACCTCAAACTTATCAAAGGTTCTCAAGTACAGGTCCTTGAACTTAACGAACTGCTGGACCATCTTTGGAGTCTGAAGGTGCCACTCGCCAACGATCTTTCTAACGTTAGCGTGAATCCAGGAAAAGTTTTCGATGTTGAAGATGTCGTACTCTCCTCCTTCACAGTCAGTTTTAAGAAAATCGATGTGATCGATCTTGTTCTTCTTCAAAAAATCTTTGAACGATATGGACGGAGCTTCTCCGACCTCGACCTGCTGGGGTCCTTGGTCCTTGTACGTTCCCCAAAGTTCCATCTCGGCTGTTCCGGTAGTTGCTCCGATGCCTTTGTTCAAGCAAGTTACAGGAAAATTCATGTTCTTAGCGTTGACCTGGAGAGTCTCAAATTCCTGAGGACTTGGCTCAATGCAGTACATGTGCTTTACTTTTTTACCAATGAGAGAGTACATGAACGGACCTATGCTCGCGCCTACATCAACTACTATGTCCCCATCTTCTACTGGGTACATTTTTTCGTAGATTCGGTTCTGGAATATCTCTTGGCCGATCGTGTCCTTGAACCAAGCGTTCGCTTGGCCCCATTCAAAATCTTTTTCGATCATATAGACAACTTTTATTTGAGTTTCTATTACTACAAGAGCGTTAGAAGTTTATGATAAAAACGAAAAAAGGGGCCATTTGGTCCCCTTTTTCGTCATCGTTCACGTAAAACCTTACGGAGTTACCATGATCTTCGTTGTGTCAGCGGTTGCTGTGCTGTCAGCTGCAACCGCAGTTGTGTCAGCTACGGTATCTGTACTTGCCGGAGCATCCTTCTTTTCGAAGAATGAACAACTCGACAGAGTCAGAACAAAAGCAACTGCAAACAGGTAAAAGAACTTCTTCATTGTTTGGTGTTATTTTTCGATATTATACGCAGAAAAGCATTCTGGTTTCAAAATTTATTGATTTTGATCATATAACCCGAGTAAGGATAGATTCTTTTTTGTGAATTTTCAATGATTACTTGATTCGTTTTTCGTAAGGTTATTCTAGTTTTATGAGAAACTGGATATTCTGCGAATAGGCGTTTTAGGCAATCAAATTTTTTTACCAATTGTAAATTTTCATCATACAACTCGGCATAACCCAGCCATTGTGAATTATTCGAACCTCTTGAATTTAGACTTCGTTTTAATCGATTTTCGGGAATAGAGCAAACCTCCTTCATTCTCCTAGAAAATTTTTTCTTATAGTCTACGGTATTTTCAACTTCTTTTTTTCTAGAAAGAACTCTTTGCCTAAAATCTTGATCTTTCCATAAATTCGTAGTATTGATTCGATGTTTTTCTCTAGTTTTTTCAGACAACTGAGAACTTTTATTCTGTAACTTTTTTCTCGTAATATTTTGAGAATCGACTGATCTCATTGAAAAAGTATCTCCGCCGTCTCCGCCGGTTAACAAATTGTAACCTATTTTACGAAAGGTTGACTTTAATTCTTTTATCCAATACTGTTCAAGAGCATTCAAATCAGAAATAGTATCACACTCAGCTAATATTTCTTTTTGAAAATTTTCTATCCCATATTTCTTAATTGCTTCTTTTATCAATGAACCTGACCCAAAATATTTTGGGTCATTGTTTTTACTTTTGCCAACATAAATTTTGCCGTTTATCAAATTCGTAACTCTATAAACAAACATTGCCGTGAGTTTATTGTTATTTATCACGGCAACGCTTGCGAAAATAAGTAAACTTTTTATACGACAGTGCATGAGTTTCCAACACATGCGAGTTCGCCTTTGAGGTCAGTTAGGTCTTCCATTTCTACCACTTTGGTGAGGTCAACCTTGGACAAGTGGTCCATCATTTCATGGTACTTTTCCTCAGTGCAATCCTCAAACGGCGGCTGAACGTAGGTCCCTCCATCGTAAGGCAGGACTGCTATTCCGTTGTAAAATTTGCGGTTTTCCCACATCCAATTTCCAACTGCTTGCCACTCGTCCACTCCGTTTGGATCGTCCGTTAGTTCGAGCTTGTGTTTCCACTTGTAAACGTAACGACGGTTCTTGTCTATCGACACCGTTGCAGATATGTTGTGAGTGTTCTGCCCAGACCTGTGCCCAGGTTTTATCCAATCGCTGTAGAACCGCTTGATCCTTTCCAGCAACTCTATAGCTGTTTCAGTTCTAAAGACCGAACCTTCTGGCGCTTTTTGCGGAACGGATATGATAGCTGTATCGTGAGGCCTAAAGAAATCATCTTCAAGGAGTTCTGGGTGATAGATTGACAGGTGAGTGTAGATTGATTCATTCTTGCCAACTCTTATCCTGCGAATGTAGAATGGATTGTGCCAAGCGTGTATGCCAGAAGAGGTTCCGAGAACTAGACTTGACGTGCCGCTTGGTTTTATCGTCGTGCATCGTGCGGCAGAATTTATGCCGATGATCTTGGCTACTCTGTCATTTTCAACCTTTACTTCGTTAGCCGCTTCAGCTAAGTCAAACCGCTGAGCAGCGCCGGATCCGATGCCGGTCATTCCAACGCCAATGAGTGCTTCCTTCTCAGTAGTTCTCTGCCAGTTGGTTCTCAGGTAATGAAATTCCGTGTACCCAGCCTGAAGAGTTCCGATGAATGCTGCAGCTTTTACTCGAGCGTTCAGGTCTTCCTGCGATTCAACGTCCGATGCATTCACTTCGCACAGGTTGCAGAATTGAAAAGGCCTAAGCGAGATCTCGCAGCACGGGTTGGTTCCCCAATCTTTATCGTTACTCAGGTAAATACCTGGTTCTCCTGAACCCGACGCTTCTATCTTTGCCCACATGTCCATGAAAAATTCTCTGGTTATTATGTTGCGAAGAAGAACCGCAGAATTGTTAGCTCTACCTCTCTGCGGATTAAGTTCCCACCACGAGCCGGTTTTGGCTGAAATCATCTCGTCGTCGTCCGCACTGAACAAACTGATCAGGGCAGCTCTGCGAATTCCACCGGCTAGAACAGCGTCAGCTATGTAGCAGACCAAATCGTGAACTTCAATAGGTTTGAGCTTGTCGCCATTCTCTTTCTGAGACAGCAAGCCTTCTATCTTTACTAGACACTCTTTTAACGGTTGCGGTCCTGGCGCTTTTCCGCCTGATGTCACTAGCCTAGCTCCCTTTGGTCGAATGTCCCTGAAATCAAAATCGATAGCTGACCCGCCGAAGAAGTAAGATTTCATCAGAACTTTTATGGAATCTGCCCAACCCTCAATGCTATCACCTATCAGAAACCTTCTACTGCGGTTGTGATTAGGCTTTGTGATTTCTGGTAAATTTTCAACGTGGTGTTTCTGAACGCTGAAACCTACTCCAGTTCCTCCTAACAGAAGAAACATGATCTCGCTGAAAGCTCTCCAGTCGTCTATCGGAAGGTACGCGCAGTTGTAAATTCTGTTTGGAGATATTTCTATCGGTTTTCCACCGAACTGCAATGACCTCATCGAAGGGAGAACCTTTCGATCGTACACAAACTTGTAATTTTTTCGAATTTCTTCTTCCAGGTCCGGGTACTTCCGTATGTGCATTTCCATGTTTCTGGTTACGAGTTCTTCCCAAGTTTCTCTCCTCTTGTGCTCGTTAGAATACCTGGCGTACTTCATGTATACTGTGATGTCGCTGAGTATCTGGTTTGACAATTCCATATTTTGCATTATTTTTTTAAGTATCAATCAGTTTCGAAATCCGTCTCAGTTTAGATGGCTGTGGCTCTCAGCTAAGTGTTTGACCGTGTTTCAGAGGTGAATTTTGAATTGGTCTCTCGCTTTCTGAATTAAGTGAGGCAGCTTATTTCTGTGATTATCAGATGATCTAATCCGAGCTTAGGTAAGTGTGCTCTAACTGTTGATTTAATTAGTATGATCATCTGAAAGAATTTTGAGTAGATTTCAAGGTTATTTATACTGCCAAGGCTACATTTGGTTTGAAATAAATAACAAAAAATGAGAAAAATATGAAACCAATCACGCAATACCCGTTTCCCGACAACCAGTACATTAAGGAGGAAACGACCAAGACTCAGCTGTACCTTCACCACACGGCAGGAAACCCAAACCCGTTCGCGACGTTTGAGTGGTGGGCAAGCACGCCGGAAAGAATAGCGACTTGCATAGCTATCGGCGGAAAACCAGGAAGCACAGGAAACTGGAAGGACGGCGAGATCGTTCAGGGTTTCTCTTCAAAGTACTGGGCTTACCATTTGGGACTTAAGGAAGCAACCTTTGATTTTTACGGGTTGCCGTATAAATCTCTCGACAAAAACAGCATAGCTGTCGAAATTTGTAACTGGGGTCAACTTACTAAGGGCGCAGACGGGAAGTTCAGAAACTACGTCAACCGAGTTGTTCCTTTCGACGAAGTCTGCGAGCTTGACGTTCCTTACCGTGGTTACAAGTACTACCACGCATACACTGACGCTCAGATAGAAAGTCTGTACGAACTCATGAAATTCTGGGAACAGAGATACGGCCGGGATTACAAGTACTATGACGACATTTGGGACGTTAACGTAAGGGCTCTCAGAGGAGAACCTGGATTTTACGCTCACACGTCCGTTCGCAAGGACAAGAACGATTTATCGCCTCAGCCAAAAATGATCGCGATGCTAAAGGCGGTCTAACCTTTCGTCCATGGAAACCTTGTTGATCACAGCTTCTATAGCTGCTGCCAACGAGTGAACGCAACTAACCACTTCTATCTTCGGGTTAGTAGGTTGTTGAACTGAATCTGTTATGACGAGCCGATCCAGGTGCTCTGACTTTGCTATCTTTTCGTGACCACTTCCTGAGAGAACACCGTGAGAAATCAAAGCAGTTACTTTTCGAGCTCCTCCAGTCTTGAGGAGCTCGGCTGCTTTAACGAGAGTTCCGCCCGTGTCAACCATGTCATCTAACAACAGAACGTGCTTTCCTTCTACCTCTCCAATAAGATCCATTCTCTCGATCTCGTTCGGTCGAGTTCTGATCTTCGACATCATCGCGAACGTTGAATTAGGAAAACGACGAAGGAACCTTTGGTAAAACCGCATAGCTCTTTTTACTCCGCCGGCGTCTGGCGAGCAGATGCAATAATCGTCGTCTGGTAACTTCTTGCTGAACTTACTGAACGCAAAGCTTCCTGGTATTAGGTTCACCGGAATGTTGAAGAATCCCTGGATCTGCTCAGAGTGAAGGTCGATGCAGATGAGTCGGTTTGCACCTGCTGCTTGGAATAGATCAGCCATAAGCTTGGCTCCAATAGCACCTCTGGCGCCCTCTTTTCTGTCCTGTCGTGAATATCCGAAGTACGGTATGACCATGATTATTTCCGAAGCTGAAGCTCTCTTTGCAGCATCAATGCTGAGAAGCATCGCAACTATCTTTTCTGCTGTGATCGTGCTGGAAACCAAGAAAACTTTCTTTTCTCGTACGGACTCTAAAAATTGCGGGCTCAACTCTCCGTCGGAAAATTTGTCGATCTTAAATTTTCCGAGTTCGCACCCAAGCTCCTCGCATATTCCCTCAGCTAGTGAGGATCCGTCTACCGAAAAAATCTTGTACATATTTGTTTGATTATTTTGGAACCAACACTTTCTTGTTCATGCCGACTGCTACCTCCCAAAAGGTGTAGGTCCATTTAACGTCTAAGTAAGCAGGTTCCGGATCTGAATCAGGAAAGGAACCCCCAGATTGAGGAACGTACCGGCCTTCACTCTTCTTGGTCTGTCCGATTATGATGCCTGACCCAGTTTGCCGCTTGAACACTACTTTTCGTATAGCTGTCGGAAAATACATGAAACCTGGGTTGGCTACCAAATCTTTGGGTTCAACTATTGTGAACTTGTCAGTGTCGTATAGCTTACTATTTTCCAACTGTTTTTCAGCAATGTATGCCACTTCTGAAAAGACCTCGGTGAATTCTATCGTTTCGCCGAACCTATTTTTTCTCTTGCTTCCCATAGTTTGTATTTTATCGGTAAGCTGCACAATCCTCGCAAGATGGTTGGCTCGCGCAAGCTGCGTGAGTGTAACCGTCTTCCTCAGCGTGACAGATCTTTGTTTTTAACGGTTCTGATTGGTTTTCTTTTATCATGACGGGTTCGCGAACGATCACCTTAGCTGGATCAATTTCCGAAACTGCTTCGAACTCTTCCTTAAGCTTTAAGTAATTCTGGTACCGACGATTCTTCATCTCGATTTTGTGATCGCTTGCTTCTTTCAAGCGAATTTCCCGTTCAACATCAGTCTCCGGTCTTTCGCGAATCACGATAACTTCAGTGAACGGATCCCAAGAATTATTTTCAGAATAGAAACCTTCATCATAGCGAACGTATATCTCATCGGTCGGAAGAAGACCTTCTGGCAAGTCAGTTGTGTGCAACGGCCTGTGATCTCCGTCGCCGAGTCGTTTTGTAAAAATCACTTCGTCCAAAAAAGCGATTCCGTTTTCTATTCTGAATACGGTCAATCTGCGCGGCATGTTAGCTGTAATTGAATGGTGAAACTTCCTTTAACAGAGCTTGCCTCTGCTGAATTCTCCCGCACCTGACCAGTTCCAACGCAAGAGTTTGCATTATGTCGATCGGTTCGGATAAGTCAATGTGAACTACGTATGTGTTCGTATCTGGGTAGGTAAAGGTTACCCAAGAACCGTTTTTTCTTGAAACGCCAGAAGCTCGGTACCTAAAGCCCAAGGATTCAGCAATTTCTCTGACTTCGTCAACTGTGATTTTTCTTTCCATGGTTTACTGAAAACTTTGATCGTAATTTACTTTTCCGTCCGGAAATTGTATGATGGTCAAGCACCCGTTGTACGTGTCAGACAGGATAGCAGGCGAGGACGTTAAAATGTCTAACCTTTTCAGTCCCAAGTTCTTTTCCTTGTTTAGCTTGCTGATCTGGTAGATCAGTTGGTAGATTTCTTGAACGGAGCAGTGCCGTTCAGGAAAGGCCAAGAACCAGTGTTCAGGGAAAGTAGAGATGCTCCCAGAGAAGATCTCGTCGAACTTATTTATTCCAATACCCCGTATGAAGTCGAACATCGAGTGTCTTGGCGGAATGTCCTTAGAGCAGACGACCCTCAGTTCGAATCCGTAGTGTTCGATAGATTCCGGCGTTGGCGATAGGTGTTCAGCCCAACTGTCGAATATTTGAGAAACTGATCTTACTTCCATGTTATTCCTTTAACCCGCCGTTTGGTGTTTCAAAAAGTTCAAGAAGGTACGAGTACATCGGGAAGCACATGTGCTGGGGGTTTTCGTGAACTCCAAGCATCTTACCGAACGATTCGTTTTCTTTTTTATATGTCTCGAACATTCTGGATTTAGTTAATTTTGAATATTGCACGTTTGCGATGCGGTCACACAGCTTTACGAACACTGCGCCAGGAGTCTGGCGAATCCCTTCGTAATACTTTTCATTAGCTCGTTCTGACCGATTCTTTCCTTTTTCGTTGGTAACCGCGTACACGATGTCAGCAGCATTGTGACCGAGCCGTTCCTTAATCTCGGTGTACGACTTGCGAGCATCTTCGATGAGATCATGTCCCCAGCAAGCGAATTCAACTGCTGACTTCGTGTCATCAACTGTTTCCCAGGAATTGTGGTAAACTGACTCTTCCGGGGTTAAGTAGTTCTTAGGAAGGAGGTGCAAGTAATCCTTGCAAACTTCTACGACCATCCTTAAGTGGAACTCGTACGGAAGGTACCTGTCGTAAAAGTGATTAGTTGAACGGTGCTGGTCTATGCACCAAGAAGCTCTGTCTTGCATTTCTTTTTTCTTATCTTACTAAAAAGCGGCTCAACCGGAAAGGCTGGCCGCTTTTTCAACGTATGTGCAGGTGGTTTGGTTTACAGCGAATTCATGAGAGCCTCTTTGTTCGGGTGAAGCCTGTGCTCAGCAAAGGTTCCGTGAACTGTTGTGTATGTGACGCCGTTTGTGTTGTCCCTTGATAGAACTTTTGCAGAGTGAACGAGGTTATCCCTCATGTACCACACTACTTGGCTCTCTTTTTCCTGACCGGTTCTGATGAACTTTCCTGAATCTTTAAAGTTTGCTTTAGTTTCAGCAGGTCCTCTCTGTACATGTCAATTGGGTTTCTTTTCGAAATCTCAACGATCTCAGCCTTCTTGTCTTCAACCTCTTTTAACAATTGCTCGTAAGTTTCCTTAGTAAGAGAGTAAATCGGCATGTTCAGCAAGTAGGAATAGGATCCGTCTATCTCGTCAAAGTTAGAAGTTTCCAAGTAAAGAACGATCTGAGCTTTTGGAACGTTGTTGATAGTCAGTTTCTTTTCTATTATGCTCTTCACGAACCGTGCACGGTTGCTAAGAACTTTTAGTTCACGGTTGTACTTATCGATCAGGTAAGCTTTCCTCTTGTCGTAGAACGAAAGTCTGAATTTTGTGAAGTACTCGACAACTTCAGGAACCGTGCTGAACTCTATGAGCTTTCCATTCTCGTTCAAGCAGGTCAAGTTCTCAGTTTCGGTTTCCAGCATCTTCAGCGTGCTTTCCAACCGGCCCTTCGACATCAGCTTAGCGAGAGTAGCTCTAGAAAATTTTATGACGTAGTTTATTCCGCTAGAAGAATTGTCCTCGTAGTTATAGATGATGCCACGTTCTAGAAGAGAGTTAAGGTGAGCTTCGTACTTTGCAAACGTTACGGACGGTGGCAATTCAGTGACTTCAACAGTCGTTGTGTTTAAGACTCTGTACGAGCCGTGCATGATGTACTGGTTGGTGCTGTCGACTTGCTCTACCTTTCCGTGATAGTCTTTCCACCAAGGAAGAAGCTTGCCAACAGGCTTCCCGTCTAGCACCCTTAGACACGCATCAATGAGATCGATTGCATTCCTATTCAATATGTTTGTTGCGAACCCGACAGCGATGCCTGAACTACCGTTGAGAAGAACGGTCGGTATGATCGGAAGGAAGTACTTCGGTTCTATCTCATCTCCCTCGTCGATTTGATTTTCGAGGAGTTCAAAATCCTTGTAAAGAAGCCGGAAGTTCTTGGTGGTCTTAGTCGATATGTAACGAGCCGCTCCGGCTTCAGGAGAGCGAAGGGATCCGAATTGGCCGATCTCTTCCAGTAACGGGAGAGAATTATTGAACGATTGAGCCATTCCAATTATTGCTCCGTTTAAGCTTCCATCACCATGGTGGTAATGGGCATCGGCTGCAATCTTGCCTCCAAGCTGAAAGATCTTCAAAGGTTTTTCTGTACCTGTTTTCCAAACTTTGTCCGCAATGAAAATGATCTTTCTCTGAGTTGGTTTGAAACCATCGATGACGGATGGAATTGCTCGATTCTCGAGAGTGTACATCCCGTAAAGGGAATAATCCTCATCGAGGTATTGTGTTACTGTCTTCTGTTTTGGTTGCGTCATACTATCTGGTTAGAATTAGGAATTGACTTCTTCGAATGTTGCGATTCCGTCTTTTACCTCTATCACCACTCTGATATTTACACCACGAACTCCTTCTTTCGTTTTCAGTTCGTAAGTTTTTTCTTTATACTGGACGGTAATTACGTATCCGCCCCAAGTTCCAACATAAAAACCGTCAGGAAGAGTAGACGGAGTTGGCGTTTTTTCTGTAATGGATTCAATTGAATTTCTCATTTCGATTACGATTTAATTCGGTGAAATTGCTTGCATCCATATCATTGTTCCCTCTGGCAGATCGCTGTTTGTTTCGTTAGCTTTACTGGAAATCGGGTAGATATGAATCTGCTCATCTTTTTTGAAGACGATGACTTTCTTGACGTCATCGTCGATTTTCATGTCTTCTTTTATATCAATCACAACGCCTTCAGTTTCTTTGAGAAGGCACGATAGGGTTGCCGCGAATATCAAACACGAATTGAGCCAATCCTGCGGAGTGTCCTCGTGATTGGGGTCCTGTGGTTTCGTGTAATTAGCCATTTTTTACGGAAGTTTTTGCTTTAGCTCCGCCGCCGAATAAGATTCCCGATCCAAGAACGAATCCAAAATCGTACCACCCACCGTTATTATTCTTTGCATACATAGCAATGTCATCGCTTAATAGACGACCAAGAAAGCTTATGGGAGCGATCATTCCGTGCCAAAGACCTCCCCAGAATCCGTACGGGGTGTCGGTAGCGCATGCTTCAACGTGTGTAACGTCAGCACAACCGGTCAAGAATAAGAAGGCGACTATCACGAAGAGCGCCAAGTACTTCACATTTACGTTTTTCATTTGCGATAAATTAGGGAGCTATAATACCATCGAATTGAGTACAATATCCATTGAAATCCACTCAATCATGAACTTTTTCAAAATAGGATCGGCAATTTTAATCATCGGTTTGGCCCTGGTTCTGAACGCTCAGCACCTGGTAAGTTACGAACCGATTTCGAAGTTCAATTCGCCTGCAATTTCCAAGTCCTACACCGAAAAGAAAGCTAAGGATCTCGAAGAAGCCATCGAAATGGCTTTGAAAATAACGACCAATCAGCTGACCTTCAAATTGAAAAGCACCGGAAACAGCGATGTCGATTACTTGATGAAATCTGGAGAAGCTCATTGCGTTGGATACTCAAACTTTTACAATGCCGTTCTAAAATCGATCCTAATCAATAGCAACATAAAGGATTGCAAGGTATACAGAGTAAGAGCAAAAGTATTTTTCGTTGGAATAAATCTCACCGCAATATCCGACGACCCAAGCTTCAAGGATCACGACATTAGCATGGTGATCGATACCAGGAACCATGTCAGGTACTTGATAGATCCTAGCCTTTCGGAAGTAATGGGAAGCATCATTCAGCGGTCTTCTGAACTGGAGTAGTTGGTGCCGGTGCCGGAGCATTGAGCACGAACTGGATTGGGTAACCTTTGTACCCGAACAATTCACGTAGGGCTATCGTCTTTCTGAACAGGCTGTACAGCGATGCTTCGCCAGCAGTCCATAGCTTGAAAGCTTGGCCAATTCCCTTGAACACATCTTCCCTGGTCTGACCTCCTTCAACGACGTTCATGTCGTAATTATCCTTGACCGTGATAGTGTTACCTGACTTTACTATTCCGCCTGGAGAAATCGCTCCGAGCGTGTACATGAACTGCCCAGCCAAGTTTGGAGATACTAAACTTGCGAGTTGAGCAGTTCCAGCTTGCTTCAGCTTTGCAGCCTCTGCTTGTATTCCCTGAGAAGTTATTGCAGTCGGCATGCCAGCAGCACCAATCGATTTCCAAACTGGATAATCGAATCCCTTCTTACCGTACTTAAGAGCAACTTCATACAGGTATTTCTGTTCTTCTGGTGTGAGCTCGTCACTCTGCATTGGCGCTTTTCTTCCGCCCAAGTAATATATCATCGCGCGAATATGAAGTGGCAGGGCCTTCATAGATCCCTTTACGAACTTAGACAACCATGACCCGTGTTCAGTTGCGGCTCTGAATTCAGGTTCCGTAACTTTGACCTGATTCGTTTGATTAACCTTTGTAAGTTCAGGACGAATTTCTTTCATAATAAGAGCTTCCGTCCTCTGCTTCAGCATTGCTTGCTGATTGGCGTACGGTTCAAAAGTATCGGCTATCGCTACTTGCGGTTTTGGCGAAAAATCTAATGGTGGTATTGCACTCGCAGGTTGAGTCGAAGAAGTTGTTTTGGCTGCCGGTTTGCCAGCAGGAACTTGCGGAGTTTGATTTGGGGGTTTAATTCGTGCTAATTGAGGATCGTTCAGCGGATCGTAATCGTCCGGTGCTTTAGTAGTAGTCACTTTCGTTTTCTGATTTGACATTGGTTGGACACCGAGAGCTTTGGAAGTTAATGGTCCTGCGAAGCCGGTTTGTTGAATTCCGTTATCTGCTTGAAATTTCTTAATAGCAGCCTTTGTGTTCGCTCCGTAAACTCCGTCGACTCCATCACCGTTAGGACCGGTGGTTCCGAGTAAGCTAGCGTACTCTCCGCCCTTGGCCTTTAGTGCAGCTTGAACTGCTCTTACTTTCTCGTCTGCTGCTTCGGAAATGAGACCCTCATTAAGTTTATTATGCTGGTCGAAGGATAACATGTACTTTAATTTCATATTGCGATGCGAACTTTTGTTTATTTATTCGACCGCTTCTCCTTCAATACTGATTTAGCAAGG
>Ga0172368_10001833_pt1 | contig 28219 bp, 24 predicted proteins | sample Lak11m_FD_114540 | JGI IMG/M metagenome (GOLD analysis project Ga0172368, IMG submission 114540) | Freshwater microbial communities from Kabuno Bay, South-Kivu, Congo - kab_022012_11m | ecosystem: Environmental > Aquatic > Freshwater > Lake | place: Democratic Republic of the Congo: South-Kivu...
CCGACAACATCCTCGAAGGCATCACGCGCCGCTCGGTCATGGAAGTCGCCAAGAACGAACTGGGGATGACCGTGGTCGAACGCTCGATCGACCGCACCGAGGTCTTCATCTGCGACGAGTTCTTCTTCACCGGCACCGCCGCCCAGGTTTCGGCTGTGACCAAAGTCGATTTCCGCCCGATTGGCAGCGGCGAGATGGGCCCAATCACCGCCAAACTGCGCGAAGTTTTCTCCAGCATCGTCAACGGCAACAATCCCAAATACGCCGCCTGGAACGTGCCCGTCTTCGCCTAACCCCCTCCTTTTGCATAAAAAAAGCGGCGCAGTCGAGTGCGCCGCTTTTTTTATGCAAAGTACTTTACTTTTCGAGTGACTGCGCCACGCGCTGCAGGCGCGCGCGCGCCTCGTCCGCCACCGGCTTCAAACCGGGATGATCCACCACGCTCATCATCATCAGGGGATCGATCAAAGCGACTTCCACAGCTCCGTCTTCCAGCTGGCGCACGGTCACATTGCAGGGCAGCAGCAGGCCCACTTCAGGCGCGGTCGTCAGCGCGCGGTGCGCCAGGGGCGGGTTGCAAGCCCCCAGGATGCGGTAGGGCGGATGCTCGACGTTCAGCTTCTTCTTCATCGTCTCTTTGACATCGATCTCGGTCAGCACGCCAAAACCTTCGACCTTGAGCGCGTCGATCGTGCGCGCCAGCGCGCTCTCAAAGTCGGCCTGCAGCCGCACGCTAAAACCAAGTTGGGTCGAATTCTCGCTCATCCTGTTGCTCCTCTGGTGATCTACAAATAAAACGCCGCGCCGAAGTGCGGTTGTGTGTGACTGGCCCTACTTTGCCATCCCCGATTTGACCGGCAAACCGGAACGCACCCAGCGCGACATCCCGCCGCGCAGATTGCTGACCTTATAGCCCTGCGAGCTGAGGTGGCGTGCCGCGGCGCTGCTGCGGCTGCCCGACTCGCACACGCAGATAATATCGCGCTCTTTCGGCAGGCGCGCCAGTTTCGCCCCCAGTTCATCCAGCGGGATCAACTCAGCCCCGTGGATGTGGGCCTGTTTGTATTCCCCAGGCGTGCGCACATCGAGCAGAAAAGGTTTGGGGCTTTGCGCGATCAGGGTGCTGACCTGGGCCGGGTCAAGCTGCGGAATGGAAGATTGTCCAAAAAGCTGGGCTAAGAAATCCATAGTTTTTTCATCCTTTGTTTGAATTCATTTATTAGATCATCTGGCGCTCAAAAAGTTACATGGAAATTGGCTCAAATTCCGTGTCACTTTTTCACAGCCCATTCATCTAAATGATCAGAATTCCAACAATTTTTGATCGAAAAATAGGAGCATTGGCAATGAAAATCAACGAATCGAACCTCGATCGCATCATCCGCGTTGTGCTGGGCGTCATTCTCTTGGCGCTGTATTTCACGGGTAGTTTTTCCGGCGCGATCGGCATCGTCGCCCTCGTCGTCGGCGTGATCGCCCTGCTGACCGGCGCAGTCGGTGTCTGCCCGCTCTACATGCTCCTCAAAATCCGCACCAACAAAGCTTGAGTGTGGCCTGACCGCTCCCCCTGCTTTTTAAGAAATGCGATGAAACCCTGCTCATAGGCAGGGTTTCATCGCTATAATTGGCAGACCCATGCACATCGAACAGGTTCTACTCCTCATGATCGTTCTCCTGCCATTAGCCCTGGCGATGAGCGGGCGCATGCGCGTCGATGTCGCGGCTATGAGTATGGCTGCCGTGCTCGGCTTGCTGCAATTCTTTGGGTTGGGCATGCTCAGCCCAGCTGCAACTTCCAGCCGCCTGATCGCCCTCTTCGCCGGGCTGGCCGCCGCCCCGTCACTTTTCATGAACAATCTCGCCGCGGCGGAATCCGTCCCAGCAAGCTGCTAATCCCGGTCGCCTACAGCCGTCTGCTGGGCGGTTCGGCCACCTATTTCACCACCGCCAACATAATTGTCAGTGAGCTGCGGCGCAGCGCTGGCCACGGCCATCAGCTGCTCGGCCTCGTTCATCACCCCATAGCCCACCCGGTCAATATCCTGATGATCGCGCCCGCCAATTACAAGTTCAGCGACTTCACGCGCGCCGGCTGGCCGCTCAGCCTTCTCTGCTTCATCATGCTGCTGATCGGTCTAAAGGTGTTCTTGGGCATGTAAAAAGATATCCGGCCCGTCTGGATATGCCAACCCGGTTATACTTGAGCGCACTCCAACTCCAGGCCCAACCCTTGAACCAGACCACTGCCAATAACCCCGCCGAAGCCCCGGCCCAGCCCAGGCCACTGATTGTCCTGTGGGTCATTTATTTCTTCCAATACGCCGCGATCGGCGCGTACTTCGCCTTCCTGAACGTGTACTTCAAAGAAGTTGGCCTGAGCGGCACGCAGATCGGCTTGATGAGCATGGTGGGCGGCATCGCCGGCATGGCTGGTTCGTTTGTCTGGGGCTATTTGTCGGACCGCAGCGGCCGGCCCAGCCTTTTTATCGCGCTCGGCGCGGGCGGCGCGCTGCTGCTGGCCCAGCTGATCCCCCTCGTTCGTCAGTTCGGCCTGCCCAACCCGTTCCTCCTCTACACCCTGATCGCGCTGGCCAGCAACCTGTGCATGTCCGCGCCCGGCACGCTGGTGGACAGCACCAGCCTGGCCATGCTGGGCAAGAACGCCAAAGATTATGGGCGCTACCGCCTGAGCGGTTCGGTTGGTTATATTATCACCGTCCTCTCCGTTGGCATGCTTTACGAGCGCGCCGGGCTGTCGCGCATGTTCCTGGTGTTCGGCGGCCTGATGCTGGTCTTCGCGCTGGCCGCGCTGCGCCTGCCGCGCCGCGGCGTGCGCCTGAGCGGGCCAGCCTGGGGCAAGATCGGGGCCATGCTGCGCCAGCCGGCCTGGCTGCTGCTGATCCTGACCGGCTTTCTGTATTGGGTCGCTTACAGCGCTTCCATCATGTTCATCGGGGTCATTCTCAAATCGATGGGCGCGGGCGAGGCGCTGATCTCCTATGCCGTGGTGATCGGCGCGATCGTCGAAGTGCCGATCATGGCCTACAGCGGCGCTCTGCTCAAACGCTTTGGCCCGGTCCGCCTGCTCTGGACGGCGCTCTTCCTGCAGGTGCTGCGCTACTTCTTGCTTTCGCGCATTTCTAACCCGGCCTGGGCGATTGCGATCAACCTGCTCAACGGTCCCGGCTTCGTGCTGTTCATGGTCAGCATCCTCAATATGATCAGCCGCCTGTCGCCGCCCAGCCTGCTGGCCACGGCCCAGGGCTTCTACGCTTCGGCCGTCAGCCTGGCCGGCATCCTCAGCGCGCTGATCAGCGGCCTGCTCTTCGACCGCCTGGGGCCATCCGGCCTGTTTCTGACCCTTTCCGCGGTCTGTCTGCTGGCCTTTGCCCTGTTTGGCCTGTACTTCCTCAAGCGCCCACTGGCGGAATCAACCGCATAACCGTACCATAAAAGGGGGTATGTTGTGTGTAAATTTGGCGCTTCGCGCCAAATTTACACACAACGCCCCTACTTTTTGAGAAGATACGCATAACCTCCATTCCTACAAATGGTACTGCGCGGGGCGAATGTTTTGCCAAAAAGCGTGAATTCTTACAAAATTCACGCTTTTTCTTATTCTTTACTAATAATGCCTTGATATCATCAGGTATATACAAAAGCTCTTGTCAAAACGATGCCGGGGGCCTATAATAACTTGCCTGCCCAGGGCATGGTTTTGCTCGCGAGGTTGATTATGCCAGTCTATACCTACCAGTGTGAAAATTGTGGCGTCCGCTTTGAACATACCGCGAAGTTTGTCGATCCTCCGCTGACCCGCTGCCCCGAATGCGGCAAGAAGTCGCTGCGCAAGGTCTACCTGCCGGTCGGGATTGTCTTCAAGGGGTCCGGCTTCTACGCGACCGACCACCGCTCCCCGTCTGGCCAGAGCAAGTTCGCCAGCGGCGAATCCAAACCGGCCGAGAGCAGCAAATCAGGCGATGAGTCAGGCTCTTCTGCCTCCAGCACCCCCGCCGCCCCCAGCACCTCCGCGCCAGCCAGCCCGGCACCCAGCGCCCCGGCCGCCAAAACCGATAAATAGGCCTGAACCAGCACATTCGCAAAGAACCCCGGTTAGAATCCAGGGTTCTTTTTTTATTCGCTGGGTTTTTCCCGCAAACCAACCTGGTTTCCTGTATAATACTCATATCATTCAAACGTTCTAATTTTGGGTAGGCAGTGGGATGGGATCAAGGTTGCTTACCCGGGAAATGGATGCAATCCGGCCGCAGCGCCTGTGCAAAATTCCTTGCGCGCAGGTTGCTTTTTTGAGGGAAATGAAGAAGAGGAAAACCGCACGTTTGATCATGCTGGTGGGCATTTCAGCGGTTTGCATCGCTTCTTTAAGCACCCTCATTTTCTTAAGGCCGATTGCCGCGCTTCTGCGCCCTGCCCCAACCCCAACCGGCAGCTTTGCGGTCGACCCGCTGTTCCGCGATTTTTACCAATCCCTGGGCGGCCTGGCCGTTTTAGGCCAACCGCTTGCCCCGCGCTTTGAGCAGAACGCCCAAAGCTGCCAGTACACCCAGGCCGTCTTGATGTGCTTTGACCCGGCTGAAAGCGACCCTGCCTGGCAGTACCGCCTCGAACCGCTTGGGACTCGCCTGGGTGTGCGCGATTCCGCGCCTTTCGCCAGCCCGCAGATGGGCAGCCGCGACCTCGGCGGCGGCTATGTCCTCTACGACGAATTCGCCGCGCTGTATGAAAGCCTGCGCGGCGGGCTGTATGCGGGCCGCCCGCTGACCCAACTGCGCGTCAACCAGGAAAATCAGCGCTACGAGCAGTTCTTTGAAAACCTCGGTTTCTACCGCCGCTTCGATGACCCGCCCGGCAGCGCCCGCCTGATCCCCTACGGCGCCTACCTTTGCGGACCCGACTGCTCGCGCGACCTGGCCGAATACTGGGGCATCGTCCAGGCCAATCAGATCGACCAGCCCTTCGAGCTAAGCCTGAGACAGCGCGGCTGGTCAGACCTCGGCGCGCCGCTGGCCCAGCCGCGTCTGGCCGAGGATGGCGCGCTCGAACAGGTCTACGACGGCGCGGTTCTCTACGCCCCGCACGATCAGCTCGACCAGCTGCGCTTCCGGCCCCTGGTGCGCTGGCTGCGCATGGCGCAGGACAACCCGCTGGTCCCGCGCAGCGCGCATGAAAAGCTGGTCTTTTATGAGGTCAAAGACGGCCTGGGGCACAACGTCCCCGATTTCTTCGATGCCTTCATTGCCAGCCACGGCGGGCGCGAACTGGCCGGCCAGCCGCTGAGCGAAATGTTCGAGCGAAAACCCGGCCAGCTCTTCCGCCAATGTTTTGAGAGCTACTGCCTCGATTATCACCTGACCGAAGCCCCGGAGCAGCGCGTGCGCCTGGCCCCGCTTGGGCTGGAATACGCGCACCGCAGCGAGCCCACTCAATCTCTGCGCCAGGCCTTCTCTGCCGAGACCGTGCTGCTGCAGGTGGAAGAAGCCAGTCCCTTGCTGGGCAAAGGCGAAGCGCAGCGCATTCGCGTGCATGTCCGCCGCCAGCCGGGCGCCAGGCCGATGTACCTGGTCGACGCCAGCCTGACCCTGGTCATGCCGGGCAAACCCGCCCAGCTTTTCAACCTGCGGCCCACCGATCAGGACGGTGCAACCGAGCTGGTTCTGCCCCCCATCGAAGACCTGCCAGCCATGAGTATCATCGAATACCAGGTCTGCCTGAACCTGCCCTCCATCCAGCCCATCTGCCAGACCGACAGCTTCCTGTACAGCGGCAACTGAACTTTCATACCAGGATGAGTGGTTGTGTTCGCGGCTACACCGCGAACACAACCACTCATCCTTTGTTTTTCAGCGCCGGATTTCGGCCAGGTAAACCAGGCTGGCGACCGGCCCGCCCAGGCTGAAGACGGTCAGGCTGAAATCCTGTCCGGCCGCTGCACTCAGCGGCGCGGGGTTGTCCCAGCGCCGCACGCCCACCACCCGGCCCTGCGCGTCGAGCGCCGCCGCCGCGACCCAGGCCGTCTGCGCGTCTGCCTCTGCGCCGATCCGCCCCCGCAGGGTGGCGCTGCTTCCATCCGGGCTGTTCTGCACCTGCACGCCGCTCAAACGCGGCTCGAGATAGCGCGTGTCGTCCGGCGGCAGCGGGAAGGCGGCGGCCAGCTCCGCCAAAACCCGCGTACTGCCCGGCGCGCCATCCGGGATGTACAGGCTGACCGGCATGCGCTGCCCTGGCGGCAGCAGGTTGAGCAGCCCGGCGTTTTCGCGCTCCCACAGTCCGCCTTCGCCTGGCCCGGCCACGCGGAAGCGCACAAAGATATTCTCCACCGCCGACTCCAGCCGGTTTTCAACCAGCACAAAGCACCACATCCCGCCATCCCCGGCCGGCCAGCAGTCTGGCCCTTGCAGCGTCACCGGCAGCGCGGTCGGGCTGGGGTTTTGGGTGGGCTGCGCGCCTGGCGCGGACTGCGCCGAGCCTGGGATCACCAGCACGGTTCCCACCGCCATCGCGCGCGGGTTGACCTGCGGGTTGGCGGCGATCAATTCTTCCACCGTCACCCGGTAGCGCAGCGCGATCCCAAACATATCCTCGCCCGCCTTGACCGTGTGGGTGCGCGGGGTGGGCGTGATGGTCGGCAGCGGCGCGGGCGTACTTGCCGGGACCTGTCCCGAGCTTTCGAGGGGCGGGCTGGCGGTTAGCGACATTCGCGGGGTTGGCGCGAACGGGGTCAGCTCGCCCGCGGGCGGGCGGGGGGTGGATGTGGGCGGCGGGGCGGGCGCGGCCTGCGCGCAGGCAGTCATCCACAGCGCGCAGGCCAGCAGCCACCCCAGGCGGCTCAGCTTAGTCTGCATTCGACGAATTTGCCAGCGGCCGCCCGGCAAATTCCTGCAGCGTATCCAGGTAGTGCTCGGGAATGCCGATGTCGAAGCGTTTGCCGTCGATCACCAGCCCGTGGAACCCATCGGCCTGGCGCAATCGGTCCAGGGCCGAGGTCAGCTGGAATTCACCGCGCTCGCGCACGTTGTTGCGGATGTTGGTTTCCAGGAAGTCGAAAATCTCGGGCTTGATGATGTACTGGCCAAACACGGTCAAATACTCATGCTCGGGCACGCCCTCCACCCGCAGATTGTTCTGCGCGTAATCGGCGGTCGGCTTTTCGGCGAACTCGCCGATGCTGAGCAGTGTGTTTTGCTCCAGCCAGGCCCCGGCCACCACGCCAAAGCTGCCGATCTGCGCTTCCGGCGTGCGCTTGAGACCGACCACGCTGACCCCATGCTGGTTATAGGCGTCCACCATCTGCTGCGCGCAGGAAACCTGCGCGTTGGAACGGTAAATATGATCGCCCAGCATCAGCAGGAAAGGCTCGTGACCGAGATACTCGCGCGCGCTGTACACCGCATGGCCAAAGCCCTCCTGGTTCTCCTGGACGATATAGCGCACGCGCTGACCAATCTGCAGCAGGCGGCGCGCGTACTCCTGAAAGTGGGCAGGCAGCTTATTGAAGTTCTCGATTGAGATCTGGGCGTTGAAGAAATTGCGGAAGTCGTCCAGGTCGTCGCGCTGGACGATGATGTAAATTTCCTCGATCCCCGCTGCGACCGCCTCTTCCACGATGATCAAAATCGCCGGTTTGGCGATCCCATCGCGGTCGATGACCGGGAACAGTTCCTTCTTGGTCGCCTTGGTGGCCGGGAAGAGGCGCGTGCCAAACCCAGCAGCCGGGATGAGCGCCTTGCGCACCTTCGGTCCGGCGTGAATGGTCAGCTTCATCCCTGGCAGTCCCAGGTCGCGCTGCAGTATCTCGATCACCTGCTCCTGCTCGGCCTCGCCCCTGCACAGGAACTGCCCGGACCCATCGCCCTGCGAGCCAACCCCCTTGCCGCCATAGACATATGGCGCCAGGGCTGGGTGGTTGAGCACGCGGTGCAGCACGGGCGCGGTCAGCTCCTCCGGGCAAACCGGCGCCGCGTAGTGGTCGAACTGCGCCTGCGCCTCGGCCATCAGACGCCCCAGTTCGGCAGCGTCGGCGCGCTGCAGGGCGTCCACCGCGCCATGCACCAACCGCTTGTTGGTCGGCCCCAGCAGGCGCTGCACGCCTTTTTCGGTCTCATTATCCGCGAAGGGATAGCAGTGGTTGAGCCGGTTGAGAATCTCGAGCGTATTTTTGTGCGACTGCAAATCGACCAGCACAAAGTGCAGGTCGCGGTCGACGTGCAGCTCGCGCGTCTCCAGCCGGTCGCCGTCAAAGGTCATCAACACCGGCCGGTTGCCAAACGCGCAGCCCTGGTCCATCCGGCCGCAACGCGAGGGCGTGGTGATCTCGCCAGCATAGGCCAGCTCCATCTCGCCGCGCACGGTCAGCTTCAGGTCATAAACGCGGTTAAACGCGCGCGCCACCATCACGCAGATCGCCGCCGAGGAGGACAGGCCCTTCTTGATTGGCAGGTCGGTCTTAAAGTTGTCGATCACGAGCCCGCGCACATGGTAGTTGACCAGCACCTGGTAGGCCACCCCGGCCGCGTAGCTCCAAAACCCGCCCTTTTGCGCCTCTTCAAGCAGCGTCTTCGGCTCCATCGGGATGGTGTAGGGGCCGGTGCGCGTGCCGTCAGGCGCGGTCGCGGTCATCACCAGCTGGCTGGGGTGCGGCTGGACATCCGCGTAAATCCCCTGGTTGGTGCCACAGATGATGGCGTACCCTTTTTCGATCTCCGCATTGATCCGCCGGTATCCCCCGGCCCAATCGGAATGTTCGCCCATCAGGCAAATCCGTCCCGGCACAAAAAGTTGCATGGTGCAGTTCCTTTAATCGATCCTCTAAGAAACAGAGCGGTTGCCTGTGAATTTCGCGCGTTTGCGCCAAACTCGCACACAATGTACCCCGATTTTGATTGAGATGATCTCCTGGGTGTTAAAAAGCAGACAGACATTCGTGCAGTGATTGTATGTGGCTGTGCGCTTAAAATCAATTGCACTTCCACAACAAAAATCTGATTTGCGCTTGCTTGCCGTGCCGGGGCAGCTGTGCTAAACTCAACTTATGGCGACACCCGAAGAGACGATGTTCCAAGAAACCATCGCCGCGGTGGAGGCAGGCGAGCGCACGCGCGCCCGCGACCTGCTGACCCGCCTGCTTAAAATCCGGCAGGACAATCCTGACTACTGGCTGTGGATGAGCTGTGTCGTCGAAACTCAGCGCGAGCGGCTGTATTGCCTCAATGAAGCGATCAAGCTCGACCCATCCAATGCGGCCGCGCGGCGCGGGCTGATGATCGCTGGCGCGGCCAGCCTGGACGAAACCCAGGTCGTCCCGCTCAAACTGCAGCAGCGCAACTGGCAGTCTGCCCTGTTTGGCGACGAAAAACCGGAACAAGCCCTGGCTGCCCGCAACCTGCGCCTGGTTGGCGGACTGGCGGCGGCCCTGGTGGTGATTGTCATCGGTGTCGTCCTCGGCGTGATGGCCTCCAACCGGCGCACGTATGGCATTGTTTATGTCACCGAAGCGCCCACGGCCGCCAGGAGCGCCACCCCATCCGCCACCTACACTGCCGCTGCTACCCCCGCGAAGGGCACAAGCGTGCCAACTTCGGCCGGCCCCGCCCCGCTGTGGATGCAGCTCAAGGCCACCTACACCCCCACCCCGCTCTACGTGAACACCCCGCACGCGATCAGCGAAGCCTATCGCATCGCGATCCGCGCCTATGGCCGCTCGGAATGGGACGCCGTTAAACAAAACATGGCCCAGGTCGCCACCCTGCAGCCCGACGCGGCGGACGTTGTCTTTTACCTGGCCGAAGCCAACCGCTTCCAAAAGAATTACGCTGAAGCGCTCCAGCTCTACACCCAGGCCATCCGCGTCAACCCGAACTTCGCCCCCGCGTATCTCGGCCGCGCGCGCATTTTGTTAATCCAGAACCCGTCCGCGCATGAGCAGCCGCTGGCCGACCTGCAAACTGCCGTCAAAACCGACCCGATGTTTGGCGAAGCCTACATCGAGTTAGGCGCGCTGCTGGTCGCCGACGGCAAGTATCAAGAAGCCCTCGCGCAGCTCAATCAAGGTGAAGCCGCCTTGCCAGGCTCGGCCCTGCTGGCGATGTACCGCGCCCAGGCCTTGATCAAGCTGGGCGAGACCACGGAAGCGCTCAAGCAGGCTCAGGCCGCCAACCAGCAAGACATTACCCTGCTGCCGGTCTACCGCACGCTTGGCGAAGCGTATTACGCCAACCAGCAGTACACCCAATCGCTCGACGCCCTCAAAATTTACCTGACCTACGTCACAGATGACGCGCTGGCCTACCTATTGCAAGCTCAATCGTTCGAAAAATCCGGGGACACCGCCTCGGCCTTAAAAGCTTACGACCGCGCCCTGGAGATCGACAAAAATCTCACAGAGATTTATAAGAGCCGCGCCGCCCTGCGCTTCCAGCGCCAGGATTACGAAGCGGCCATGGCCGACTATGAAGCTGCCCTGCGCGTCAACAAGAAAGATTACACCACCAACCTGATGCTGGGCCAGGTCTATTTCAAAACTGGCAGCTACGGCAACGCCTACAACCAGTTTGAGATCGCCAACGGATTGGCCGAGACGCCGCGCCAAAAAGCCGAGGTGCTCTACTGGCGCGGCCAGTCGCTCGAAGTGCTCAACTACGTCGATGTTGCCCTGCGCGACTATAAAGCGCTCATGCTCCTGAAAACCGACGTCGCCGACGCCGAATGGATTTCCTTCGCCTCAACCAAAGCTGTCTCGTTGTTCACCCCAACCCGCACGCCGCTCACACCCAGCCCAACCAGCACGCGCATACCCACCCGCACCCCCACTCCAACGCCCACTCGGCCGGCCACGCTGACCCCAACGGCAACCCCTACCGCGACCGCCACACCGACCCCCAAGCCCTGACGCGCCCGCCATCCGTGCCAAGAATACGGCCTTTCCAGGTTTTCCTCCTCCTCGAGCGGCGCCAGCGCCGCAAGACGCGCCGAATGCGCGGCTGGGCCAGGCGCGGGCAAACCGCCGGCCTGGGGCTGCTCTCGCTCGCCCTGCTCGGCCTGATGGCGTTTCTGACCGCGGCGGGGGTCTGGTATGTCAGCCTGACCAGCGGCCTGCCTCCGGTCAGCCAGGTGGCGCAGCTGCTCGACCCAGGCCAGGGCCCCTTCCTCCAGCCCACCCGCCTGTACGACCGCAGCGGCCAGCACCTGCTGCTCGCCCTGGAAAACCCCGGTATCCCGCGCCGCTATCTCAAAATCGACCCGGCCGCCAGCGACCACTTTTCGCCCGAACTGGTGCGGGTTGCGATCGCATTGATCGACCCCACCTTCTGGCAAAATCCGGGCTTCCTGCCGGCCAACCTGGCCAGCCCGCAGCCGGTCACGATCGCCGAAAGGCTGGCCTCCGACCTGCTGTTCACCCAGGAAGCCCCCGGTCTGCGCCGCGCCCTGCGCATGCGCATCCTGGCCGCCCAACTGGTCAGCCAGGCCGGCCGCCCCAAAGTGCTCGAATGGTACCTGAACAGCGCTTATTTCGGGCGCCTGTCCTATGGCGCCGAGAGCGCCGCCCGCCTGTACCTCGACAAATCCGCCTCGGAGCTGACCCTGGCCGAGGCCGCGCTGATCGTGCCGCTGGCGGCCACCCCAGCCCTCAACCCGCTCGACTCGCCCATCGCGGCGCTGGAACGCCAGCGCGCCGCCCTCGACATCCTGCACTCCCAGGGCACGATCAGCGCCGATGAACTCAGCCGCGCCCAGGGCCAGGCGCTGGAACTGCGCAAAACTGCGCCGGAAAACGCCTCTCAGGCCCCAGCTTTCACCAGCCTGGTGATCGAAGATGCCGCTCGCCGCCTGGGCTGGCAGCGCCTGGAACGCGGCGGACTGCGCATCACCACCACCCTCGATTACAGCCTGCAGCTGCAGGTGGGCTGCCTGGCCCTGACCCAGATCAACCGCCTGCAGGGCCGCGAAATCGACGCGCCCCTGCCCGACGGCAGCCCCTGCCAGGCGGCCCGTTTGCTGCCGACCCTCGCCAATGAAGCGCCCCTGCCCGCCGAGCTGGCCGCCAGCGTGGTCGTGCTCGACCCGCGCAGCGGGCAGATCCTGTCCTTGCTGGGCGACCGCACCATCGAACGCGAAACCCCCGCCCTGCAGACCCACGAACCCGGTTCGCTGCTCACACCCTTCGCGGCGGTGGCGGCCTTTGCGCGCGGCTTTGGCCCGGCCTCGCTGATGTGGGACATCCCCGCCGCGCAGCAAGGTGAGCAGCTCGCGCGGCTGACCGCCAGCGAATACCACGGCCCGCTGCGCCTGCGCGTGGCGATCGCCAACGATTACCTGCGCCCGCAGATCAGCCTGATCGACCAGCTTGGCGCGCCGAATGTCTGGCGCCTGGCCGCCAGCCTGGGCCTGGACGGCCTCTCGCAGGAGCGCACCAGCCAGACCCTGCTGCAAGGCGGGCGCCTTTCACCGCTCGACCTGGCCGGCAGCTACGCCGCCTTTGCCAACCTGGGCAATGTATATGGACAGCCGCCCGGCAGCGGCGGGCAGGTCAAGCCCTTTGGGCTGCTGTACATCGAGGACGATGCGGGCCAGGTGCTGTACGACGCTTCTCAGCCGGAGCGCCAGTCCCTGCTCAGCGCGCCGCTGGCCTACCTGGTTCACGCGGTGTTGAGCGATGAACCAGCCCGCTGGCCCAGCCTGGGCTTTCCCAACCCGCTCGAAATTGGCCGCCCGGCCGGCGCGAAAACCGGCCAGACCGGATCGGGCCGCGACGCCTGGACCGCCGGCTACACCCCACTGCGCCTGGCCGTGGTCTGGCTGGGCCTTCCCAGCGATTCAAGCGCGCGCGTGGACGCGCGCCAGGCCGCCGCCGTCTGGCATGCCCTGATCCAATATGCCAGCCGCGACCTGCCCCTGGCCGACTGGCAAGAACCGCCGGGCCTCAGCCGCGTTACGGTCTGCGACCCTTCAGGCAAGCTGCCCACCAGCAACTGCCCTGCCCTGGTCAGCGAGCTGTTCCTCAACGGCAACGAACCGGTCTCCACCGATACGCTCTACCAATCGGTGCAGATCAACCGCGAAACCGGCCGCCTCGCCACCGTCTTCACCCCCCCGGCCCTGGTCGAGGAGCGCGTCTTCATGCTGGTCCCGCCCGAGGCGCGCGCCTGGGCCGAATCCTCCGGCCTGCCGCTGGCCCCAGAAATCTACGATATGATCCAGTCCCCGCCCACCTCCGCCGACGTAAACCTTAGCTCGCCGGCCATGTTTGCCTATCTGCGCGGCAAGGTCATCATTCGCGGCAGCGCTGCGGGCAGCGACCTGGTTTCCTACAGCCTGCAAGCCGGGGAAGGGCTCAACCCGCGTTCCTGGCTGCAGATAGGCCCGGAAAACAGCGTCGCCGTGCGCGAGGGCGTGTTGGGCGAATGGGACACCAGCGGGCTAAACGGCCTGTATGCCCTGCGTCTGGTGGTGGTGCGCGGCGATAACCGCGTCGAAAACGCCATCCTGCAGGTCAGCGTGGACAACCTGCCGCCCCGCCCCGTGCTGATTTACCCCGACAGCGGCCAGGAATTTAGCGGCGGCCCGAATTTCCAGATCACCTTCCAGGCCAGCGTAGAAGACGGGGTCGGCATCCAGCGCGTCGAATGGCTGCTGGATGGCAAACCCATCGGCGAAAACCTGGTCGCTCCCTACAGCCTGACCTGGACGGCCACGCCCGGCGCGCACACCCTGCAGCTGCGAGCCACCGACCTGACCGGGAATCAGGCCGAATCGGAGCTGGTTTCGTTTACCGTCAAGCCCTGACGCGCCATTCCGCACCAGTATTAAGGTTTCATAAGATTTCACCGTGTTCACTTGACTCAGAGGTGCGCCTGTATATAGAATAAAGATATGGAGTATAAGGATTATTATAAGGTCTTGGGGTTGGAGCGCAACGCCAGCGCCGACGACATCAAAAAGGCGTTCCGCAAGTTAGCCTTAAAATACCATCCTGACCGCAACCCCGGCAAAAAGGAGGCCGAGGATAAATTTAAAGACTTGAACGAGGCGTACGAGGTCCTGAGCGACTCACAAAAACGCGCTCGTTATGATCAATTGGGCGAATCCTATTCGCGTTGGCAGCAGACCGGTGCGCCAGGCGGCTTCAACTGGAACGACTGGGCATCCCAGGGCGGCATGGGCGGCCGCACGCGGGTCGAGGTGAACAATATGGACGACCTGTTCGGCGGGATGGGCGGGTTTTCCGATTTTTTCCAGTCCATCTTTGGCGGAGCAGCCGGTGGGCAAACCAGCGGCCGCCCGGCTCAGCGCACCTACCGCACCTCCCAGCGCCAGGAACCGCAGGAACAAACTGTTCAGATCTCATTCATGGAGGCATACAAAGGCACGGAGCGCACCGTCATGATCGGCGACCGCCGCCTGGAAGTAAAAATTCCCGCCGGAGCCGACACCGGCACCAAAGTGCGCATGGCCGGCATGGGCCAGCCCGGCCCAGACGGTCGCAAATCCGATCTGTATTTGCTCGTCGAAGTGATGCCCGACCCGCATTTCGAGCGCAAGGGCCACGACATCCACACCGAATTTGAGCTGGACCTGTACACCGCCGTGCTGGGCGGAGAGGCCAGGGTGACCACCCCCACCGGTCAGGTGGTTCTGAATATTCCCGCGGGAACCCAGCCGGGGCAGGCCTTCCGCCTGGCCGGGTTGGGCATGTCCCATTTGCGCAACCCGCAAGACCGCGGAGACCTGTTTGCCAAAGCGAAAGTACGCCTGCCGCGCAGTTTGACCGCTGAGCAGCGCGCTGTTTTTGAAAAATTAGCTAAAATGAAATAAAGCTTCCGCGCGTTATGCCCCGGGAGTGCCCGCTTACCAGAAAGGAATTTTATGAGACGTACAGCGCCACTGCTGCTGCTTACCGGTGTCATTTTAATGACCATGCTGGCCTGCCGCCTGACCCCCACAACCCAAACCACCGCGCCGATCCTGGCCCCGACCACGGCCCCGCTGCCGCTCAACCCCGCCCCCGTCTCACCCGGCGCGATCAACCCGGGCGTGGACCTGACTGTGCTCTACGAGCAGATCAACCGCGGGGTTGTCTCGATTCAGGTTCTGACCGACTCGGGCAGCGGCCAGGGTTCCGGTTTTGTCTATGACAAACAGGGCCACATCGTCACCAACCTGCACGTGGTTGAGGGCGCGACCCAGATCGAGGTTGATTTCCCCTACGATCTCAAGGTGTACGGCGAACTGGTCGGCACCGACTCCGATTCGGACCTGGCCGTGATCAAGGTTGACGTGCCCGCCGAACAGCTCTTCCCGCTCCCAATGGGCAGCGCCGCGGCACTCAAAGTGGGCCAGACCGTGGTAGCGATTGGCAACCCCTTTGGCCTGAGCGGAACCATGACGGTCGGGATCGTCTCGGCCAAGGACCGCACGCTCGATTCGCTGCGCGAAGCCCCCAATGGCGGGTATTTCTCCAGCGGCGCCGTGATCCAAACCGACGCAGCGATCAACCCCGGTAACTCCGGCGGCCCGCTGCTCAATCTCAACGGCGAAGTGGTCGGGGTCAACCGCGCCATCCGCACCGATTCGACCAACACCGCAGGCGAACCGCTCAACAGCGGGATCAGCTTCGCGGTCAACGGCGATATCGTCAAGCGCGTCGTGCCCTACCTGATCCGCGATGGCAAATATGATTATCCGTATCTCGGCATCTCCAGTATGCCGGAGATCAGTCTTGTCGCAAAAGATGCGTTGAAACTGCCGCAGGCTTCCGGCGCCTATGTCACCGACGTGCGCCCCAACAGCCCCGCGGCCAAAGCGGGCATTATCGCCGCCGGCTCAGATGGATCGGGGAGCGTCGGAGCGAACGGCGACCTGATCATCGCGGTCGATGGGCAGCCTGTGCGCGTCTTTGGCGATCTGCTGACGTACCTGATGACCCAGAAAAGCCCCGGCGATTCGGTGGTGTTTACACTGCTGCGCAAGGGTGAAAGAAAGGAGGTCACCGTCGTTCTTGGCAAGCGTCCATAAGAGGTAACCGGTTTCAACTTTGATTAATCACACAGGAGGTTGCCATGTTAAGCGAAAGCGACTTACGGGAACTGGTTGAGTTCACAGCACAGAGCCCGGTGCTCAGTCTATACCTGAATATTGACCCAACCCAGGGTAACTCGGACGCGAACAAGCTGCGCGCGCGCAGCATGATCAAAGATGTCCCGCTTGCGCAGGACGTGGAAGCCATTCAGCGCTACCTTGACCTTGAATTCGACTGGTCGGGGCGCGGCCTGGCTATTTTCACCTGCGCGGCGCAAGGCTTCTTCCGCGCCTATCCCCTGTCCGTTCCCGTGCGCAACCTGGTGCATGTCGGCGACCGGCCCAGCATTCGCGGGCTGGCCGATGTGCTGGACAATTACGGAGGCTACGGCGTCGTCCTGGTCGATAAACAGGGCGCGCGTTTATTCCACTTCCACCTGGGCACGCTGGTCGAGCAAGAAGGCGTGCTGGGTGAGGAAGTCAAGCACGTCAAAAGCGGCGGCGCGTCCAGCGTGCGCGGGCAGCGCGGCGGCTCGGCCGGCCAGGAGCGGGCCGTGGAAGCGCATGTCGAGCGCAATATGAAGGAGGCGGCCGCTTTTGCCTCGCACTTCTTTGAATCCCACCATGTCCGCCGGGTTTTGATCGGCGGCACGGATGAGAACACCAACTTGTTCCGCAGCCTGCTGTCGAAGGCCTGGCAAAGCCTGGTGGTCGGGACCTTCCCTATGGCCATGACCGCCAGCCACGCCGAGGTGCTCGCCCGCGCCATGCAGGTTGGCAAGGAGACCGAAGCCCACCGCGAAGCGGTCTTGATGGAAAAGGTCATCACCGGGGCGGCCCAGGGCAGCGCCGTGGTCGGCCTGGAAGCCACCCTGAACGCCGTAAACGAGGGCCGCGTGCAGACCTTTGTGCTCTCAGAAGACTTCCGCAAGGTTGGCTACCGCAACCGCGACAACGGCGCGCTCTCGCTGGCCAACCAGGACAACGCCGAGAAAGTCTTCGACGTGGTCGAACGGGCGGTCAGCGCCGTGATCCAGCACGGCGGCGAAGTTGAAGTCGTCAAACCCAGCGAGGCGTTTGAGATGCTGGGCAACGCCGGCGCACTGCTGCGCTACTAATTCTTTAATCACCAACCAACAGGCCGGCGCATGCGCCGGCCTGTTGGTTTATTAATCTTGCCGTTATCAGGGGTTTTAGGGGCGCAGAGCCGCCCGAAAAATCCCCGTCCAGCATCACAGCTCCTTTTTCATTCCGTCTGGGAAAACTGTCAGGCGCAAAAGAGTGTTTGCATAAGGCACCAGGTCGATCCACTCAATCTCATCCGCCAGGCATCCGGGCAGGCTGCCGGGATCGGGCAGCGGCGGGGTGAGTGTGAAATGGCCGTCTAGCGGGCCTTCGAGCATGCTGAACTTGCCATTTTCAAAGGAAGGCAGGGCCCGGATCACTTGGTCCGTCTCCACCAGCGCCCAGCCATGCACCCGCCGGGCGGGAACGCTGACACGCAGGGCAGGCTGGTCCAGCGGGAATCCCGAAGCCGGGTTCCAACTCACCTTTGCCATCTGCGCCAGGCAGGCTTCATCCACCGCCAACCCAAAAGCCCATGGACTGGCAGGGAGCAGGCGATAGCCCGGAAAACCTGGCAGATTCTTACGGCCGGTGTCGCTCTTGGACAGGCGAAATTCGTCTGGGATTTGCGCGGAATCATCAAAAGTCTCGATCTCCAGCGGAGCCGTCACCGCCAGGCTGAGCGTCAGCGGGCCAAATTCCAGGCTGAGCCCGCCCTGCGGCCAGCGCTTGAGGGCCAGCCCAAACGGCAGCGACACGACCAGCTGGTCGCCCGGCGCCCACTCGCGCTCGATGCTCTGGAAGGCGCCCGGCGTGAGGGATTGCTCCAGCACCTGGCCGTTGACCGTGATCAGCGGCTGGCGGCACCAGGCCGGAATGCGCACGCTGAAAGGAAAGCGTGCGCTGTGTTCAGGGGTAAGAGTGAAGCGGATGCTTTCCTCAAAAGGATAGCGGGTGTCTTCCTCAACGATCAGGGAGACGCCCCTGACCTGTGTCTCCAACCGGCCTGGTCCATACAGCGCCGCTACAATTTCATCGGTCTGACCGTCCTGGTCCAGCCGCCGCATCCACATCCGCTCGACGAAATTTGGCATCGCGCGTTGAATGTTGCCGGTGCAGCACTGCACCGGGTGCCCTGGGCGAAAAGCCATGCGGTTGTCCCCGCGCGACATGAGGTTATGGTTGCTGTTATGCGTGGCTGCCAGCTGGTTGGGACATGAAAAATACTGCAGGGATTTGAAATCCTTGGTAATGCTTCCTGGCAAAGCATTAAAAATCACGCGCTCGATCTGGTCGGCGTAATGCCCATCGCCCGTGATCTGCATCAGGTGGCCCAAAGACCAGGTGTAATCCGTGTTGTTGCAGGATTCATGCGATTCAAGCGGGTCATGACCGCTCATCGCTTCCGCGCCGGAGTGCAGCCCATCCGCCAGCAGGTTATCGCGCTCCACCTTGGCATACGCGTTCAAGGTGGCCTTCAGGCTGTCCTCATCGCCTGTCGCGGCATAAAAGAGCGCGCCAAGCTTGGCAAGCTCATTAAAGGTGACGCCGTGCATGCGCACCGCCTGATCGGAACGCATCCCTGCCAACGAGCAGTCGCTGTCGAGCGCCGAGGTCTGGCGGTTGAAACGCGCGTACAGGTCGACTGCCTCTGCCAGCAGATCGGTCTGACCGGTTTCGGCATACAGGGCCAGCAGAATTTCAGCGCCGGCCACATCCCGGCCGAAATTCATCGGATGCGGCGTGCTGCGGTAATGGCGCAGCAGCGCGTCGATATACCCCTGCTCGCCAGAGATGGCATATTGCGCCAGGGCCGCGCGCAAGAAAATCGTGTACGGCCAGCGGTTTTGCGCGCGAAACATATCCGGCCCGATGAAACCATCCGGCGCGGCTTGTGCGATGGCCTGGTCAATCACGCGGCAGGCCATCGCGTAGACGCGCTCGTCACCCGCCAGATAGCCGGCTTTGAGCGCGCCATCCACCCAGTAAGCCGTCTGTTCATATGGCCACCAGGTCATGGATGGATCGACATGATCGAGCGCCTGGACCGGATTGCCCCAGAATGTGTGATCCAATGGGTAACCGCTGGCCTCAGGGTGCCCGGTGATGCCCGAGCACTGGCGTTTCAAGAACTCCAGGATCCAGCCTGTTGGCCGGATCTGCGATAATGGAATGGGGGTGTATTGGGAATAGCTGAATGCAGGCATCGAAGCTCCAAAGCATTATGGGGGATAGGTGTATTGTACAGTGCCTGCCGCAATCTGGGTCAGAAGTTTCTAAAAGTCAATTGACAAATCGAAGCAACATGCTTTCTCACAGCCCCTCACGCTGCATAGGACAGAATATAAGAGCCTGAGAGAGTTTGCGCACGAAACGTGCGCAAACTCTCTCAGAAAACTTCTTGCCCCTCCCCGATTTTATGGGGAGGGGTTGGGGTGGGGGTCGCCCGGCAGGCGATAAGAAATGCGTGCAATCTGGGCGGACAGTACAGCTTGAACCAGACGCCCTATCGTTCTGGGATGATACAATCAAATCGATTGGATACAAAACAACCCTTGATTCGAGGAGGCTGATGATGTTCATCCGCGAAATTATTGACCGCATTCTTGCCTATCATCCTGACCTTGGAAACAGGCGAACCTGTGATGTCATCATCGGCGCCAGCCCGGACGTGGAATGCACAGGCATCCTGGTCTCAATTTCGCCCACGGTCGAAATTGTGCGCCAAGCGATTGAGATGGGCGCGAATTTTGTCCTGGTCCATGAACCGACCTTCTACAGCGGGTATGACGATGAATGCGCATGGCTGGAAGGCAATCCAGTATATGAGGAAAAGCGCCAGCTGCTTTTACAGCACGGCATCGTGATTTACAGAGACCACGATCATATCCATTCACACAAACCGGACGGCATATTCTATTATCTGCTCAAACAGCTGGGCTGGCTGGATTATGTGGTTTCGCAGGACAACCGGCCGCCGGAAATTCAACTGCCGGCCACCACGCTCGGCGAACTGGTGCAGAGCGTCAAAAAGTCCTTTGGCCTCAACACCATTCGCTATATCGGAAACCCGGAGGTCAGGGTTTCCACAGTCGGATTTATCGGCCACCTCTTGCCCAACGAGATGACCAACTGGAGCAATAACGCCCAGGTGGCGGCATCCTGGAAGTACGATGTGGTGATCCCTGGTGAAATTGTCGAGTGGACATTGCCTTTATACATCCAGGATGCCGCGATGCTGGGCAAGGCCAAAGGCATGATCATTCCCGGTCACTTCATCCAAGAAGAAGCTGGCATGCGCTGGGCGGGCGAATGGCTGCGCCCCCTGGTGCCCGCGGATTTACCGATTTCCTTCGTTTCCGCCGGTGACATGTTCCATTACGCCTAGGTTACTACTCAGCCGTATGTCAGGTTTCCCCCATCCCCCAACCCCCTTCCCTCCGGGGAGGGGGCAAAACCAAGAGGCTTGGGGATTGGAACACCGCTTTGCGGTGTTCCAATCCCCAAGTCCCCTCTGCTCCCCGCCCCAATGGGGCGGGGCCGGGGGTGGGGTGAGCAGTTACACGCGCAGTATCAGAAAATCACCTCTTAGTCTACTTTGCGCTGTTGATGAACTCTAAATAACTTTTCATCACCACATCGGCTGGTCCATCCATCTTGACCCGGCCTTTATCCAGCCAGATGATGCGCTGGCAAACTTCCTTGATCGAGTCTTCGGAGTGCGACACCAACACGATCGTTGCCCCGCTGCCGAGCAGTTCCTTCATCTTCTCGGTCGATTTCTTGCGGAAGCCCGCGTCCCCCACCGCCAGGATCTCATCCAGCAGCAGCGCTTCCGGGGTCAGGTGTACGGCAACCGAAAACGCCAGGCGCACGAACATGCCGCTGGAGTAATACTTGACCGGGGTGTTGATGAAGTCGCCGATTTCGGAGAAGGCGACAATTTCATCGTATTTGGCGCGGATCTCACGCACCTTCATCCCCAGAAAACTGCCGTTGAGATAAATATTCTCCTGCCCCGACAGCTCAGTGTTAAACCCCGTGCCGATCTCGAGCAGCGAATTGACGTGTTCGTACAGCGTGACCCGCCCCGCCGATGGGCGCGTGATGCGCGAGAGGATCTTGAGCAGGGTGCTTTTGCCCGCCCCGTTGCGCCCGATCAGCCCCACCGATTCGCCGTGCTTGATCTCAAATGACACATCGTGCAGGGCATAAAACGGCTCGGCCGCGTGATGGCCGTTGCGCCCCAACAATTTATTGAAAGGCGCGTTCAACACCTCTTTGAGCGAGATGGTCGAGCCTTCCATCCCCCCGCGCAAGTTGTATTTCTTGGAAACATTCTCAACTTTAATCGCTACAGGCGCCATCGTCACATCACATCCACAATCCGGTTTTCCATCGATTTGAAAGCAATCAAGCCGAGGAAGCACAAGACTGCCGCCACGCTCAACGAGATCAGAAAATCGCCCGGGCCGGGCAGCTCGCCCTGATACAAAAAGACCCAGCGGTAAGCGTTGACCAGGCTGGTCAGCGGGTTAAAGTAGAAATAAACGTGCAGCTCCTCCGGCACAATCGACATCGGAAACATGACCGGGGTCAGATACATCCAGATGATCATAATGTAGGACAGCAGGTTCTTGGTGTCGCGGAACACAACCATCAGCGAGCCAAACAGCAAGCCAATCCCCGAGGAGAACAACACCGTGATCAGCAGCAAAAGCGGCAGCAGGAAGTAGCGATCCGTGATCGGGTAATGATTGGCCAGCAGAAACACCAGCAAAACCGCGAATGAAATGAGAAAATCCACCAGTGAACTGATCGTCGCCGAAAGCGGCAGCACCAGGCGCGGGAAATACGACTTGATAATCACGCTGACGTTGCCCAGCAAACTGTAGGCGTTGCTGTTGACGATCTGTGTGAACAGTTGGAAGACCAGCGACCCAGACAGAAAGAAGACCGGGTAGGGCACGTTGTCGGTCGGAATTTTGACAAACACACCCAGGATCATGTAGAAGATCAGCATTTGGATGATCGGCTGCAGAAAAATCCACAGGAACCCGATCACGGTTTGCTGAAAACGGACCTTCAGGTCACGCCGGACCAGAAAGGCCAGTAAATCGCGGTAATTCCAAACTTCCTTGAAGTCGGGGAGGTCCAGTTTTCCGGCGGGGGTAATTACAACCGGCGTGAAACCGGGCTTATCTCTCAGTATTTCCATATCAAGATCCGCACCTCAGCATGGCGTTATTATAAACCAATCAAGCGCGATCACGCCGCATAAAAACTGAAGCTTAATCCACCTTTAACATACTGGGAGTGCCTCACCCCGAGTGAGACACTCCCGCTGATCCGTTCTGACGAACTGACAAAATGGAATCTAAGGCCCGGATGGCGTGGGGGTTGCGGTCACAAAAGGCGTGAACGTCGGCGCAGGGCCGGTTCCCTCGGGCGTAATGGTGAAGAAGGGCGTCACAGTCGGTGTTTCCCAGGGAGTCGGCGTAGGTGTGGGCGTTTCCCAGGGGGTCGGCGTGGGCGTGATCGGGCCAGGGGTGGGCGGGGGAGGCTGGACGCCCAGCGCCAGCATCTGGTAAGCGGCTTCAAGATCGTTCGCGGCGATGACCGGGAAGGCTGGCAAGTTAGCCAGGGCCAGGTCGAGGCGCGAAATCCAGCCGGTCGCGATATCGCGATCGTCGCCGCTCAGCGTGTCGCGCAGCACCAGCAAAATGTCGCGCGCAGCCAATACATCGTCGCGCGCCATACCGAAGTTGTTCTGGGCCAGGTTGACCTCGGCCCGCGTCAGCAGGTTCATTACCTTGAGAATTTCCACCTCGCGCCGCAGCAGGTCCACCTTGCCGCCCGGCGCGCGCAGGCTCTGGTCGAGGGTCGCCAGCTGTCCGGCCGTCTGACCCTGGCGCCCGTCCAGCGCTTTCAAATCTTTTTCCAGCTGGTCCAGGCGCTCCAGCGCGGACTGCAGCTTGACCAGGTCGCTTTTCAAACTGCTCAAGCTGCTCTGCATCTCGACCACGCTGGCGCCGGCCGCCGCGCTGCTGGTTTCCAGCTGGTTCAGGCGGGTTTGAATGGACTTGAGCTGTTCGCCCATCGCCGCGCGGTCGTCGCTCAGCTGCTGGCTGAGCGCGGTCAGGCGGTCCGAGGTCTCGCGCACGGGCATGACCAGCTCACGGTAGATCAGCGGCAAGGCGTAATAAAATGCGGCGGCAACCAGCCCGAGGATCAGCGCGATCATCAGGAAACGCAGCAGGCCGCGCAGGAAGGCCTGCAGCGCCACAACCAGCGGCGAAGGTGAAGCGGGTTGATCGCTCATGGTTTCGTTCCTCCAGGCAGGGCGATGCTGTCCAGCAGATTGCGCATCCCCGAGATGAACGTTTCAAAGGCCGCGCTCTGGGTGACCATCTGCGTCAGCTGTTTCTGCGCCCCCTCCACCGCGCCGCGCAGTGTGTCCAATTCAGCGGCGCGCTTATCGAGTTCGCTGCGCAGGGTTTGCGCGGCCTGCTCGAGCGTGGTCGTCCGCCCAGCCAGTTTTTCCACCGCGTCCAGCCGCGAGCGCATCCCGGCCAGGTCTTGCTCCTGGGTTTCCACGCGCGTTTGCAGCCCGTCGAGCCTGGACTGCAGCGCCAGCACCTGGGAGGGCGAAGCGTACACCAGCCCGCCGTTGGCTGCCGCCAACACCCCCAGGGTCAGGATCATTGAGAGCAGCGCAGTCAACAGGCAGGCCATCCCCAAGGCCAGCCAGCCAGGCTGCGCCCAGAAACCACCTGTAGCCGCGCGCGGACCCGGCTGAGCGTCCACCACCACCCCGGCCAGTGCTGCCCCGCCAGGGGCTGCTCCAGCAGCGGCCCCGTCAGGGGCGCTTGGGGCTGGTGAAGGCGCGCTTTCCTGGGCAGGCTGCGCCTCGCGCGTTTCCTCCGGCGGCTCAACCGGCCGCGGGGCTTCAGGCTCAGCCGGGCTGTTCTCCACCGGCCGTTCATCAGAGATTTCGCTTGGTTCGCTTTGCGCCATACGCTTTTTCCTTCCTTCCATAGTATACCGCATCGGCATAATTCGTTATAATCCTCGGGATGTCTGACAGCCCAGTCCCACCCCACCGCGCCGGCCGCGGCCTGGCGCGCGCCGCCGGGACCGTCATGGCGGCGATCCTGCTCACCCAGGTCGCCCGCCTGCTGCTCAGCGTGGTCATCAACCAGACCTTTGGCATTGGGGCCGAGCTGGATTCGTTCTACGCCGCCAACCGCGTCACCGAACTGCTCTTCAACCTGATGGCAGGCGGCGCGCTCGGCTCGGCCTTCATTCCAACCCTCAGCGGCCTGCTGGCCAAAAACCGCATCGAAAACGCCTGGAAGCTGACCTCGGCCGTCGCCAACCTGCTGGCCCTTTTCCTGAGCGCGGTCACCGTCCTGGCGATCCTTTTTGCCCCGCAGATCGTCGAGCACGGCCTGTACCTGCTCTCCCCGGGTGAAAGCCTGGGCCAGCTGGCCCTGACCACCCACATGCTGCGCATCATGCTACCGACCGTGCTGATCTTCGGCCTGAGCGGGCTGGTGATGGGCATTCTGAACGCGCATCAAAGTTTTTGGCTGCCCGCCATCGCCCCCGCCATGTACTCAGCCGGCGAAATCCTGGGGGTCTGGCTGCTGCCGCGCGAGTGGGGCATCCTGCGCCTGGGCTATGGCGCGCTGTTGGGCGCTCTGCTGCACCTGCTGGTCCAGCTGCCCGGCCTGCTGCGCCTGCGCGGCGCCTATTCGCCCACCCTAGGGCGCGGCATGCCCGAAGTGCGCGAGGTGATCCGCCTGATGGGTCCGCGCATGCTGGGCGTGGCCGTCGTACAGATCAATTTCATCGTCAACACGGTCATCGCGCTCGGCCTGGGCGCTGGCCCCGCCTCGGCGATTTCGCTGGCCTTCACCTGGATGCTGATGCCCCAGGCCGCCATCGCCCAGGCCATGGCGATCGCCGCCATGCCCACCTTCTCGCGCCAGGCAGCCCTCGGCCAGACCGGCGAACTGCGCGCCACCCTGGCCTCCGCGCTGCGCGGCGTGCTGCTGCTGTCCGTCCCCGCTTCGGCCGGCCTGATTTTGCTGCGCACGCCGCTCTTCGCCGCGATCTACCAGCATGGCACCTTCGACGCCGCCGCGACCGAGATGGCCGCCTGGGCCCTGCTCTGGTATGCCATCGGCCTGGTAGGCCACTCCCTGCTCGAGGTGATCGTGCGCGCCTTTTATGCCCTGCATGACACGCGCACCCCGGTCATGGTCGGAACCGCCGCGATGATCCTGAATATTGCCGGCAGCTTTGCCTTTTCGGCCCTGTTCGCCCGTCTCGGCTGGCTGCCCCACGGCGGGCTGGCCCTGGCCAACAGCCTGGCCACCTTCCTGGAGATGGGGCTGCTGCTCTTTTTGCTGCGCGGCCGCCTGGGCGGGCTGGGCGCGCGCCCCGTGCTGCTCTCCGCCGCGCACAGCCTGGCTGGCGCACTGGTGATGAGCGGTCTGGTCTGGGCCTGGTTGGGATGGGGCGCTGGCCTGCCGGCCTGGCTGCAGGTGCTGGGTGGGGCCGGGCTGGGCGGGCTGGCCTATGCGCTGGCACTGCTGGTCCTGCGCGTCCCCGAAACCCGCCTGCTGCTCAGCCTGGCCCGCCGCCTGCGCCGCTGACCAAGAATCTGTGCTGGTTTTGGCCGCAGAGCGGCTAAAACCAGCAATAAAATCTTCCCCTTTGAGAAGGTGGTAAAATTGCCTGCGAAAAATTAAAGTAGGAGCTCCTCATGCCCATTCATTTCGGCACTGACGGCTGGCGCGCCGTCATCTCAGACACCTTCACCTTCAATAACCTGCGCATGCTCACCCAGGCCATCGCCGACGCGGTCGCCAGCGGTTCATGGGCTTCCAGCTATGACAGCCCGGACGCCGACCCGCACCGCATGGTGGTCGGTTTCGATACGCGCTTCATGTCCGACCGCTACGCCGCCGATGTGGCGCGCGTGCTGGCCGCCAACAACTTCACCGTCCACCTGGCCGCAGCCGACGCGCCCACCCCGGCCATCTCCTTCGCCGTGCGCCACCTCAACGCCGCCGGCGGGGTGATGATCACCGCCTCGCACAACCCGCCGCGCTACAACGGTGTCAAGCTCAAATCGGCCTACGGCGGCTCAGCCCTGCCCGAGCAGTGCCGCGAGGTGGAAATCTTCCTCAACGACAACGAATCGCAGGCGCGCGGCCCCAACCTGATGGAGTTTGAACAGGCCCAGGCCGAAAAACGCATCATGCGCTTCAACCCCATCCCGGCCTACAACGAACACCTGCGCAAGCTGATCGACTTCGACATCATCGCCAACCGCCCGCCGCGCATGGTGATCGACTCGATGTTTGGCTCCGGGCGCGGCGTGATCCGCGGCATCCTGCAGGGCACCGGCTGCGAAATCGCCGAAATCCGCGGCGAGATGAACCCCGGTTTCGGCGGCGTGCACCCCGAACCGATCGGGCGCTATCTGGGCGCGCTGGCCGGCGCGATCGGCAGCGGGCTGGGCGGCTTTGGCCTGGCCACTGATGGCGACGCCGACCGCATTGGCGCGATGGACGAGCGCGGCAACTTTATCGACCCGCACAAGATCATGGCCCTCGCCCTGCGCTACCTGGTCGAAAAGCGCGGCTGGACAGGTTCGGTGGTGCGCACCGTTTCCACCACGCGCATGATCGACCGCCTGGCGGCCAGATATGGCCTGCCCCTGCGCGAAACGCCGGTGGGGTTTAACCACATCGCCGATTACATGATGAAAGAAGACGTGCTGATCGGCGGCGAAGAATCGGGCGGCATCTCGATCAAGGGCCACATCCCCGAGGGCGACGGCGTGCTGATGGGCCTGTTGATCGTCGAAATGGTCGCGGCCTACGGCGCCAGCCTGTACGAGCTGGTCGAGGACCTGCTGCGCGAGGTCGGCCCGGCCTACTACGAGCGCACCGACCTGCGCTTGAAGCACCCGGTCTCCAAGAGCGCCATGACTCAGAAGCTGGTCAACGAGCCGCCGGCTCGCATCGGCAGCGAGAGCGTCGCGCAGATCGCCACCGCCGACGGGGTCAAATACATCATGGCCGACGATTCCTGGCTGCTGATCCGCCCTTCCGGCACCGAGCCTGTTTTGCGCGTCTACGCCGAAGGCCGCACGCCCGAGATGGTGCGCGCGCTGCTCGGCTACGGCGAGCAGGTCGCCGCCTCGGTTTCCTAAATTCATGTCGAACCAGGGGCGTACCCATTCCAACCAATCGGAATCGCCGCACCCCTCCACAAACAGGGCTGGTGTTTGTAAATTGCCGCAATCGACCGCAATATACACACGCCAGCCCCCTTTTTAAGTGGCTGGCAAAATCGCTTCTGGATAGCGCGGTTACAAATTTCCTGGCTCAATTCGGCCTTATGAACCGCTTAAATCGCCGCCATCTCCTGCGAGCTTTTCCCAGAGAGCGGCGGTTTGATGCTGAATTGTGCTGATTTCTTCAGGCCGCAAATCGCGCTTCCAACGCCCCACACTTTCGCCGTGGACCCTGTCCGTGGCCTGTATTTTGGGATCTTCCAGGCCAGCCTGATGTTTTTGGTCGTTAAAATGCAGCTGAGTTGGCTCCGCCTCTTCCCCAAGCCAGCGCATCAAACGCCCGATTTCAGCTTCCGGCGAACGAACCAACTGTTCGTAGATCAAGCGGTAAGAACGCGCGCTGTGCGCACTCGCATACTCCAGCCCAGCGTTGTTATAGCGCAGATAAAATTCGATTTGCTTTTCAAGATGCGGGGGGATGGTGTTGTAGAAATTCACCTCGCGAATCGATGCGATGGTGTCCAGCGGATTGCGCGTCACAAGGATAAAATACCAGTTCTGCCCAAGCATTTTTTCCCATAGCCATGTATACAGCACATTTTCCGGGCATTTATCCGCCCACCTCGCCTTATGCGCCCGTTGAGCGGCGCGTTCGTGAATTTGGATATAAGCTTCTCCTAAAATCATTGGTAACAAGTTAAGCATCGGGTAAAGAAGTCAAGGGTTTTTTGGGACGGTTGCGATGTTTGATAATGCCGTAAAACTTAGCCTCCTGGGCGAGAAACGAGACGGGATCGGTCGCACGGC
>Ga0172368_10001834_pt1 | contig 28217 bp, 43 predicted proteins | sample Lak11m_FD_114540 | JGI IMG/M metagenome (GOLD analysis project Ga0172368, IMG submission 114540) | Freshwater microbial communities from Kabuno Bay, South-Kivu, Congo - kab_022012_11m | ecosystem: Environmental > Aquatic > Freshwater > Lake | place: Democratic Republic of the Congo: South-Kivu...
CTGCCGATATAATCATATTGTTTTCCTTTTACAACCATTATATTAGCTAATGTTATAGGCTCAATATGGGAAACTAATTTTGACTTTATATTCTTTGTACCTCTAGCCACCAACTCTAATTTTCCCTCAGTATCGCTATATAAAATAACTTTAGAGTCTTTTTCCCTAAAGTCATAACGATTTATAATTATTGCCTTAATGTTATAGGTTACTTCCATATTTTCTATCTAAATATTGCTGGAGTATAAGCATGGCAGATATTTCATCACGCGATGCTTTATTTTTTTTATCTCCTTCCAGGGCATCTGCTGCTTTGCTAGATAGTCTTTCATCAATAAATTCTATAGGTATATTAATATTGCATTTTAATATTTTAACAAAATTTTTAAATAAATCTGAAGTTTCAAAACTCAAATCTGAAATATTAAAAGGTTTCCCGATTATTATTTTATCTATATTTTCATCTCTAATAATTTTAATTAATTCATTAATATTTTTTACTGTTTTTAATGGTGTTGCTATTTTTACCTCACTGTCTGCAATAGATAGGCCAATTCTAACTTCACCCCAGTCAACACCTAAATACATTTTAATATTTTTTTGAGTTTTTAATATTTTATCAATCATCATTTTTATCATCTCCAGAATTTAAAATTGTTGAAGGCTGAGAAGAATTAACATTATTTTTTTGATAATATATATTCTGCCCAACATCACCTAAGTAGTAATTATTAAGCAAGCTATCGGCACGATTGGAATGAGGCGTGCCCCTGTCTTTATCCGCAAATCCTTTAGTTCCATCTTTCCCACAGTAAGCAGTAATAGTTGAGGCTCCTCCAGGATGAATATTTAAATAACTGCTAATATCATAAACTTTGTTATTAATTATTAACCAACAATCTACATTTTTATTATGTTTGCTTATTTCTGATAAACTTAAATTAATACTTACCTGATCTGAAGTACTACTAGAAATTAAATTGGTTTTGCCAGTATATTTGTTAGTGGAAAAGTTTTGAGCAAAATAAAAATAAATAAATATAATAAATAAAATTGCCCATCCGAACAAAATTGTTACTTTAACAAATTTCTTATTTAATAATTGTTTTCTTAAAAGCAAACTATATATTCCTCCCCAAGAATGAATAAAAAATAAAGGTACAAAAATAAAAGGAATAAATACAACATGTATATAATATGAAAATTGATACCCAATCCATGGCGTTAAAAAATTTTTTGTAATAAAAAAACCTGAAAACAATGATATAAGAGTTGCTAATAATAATAGCCAAGCGCTTATTCTAATAATTTTTATATAATATTTCATCATAAAATTATTTTAAAATATTAAAAGCGGTTAACACAATATTACCATTTTTTGTAATCGCTATTGTATGCTCAAATTGAGCGCTTAAACTACCATCAGCTGTAACTATTGTATGTTCCCCTTCATTATATTTTATCTTCCATCCTCCTGTATTTACCATAGGCTCAATAGCTATTGTCATTCCTGGTCTTAATGTTATATTTTCAGAAGACTTATCGCTAACTTTAAAATTTAATACTTGCGGATCTTCATGAATTGCTTTGCCAACACCATGTCCGACTAAATCACGAACAACGCTAAAGCCATTAGACTCTGCGTAAGATTCTACCGTGTAACCAATATCATTTATTGTATTACCCGGCTTAGCTTTTTTTATAGCTAACTCAAGAGCTTTTTTTGTAACCTTTAATAATTTCTTAGCTTCATTTGATATCCGCCCAACTCCTATTGAATAAGCCATATCTGTATAATAACCTGTAACCGGATAATTATAATCTGGCTTACCTTTTAAAGCATTTTCAAATGCCGGATATTCCATGCCAATATCAATGCCAATAATATCACCATCTTTTAGTATTCTCGATGGCAAAGAAGGCGCATGAACAATTTCGCTATTAATCGAGGTGCATAAACAAGTTGGAAATGGTTTTTCATCAAGACTAGTCACGTAACCTTTAAAAGCTGGCCGACCGCCAGCTTTATTCATCATTTCACAAGCCATTTCCTCTAAGAGACCAGTAGTAACCTCGGGTTTTATTTCATTTAATATTTTTTTTAAAATACTAGCTAATATCTTTCCACCCTTGCGCATTATTTCTATTTCTTTTTCAGTTTTAATAATTATCATATTATAATATATTTTTATATAGATTCCAAATATCTTTTGCTACCTTATTTATTGATTGTTCACCATTAATTAAAAAAAGGCAATTATTAATATTAAAATAATTAATTACCGGCTTTGTCATTTTATTATATATTTTTAACCTATTTCTAATCACTTTAGGATTATCATCAGCTCTAGCAAAAATTTTTCTACCGCATTGGTCGCAGATATTCTTAATTTTTGGAGGATTATATATTAGATGATAAAGTTTACCACATTTGCAGATTCTTCGGCCACTAATTCTTTTTATTACTTCCTGGCTACTAATTTTAATAAAAAAACAAAATATTGAATCACCTTTTTCCATTATCATGGAAAATTTGTTTTTTAAATATTTTAATTGGTTGGTATTTCTTGGAAAACCATCTAATATAAAACCATTTATATTTTTTTTATTTTTTAAATTTTTATCTACAATTTTTATTATTATTTTATCAGAAACTAATTTTCCACTTGATACAATATTTTCAATTTTTTTGCCTATGCTAGTTTTACCTCTGCACTCCTCTCTTAATAATTCTCCAATAGATAAAACAGGCAGCTTTAATTTTCTGCCCATTTTTTCAGCCTGCGTGCCTTTGCCAGAAGCAGGAGGGCCAAAAAAAATCAAAATATTTTTTCTTTTTTTATTTATTCTCATTTTCATCGTTGCCATATATGGAAATCTTTCCTTTATTTTTTATTATGTTGCCAATATAACCGACATTACTTCCTTCAATTGCGCTGGCAGTCGTTCTTGCTCTTAGGGCCATTCTTCTATTGCCTAAACTCTGTCTGTTTACAATGCTTGCCCTAGAATTGCTATTTTCATCAAATCTTGTTTGCAATGCCTCTTCGGCTGGATTTTCACCCCTATTAAATGAAACATTTTTAGATTTATGTATTGGCTCCTCTTTATAATTTTTACTTAATTTTTGAAGTATTTGCTTTAAGTCTCTCTTGTCGGCATATGAAAGTTGCGAATTTTTACCAATCTCTCTTCTGATATTGATTTGTTGTTGACGCGTTAGTCCACCTCTACGAATATATGTTTCTCTTTTTTTAAGTGCACTAACGATTGATTCAATATTATTTTCAAGATTTTTAGATCCTCCGGCTCTGATGAGATAATTAAGTTTTTTTTTAAAATTACCTACGCCATAAGTAGTTCTAAAAAGTTTCCCAGCTCCAGGTAATTTACTAACATCAACCATATAATTATATATTATTTTTTAATTGCGAAATTACTTTGACTATTTCCATTTAAACCATTTTTTTTATCTCCTATTTCACTTTTTAAAGTTTTTAAGCTACTGTTTTTAAATATCTCAAAAAGTCTTTTATTTTTAATATCTATTTCACCTAAATCAGCTTGTTTATTAAATCTTTGACCAATATAATTTCTCATTGGATTTCCTTCTTTTATTTTACCTGCTAACCTTATGCTAGACATGCTTTTATTTTGTTGAGAACTGTTGTCCTGTCTAAGTGAATCAAATATGTTTGGTAAATTTTTATTTTTTTTTAAGTTTTTACTCTTGGATTTTCCCATATAAAATCCACCATTAAATGCTATAGCCATAAAAATATATAATTATTTATATATAATATTATACCATAATATAAATAAAAAAAAACTCTTTATAAAAAATAAGAGTTTTATTATATTTAATTACATTCCTTCGTATTCTCTCATTGTTAATTGGGATTCTATTTGTTTCACGGTTTCAATAACAACAGCCACTACTATCAAAAGGCTTGTTCCACCAATAGCCAGAGACTGAATTCCCGTCAAAGACCTTAAAATTAATGGCAATACAGCTATAATACTCAAAGAAAGAGCTCCAACAAAAATTATTTTATGTGTAGTATTGGCTAAATATTCACTGGTATGATTACCGGGACGTATTCCGGGTATAAAACCTCCCTGTTTTTGAAGATTTTCAGCAATTTGAGTCGGATGAAAAACAACTTCTGTGTAAAAATATGTAAACGCAAATACTAGTATAAAATAAGAGACGCCATAAAATACCTGCCCCTGGAATAATCTAATAATATATTCTGATGCATGAGAAATCCATTCTGTTCTAGCTTTTATAAAAAACTGGGCAATCATTGGCGGAAACATAATTACTGAAACTGCAAATATAATAGGAATAACGCCAGCCATATTAACCCTTAATGGTAAATGGGTTGTCCCGCCACCATAAGACCTGTTTCCTCTTATCTGCTTAGCATATTGGACTGGAATATTTCTTTGCGCCTCAGTAAGATAGACAACTCCGACAACAGTTAAAACCGCAATGACAATAAATCCAATTAACATAAATAATTTTGATGGATCATATGTAACTAGAATCTGCTGTAATTTTTGAGGCAAATCAGCAATAATTCCAGCAAAAATTAACAAAGAAATACCATTACCAACTTTTTTTTCTGTAATAAGTTCGCCTATCCACATTAAAAATACTGTGCCGGCAGTAATAGTAGTTATCATTATCATCATATTGTATGGAGATATCGCCCCTATAATTCCCTGAGATGACCTTTGCAAAATTGTAATCATTCCATAAGACTGCATTATAGCCAGGGGAACAGTAAGCCATCTAGTCCACATACTAATTTTTTGCCTACCGGTTTCCTCTTTCTGCATTTCTTCTAAACTCGGGATTATCATAGCAAGTAGCTGAAAAATAATTGAGGCTGTAATATAAGGACCGACACCCATCATAACCACTGAAAAATTCTGCATACCTCCACCAGTAAAAATATTTACCAAACCAAAAATCTGATTTGAATTAAAAAAATTTCTTAAAGCAGCGGTATCAATACCGGCTATGGGAATATGAGCTGCGATTCTAAAAATTACTAACATAGCTAAGACAAAAAGAATATCCTTCCTCAAGTCTCTAGCTTTCCAAATTTTTATAATCTTATCCCACATAAATTATAAATTTAAAATTCAGATATTAAATATTAAATATTATAAAATTTTTGCTCCTGATTTTTCTGCTAATTCTTTGGCTGTTTGGCTAAATTTTACATCTTTAAATTTTAATCCTTTTACTTTTAAATGTGTATTTCCTAAAATTTTAATAGGTATTAAAGCACTTTTTATTAAACCGGACTTAATTAATGTTTTTGGATTAACTTCCTCTCCCTCTTTATAATAACTATTAATCTTATTAATATCAATAACTTGATTTTTAGGTTTTCCTGAATTAAATCCACGTTTTTTTGGTATATTTAACAACATTGGTTTCATACCCAATCTTTTAAGTTTAAAGTAGCTTACTCCAGATCTTGATCTTTGCCCTTTTAATCCCCTAGTACTATAGGTACCATGTCCCGATGCGTTGCCTCTGCCTACTCTTTTTTTCTTTCTTACCGAACCTTTAGCTGGTTTAATTGTATTCATTGCTAATGTCATATTATAGAATTTTATTTTTTATCGTTTTCTTTCTTTACTTCTTTTTTTGCTTCTATTTTTTTTAAATTAGATAATGCTATTATTGTGCATTTGGCATTATTTATCTTATTATTTGTTCCTAAAATTTTAGAAATTACATTTTTTATACCGGCTAATTCCATAATTATTCTAACAACACCACCGGCGATTACACCTCTTCCTTTTTTTGAAGGTTTTAGCAATATGATAGCTGAACCGAATTTTTGCACAATCTCATGAGGAATTGTTTCATTGACTATAGAAACATCAATCATATTTTTCTTAGCAGCATTAACAGCTTTTGTGACCGCCGCAGTTACATCTGCGCCCTTAGCTAAACCAATAGAAATTTTTCCTTTTTTATTACCCAAAGCAACACAAGCTCTAAATCTCATTCTTTTTCCACCTGCCATAACGCGTGTAACTCTGGCAATATCTAAAATTCTCTGTTCAAATTCTTCCTGCTCACCTGATCTTTTAAAATCTTTTCTATCCCTAAAAGTTTTTTTTCTTTTTTCACCATAAACAGATTTAGCCACAACTTCAGCAGCTTTTTTATCAGTATCTTTTATTTCATTAACTTTTTCTGTATTAGTTGTATTTTCTTCTTTTTTTACTTCTTCCATATTATTTAAATAAATACATTTTAAATATTAAAATTTTAATCCGCCTTCTCTGGCACCTTCAGCTAAAGCTTTGACTCTTCCGTGATATTTATAAGAGCTTCTGTCAAAAATAATTTTTTCAATATTTTTTTCCAAAGCTTTTTTAGCAATTATTTTACCAAGCTCAAAACTTATTTCAGTTTTTTTAGATTTCTTCTTTATTTCATTACTATGAGCGCTAATTATAGTCTTTCCATCTTTATCATTAATAATCTGGACATACATTGATTTATTAGACCTAAAAACGCTTAATCTTGGAATTAATTTTGTACCTGATATTTTCGCTCTGACTCTTTTTTTTCTTCTTATTTTATTTTGTTGTAATATTTTTATCTTATTCATAAAATTAATTAATTTTATTTAGCGCCCTTAGCTGCGGTCTTACCTTCTTTTCTCCTGATTATTTCATCTGTGTATTTAATGCCCTTGCCCTTATATGGCTCTGGTTTTTTAATTTTTCTTATCTGAGCAGCGATTTCTCCCAAAAGCTGTTTATCTATACTTGATAAGGTAATTATGTTAGCTTCAACTTTACAATTCACTTTTTCTGGTAAAATAAATTCTACGGGATGAGAAAAACCTAAGCTTAAAGTTAATTTTTTTCCGCTTACAGCACTTCTAAAACCGACTCCGATAATTTCAAGTTTTTTTTCATAGCCTTTATTAACTCCGATTACCATGTTATTGATTAGCGTTCTAAAAAGACCCCATAATGGTTTAGCTTCTTTATTTTTTTCATCTTTAACGCTAACTAAAATTTCCTTTTCATTTATATCAATCTTAATAATCTTATGTATTTTTAAATTTAGTTCTCCTTTAGCTCCTTTAACTATTAAAAAATCATTCTCAAATTTAGCTTGAGTTCCTGCGGGTAATAAAATTGGTAATTTTCCTAATCTTGACATATTATTTAAATTTTTAGTAAATTTCACAAATAATTTCCCCTCCAACTCCCTTCTTTTTTGCTTCTTTATTAGTCATAAGTCCGCTAGAGGTCGAAATAATGGCAATACCTAAATTATTTAAAACTTTTGGCAACTCGTTTTTATTTGCATAAATTCTTCTTCCCGGAGTGCTAATTCTTTTAAGCGAGTTTATAACCGATTTGCCATTTTTATCATATAATAAATTTATTTTTATTTTATCAAAAGATAAATTCTTATTTTTCTGGCTAGGTTCTTTCAAATTCTCAATCTTTCCTACCCATCCCTCCTGCTCTAATATTTTAGCAATCCCAAGTTTAATTTTGCTCATAGGCAAAACAACTTCACTTTTCCTAACGGCTGAAGCATTTCTTATTCTTGTTAACATGTCTGCTATTGGATCTATCATAAATTTTGATATTTAAATAATATAATTATAAATCTTACCAGCTGGCTTTTTTTATTCCTGGTATTTCTCCGTTTGAAGCTAGCTCTCTGAAACAGATTCTGCATAAATCAAAATCTCTTATATAGCCATGGTTACGTCCGCATTTCCAACATCTTCTAATTTTTCTTGTAGAAAATTTTGGTGTCTTTTTTGCTTTTACTATTAACGATGTTCTTGCCATAATATTTTAAATTAATCTTTTTTTAATGGAAAACCTAATAATTTAAACAGCTCTAATCCCTCTTCTCTGGTTTTAGCTGAGGTAGAAATACTTATTTCAAGCCCGACTAAATTTTCAACCTCATCAGCCCCAATTTCCGGAAAAGCAATATGTTCTTTAAAACCGACTGTAATATTTCCATTGCGGTCAATATTTTTTTTATCAATACCTCTAAAATCTCGAACGCGAGGAAAAGTTATATTTATTAATTTTTCTATAAAATCATACATTCTTGCGCCTCTTAAACTAACCATAGCGCCAATTACAGTGCCTTCTTTTACTTTAAAAGCTGAAATTGATTTTTTAGCTTTTGTCATTACTGGCTTTTGACCTGAAATTCTTGATAAACTGCTTTCTATATTATCAATATAACTTTTTTCTTTTGTATGTCTCCCGAAACCAACATTAATAACTGCCTTTTTTAATTTAGGGACTTGCAAATCATTAACATACCCAAATTTTTCTTTGAGTTTTTTAGTAATTTCCTTTTTAAATTTTTCTTGCAATCTCATATATTAATTTAATTATTTTTTATTTTAATCCATTTGCTCTTTGCATTTTTTACAGACTCTGACTTTTCTTTTCTTATCGCCTACTAATATTTTATGTCCTACTCTAGTAGCTCTACCACAAGAAGGACAAATAATCATAATATTAGATATGTTAATAGGTGAAGGAAATTCAATTCTTTGTCCCTTTTCTCCTTTTTTCCTCGGTCTTAAATGCTTAATTAGCAAATTTAAGCCTTCCACACTGGCACGTTTTTCTTTATTAAAAACCTGAAGAACTTTTCCAGTTTTTCCCTTGTCTTTTCCTGCTATTATTAAAATATTGTCATTTTTCTTAATATTCATATTATATTTAATAATTGATTATAATACTTCCGGGGCTAGAGAGGCAATTTTAGCATAACCTGCTTTTTTTACTTCTCTGGCAATAGGACCAAAAATTCTTGAACCTTTAGGATCTTTTTTATCTTTATTTTCAATAACTACGCAAGCATTATCACCGAACCTAATATAAGTGCCATCTTTTCTTCTAATTTCCTTCTTTGTCCTGACAATTACAGCATAAACTATATCGCTTTTTTTTACTATTGAATGCGGGGTGGCTTCCTTAACTACTCCCTTAATTAATTCTCCGATTGAAGCATATCTCTTTTTATAACCGCCAAAAATCTTAATACAAAGCAATACTCTTGCTCCGGAATTATCAGCTACTTTTAATCTTGATTCTATTTGTATCATATTCTAAAAATTAATTATATATTACCCGCCATCTTTTATCTTTAGAAATAGGCCGGCTTTCAATTATTGAAACTTTGTCACCTTCTTTAAAATTGTTTTTTTCATCATGCGCTTTATATTTTTTACTTACTGCATATCTCTTTTTATATTTTGGATGGACTTTAATGCGATCAACCTTAACTACAATAGTCTTATCCATTTTATCACTAATAACAATACCATTTAATTTTCTGACTATTTTTTTATGTTTTAATTCATTGTCCATAAATTTTATTAAATATTTATCTATTTCACTTTCTTTTTCATATTTAAAACAGTCAAAATGTGAGAAATTATAATTCTAGCCTGTCTTATTTCCCTAATATTTTTTAACTGCTTATTTGCATCTTTGAAACGCAAAACTCTTAAGCTTTCCCTGGTGTCAGCTAAAAGCTTCTGTAATTCATTTTCAGTTTTTGTTTTAATCTCTTTTAAATCCATATTATTATTTACTAATATATTTACACTTAATTGGTAATTTATAGGCTGCGGCTTCTAAAGCTTCTTTAGCTTCTTTTTCAGTAAGGCCATCCATTTCGAACATAATCATTCCTGGCTTTACCACAGCTACGTAATGATCTACTGCGCCCTTGCCTTTGCCCATAGGCATTTCTCCGCCTTTAGCTGTAACTGGCTTATCAGGAAAAATTCTAATCCATAATTTACCGTTTTTTTTAATATATCTAGTTAAGACTCTTCTGGCTGCTTCAATCTGCCTTGAAGATACCCAGCAATTTTCTAAACTTTTTAATCCATAATTTCCAAAACTAAGTTTAATCATACGGGTTGCTTTACCGCCTCTTTTGCCTTTCAAAGATTTTCTGTATTTAGTTTTCTTTGGCATTAACATATATAAAACAATTATTTATTTATTCTATTCCCTATTACTTCGCCCTTTTTATTTTCTTTCTCTTTTTCAAAAATTTCACCTTTATAAATCCAAATTTTAATACCAATAGACCCGTAAGTTGTCTTAGCTGTTGTATTGGCATAATCTATATCTGATCTTAAAGTATGCAAAGGACATTTTCCTGAAGTAAGCATTTCGCTTCTGGCAATTTCTGAACCATTAAGTCTTCCCTTTATAATAACCTTAACTCCAATAGCACCGCCTCTTTCAGCTTTAGATATAGCCTGTTTCATTACTCGGCGAAAAGGCATTCTTTTTTCAATTTCGATAGCCATTGTCTGGCCTAAAATTTGGGCGCTTAGATTAGGACGATCGCATTCTGTTATGCTTACATTAATTTCATTAAGTCTGAAATTTTTTAAATAGTTTTTATGAATTTTTTTTCTTAAATCTTCAATGCCTGTACCGCCTCTGCCGATAATCATGCCTGGTTTGCCGGTAATAATATTTATTATTATCTTGTTAGCATTTCTTTCAATTTCAACCCTGTCAACGCCGGCTTCTCTAAATTCATTTATTAAAAAATTTCTTAATAAAACATCTTGTTTCAAATTTTTGATATACCTATCTCCCCTGGCAAACCATTTTGAATGCCAAGTTTTTGTTATTCCTATTCTAAATATTTTTGGATTTACTTTTTGTCCCATATTTTATTTCGTAATTGTTAATTATTTTTATCCGCTTTTTCTATTAAACATTTTCCCTATAAAACCTTTTTTATTTGAACCTTCAATTCTGGCATGCCCCTTTCTTGAGCGTTCAGTCGGGTCAATAATTTTCTTGCCGATTTCTTCTTTGTTTTCTTCAGGTAAACTTTCTTTATTTTTTGTCTTAACTTTTTCTTTTTCTTTCTCTTTTGCCAAACTACCTAATTTTATCGGCTCTTCTGCCTTTAATTTTTTTCCTTCTTTGATACCACTGTCTTTTATTTCACCTAAAATAATTTCTATATGACTTGATTTTTTCTGTATAGGAGTAGCTCTACCATAGGCTCTTGGCATCCATCTTTTTAGCATCTTACCCTGATTAACAATTAACTTTTTAATAAATAAATTATTTTTATCTAATTCAAAATTATTTACTGCGTTGGCAGTAGCTGAATCAATAAGTTTTAAAAGCAATTCAGCTCCTCTTTTTTTAGAAAATCTGAGCTGATTTTTAGCCTTATTAACTTCCAGGCCGCGCACTAAACTAACTACCAAGCGCATCTTTCTTGGGGAAATTCTTAAATGATTTGCTTTTGCTTTTACTTCCATATATTTACCCTGTTAAATAAGATTTTAATATTTCTATTTATAATTTATAAGTATTAATAAAATGATATTAATTATTTTATTTAAAAATCATTTAAATAACTAAAATCTTAATTTTTAAAAATTTTTTTATTTTCCCTGTAAAATTTATAATCTATTAATTATTATAAATGTATTAAATTTTTTAATTTAAAATTATTTAACAGGGTTTGCATTATTTATTGTTTAAATTCTCGGCTGCTTTCTGATCTTTGGCCATTTTACCACCATGACCAAAAAACTTTCTGGTAGGTACAAATTCACCTAATTTATGCCCGACCATATTTTCTATAATAAAAATTGGAATATGCTGCTTGCCATTATGCACGCCAATAGTAAAACCAACCATTTCTGGTGTTATAGTAGATGCTCTATCCCAGACTTTAATTACAGTTTTGTCGTTTTGCTTTAGTTTTAATATTTTATTTAGAATCCTTTGATTTATATAAGGACCCTTTTTTAAACTTCTTGACATACAATATTATTTATCATTAATTACTTTTTCCTTCTTTGTATAATTAAATTAGATGATTTTTTATTTTTATCTCTAGTTCTTACTCCTAAGGCTGGTTTACCCCAGCGTGTTTTTGGATGTTTTAAACCAATAGGTTGATTACCTTCACCACCACCATGAGGATGATCATTGGGATTCATGGCTGTACCTCTAACAGTCGGCCTTACGCCTAAATATCTCATTCTACCGGCTTTACCGAGTCTGACGTGCATTTTATCAACATTGCTTACTTGTCCTACCGTGCAAAGACATTCTTTTTTCACAAGCCTGATTTCTCCTGATGGTAATTTCATTTGAGCATATTTGCCTTCAAGTCCCATAACATAAACTGCGTTGCCTGCACCTCTGGCAATCTTTCCCCCAAAGCCAGGTTCTAATTCAACGTTATAGACGGCTACTCCAGCAGGTATATACATAATTGGCAGAGCATTGCCTACTTTTATTTCAATCTGATTTTTTGAACTTAAAATTTTATCTCCCACTTTAAGACCTAATGGTGATATAATATATCTTTTTTCCCCATCGGCATAATAAAGAAGGGCTAACCTGGCACCGGCTGATGGATTATACTCAATACTAGCTACGCGTGCAGGTATATCAAATTTATTTCTTTTAAAATCAATAACTCTTAAATATTTTTTTGCTCCACCGCCTTGATGCCTAACTGTAATTTTACCCTGATTATTTCTTCCGCAATTTTTCTTTTTTATTACCATCAAAGACTTCTCTCCGCTTTTTCTGGTAATATCAGAAAAATCTTCGAAGCTGGCTAACCTTCTTCCCGGTGATGTTGGTTTTACTTTTCTTATAGACATAAGTTTATATAATACACAGATACTTTAATAGGATTTACACAGATCACATATAAAATTTTATAAATTAATTAATTTGTAATATGTGTTATTTATATTGTGTGTTTAGACTCCTTCGTAAACCTGAATGGTTTTGCCCTCAGGAAGTGTAATAATCGCTTTTTTCCAATCTTTTCTTTTACCTGTGACTCTGCCTGTTCTTTTTTCTTTACCTTCAATTTTTATTATATTAATATTGATTGGTTTTATTCCATAAATATCTACTATAGCATTGGCAATTTCAATTTTGTTAGCATTTAGATTAACGGCAAAAACATATTTATTATGTCCAGCCAATATTGTTGCTTTTTCTGTAATTAAAGGTTTAATTAAAATTTTATAGGCGTTGCCTTTTTTATTTCTTATAATCTCGCCTGATTTGACCGTTTTATTACTGCCTTCTTCATATAAATCTTTCATGCTTTTTTTAGCTTCTCCTTCTTCGGTGCTTATTTCTTTTTTAGTATTTTTTTCAACCTTAAACTTAGAAGATTTTTTTATCTCTTCTTTATTATTATCATTTTTATCATCATTTTTTTTACCAAATATACTCATAAATTTATTTATATCTTTCTTCAATTTTATTTATTGCATTTTCAGTAACTACTAAATTTTTATGCTTTAATAAGCTTAAAATATTTATATTATCTAAATTTATTATTTCAACACCTTTAATGTTTCTGCCTGAATTGTATAATTTTTCATTTTTTTCGCTAATGACAAAAAGCATATTTCTTCTTATATTTTTATTTTTTTTATCATTACCTGAAATTTTGGCTTCTAAATTTTTTAATGTTTCTAAAAATAATTTTGTTTTATATTCATCAATTTTAAATTCATTCAAAATATAAAAATTTTCATTCTTAACCTTATCAGTTAAAGCCATAAAAATAGCTTTCTGTTTCATTTTCTTGTTAATATCTTTTTTAAAATTTCTATCTTTTCTTGGACCAAAGGTTACGCCTCCGCCTTTCCATAATGGACTTCTTGATGATCCGGCCCTAGCTCGGCCCGTGCCTTTCTGCCTCCAAGGTTTTTTACCACCACCTCTAACTTCTGATTTTACTTTAGTATGAGCAAGCACTTGTCTTTCATTTGCTTCCTGGGCTACTGCTGCTTGATGTACCAAAGCATCGCTTAATTTCACATTAAAAATCTTATCGGATAATTGCTTTTCTCCGACTATTTCTCCTTTTTGATTATAAATATTTACTTTAACTGACATATATTATTTTCATTTAACAAATTACGAATTTGTTGCTTCTTTTTTGTCATTCTCTTCGGTTTTAATCTCTTTTGTTTTTTCTTCCTTTTTATTTTCCTCCGTAATCTTTGTTTCTTCATTATTATCATTTATCTGTTTATTTTCAGGTTGTGTATTAATTTTTAATTCGCCTTCTCCATAAATCAAAACTAAACTATTTCTTGCTCCAGGAACTGAACCCTTGATATATAAAATATTATTTTCTTTATCAACATCTACTACCTCCAAGTTAGAAGTAGTAACTTTTGTATCACCCATATGCCCGCCCATTCTGACTCCTTTAAATACGTTTTGTACTCCACCAGCGCCGATTGAGCCTGAATGCCTTTCCTGGTCTTTGTGTCCATGAGTAGAATCCTGTCCATGAAATCCGTATCTTTTCACAACTCCGGCAAAACCTCTTCCTTTTGATTTCCCAGTTACTTTAACAATATCTCCTGAATTAAATGTATTTACATCAATCACATCACCTTTTTTTAAATTTATATCTCCGTTCTCTTTATCTAATCTAAATTCACGTAAAAATTTAATATTACCGAGCCCTTTGAGATGGCCCTTTTGCGGTTTATTAATATTTTTTTCTTTCTTTTCATCGAAACCAAGTTGAACTGCCCTATAACCATCGCTTTTAATATTTTTAACCTGAACAACTTTACATGGTCCAGCTAAAACACGGGTAACAGCTATTACCTCTTCTCCTTTCCAAACTTGGGTCATATCTAATTTTTTTCCTATAATATATTTCATATACACATGCACATTTATATATAACACAGACCAAAGATAAATCTTCTACATATTAATCCGTGATCTGTGTTAATAATATTTTGTGTAAAAAAAACTGGCCTTTAAACAAAACCAGCATATATAAGCATCTTAAGTTAGTATACTAATATAATTTTATTGCTGTATTTTGCTTTGTTTTTCTCCAATTTTAGTGATTATTATTTATTTTACACTTCCCTGAATTAAGGGGTTATAAAAAAATAAAAACACTATTTACATTTTAATTTCCACATCAACCCCAGCTGGCAAGCTTAAATTTGATAAATCTTGTACTGTTTTGGCAGTTGGCTCTAAAATATCAATCAGTCTTTTATGAACTCTCATTTCAAATTGATCCCTGGCATCTTTATGGACAAAGGTTGAACGATTAACTGTATATTTCCTTTTTTCTGTAGGTAAAGGAATGGGTCCAAAAAATTGGGCGCCGCTTCTTTCTACAGTTTCGATTATTGTTCTTGTAGACTGATCAATTATTTTGTGGTCAAAAGCCCTAATCTTAATGCGAATTTTTTGTTTAAAATCCTCATTATTGCTTGGCTCAACACTTTTATTGTCTTTCTTGTCTTTTCTGTCTGTCATTTAGTTTTAATCAACTATTAAATTATTAATTAAACACTACAATCCCCCCGATTTTGTATCGGGGGGTCAAAGTATTTACTTGATAATTTTTGTAACTACAGCTGCACCAATTGTTCTGCCACCTTCTCTGATAGCAAACTTCATTTTTTCTTCCAAGGCAACTGGAGTAATTAATTTTATTTTTAAATTAACAGTATCACCAGGCATAACCATTTCAGTTCCTTCCGGCAATTCTACTTCGCCAGTAACATCAGTTGTTCTTACATAAAATTGAGGTTTGTATCCTTTAAAAAATGGTTTATGTCTTCCGCCTTCTTCTTTTGTTAAAATATATGTTTCAGCTTCAAATTCAGAATGAGGAGTTACAGTTCCTGGTTTAGCGAGCACTTGGCCTCTTTCAACTTCTTCCTTCTTAGTGCCACGTAATAAAAGACCAGCATTATCACCAGCCAAACCTTCGTCTAATTGTTTATTAAACATTTCAACGCCAGTAACTACTGTTTTGGCTGTAGGTTTTAAACCGATTATTTCAACTTCTTCATTTACTTTTATTTTTCCTCTTTCGATTCTTCCAGTTACAACTGTACCTCTGCCTTCAATAGAAAAAATATCTTCAATTGGCATTAAAAATGGCTTATCAATTTCTCTTTTTGGCTCTGGAATAAATTCATCAACTGCTTTTAGTAATTCTAAAATTGGTTTAGCATCATCTCCGGTTGGATTTTCATAAGCTTTAAGAGCTGAACCTCTAATTATTGGGGTTGTGTCCCCGGGGAATTCGTATTTTTTTAATAAATCTCTTATTTCCTCTTCAACTAAATCAATTAAATCTTTATCTTCAACCATGTCGCATTTATTTAAAAAGACTACAATATAAGGAACACCGACTTGTCTGGCTAAAACGATATGCTCTCTTGTTTGAGGCATTGGACCATCAGTAGCAGCTACGACTAAAATAGCGCCGTCCATTTGGGCTGCGCCGGTGATCATATTTTTTACATAGTCAGCATGTCCCGGACAATCTACGTGAGCATAATGTCTTTTTTCAGTAGCATATTCAACGTGAGCAGTAGCAATAGTAATACCTCTGGCTCTTTCTTCTGGAGCAGCGTCTATCTGGTCAATAGTTTTAGATGAAGCCATCCAACCTTGAGCTCCGGCAACTTTTAAAATAGCTGCTGTTAGAGTAGTTTTACCATGATCAACATGGCCGATAGTGCCGACATTGACATGGACTTTATTTCGATCAAATTTTTCTGCCATATAATTATAAATTTTACGGCCAAAAGCCGTTATTAAATTTTTATATTAAATTAAATTATATTTTCCAAATATTGCCGATCTTCTTCAATAACTTCCTCGGCGCCCTCTTTAATCTCTTTAGGTATGGACCATTTCTTCCTGTTTTCCTTTTCTATTTCGCTAAAATCAGCTATAGACATGGAATTATTATTAATAAAGTCATATTTATAGTTGTTTTCATTTTCTTCCCTTTCTATAAGCAAATCCTGACCGCTTTTCCAGATTGCGATATCACGATTTATCTTATCAAGTAACTCCTCCTCTGTCAACCCCCTAACTTCGCTTTTGCCAATAATTAATTTTTCATATTCTACTAAATTCATGACTACATATCCAGTATCTGAATTTACATTTTCAAAAATAATTAAACGATCACCTGTTTTTTTAGCTAATTCTATTGCTTTTTCTAATTGATTATTCATAAACAATTCTTTATAAAAACAAATTTTGTTGTTTTATTAGCAATAATATTAATAATAATATTCTATATTAAACTAATTTACGAGTCAAATGAATTATATTATTTTTTTTCTTTATCCCCAAGAATAGATTCAACAATATGTCTTGGCACTTCGCTATATTCTAAAAATTCCATACTATAATTTCCTCTGCCCTGTGTCATCGATCTTAATATAGTGGCATAACCAAACATTTCAGCTAAAGGTACTTTAGCTTTTATAACTTTTATTTTAGCTCTATCGGTCATTTCTTCTATCTGACCTCTTTTTGAATTTATGTCACCTACAACATTACCCATGTAATTATCAGGTGTAGTAACTTCAACTTTCATAATAGGCTCAAGTAATATCAAATTAGCTTTTCTACAAGCTTCTTTAAAACCTAAAATTGCCGCCATCTTGAAAGCTGCTTCCGAAGAATCGACTTCATGATAAGTTCCGTCAAAAACTGTTGTTTTTATATTAATCATAGGGTAATTAGCTAATACACCTTTATCAAGTGCTTCTTTGACTCCCTTTTCTATGGCTGGAATATATTCCCTAGGAATAACTCCACCTTTAACTGCATCTACAAATTCATTCTTTTTTTCTTCAGCTGTATTAGGCTCAACCTTAAGCCAACAATGACCATATTGACCGCGTCCGCCTGATTGTTTAATATATTTTCCCTCTGCCTCTGCTTCATTTTTAATTGTTTCTCTGTATGAAACCTGAGGCATACCAATATTAGCTTCAACGCTGAATTCTCTTCTCATTCTGTCTACAATAATATCAAGATGAAGTTCACCCATGCCGGAAATTAAAGTTTGATTAGTTTCCGGATCACTCTCTACTCTAAAAGTTGGGTCTTCTTCGGCTAGTCTTGATAAGGCTACTCCCATTTTTTCCTGATCAGCCTTAGTCTTAGGTTCAACAGCAATTTTAATTACTGGTTCTGGGAAAGTTATTGATTCAAGCATAACTGGATTATTTTCATCGCAAAGAGTATTACCAGTGGTAACATCTTTAAGCCCAATAGCTGCGGCAATATCTCCTGAAAATACTTCATTTATTTCTTCACGATGATTAGCATGCATCCTAACTAACCGTCCGATTCTTTCTTTTTTACCAGTAGAAGCATTTAAAACATAAGATCCGGACTTTAGTACACCACTATAAACTCTAATAAAACATAATTTTCCAATAAATGGATCTGTTGCTATTTTAAAAGCCAAAGCTACGAAGGTAGCATTGTCATCAGGTTTAACATCAATTTTCTTTACTTCATCGTATGGATCAAAACCATTAATTTCCGGAACATCTAAAGGCGAAGGCAAATAAAGATTTACCGCATCAAGAGCTAACTGCACTCCAATATTTTTTAATGCCGTACCACAAAGAACAGGAAATACTTCGTTACTAATTACGCCTTTTCTAATAGCTCCCTTTATTTCATCTTCGGTTATTTCCTTACCTTCAAGATATTTTTCAGTTAAAGCGTCATCAACTTCAACAATTTTTTCTATCATTTCATGTCTATATTTTGTAACTGTTTCTTTCATATCTTCTGGTATTTGAATTTCATTAATCTGTTCGCCATTAACTCCTTTAAATTCAAAGGCTTTTTGAGTAATTAAATCAATAACACCTTTAATATTTTCCTCCGCTCCTATAGGTAATTGGATTGCGACTGCATTAGTATTTAATCTTTCTTTTATTGAATTTAAACTCATAAAAAAATCAGCTCCAAGTTTATCCATTTTATTAACAAAACATAATCTCGGAACCTTATATTTATCCGCTTGTCTCCAGACAGTTTCTGACTGTGGTTCTACTCCGGCAGCCCCGTCAAATACAGCAATAGCGCCGTCTAAAACTCTTAATGATCTTTCAACCTCAACAGTAAAATCAACGTGCCCGGGTGTATCAATAATATTTACTCTTTTGTCTTTCCAGAAACAAGTAGTTGCAGCTGAAGTTATTGTAATACCTCTTTCCTGCTCTTGTTCCATCCAATCCATTGTGGCTTCCCCATTATGCACTTCCCCAATTTTATGCTTTTTACCTGTATAAAAAAGTACCCTCTCGGTAAATGTGGTTTTGCCTGCATCAATATGAGCCATGATGCCTATATTTCTTGTATTTTCTAATGTATATTCTCTAGGCATATAATAATTTTATCTTATGATTTTATTATTTTTTATAATTAATTTAAAGAAAATAAACCAACCTCTTATTAAAGGAAGGTTTTATAAAAAATTATCTAAGTATTTTTTTCTTTTTCATCGAAGTTCTGCCAAAGTGAGCAAAGGCTTTATTTGCTTCAGCCATTCTATGGACTTCATCCTTTTTTTTGACGGCCGCACCCTCACCTTTAGCAGCTTCCATTATTTCAAAAGCTAATTTATCTGACATCGGTTTTCCTTTTCTTCCTTTAGCTGAATCAATTATCCATTTACAGCCTAAATTAAATCTTCTTTCTCCCCTAACCTGTACTGGTACTTGATAATTTGCTCCGCCGACTCTTCTACCCCTGACCTCCACTAAGGGGGAAACATTTTTTAAAGCTTTATTAAATATATGGCGAGGATCCTGCTTGGTATTATCTCTGATAATATTAAAAGCATCATAAACAATATTTTCCGCGACAGTTTTTTTACCTCTTTCCATTATATAATTTATAAATTTGGCAATATTAAAATCATTGTATTTAATATCTCCTGAAATTTTTCTTTTTGGCGCTGGTTTTCCTCTCATATCTTATTTGTTCAAAGATTAAAAATTAACTTATTTAATAATTATTTTTTTCTTTCAGCTTTTGCTCCATATCTGGAACGTGACTGCTTTCTATTAGCAACTCCCTGAGTATCATAAACTCCTCTGACAATTTTATAACGGACGCCTGGCAAATCAGGAGTTCTTCCACCCTTAATTAAAACAATCGAGTGTTCTTGCAAATTATGTCCTTCACCTGGAATATAAGCTGTTACTTCCATACCATTAGAAAGTCTTACTCTAGCAATTTTTCTTAAAGCAGAGTTAGGTTTTTTAGGCGTTGTAGTAGTAACCTTTAAACATACTCCTCTTTTAAAACTTGAGCCTTGAGGCAATTCTGTTCTTTTTCTATGCAAAGAATCAAAATTTGTTTGTAGAGCTGGAGACTTGCTTTTTTTACTTGTTTTTTTTCTCCCCTTTCTAATAAGCTGACTATATGTTGGCATATAACTTAATACTAAAATAACCCGAATCTTCGGGATAATTATTATTTAATATTTATTAATTTATCAAAATATTTAAAATAAGTCAAGTAAATATATTATAATTTTAAAATTAATATTTTTATTAAAATTTTATTTATTATTAGATAAAATTTGCCCCGACAATAACTTTATACATTAAATTAATTAAGGGCATAATAATTTCAAAACCGATCATCACAAAAAATAAAACAAATATTAAGCCATAATTTTCTAATTTCATAATATTAACCTGCCAATTATATGGTAAAAAGGGCAATATTACCTTGGAACCATCAAGGGGAGGAATCGGCACAAGATTAAATATAAATAAAAGTAAATTAATATATACTACTAAAGATAATAACAAAGGAATAATACTATTGCTTATTAATTCCGGTTTTAGAAAGAAAAATCTTAAAATTAAACCAAAAAATACAGCCATAATTAAATTTGATAAGGGTCCGGCAATGGCAACTTTTGCTCCACCATATTTCTGGTCTCTTAAATTATAAGGATTATATGGAACGGGCTTAGCTGAACCTAGAGCAAAACCGAAAGCAAAAAAAGTTAGCAGCGGTAAAATAAATGAGCCAAATGGATCAAGATGTTTTAATGGATTTATTGTCAGCCTACCAGCATCTTTAGCTGTATAATCTCCTAATTCAAAAGCTGCCCAACCATGAGAATATTCATGAATAGTAGCTGATAAAATTAAGACTATTAATTGAAATAAAATTATATATAATGGCATTTTAATATTTATTTTAATTTTTATTTAATATATTTTATATTATCACATATTGCTTTTTTTTACAAAATCTGTTAATATTAACTTACAAATTGCCCTCGGGGGCAATTATTAATTTTAAATTTAAAAAACCATATGTCTAAAAAATGCGATATCTGCCAGCGTGGATCAACCAGAGACGCCAGCCGTTCTCATTCAAATATAAAAACTTTAAAAAGGCAGCATATTAATCTACAAATAAAAACCATTGATGGCAAAAGAATGAATGTCTGTGCTAAATGTATAAAAACTTAAAAGAAAAAAAAATAAATTTTAAAAACCGCTATAATAAATAATATTAAAGCGGTTTTTTATTACTCATAAATTTTTTAAAACTAATTATTTATTCTTAAAGACGAATCACATTTATTAATATCTATTTTATAATTATTATTAATATCTTTAATTCGTGTCTGATATTTTTTGTTAGCCTCAACAATATCTTTTTGATAGTCTCTGGTTGCATTTCTGATATCTTTCAAACGATTTTTCAAATCTGACTTATATTGGCGTCAATTACTTTTTTATCCCTCAGACTTTGCGCATTATCCATATCATCTTCTCTTTGATTCTGCGCTTTTAAATTATCATTCTTCCTTTTTTCCTCTGCCCTATTGGCACAATCAGTATTATAGACATTTCCGAATATATTTGGTTCGACTGTATTTTGCGGTAAAATTAAATTCATTGTTGAAGTGATATAATAACTACTAGTATTATAAAAATTAAAAGACCAGGGATTATCCTGGTCTAATTTTAAAATTTAATTTTAATTTATTAGCCCTAAAACTTTCTGGGCAAATTGATCTTCGTAAAAGGGGTTAATTGAATAAAATTCGCAAGGAACATAATTTTTGCACATTCGCTTCAAGCACAGTACAAGGATTTTTAACTGTTTAATTTTTAAAATTTCATTAATAAATTTTTCATGAATTTCTTCAAAAATTTCTATGTTCATAACTATCAATTCAATCTCGGGAATATTTTTAAAAAAAGTTTTTGCTTCTTCTCCGTTCTGAGCGGCTAATATCTCCGCTTCAATTTTCAGTTCCTGATTATTAAAATAATTAATCAAGCTATCTTCAAAAAGGTATCTTAAAGTTTTATTTTCTTCTAATAATAAAATTACATGTTTTTTTTTATTTTTTAAAAGAGCTTCCATGAAGATACCCCTCCTTTCAAAAATTATATATTTAGTTTTACTAACTTTTATTATACACTAATATTTATTTTAATAAAGTATGTGTTTAAGATAAACTTTATTTCCCACCACTTTCCTATAAATCTATAAATGCTATAATTTAAGTAAATTTATATAAAAAAAATGAAAAAATTATTTATTTTTTTCTTTAGTTTAATCATTATAATATTGATATTTTGCTTAAGCTTTTTTTTATTATTAATATAAACATTTTAAAATTTAATTAAAAAAATTAAGTTCCATTAATTTGCCCGAAAACGGTAAGCGGGACAAACATAATTTCATTTATGGAGACTCAATTTACAAAACAAAACACTAATTTGGCTACAACAAAACGCCTCTGAATTTGAAATGTCTTGATTGGTCGGGGTGCTGGGAGTTGAACCCAGACTACAAGACCCCCAGCCTTGCGCTGCGCCCGCTTGCCTAGTCTGTCGGGGTGCGGAGAATTGAACTCCGTCTACATGCACCCCATGCATGCGTACTACCGGTATACTACACCCCGGCAAGCTAGGCGAGCGGGTACTACCGCTATACAACACCCCGAATATTTGGTTAATGAATTGTGCGCTTGCCCCTTTGGATGACGGGGTACTACCGCTATACTATACTCCGTTTATTTTATACTATAATAACTTATATTATATTTCAAATATATTCTTTTTAATTTTAATTTAAATCACCATGGGGTTTGGGGACCGAACTAAGCGACAAGGGTATATTTAATAAAGTTTAATTAATGTGATAGCGCATTGAGGCCCCCAAAACTTTTGCTACTTTTGGTTACAAAAGTAGGCCCCAGCGGCAGCGTTATATTATTCTAAATAAAAAAAGCTTCACTAAGAATAACTGACAAGAATTGGCCCGATAAAAATGGGTTCTCACGCGAATGCGTAGATTTTTTCTAACTCTACTATTCGGCGTATAAACGCGAAATAGAGATATAGAAAAAAATTTAACCCTTGCTTGCCCCATTTTAAAACCTCGGTTTTAAAATAAAGGCAGGACCATTTCTTGCTTATTTGATCCAAAACTTGATCAGCATTAGTGAAGCTTTTCCATAGACGATTTGTTCATATATCATCTACAATATTAATTTTTAAAATACATCTTTCTGATTCTATTATATCACTTTAATTAAAAAATTCAAGAAAAAACCGCGCTTTTATTTAATATTAGCGCGGCTTAATTATCTATATTGGCAGTGAAAGAGCTACGTTGCCTCTCTTCATTATTACCCCCTGAACTTCCTGAGCTTTTATGGCGTTACCTTCTTTTTTATAATTACTGCTAATTACTAAGAGATGGTAGCAATTTAATCTGCTTACTCCTTCATTTCCAGCTAAATGTTTTGAACAATCTGTTCTCCTTTCAGCGCAACATCGAATTATATTCGGGCAATTACTTATTGATTTAATTAATTCTATATCCATTTTTAATCACCTCCTATTATCTGTTAATTAGCAAACAATTTTCCTAATTTCTTTTCAAATATTGTTTCATCTTTCCCACTGTATGAAAGACTAATAATTCCTTTTTCATCTTTTACATCTACTCCTTTATACTGCAAAAGAAGTTTTCCCATTTTTTCTACGTCTTTACAAACACCGCTGATCTGTACCATATTATTCCTCCTTTTAATTATAAAGTTATACTTTCGTTTGCTTTTCTTGAAAAATACGGTGATTTTTCTTTTTCAACTTTGCCGAAAAGGTGTTCGCATGACAAAGTGCTTTCAATAATAATAAGACCTTTTTCTGTAAAAACATCTTTATTGCAATGAAAACTTCTATCCATCATTTCAATTTTTCCAAAAACTACCACCCTCATTTTCCCATTAATATTTGGCGCTTGCTGAGAAAGCATTTCAAGAATAAGCTGATTGCCCTGTTGATAATATAATCCGAATACCTCATCTACTTTTTTTTCACTCATAATTAATCCTTTCTTTAATAGGGTTAATAATTTATAAATTTTAAAGACCTAAAAAAACAAAAACTGGCCCCCTTTTTATTAGGAGACCAGCTCGTGTTTTCCCTAGTGAGTTTTAACTTAACTTTTTTACTTATCAGTTAAAACACCACAAAAAACCGATCTCCCGAGGAGCCAATAAAAGCTAAAGAAATAGAAATTGGTTTTTTGTGATGTCTTATTCATATTATTACACTTGTTGATATTATACCAAAAATATTGTTTTTTACAAGTGAATATTTATAGTTATTTTTTTTTATTTAATATTAGATAAAAAAATTAATTATTTATTATATTAATTTTATCTTTACTGCAATAATTCTAAATTATTATCTAATATTTAAATTATTGGCATAATTAATTAAATTAGTATCCTGTTTATTTATGTCATTGAATTTATTTAATATAAAATAATAAAAACCAGCAATATATATAATTATTAATATAAAAATTATTTTAATGGCGCTTGGCTTTAATATCATATTTTATATTATATCATTTTATAAAATTTTTGAAAATATAAGCCCCTGTTTAAAAACAGGGGCATTTAATTATGGCACAATTTCAGCTTTTTCTCCGTATAAAGTTTTGGCGCCTGCGAATAGACAGAATATTGTTCTATCACAGAATGGATCGCTTATTGACTGTGGATCTCCATAAATAACTATTCCTTTTTCCTTATAAACAATAACTGCCTTTTTGTTATTACCAATCTTTTCCATAACAATTTTTTTATCAGGGTAAATTTTATCCATTTTTCCTCCATTATGAATGTACAATAATAAATAAGCCGTCTTACTTTTGAAGACGGCTTTTATTTATTATATTTAGAATCTTCAAAGCAAGGCGAAAGTCATCATTATAATAATGATGATAAAATTAATAATAATTTTTTTCATGTCTTGAAAATTCATACTGATTTAAAAGTAGAAAAATTAAGGAGCCATATTTCTTATGACTAGTTTTTGGATGCTGTTGGCAGTTACGTTTAAATGGTAACTATATTTTTTTACCTTGTCTTGCTCTCCTTTCTTTTCTGCATTATTTCTTTTTTTTACTAATGATAACTGTTGCTTGGTAAGCAAATTAAATACATATTGGTATGCCCTAGCTACCCCAACATCCATTTTTTTCTCCTTTCTTAATATAAAAATTAATAATTTGAGGAGAGGATAGTGAAAGCTATTCTCTCCTCTTCTTAGAAAGGCATAATGCATAACGTTGAAGCTTTTTACCCATAAAAGCATGATGACCTTTAAGGAAAGCTTCTAATGGTTGTTCCATTATACGTTTTACACTATAGCCTTAACATTTTAATGAACAAAGAAACCGCCTTTTTGAGGCGGTTTTTTTTATATTATATCTATCTTATTATTTATTCTCTCACCACCTCAAAACACGGCATCATAATGCCTAACAAGACTAAGATGGTAATAATGTTTTGTAATGGTTTATTCACTTTCATACTTTAATATTAGACCTTTTCTCTATTTATGTCAAATATCTTTTAAAATGTCATACCGGCCAAAAGCCCATAATGAAATAAAATTTTTTATTTTAAAATTTTAGCTAATTGCTTAATAAGAGAAACAGCTACAACCGGCGCCATTAAACTATATGCTTCCCTACCTTCATCATCTTTAATTGTCCATGATTTTTCTTTTGTTTGCACCTGTCGATCCGACTGAAGTTCGTAGTAAAATTCCGGGGTAATTTCATAATCATCTACTAAATCTTTAGCTTTCTCAATAGGTATGGAATTTCTTAATAAAATTTTTGGTACTCCATGCAAAGAAAAAACTTTTTCAATTAATTTCTGGTCTAATTCTAATCTTTCTCTGATTGTTTCAATTCCTAAATTGTCCCCTTCTTTGCCTACCATTCTTGCGCCTCCACACTTCGGATCATCGCAAATTAAATAGAATTCTTTTTTCTCGCTATCATAACCGACTTTTTTAGTTGCTAATAATTTTAAACTTCTAGGAGTATGACATATAGGACAGATTACACGAGTTTTCATCCTTTCGTCTAAGACTGATTCAGGAATATCAATCGCAATAAAAATATCCGGATCCTGCCTATAATCAATTAAGTTTCTAAAATACAATGCATAGGAAACTTGGTCCATTTCTCTTGGAAATCCATCAATAAATAAAGATTTTTTTGGCATAGAGTCAATTTCTCTTTTTACTAATGCTAAAATAAATTCAGTTGGCAGTAAAGTTTTAGTATCTCTGCCAAAAAGAGCATTAATCGCATCATCTACAGATATATAACCACGATAATTATTTTTTAAATATTCAACAATATCATTCCTCTTACTTTCATCTTCCATAGCTGTATGTGCATCTCGGACTATATCTCCTACAGAGATATGACCGATTTTATCCTCACCAAAAATTTCTTTCATTAATTTTGAATAAGTACCTTTGCCGGAATTTTTCTTTCCTAAAAAATAAGCTATAAAAGTATTATTACTAAAATACTCTTTTAAAAACTTTATTTCTTCCCCCGCTTTAGCCATAAAGTATTTTTTTCTTTCTTCTGGATCAGCTAAATTAAATTTTTCGTTAATTCCTTCGATTTTAGTTTTAGACAAGTCCAAAGGGAAGTCATTTTCGTACGATATCATAATTTTAAATATAAATTAAAACAACATTAAAATGTCGCCTTATTTTAATTATTAATTATTATTTTAAATATTTATTTATTTTTTCTTTAAGTTCGGCTGGGGTGATACTCGCCTTAACTGCATAATCTACTGCACCCATCTTTTCGCCTTTAAGCCTATCTTCATCAGTGCCTAAATTAGTGAGCATTAAAACTGGAATATTTTTTGTATTATTGTCTTTTTTTAATTCTTCCAAAACTGAAAAACCGTCAATCTGAGGTATAATAATATCTAAGAGAATTATATCAGGTATTTCCTTTTTAGCGATTTCTAAGCCAGTGACACCGTTATCAGCAACAATAATCTTATTTCCATCCTCACTAAGTTTAGCTTCATAAAGCGAACTTACCATTTTATCATCTTCAATTAATAAAATAGTTTTGTGATTTTCAACTAGTGGTATATTTTTATTATTTTCATCCATATTTTTTATTTATGTATAATTATAATTTAAAATTATTATTTGTCAATTTTTATAATCTAATCTTTATCTATAAACGCATCTAAAACCCCCTCTCCAATAAGAATGGAGACCTGGAGTAAAATCTAGAGAATATATCCCGGCTTTATCAGTATGTCCAAAATTTCCGCCTCTCGTAAAACTATGAAAATAACCATAATTTACGCAACTACCATCTCCATAATTAGTTGCGCAATTATGATCTGTTTTAATTTTACCAATGCCATTAATTGAAGTTAAAGTATGAAAAGCAGGTTTTATATAACTTAAATTTTTGTAATTTGTAATAATATTATATTCTCGCCAGGCAGTGGTAGAATTCGGTTCTGGCATTTCAGAAAATAGTGAGACTGTCGTTGAGGTACTATATATATACGCATCAGAATATTCTTCTATATTTCCAGCTATATCCCAAATAACATTACCGTTAGACAAGACATGTGTTCGTAATTGGGACTTATTAGATAAACCGGCAGAATAGCCAGAGTCTGACCATTGCTGGCCCGTGCCGTAATAGCCTTTATCGTTATCGGTAGAACCGCCGGCGCCCGTTCCCCTAATTTCGCAACTGCCGGCTACGTATGTATTAGAATTATCTTCCATATTAATATTTAAATTGCATCCGGAAACAATTGGGTCGGCGCCTTGAGTAGTTTGCTTAACTCCGGTGCCGTCATTATCGCTATGGCCGGTTGCTAACTGCAAGCTAGAATCAGAATCTAAGTCATTAATCGGAGTTCTAGCTATATTATCAGCGATAGTCATCCATTC
>Ga0172368_10001838_pt1 | contig 28162 bp, 20 predicted proteins | sample Lak11m_FD_114540 | JGI IMG/M metagenome (GOLD analysis project Ga0172368, IMG submission 114540) | Freshwater microbial communities from Kabuno Bay, South-Kivu, Congo - kab_022012_11m | ecosystem: Environmental > Aquatic > Freshwater > Lake | place: Democratic Republic of the Congo: South-Kivu...
CCGTCTGATGCCGTGTTGGCATTGCTGGAGAGCTTCAAGTAGCCAACAAGTTATGTGGCGTAGTCTGGGGCATTTACGCTCACCGGCACCCACTGCGCCACATAATACTTCACGACACATACCATCACCTCGGTCACCAGCGTCGAGATCCAGCGCTCGCGCGGCAGGGCGCGCACGTCGTCCACACTCACCGTGCCCATAATCAGGCCGTCACGCTCCACCGGCAGCGTGGAAGGAGCGTCTTTCAGGAAATACTCGTTCACCAGCCGCTCCACGGTGATGTCCGGCGGCACGGCTTCGGCATTCGAGCTCATCACGTCGCTGATCGGCACCTGCCGCAGCGTCTCGCGCAGCACCACCTGCTGGTAGCTGCTCTTCGCCGCGCTCACCAGGAACCAGCCGACCAGCGCGAACCAGATCAGGCTGCCGCCCGAGCGCAGCACCGGAATGAACAGACTGCCGATGCCCAGCGTGATCAACGCCCACCCGAAGGTCTGCCCGGTGATCGATGCGACACGGGTGGCGCGGCGCAAATCACCCATGCTGCCCCACAAGATCGCACGGAACACGCGCCCACCGTCCATCGGGAATCCGGGCAGCAGGTTGAACACCGCCAGGATGACGTTGATGAACCAGAGATAGGTGAAGGAGGCAAAGAACAACCGTGAGCGCAGCATGGCGAACAGCAGCCCGATGCCGAAGAACACCACCGCCATACCGAGACTGGCCAGTGGACCGGCAATCGCCATTTTGAACTCGTCGCCGGGCGTACTCGGCTCGTCCTCCATCTGTGCCACCCCGCCGAAGATGAACAGGGTGATATTATTGATCGGAATGCCATGCCGCCGCGCCACCAGTGCGTGCGACATCTCGTGAGCGACGACCGAGCCGAAGAACAGCAGCGAGGTGAAGACGGAGATGCCCCAGTACCACCCCACCTGCATATTGGGCGCTGCCAGCGGGAAGTAGCCGCGGGCCAGCAGGTAGACGAACAGCGCGAAGATGATGAACCAGCTGTAATCGACGCTGATGTTTATGCCGCTGATCCTGCCGATGCGAAAACTGCTGCCGAACATAACTGTGCTCCTTACTGTTACGATTGTGCTGCCGGCCTGGCGCGCAATGAGACGACGGCGACCGTGCTGTCACGTAAGCTCAATCACAGGTCTTCGGCACCCGGCTGGCAAGAAAGTCCTCCAGCGAGTGCTTGAGCTCCTCCAGTTTCGTCACGTCGCGCAGGTTGGCATGCCACGCCTTCAGCGCCGCCAGTTCGTCTGGCGACAGGTCCCATCCCGCCGCGTTCACGGCCGCCTCCGGATCGGCCAGCAACTGCTGCCGGAACGTCGGATCGCTCATCGCGCGATGCACCAGTAATGACAAATCGACCTTCTCCATGCGCGCAACCTCCCTGCATTTTTAACAGTCCAGTTCTCACCGCGCGCGCAGATTTCATGTTGGGTTGCGGCGCAGCCGCCCTGTACCGAGAGTGTGATTACCGTAGCGCGACAGGGAGAAACGGCGGGAAGCGGACAAGGTTGGTGGGATGGGTGGAAGATAGGAAAAATGGAAGGATGGAAGATTGGGGGAGCAACCTGGTGCCGGTATACGTGTCGCGCGGCTCCCTCACCCCCCAAGCGATAATTTCCCCTCTCAGTGGGAGAGGGGCCGGGGGTGAGGGAGCCGCGCGCGACACGCACGTCGGCACTTTGGGGCACAAACCGCCTTATTTCGGCAAAACAGGTTTAAAAGCGCTGATTTTTGGGTATAGAGAGAGCGGTGAAAGCAATGCCAACCTCCCCGTTACCCCCCATGACCAACCCGAACTCAGGCGATTTTACGCACGGAATGTTGCCGGGACCGGGGATCTGCGGGGATCTGGCGTCTAAGATCACGCGATGTTGCGCAGCAGCAATTTCCGCTCAAACGCGGTGCGCAGACCGAGGTCGCCTTCCGCCAGCACACGGGCGGCGCCGAGGACGACACAGCTCAGCGGGTCCTCCACCACGCGGGCCGGCATGCCGGTCACGTGCTGCACCAGCCGGTCCAGCCCGCGCAATAATGCCCCGCCGCCGGTGAAGGTGATGCCGCGCTCCATGATGTCCGCGGACAGCTCCGGCGGGGTTTGCTCCAGCGCCAGCTTCACCGCATCGAGGATGACCAGCATCGGCTCGCCGATCGCCTCGCGCACGGGGCCGCTGTTCAGTGTCACCTGCGCCGGCAGCCCGGTCACCAGGTCGCGGCCGCGCGCCAGGTATTCCAACTCGCGCTGCATCGGCCACACCGAGCCGATGGCCAGCTTGATCGCCTCCGCCGTGCGCTCGCCGATCTGCAGGTTGAATTCGCGCCGTACGTAGGCCATGATCGCTTCGTCGATCTCGTCTCCGGCCACACGGATGCTCTGCGCGTGCACCACGTCGCCCAGCGAGATGATGGCCACCTCCGTGGTGCCGCCGCCGATGTCAACCACCATGCTGCCGGTCGCCTCGTGGATGGGCAGCCCGGCGCCGATGGCCGCCGCGATGGGCTCTTCGATCACCCAGGCCTTGCGCGCACCGGCGCGGCGGGCGGCGTCCTTCACCGCGCGGCATTCCACCTCGGTCACCCCGGACGGCACGCCGATAAGCATGTTGGGGTGCAGGAAGGGGCGGCGGCGGTACGCCTTGGTAATGAACAGCTCCAGCATCTGCTCCGCGGCGTCGAAGTCGGCAATCACGCCGTCCCGCAGCGGGCGGATCGTTTTGATCGCCTCCGGCGTGCGGCCCAGCATGCGCTTCGCCTCTTCGCCCACCGCCTGCACGTCTCCGGTGGCCGTTTCCACGGCAATCACCGTCGGCTCGCGCAGCAAGATCCCCTTCCCGCGCATGTGGATCAGGGTATTGGCCGTGCCGAGATCGATCGCCAGTTCCGGCGTCCAGAGCTGAAATATCCGGGTGAAATCCATACGGTAATTCCTGGTAAAGCAGACTTTGAATTCGCCGCGTGTTACAGGGAGTCCTTTTTCCTGCCCCGGGGACTGACCTCGAATTTTATGCCCGGCCGGAAGATGCCAGAGCCCGCCAAAGGGTCAGTTCCCACGAATAGGAAGGCATACCTGTGAATGGATGGTATTTCGCCCTTACGGTGTCTTATACGTAATCTCAATTCCCTCCCCGATCGGCACCAGCATGCTCTCCAGGCCGGGACGCTCGTGCACGTAGGTCAGGTAGGATGCCAGCGCGGCGGATTTGCTGATGGCTTTCTGGCAGCAGATCAGCGCGCCGCTGTTGATCTTCTCGATGAGGATGTGAAAATAATGCAGCGCCTCTTCCGGCTCCGCGTCCAGCACCACGAAATCGAACGGACCTTCCAGCACCGGCAAAATCTCCTCCGGTGCGCCTTGCACCAACTGAATCAGGTCGGTGTGCGGGGAACGTTCAAACAGCTTCTTCGCGTTCGCCAACTGCCAGACACTGTGTTCCACCGTGGTCACCCGGCCGCCGGCGGCCGCCGCCGCATCGGCCAGCCAGAGGGTGGCGTACCCGTCGCCGGTGCCCACCTCCAGGATGCCGGCCGCTCGCGTGGCCTTCGCCAGCAGGTTGAGGAACTGCGCCGCCTCGCGTTCCAGGCGCGGCACCCCGCCGTGCTGCTCCGCGGTGAATTCAACTTCCCGTATCAGCTCCGCCAGTTGCATATCCATATCGCACGCGTCCCGTTGTCCTCTTACCCATCTCCGGCGGCGGGTGACCACCGCGCCGTGACGCGCCGCCGTCAGGTGAATTGTTTGTGAGAATGTTGTATCATAGAACGGCAGCCACGCCCGTTCCCCAATTGCCGGACGAGAGGTTATTCGCATGAAATCGACCCATATCATCGAAGAAGCGCAGATCGTTGAGGCGGTCGCGCGGTTGTTCGTCGAGGCGAACCGACGCATCCCGCCGGAGATGCGCACGGCGATGGAACACGCGCGGGAGCGAGAAGAATCGCCGGCAGGCCGCGAAACCCTGGACCTGCTGCTGCGCAATTATGACGCGGCCGCGGAGTCGGGCATGCCGATGTGCCAGGATACCGGCCTGGCGGTGATCATGGCTGAAGTGGGACAGGACGCCTGCATTCATGGCGACCTGCGCGCGGCGATTAACGAAGGCGTGCGCCGCGGCTGCAAGGACGGATACCTGCGCACCTCCGTCGTGGCCCACCCGTTGCGCCGCGTCAACACCGGCGACAACACCCCGGCTATTATTCACGTATCGCTGGTGCCCGGCGACCGCCTGCGGCTGGTCTGCCTGCCCAAGGGCGGCGGCAGCGAGAACGCCAGCGCGCTGCGCATGCTCACCCCCTCCGACGGCCGCGCGGGAGTGATCGACTTCGTGGTGGATCGCATCTCCGAGCAAGGCGTGAACGCCTGCCCGCCGCTGGTCGTCGGCGTGGGCATCGGCGCGAACTTCGAGGGCTGCGCCCTGCTCGCCAAGCGCGCCCTGTTGCGCCCCCTGGGCCAGCCCAACCCCGACCCCGAGGATGCCGCGCTGGAAGCGGAGATCCTCTGCCGCATCAACGCCCTCGGCATCGGCCCCGGTGCCTTCGGCGGCACGGTCACCGCCCTCGCCGTCCACGTGGAAACCGCCCCCTGCCACATTGCCAGCCTCCCCTGCGCCGTCAACATCCAGTGCAACGCGCACCGCAAGGCGGAAGTGGTACTGTAAATCAGATAAGCGGTGTAAGTCCCATTCTCAGTCTGGAAGGAGGCGAGAGCCCCGCCGATGACAGGTAGGCCTACCTATACTCGGCGGGGCTCTCGCCTCCTTCCAGACTGTGAATCTCGCTTCCAGCCGTTACTACTGCCGCGTCAGCTTCAGCTCTCGCAGCACCGGCCCGTCCGTCGCTCCCGAGGTGACGGTGATCTTGTGCCACCCCTTGGTCAGCGCCGGCGTATTGAAGGTGCTGTCATCGGCCCGCACGGCAATCCCGTCCACCTCGACGGTGAGGCGCGCGCCACCGGTAATTTCGCCTTTCCAGGCGCCGGCACGGAGGTAGACCCACAACGGCAGGCCGTTGGGCAGCTCCGCCAGGCGCAACGTGAGAGTCGCGTGCTCCGGGTCCTGATAATAGGCTTCCTGGGCCATCAGCGTGTCGATGAAGCCTTGCGGGCCGCTGTAGGTGGGGGTGGCCAGCCCGTTCAGCAGCGTGATCAGGTAGCCGCTGCCCCGGCTCATCTCCAGGTAGGTCGCCATGCCGATAAAGCCGTCCATCGCCGCCTTCGTGTTGTCGCGCATGGCCTGCGAATCGGGGCCGATGGCGGCGAACTGGCGCAGGACGGGCTCGATGCGAGCCGTTTTGATCTCCGCGTCATCCAGGCTGCGCACCCAGGGGTGGCTGTCCGACTTCGGATCGCGGTTCAACAGCAGCCAGCGCAGGTACAGCCGCTCGGCCAGGTACCCGTTGGCCGCCCATTCCGGCTTGGTATAGCCGCCCACCGGCGGCAGTGTCTCATGCCCGTATTCATGCGCAATCTCGCGCGCCCATTCGGTGGGCGTCCGCGGGGTGCCGGCGTTATACAGGTAGATATTGTCGTCGAAGGTTTCCCCGCCCGGTTCACCCTTCTCCGTCAGCCACACATTCAGCGCGCCGGTGGGTGTGAAGCGCGGCGTGAGGCCGGTGTAGGCCTGCAGCAGGCAGGAGTAGCGCAGCAGCAGCATGGCGCTGTAGCGGGCCAGGCGCAGGCGGTTATCCTCCTGGCCGGGGACGTCCTGCCAGATCACCCGGAAACGCAGCCGCCAGCAGCGCCCCTCGCGGTCGAATTCATACGCCAGCAGCATCCGCTGAAAGGTCCACTTGCCGTATTCCGGATTGGCGTCGAAGGAATTATCCGAGCCGTATTTGGGGTCGCGCTCATACGGTTGGGTCACCGGCAGCGGGCGTGTGGTGATCAGGCCCTGGTACACGCCGCGCGCCTCGGTCGGCAACTGCGGGTCGGTGAGGGTGATGAGATACGGCATCGGATCGCCGGGCAGCGCCAGCGGGCCGTATTCCCCCAACTGCACCGGGAACTCGGTGGTGATCAGGTTCGCGACACGCGCTTGAATCGGCCGCAGGTCCTGCACGTACATCGTCGCCTTGCCGTAGGTCTCGAAGACATCGCGCGCGACCGGGATATACTGTTCCTGGTTCAGCTGCTTGCGGAAGGACGCCGCCGTATTCGCGCCTTCCGGGGTGGTCAGCGCGCTCAATCCCTGGGCTTCCTGGCATTCGGCCAGCGCCAGGTAGAGCTTCGTCTCCGTCGGATAGCGGTTGGTGGCGCTTTTCAACAGCTTGCTGGCGCTGTCGTAATCCCGCACGGCGACCAGCGCGTTGACGCGCGCCATGACCTCATCCACACTGTTCGGGACAGCGGACGGCTGCGCGATCAGCGCTGTTCCCAGGGTGCACAACAGGAGGAAGGTTAACCAGATTCGCGTCATCACCGCTTCTCCTTGTCTCGCCAATACGCAGCTCACTGTGAATGCCGCCGTTGCCGCCGCCTTTATACGGTCGCGGGCAGGATCGGCAGCGGGAATTTATCGGTGCACAGGTGCCACAGGGCGTCGCGCCCGGGACCGGCGGGAATGCCGTCCAGGTAGGTGCACGCTTCCTCGCGGAACTCCTTCACCTTCTGCCAGCCGTAGGACAGTCCGCCGGCTGCTTGGACCAGATACATCATCGCGTGCAGGTGCTCGGGGGTGAACGGCTCCTGGTGCCACAGATCGCGGATCTCCTGCACCGTGTGGGCCGGCGCCACCCGTAGCGCGTGCAGCAGCGGCAGCGTGGCGCGCCGCTGCGCCCAATCCGCGCCCAGCGGCTTGCCGGTGTCGCTTTCCTTCCCCTGCAGGTCCATCAGATCGTCAGCCAGTTGGAAGGCCTGGCCGAAGGCATGGCCCAGGCGGGACATCGCCGCTTCCTGCTCGGGGGTGGCGCCGCCGATGTGCGCGCCGATGGCGGTGGCGGCGGAGAACAGCGAGCCGGTCTTCCCACTGATGACCGAGAAATAAATCTCCTCGTCGGCATCGATGCCCATCTCGGCGCACTCCAGCACCACCGCGCGTCCCATATCGGTGGCGGCGGCGGAGAGCAGCGCCAGCAGGCGCGGGTCGCCATCGTGCGCGGCGGTTTCGAAGACGCGCGCCAGCAGGAAATCGCCCACCAGCACGGACAGCTTGTTGCCCCAGAACGCCGGCGCGGAGGGGGCGCCGCGGCGCGAATCGGCCTCGTCCACCACGTCGTCGTGGGCCAGCGAGGCGGTGTGGATCATCTCCACCAGCGCGCCGAAGGTCTGCGCGCGCTTCGTCACCTCGCCCAGGCTGGCGCAGGACAGCACCAGCATGACCGGCCGCAGCCGTTTCCCACGCGTGCCGATGATCATTTTTCCGGCCTGATGTAAAGTCGCGGATTCACCGGCGACAAACGATATCAGCAGGCTGTTGACATCCCGCATCCATTGGGGCAGGGAGGGATGCAGTTCCGAATAGTGCATGCAAACTCCAGATGACCGGACCAGGCTGTGCCTGCCGCGGGCGATTAACCCTATTTGCATTATAGGGTGCCAGCAGTCGGGTGTCAACGCGGCAGGCCATGCAGCGAGCACGAATTGCCATTTTCCCATGAGCGTGTTACGATTATGGCTGATACTGCCAGGGGGGAGTAGCAGGTGTCCGCACTCGCGGCGCCCGACAGGTCAACAATCTCGAAGGCCCGTGCCTTCTGGCCTGCCCGACCGGATACCATCCGGGTGTGAGACCTTTGGCTGCGCGTAACGCGTGGCCAGGTCATCCTGCCACGCTCGGAGGAAAGATGAATCCCAAGTACCGGCGGCATCTGCTGCCCATCGCCATTGCCGTCCTGGCCACGCTGCCCGGTCTATATCTGCGGTTGAGCGGCATGTCGTCGCACATCCTGCACCTGGAGCATCCCCACCGCCTCCTGCTGCTCATGGTCTCCGCCACCGCCGGCCTGGCTGTGCTCGGCGCCTCCTTCCTGCTGCTGTGGGCGTGCGACGCCGTGCAGGAGGATATCTCGCAGACGCTGGCACTGGCCATCGTCGCCCTCATCGCGGTGCTGCCCGAATACTCGGTGGATATGTTCATCACCTGGACGGCCGGGCACGACAAGCACTACGTGCCATACGCCATCGCCAATATGACCGGCGCCAACCGGCTGATCATCGGCGTCGCCTGGATGGTCATCGTCGGCATCTACTGGATTCGTACCCGCGGGGCGGTCTTCATCGAGAAGGATCGCCGCACCGAGCTGTTCTTCCTGGGGCTGGCTACGCTGTATGCCTTCGTGATTGCGCTGAAGGGCACGCTGGCCTGGTATGACGGCCTGGTCTTCATTGCCATTTATGTCTGGTACATCCGCGTGGCCGGACGCCGCCCGTGTGTCGAGTGCGAGGCGGAAGGCCCGGCGGAGATGCTGCTCAGCCTGCCGGCGTTGAAGCGGCGGCTGGCGACGGTCGGCATGTTCCTCTTCGCCGCCGGGGTGATCCTCGCCAGCTCCGAACCCTTTGCCGACGGCCTGATCAAAACGGGTGTGGCCTACGGTATCAATGAATTCCTCCTCATTCAGTGGCTGGCGCCGCTGGCCTCCGAGGCGCCGGAATTCACCGTGGCCATCATGTTCGCGCTGCGCTCGCGCGCCGGCCTGGCCCTCGGTAGCCTGCTCTCGTCTAATCTGAACCAGTGGACGCTGCTGGTCGGCATGATCCCCTTTGTGTATGCCGCGTCAACCGGCCAGTTCCAGCAACCGATTCCCATGCTGGCCCCGCAGATGCACGAAATCATGCTCACCGCCGCGCAATCGCTGCTGGGCATCATGCTGCTGGTGACGCTGCGGCTCACGATAGGACAGGCCTTGCTCATCTTCGGCCTGTTCGTCGCACAGCTCGTGCTGCCCCCGCTGGTGACGAACCACCCATCCCTCGCGCCGTTCGGGTTGCAGGCGTCGCAGATCCACCCGCTGTTTTCGCTGCTCTACGTCGTCGTCGCCCTCGCGCTGTTCCTGGAGAATCCCCGCCGGCTGAACGGACTGCTCGAGGGAGCGCGGGTGAAGCCCGAACCCGACGCGGTGTGTGTCGAGAAGGAGATGGAGAGCAATCCCTTATCGATGGTGTAACAGCGGTGATATTGCTCAGGGACTGTCCCGGGCCCGCGTAACCGGAGATGGTCGCCTTCCTCATCATACGCTCGTAGAACCACGGGACTGTCCCCCCACGTGCGAAAAGCAGACCTGTACACGCGGGGGGGGACAGTCCCGTGGTTGTGGAAGCGGGCGTTGAGGAAGGCAGCCGGCAAGTAGTCCTGCGGGCTCGGGACAGTCCCTGTGCGCTTACTCCCCCGTCACCAGCGCCTGGTAAATATCCCGCCGCGATACCCCGGTTTCCGCGGCGGCGCGGGCGGAGGCGTCGCGCGCGCTCAAGCCCTCGGCGCGGTAGCGGCGGGCGCGCTCCAGGGCTTCCGCCGTGCGGTCTTCCGCGGGACCGGCGGCGCCGCCCGGCCAGACCAGCACGATCTCCCCGCGCACCTTGGTTCCCGCCAACGCCGTGGCCAGCTCGCGCGCCGTGCCCCGCCGCCGCTCCTCGAATTTCTTCGTCAGCTCGCGCGCCAGCAGCACCGGGTGCTCCGGCGCCAGCGATGCCAGGTCGGCCAACGCCTCCGCCACGCGGTGCGGCGCCTCGTAGGCGGCGCAGGTATCCGGCTGCGCCAGGCTGTCGCGCAACATGGTTAATCGTTCTTTGCGCGTGCGGGGCAGGAAGCCGAGAAAGCGGAAACGATCGGTATTGAAACCGGACACCGCCAGCGCGGTAATCACTGCCGAGGGCCCGGGGATGGGCATCACCGGAATCCCTTCATCGAGGCATGCGGCGATTAATGCCTGGCCGGGGTCGCTGATGCCCGGCATGCCCGCGTCGCTCACCAGCGCCACGTGATGCCCCTCGCGCAGCAGCGTCAACACCTGCGCCTCGCGCCCCGGCCCGCTGTGCCGGTGATAACTGAGCAGGTGCGCGGTGAGACCGAAATGCGCCAGCAGCTTGCCCGTCACGCGGGTATCCTCGGCGGCAATATACTCCACCTCGCGCAGCACACGCACCGCCCGAAAGGTGATATCCTCCAGATTGCCGATCGGCGTCCCGACCACGTACAACGTTCCGGGCATGCGCCCCCCTATTATTTTGAAGTGACTAGTGGTTAGTGACTAGTGACTAGTGTCCGTATTAGGTAGGCTTTCCACAGTAAATAAAGCCTTGCACTAACAAGGACACTAGCCACTAGTCACTCGCCACTCGCCACTTCTTTTACGTCCGCTGGAAAAATTCCACCACCTCGCCGTCCGGTCCCTTGCAGAACGCAATGCGCACCGGCAGCGGCGTGGGGCTGCTGGGGATGGTCAGCGACTTCGGCTCCATCTGCACTTCCGCGCCGGCGGCGAGGGCTGCCTGGAACAGCGCGTCGCAATCGTCCACCACGAAAGCCAGGTGCAGGTACGCGCCTTCCGGCTTCGGTTCCTGTGCCCCGCCGGCGAAGATTTCCAGATAGTTGCCGTTGCCGGCGTCCAGCATCACCGCGCGCCCGTCGCCTTCGCCCCAGGCATACGCCTGCGTGAAGCCCAGGCCTTCCGTGTAAAACGCCAGCGTCGCGTCGAAGTCACGCGCCCGCAGCGCGATATGATGAAACCCGTTGATCTCGGCCATCTGCGTGAACCCTTTCATGTGAAATTGCGCTTTACCTTACCCGGATTTCGGGCGCCTGTCCAGCGGGATAATGCCGTCGCCCCTTCGAGGTTTCTTACTGCAGGTTCAATGTCATCTCGAACATCAGCCCCGCCTCATCATCCGACAAGTGCGCAAACGGCTCCCATTGCTTTTTGACCGCTTCGCCGTGGGCGCCGGTGCGTTGCGCAATGACGCCTTCGCGCAGCGCGGGTGAAAGGCTGCTGGCGGTAACGGTGAATCCCCGGTGCTCCAGCGCGGCGCGGCTCAACTGGCCGCACCAGTTCAGCAGTGGCGGAATCGCACTGACGGCGTTGGCGCGCAGCTCATGCCAGCCTTCAGCATGTGCCCAGGCGATGAGCGTGTCCAACATGCCGCCGGCGATTCCCCGACCGATATAAGCGCCGGCTACCTGGATGCAACACAGGTGCAGCACCGGATACTCTTCCCGCGAGGGAATCCCCGCCATGTCGAGAGCCATGAGCGGGCGGACGAACTGTTCCTGCTGAAGGCAGAGATCCATCCGGTCGAGAATCGCTTGCGGGAAGGCACGAATTTTGCCAACGGCCATCTCATCATCGACGGCCAACACGCCACAGGCGCCGTAACGGTCGCTGATCGTCCGTAAAAGCTGCACGACGGTGCCCGCAGGGACGTCAGACACCGTTTCCACGTAAGCCGGCGCGCTTGTCGATTGCTCCAGCGGCAGCGGGCCTCCATGTAAGCAACTCGACAAAGGGCAGGAAGCATCCATCATGCGGTAGGTGATCATAACGTGCCTCCTTTACAACCGTCCTGCGGCGGCCAGCACGCACAGCGCCTCCGCCGTCACCCAGGGATTCACCTTCGCCGCCCGTTGGCCGCCCCAGGAGACGACCGAACGTCCGGTTCTCCGCTCTGCGCCGGTCGCGTAATACACGGTCTCGGCGGGAAAACCACCGTCCGGCAGGCGTTTGCCTTCCAGCAGGTCCAGCGCCTCCGCGCAACGCGGATCGTTAATAAAGCCGGCTTCCGCCATCACCTTCAAGCCATTGAGGATGCTGTAGTGCCAGTATGGTGGATAGCAGAGTTTCACGAAGCTCGGCGCCATGATATTGCCATTGCGCAGACGGCGGAACAAACGGCGTTTCAGGAACAACTCGGCGGCACGGGCAACCGCTATACGGGCGCCGTCGTGGTTCCGGATGCGGGCATACAGCGCCAGCGCGCGCACGGGAATCCACGTCTCGTGGAACGACGAGATGGAGGCATCCGGATTCTTATCGCAGTTCCACCCGCCGTCCGGCCACTGCCAGCGCAGCAGGTTCTCAGCCAGCCGGTCCGCGCGCTCATCGGTAAAACCCAGCGTAAGCATGGCATACAGCGCGTTCGACTCCTGCGAGGCGCAGCGGCGGGCACGGCCGTTGATGGTCTGCACGGATTGGATATGCCGCTCCGACAGCCAGCAGGCGCAGGTCTGGTCGATCAGCGGCGCGATGGCCGCATCCCCCGGCGGATACCCGAGATCCGCCAGCGCCGCCAGCACCCAGTGCGCGCCGTTCCACTTCGAGTAGACCCCGCCGGAGATAATGCCCGCCGCCGTCCGTCCCGACAGCAGTTGCTCCACCCGCGGCGACGTGCGGATCTCCTCCCGCAGCGCCCGCATGCCCGGCGATTGTGAATCCTCCCCGAGCACCCCAGCACGCACCTTCAACCGGATCGACGGTTCATCGGAAGCCAGCAATTGCTGAATGATCGGTTCCATACGAATCCCCAAGCCGGCTTCAGCCGGCGTCTAACAATAGCCTGGCCTATGGCTGCTTTTCAATAACAGCCAGCGCCTGCTGGATCTCCTCGATGGCTGCCTTCTCCAGCGGAAGCGCCTTCTCCAGGCGCTCGACTTGCTGTCGGATCTGCGCAGGCTGCCACTGCTCGCCGGCTTTGAGCCCCCAGGGATACGGAGCGACGGCGATGTAGGAATGCTCTTTATCGGTCAGCACCCTGGTCGCCATCTCATCATAGAGATCGGCAGCACGGCGGAGATGATCGGCCGCGGCGGGGGGGTACTGGGCGGCGATCTCGCGCAGGTAGCGGGCGGCAACGCCGCGGGACTGCGCCAGGCACTCGTATATCCAGGCGTTGCCCTGCATCTCGCCGGTGCGCGTCTTCTCGTCGGCCGTTTCCAGGGTCTTCAACTGGGCGATGTAGGCCTCCCAGGCCGCAAAGCCGAGATCGTAACCGTCGGCTTTTTGGGTCGTAGCCATCGTCACGGCTTGGTGCAGCGAGGCAACCTGGAGATCGCGTGGCGCGGGCAGGGTATCCTTCGGTCCAGTGTAGACAGTGATGCCCCACGGCCATTCTTTCTCGACGAACGGCTTTTTCCCGCCATCCCGGTACGGATGCAGGCAGACCCACTCATCGCCGTTTTTCTGGTACCCGATGATGACCCCATCCTCTTCGCTGCCGTATTGCACGGGCACCCCGCGGTCGATGCTCGCCATCACCGCCTGCCGTATCTCCTTGACTTTCTCGGTATCCTCCGGTTTGGCTCCATAACCTTTCATTTGCCAGGGAAGGGCTTGCATCGAATTGTCAAGGCACATATAGCCGCAGCTCGGATGCGGCGAGCTGCCGCAGAAGCCGTTCACCTGCATGCGGAAAGCCAGGCCGGATACCCCGAGCAGATAATCATACGAGGTCGGGTATCCGAGCGCCTGCATGATGGTCGTCTGCGCCGCATGTACGGAGCTTTCCCGGTCGCCGACAGACCAGCCGGTGACGCCTTCGAGCCAAACGCGATCGCCTTCGCGATGAACGGAAGTCTTCATAATCGGCTGCTCCTTTTCCGCAGCAAGTGATGACAGGCTGCCCATGACGAACAACATGAGTAATAGCAGGAGAAGGATTGTTATGCGCATCGTATTCTCCTTCACCGATGTGATAACTTATTTTACCAGGCCAATAGGACAATTGCGTTCATTTCTTGAGTGCCGTGAAATCCTGACCTTAGCATGGCCAGCATATCGTCTGGCTGGACCCGGCATACTCTCCCGGCGGCAGCGAGATGGCGATCCTGTCGGTGACCGGGCCGGCCAGCGTAAGGGTGAGTAAGCCGGTTTCATGTTCAGGCTGCGTGATGGTCAGCGTGACGCCGTCCTGGGGATGGTACAGCAGGATGCAGGGACGGTCGGCCGCGATCCGCTGCCCATCCGGAAATGCCACCTCACCCGGCGCATACAGCACGGCATGACCCCGCCGATCTGCGGCATGCCACACCGCCTGTACCGCCTCCTCATTCCGCAGGATGACGAAAGGATCGGTCTCCGTAAAGGCATCCTGTTCGGAAAGGCCCGGCAGCACGGCATACGCATACGTGGCGCCGTGCGGTCGCGGGCCGTGCTCCAGGCCGGCGTTCATCACCTCGAGGGTGACCGGCGCCGACGGCCCCACTCCGCAGTCGCTCCAAGCGCCGGTTTGCGGGGCAAGGGTGAGCGTGCCGGAGCCGTCGAGGATACGGTAGGTGACTCCATCCTGCCACCAGGCGGAACCGGCAGAGACCGGATAACTGCCCGCCGACAGCGGCATTGCATTCCCTGCCAGGTACGCAAGTCCGCGCCACCGGCACTGGTTCAGCGTGGTGCGCACCGGCTCTTCCGCTGTGCAAGTGATGCCCGCTCCCAGCGCCACCACCCCTTCCTCGAAGAGGAACCAGGCTTTCTTCGCCGACACCCCGTCGCGCGCATAATCGACCGCCATGCAGCCCACCGTGCCGTCCGACGCGCCGCCGGCGAAGGCGCGCTCGCCGAAGCGGCGTAAGGCGTCCGGATCGAAGGGTTCCGTTTCCTGCCGCAATGTCGTGCCGGGAATCTGCCGCCAGTTCCAGGCGGGGTAGAGATCGCGATACTCGTCGCCGTCGCGCATGATGAAGGTGGCGCCGTCGGCGATGTAATGGCAATGCCGTCCCTCGCCCCCGCCGTAGGCATGGTCGGCGTTCACCACCCGCGGGCTGGGCACGCGCACGGAGAGGTAATAGGCCGGCCGCTGCTGCACCATGAAATCCGAGCACCAGAAGAGGCGGTTGCCCGTCACCAGCGCATCGCCGGATGCCGGATCAATCGCCGCGGAAGCCTGCGCCTCCACCCGCCGCGGGTGGTCAAACTCGGCCAGTGAACGCAACCCGGTGTAAAAGCGGCCCGCCGTGTGCCCCAGGCGGGTGATCTCACGCCCGGTCGTCCCCGGGTCGAAGCTCCGCCCGCGCACCATCCAGCGGCAGCCGTCGAGCACATACCGCGCAAAGCGCTCGACGATCGGCGCCGGCAAAGCGAAGGGCGTGCCTGCCGCCAGTGCCAGCAGACGACCCACATCGCCGGCGAACGCCTGCCCGTAACCGCCGGCATACAGCAGCTTGCCATGCTGGTGAAAGCTCATGTCGGGCTGGATGCCCTCGTCTCCCGGACAGACGCGCGTCTCGCGCCCGACCAGGTAGAAGCCGTATTCCACGCGTTCCGGATCATCGGTGAGGATGCCATGGTAGATCATCACCGTGGCTGTCCAAATCAGGTTCTGCCCGGTGAAACGGTAAATCGGCTCATGACAGCGGAAGGCGGGGATGGCGCGCTCGATATATGCCGGATCGCAGGCGCCCTTCAGACAGAGCAGCGTCTCGCCCAGCGCCCGCGGAGCGCCGATCATGTTCCACCACCAGTTCGGATTTTGCGGATTGCGCGCATACCAGGCGTCCAGCCCGCGCAGCAGCACCGCGTGAATACGCCCGTCGTGAAACCACGACGATCCTGCCTGGCACCACAGGCGAGCCAGCCGGCGCAGCCGGTAGAGGTGCTCGACCGCCGCCCAATCCCGCAGCGAATCATCGACATACGCCACATCCTGCCAGGAACCATCCGGCAACTGGGCGGCAAGCAGCGCATCAACGTCAGCACTCGGCAGCGCATACCCGGCGCCGTCCAGCAGCTCGTCCTCCGCGCACAGGCGCAGGCGCATCGTCTCCAGGGCATCCAACTGCAGTGTATCAGGCATCAAGAGGACCCTTTCATGTGATCTCCTGGCCCGTCGGTCCTCGAGCCAGGGGAGGCCGGAATTATCGCCATGATTACTCGCCCGCGAACACCTTCTCCACCGGCTCATACAGCACCATCAGATCCTTCAACTGGATCTGGTATTTCGGCGGTGCGATGTATTCCGTGCCGTAAAGCACCTTCTCCGGCATGGTGATGACCAGCCGCGTGAATTTCAGCGGGTAATGCACTACGCCGTCCTTGTCCCAGCGCCACTGGCTGTTCATCGGCCAGTGGTAGCCTTCGCCGGGATACTGGCCGGGCAGCGGGAATTTTACTAAGCGCCAGCCGTCGAAGTTGATGTAGCTGCGACCCCAGGCGTCGTCGGAGCTCCAGTCGTTGACATTGGAGCCCTTCAGCTTGGCGAATTCCGCTGCCGGCAGCCAGTCGGCCATCCACGGGTTGGGCGCGCCCGCCTGCTCGGCGCCGAGGGAGATCCAGCGCTGGCCGGAGGCGTCCGTCAGCTCAAAGATGATCCGTCCCCAACCGCCGTTGCCGTTGACCACCACACCGATCTGCGTCGGCTCGCCGGGGATTTCCGCCGGCTGCTTCAACACCAGCGACGAATACATCTGCAGATACGGTGAGCCGGCAACCGGCAGTTTGGGCGAGACTTCCAGCACCGACTTACCGCCGGCCGGCACTTCTTTATACTCGAAGTTGCCCTGTCGCCGCGGGTTAAGGAAGTTATACATGTCCAGCTCGCTGTCCGCGGCGTTGCGCACCGTCCAGTCATTCAGATTATCGAGGCTGGAGATGACGGCACTCTTTCCGGCAGGCTGGGTCTCGTGCACCGGCGTGCCGCGGGTGATGGCGGCAATCGGGCGCGGAGTGGCCAGGTAACAGGGGGTATTCGGCACCGGCACCGTCCCGCTGTCCTTCGTGAAGGCGACCGTCGATTCGCGTCCCATCAGGTCGGTGAGCACCGCCTGCTTCGCCCCCGGCACTTTGAGGGTAAGCGGGTACGTGCCGCGCACTGTCCAGAAGCAGGTCACATAGGACTTATCCTTCTTCCGGAACTCCGCCGCATACACCGCCGTGGAGCCGGTCGAGATATACCGTGTGAACGTCGCGCCGTCCAGCACCTGCGTCTGCACCGCATAGGCGACGTAGGCCGGCTTCGGGCTGACATCCGGCCAGGCATGCATGAGCCCAGCGGCGCCCCAGTTGCTGTCGTGGTAGGAGTTGCCCATGTCGGAGAGCGTCATCGGGCGGATGACGGGAATGCGCCAGGCCAGCGAGTGGATGTTGTGCCGCACCAGGTAGGCGGCCTGCGTCATCTCCGTCAGGTTGCCCGGCCCGCTGCCCGGATAACCGATCTCCAGGCACTGGCGGAGCGGCACGTCCTTTGCGCCGTAGTGGTCGGCAATCTGCCGCAGCATCCACATGCACGCATTGGCGGCCACGAAGTCGGTGGGCTGTGTCTCCGGCAGCCGCATGAAGCTGCCGCTCTCATTGCCGATGTTGCCCAGGTCTTTGACCGGCCAGCCGTTGCGCAGGAACTCCTCCAGCAGGTGCGGCGTGGTGTTGCCGAAATAAATCTCTGACTTCGGGAAGGCGGCGCGGATGGCGGGAATCGTCTCGGCCGCCCGTCCCCACAGGTCCTTGCCTTTGAAGAATTTCTCCTCGTCGGCGCTCATCTTATAGGGCGCGCGACCGGTGAACAGGTCGGGGACGCGGGTGATGTGCGGCCCGGAGACGGCGTTCTCGTGGAAGATGAGGAAGCGCGCAGGCACCGGCGTAGTCGGGTCCTTTTTGATCTGTTCCTGCAGCGCCTTGATCTCCGCCGCGGAGGATACGGCCAAGTCCCCGCCGGGCAACAGGCCGTATTGCTGGCGCACGGCTAAAGGCTGCTCGCTCAATCCGTAGCGCAAGCCGGCCTTCACCAGCAGCGCGCCGCGCAGGTCCGGGTCATTGGGCGTGACGTGCCCGCCGGCGAAATCCCAGGTGCCGAAGGGAGATTCGTTGCGATACTTGCGCGTATTCGGCGCCAACACCGCAAAGGTCGTTTCGCGTGAGAGCACCACCTCGCCTTGCGCGAGAAGGCTAATCTTTAAATGATACAACCCGCGCTTGGGCACCGGCAGGGTCACGGTATGGTGCAGCACCGGATTGCCGTAGACCCAGGCACATGAGCGGAAGGCCTCGGGCGTCACTTGGCGCACCACGGTGCCGTCGTCGGCGGTCGCCACCGCTTCGACGGTATACGGAATCCAGTGCTCGTTGAGCACGTTGTAGAGGTCGAGCTTGAAAGTGGGCGCCTGCGGCTGGTTGAAGACGTTGCCCGGCTCAGCGGCGGTCATCTCCATCTGCAGTGCCGAGCGCTCCAGCGTGATGCCGTAGATGCGCACGCCGCTGGATGGGCCGAGCGGCCGCAAGGCATAACGGTAGGGATCCGGCTCCTTGACCGCCAGGCGGATCTCCTTCGTAATGTCCAGCCAGAAGGTGCGCGTGATCTGGTAATCCTGGGCGATCGCCTGGCCGAACGGCACGCGGATCAGGTACAGGTTGCCCGCCGCGGTCGGCATGGTGGCCGACACCCCGGCCGGTGCGGCGGCATTCGCCCGCGGGATGCGCGTGCTGACCGCGTGCCACGAAACCGGCCCCTGGCCTTCGGCCATGCCGAAGCGGAAGGTGACGATGTCGCTGAGCGCGGCATCATTGTCGGCGGCCGCCAGCAGCCAGATGGCCTTGTAATCGCCCACCGGCACCCGCACCATCGCGCGGCTGGGGTCCTTGAAGGTGTTGACCCAGTTATCGTAATTGGCGATGTAGCTCGGATACTCGGCGTCGCCTTCATTCGTCGCCGCGCTCCAGCCGATCGGCTTCAGGAACAGGCAGTTCGCCTTTGCCGTCCTCGCCAGATCGAAGGGCACCGACTGGCATTGGACATGGTCACTGGAGAATTCCAGAGGCTTGAAGTCGTTGACGACCGGATTCAGGTTCACCGGCACGAACGCGCCTTCCGGCGGCAACTCCGCTGTGCGCGCGGTCAGCCCCTGGGCCAAGAGGGGACAGGTCAGTAGAGCCAGCAGCAAGACGAACAGAACGAGACGTTTCACGGCAGTGCTCCTTATGAGTTTTTTCACGCGACGTTGAGATATCAGCGAACCTGGTGCTGTTGAAATGCTTCCCCTGGGAGAGCTCGAATCCTTTTCTATTAGATGACAGCGCAGCGAAAAAGTCCCGGAAACTGAAGCTATGCAGGACTTCCGCTCGGCGCCGGAATACCCGCTTGCCGCCGGTATTTTCGCCTACTTGATTCCCAGACGCATCCGGTAGGTGAAGTACCATGGGATCGGCTCCACGCCCAGCCAGCGGGCTGCTTCACGGCGGAAGTCGGTGAGGCCGATCTCGTCTTCGCTCAAGCCTTGCTTGAGCAGGTCCTGCACGGAGCCGAAGCTGAGCGCGAGGCCGACCAGGTCGTCGGCGTTGCCGGCGGTGACATGGTGGACGGCGGTTTCGCGGGTGTAGCGGAAGCGGCCGCTGGCGGCGAGCTGCGCCAGGTGGCCGTCCTTCGGCCATTGGTGGGCAGCCTTGCCACGCTCGTTCTCCTTGATCTGCGCCATGAAGGCCTTGTAGGCCAACTCCGCTTCGCAGTGCAGCGTGGGCGGCCAGTCGCAGTCGATGACGGCGAACACCCCGCCGGGACGGAGGATGCGCGCCACCTCGGCCAGCGTGGCGGTCGGCTCCATCCAGTGGAAGGATTGCGAGCAGCAGACGATGTCGGCGCAGCCGTCGGCCAGGCCGGTGGCGGCGGAGTGCCCGTCCAGGTAGCGGATCACCGTCGTGCCGGACACGGGATGCGCTTTGGCGGCGCGGCGCATGTCCGGGTTGGGCTCGACGCCGACCACCTCGCGCGCACGGCCGGCCCAGACCCGCGTGGAGAGCCCGGTGCCGCTGCCCAGGTCGACCACCAGGTCGGGCATCCCGCCGCCGGCAAGTTGCGTGAGAATGTCGGTGAAGATGACCGGCGGCTGCGGGCGATAACGGTCGTAGTCGTCGGCAAAGCCGCTGAACCGGTTGAGATTGACGGTGACTTCCGCAGCCATAAAACGCTCTCCTCACGAATTGAACCACAAGACACAGCGGCACAGAGAAAACTGTTAAGAAACTGTTAAGCCACGCTCATCCCATATGAAAAAACATCAAAATGTATGGCTAGGATTTCTTCCTCCCCGACCGGCCTGCGAGCGGTCAGGCACACGCAGGGTCGGATGGTAAGGGAAAGGAAAGGGAAGCATACCTTCATAATACACCTGTTTGCCGATTTGTCAACAGGGGTGAGGTGCGGTGGAAGCGACAGAGCTGCCCTTTAGCGCCTGTCATCGCCGGCGGACGAGGACGCAGTGGCGGGTATCTTTCTCGCGGATGAAACCGAGCAGGGCGCGGCCGTCGGGCGAGGGGTACCAGGGGGTGTCGGTGACCACTTCCCGATCGAGGGATGCGGACAGGTTGGCGACGAGCCGGCCGGGACGGGCGTAGAGCAGCACATCCTGGCGGCGGCGTTGCGGCAGACGCTGGGCGAGCGACGGGAAGGCGGCGTACAGCCGGCGCAGCATGCGGTAGGCGTCCCGCTCGACGACGACGGTGGCGAAGCGTCCGTTCTCGGCGATGCCGGGCAAATCGTCCTTGATGGCGGCGCCATGTTCGATGGGGAAGGTCCAGCGGGCGCCGGTGACCGGGGAGATGACCACGGCCCGCTTTTGCCTGGCGAAGAGGGCATATCTCCGCATTCGCGACAGGCCGGCCAAGTGCACGTTAGGCGCGCCGGGTACCAGCGGCTTGACGGCGCCGTTGAGTTGGCGGAATCCATCATCAAAGAGGACGATACCTTTGTCGTGCACCGTGCATTCCCCGCGGTAGACTTGCGGCCGCAGCCGAATCTCGCTGCCGGCGATGGCTATCGAATAGGGTACGCCATAATTACCGGAGCGACCGGCATGATAGGACACCATCGCCGCCCCGGCATCCGGAGCGATATCGAGGATCGGATAGCCTTCGGCCTGCGCGGTGATTCGCACGCCGTTGATCCACAGCAATCGGCTCATCTCGCCCTGCCGCTTTCCCGCGATATACACTGAGCCGTCGTTCAACTGACGCACACAGTCGATCAGTCCCAGCGGCACCTTCATCTTTCGGTACGGCTTGCCGTTGCGCCAGGTGCGCAGTTCCACCTGCTTTGCCCACGGGATATTGTCAATGACGGAGAGGAATTGCCCGTCGGGCGACAGCGCATACCGTTTCGTTGTCTCCATCAACACTTCGCCGGCAGCGCATACCGTTTCGTTGTCTCCATCAACACTTCGCCGGCGCGGATATAGTGCCCGCGGTGGGTCTCCCCCACCCTCCAGCTCAGCGTCCCCCGCCAGTCGTAGAAGGTATACGGCGTGTCCTCCCCACCAATCAGAAATCCCGTTGCCCGCGGCTCCAATATGGGAGTCATGTCATTGAACGATAGGACCACCCGGAAGCGTTGCAGATGGCGCCAGTAGAGATAGCCGCCGGTGAGCAGCAGGAGCGCCGCCAGCGCCAGCGCCAGGCGGTGGAAGCGGAAACGCGGGCGGGCGCGCAGTTTATCATCCTGTTTGGCCGGTGATTGCGGCATCCTGGGTTTGTCCTTTGAATAAATGGTTCATCCGTCAGTTAGGCGGGTGGTCGCCTCCTGCGATCGGAGCGCCGACGTCCTGTCGGCGCGGGTATTTGGTGGGCTTGCTTCCCAGGGTTTCACCCTTACTCATATATACATTTCTCTCGGTCACGGCTCATTTATCCGCCTTATGCATACAGGCTTACCTAGCGCACCCGTAAAGGGTGCGGCTACAAACAGTAGCATGCATAAAACAAGCTCGTAGCCGCACCCTTTACGGGTGCGCTAGGTGAGCCTGTATGCATAAGGCGGATATGCACATTATGATCGTACAAGACGAATAGCAGTCTTTCAGGCTGCTCACATATTATACAACCGAACAACAAAGAAGGGGACGGCCAGCCGGCCGTCCCCCTATCCTCAATAGATCTTTTCCACGCTTACTCTATGCGGTCACGGTTTGGGCGACCAGAGGAAGCCGCGGCCGCGGATGCCGCCGATCTCGGCGTTGTTCCAGACGCGGATGGCGATGGTGTTTTTGCCCGGCTTAATCTGGGCGGTCACGTCCAGCTCGCGGGGGGTGTTTTGCCACCAGATTTGATGGGTGAGGTGCCCGGCGAACTGGCCGTTCACCCAGACCCAGCCCTCGTTGATGAGGGCGCCGAGGTAGAGCTTCACCGGTTTGCCGGTGAATTTCGGATCCACGTTAAGGGTTGCGCGGTACCAGCCGTACCCGTCGTAATCGTGGCCGGCGGCGTCCTGGGGCGTGTCCTGCTGGTCCCAGGTGAGGAAAGTATTTTCCGTGCCCCACAGCTTGTCATCGAAAGTGGGCGCATACCACTCGGCCAGCACGCCTTCGTTGAAGCGGTCGTGGGAGAACTTCATCTGCAGCGGCAGGTCGGCGACCATGTTGCCCTTGGTGCCATCACGGCGGGCAGCCAACTCCTCGAATTGCAGCTTCTGGCCTTCGGCGAAATACGCCCGCGGCGCTTTGTCGAGGGAGATGAAGAACGAGTTGATCGCATTCAGCTTCACCTTGCAGTCGGTCATGCGCTGGGCGGCAGCCGCCGCGGCCTTGTAATCCAGGCGGCGCTGGGCATCATACATGTCGGCGTAGGCAGCCAGGTGGTCGGCGATGAGCGCAAAGGCGGCGACGCGGGCGCGCTGCTGTTCCGTCGCGGGTGCGGCGAGGGCGGCGTCCACGTGCTTGCGAATGCCGGCCACGAACTGCGGCGTGTAGATGTTATCCACCAGCCAGTCTTCGTGCACGTGCGCTTTGGAGGTGGCGAGCGCCGCTTCACAGGCATCCCACCACGCCTGCACCTCGGGACCGGCTTGCGGGCCGAAGAAGGTGGTGTAGAAGTCCTGCTTGAGGGCTGTCACATCCGTGTCCGCATCCCAGAGCAGGCGGGCGCGCATATAATAGCTCAGCCAGGTCTGCATAAACGCCTTGCGGCCTTCAGCAGCAAACCCCTTGATGCCGAGTTCTTTGTAGATCGGCACGTTGGCGGCAAAGTTGGCCATGTCGCGCTCCGGCACCCACATGCCGAGCAGGAAGCCGGGATTGTAGTCGTAAATCATCACGTTCGGGGTCTGCTTCCGCCACTGCGCCAGAATCTGGTACATTTCCTGACGGCGCCAACAAGACCGGTCGGTGATCGGGTGCACCACGCAGCAGGTGATGGGCGCCAGGGTGACAGCCACGTTGGGCGGCAGCTTCACGCCTTGCGGCGGCATTTCGCGCAGGGAGTAGGCCATGGTGCCGATCCACTTGTCCGGGAAGGCCTGCGCCACTTTCGCGGCAAAACCGAAGTATTCCTCGCTCTGCTGGCGCTCGTGCACGTAGTTGGGATAGTCGAAATTCTGGCTGCCTTTGAGGCAGTTTTCGCAGTAGCAGAACGGCGCCCCGTCCGGCGGGCTGAAGCCGATGCTGGTCAGCTTGCCATCGGCGAAGGTCTTCGTCTTCAACCGATCGATGACGGCGGTCAGCACGTCCGGGTTGGACAGGCAGAGCATGGTCGAGGTGACGACGCTCTTCGGCGTGACGTTCCGCTGGCCGGCCTTGTTCATCGCGTAATACTCGGGATGCGTCTCGGCGTATTCAGCGGGCGGCAGCAGCGCAGCCAGGGAGCCGTCACCGGCGCCGGGCAACCCGACGCTGCGACCGAAGCGGACTTTCACGCACCAATCGGCGTATTGCTGGCGCTCCTGGGCCGTCACCGGCACCCAGCCGGACAGCCAGAGGCCGGCGGCGGCGAAATCGGGACGCGAGGTGACGTCCAGATCGGGCACGGTGATGGTCTTCTTTTTAGGGACGACTTCGCCCCAGTCGCCGGGGAAGTACCAGCGGCAACCGACTTGCTCCAACAGGGCATAAGCGGCGTAGAGGGTGCCTTTGTAGGGACCATCATTATTGCCGGCCACAACCAGCGCGTTGCCGCTGGTCTTCAACACGTAGCCTTCCTCTTCGCCGAAGTCCTGCCGGATCGCCGGGTTATAGCCACTGGGGATCTTTACGCTCAGCTTGACGGCGGCTTGCGTATGACCGACCAGGATCTGCACGGCCGGATTACCTTCCACCGGCTGGCCTTCCTCGACGATCGGCAGTTTGGCGCCGCTCATTTCCCCGAGGTAGCGCTGGAGCTCCTGGGCCGCGCGCTGGTTATTGGTGAGCGGTACGGGCTTCTTCGGATCGGGCTTGGCCACCACAGCCGCGGGGGGGGTGGCTTCTACAATAATTACGGCGTTCGGCGCGCCGTCCTTCACCAGCGTCAACTCGGCGGCAGAAGCCATGACGGTCAACGCCAGACAACTGATGATCAGCCAAATATGCTTCATGGATTACCTCCTATAACTCGCTCACCCCCGCCCCGCTCCCCCCTAACCCCAGCCCTTCCCCCCCGAGGGGGAAGGGGGTTGGTGGGTAGAGGCGTGAGGGCGGGGGTGAGCGAACGGCTTTCCGTTATTTCGCTTCCGGGTTGGGCGACCAGAGGTAGCCGCGCCGGTACATGCCGCCGATTTCGGCGTCGTTCAACACGCGGACAGCGATGACGTTCTGCCCGGCTTTCACTTTACCGGTGGCGTCGACGTCCATCGCCAATGCGGCGGTACCCGCCCACCAGAGATTCCATTCGCGATGGCCGGCGTATTCGCCGTTGATCCACACCCAGCCTTCGTTGATCAGCCCGCCAAGGTGGAGCTTGAGCGGCTTGTTCACCATGTTGGCCGGCACATCGACGGTGAAGCGATACCAGCCGTAGCCGTTGTAATCATGCCCCTTCGCGTCTTCCGGCTTGTCCTGGGCATCCCAGGTGATGAAGGTGTTTTCCGTTCCCCAGGCCTTATCGTCGAAGGACGGGGCATACCACTCGCCGAGCACGCCTTCGTTAAAGGGGTCGCGCACGAATTTTGCTTCCAACGGGACGGCGGCGACCAGCTTGCCGGTTTCGCCGTTGAGCTGTTTCGCTTCTTTCGTGTAGCGGATCACGCGGCCATTGGTGAACTCGGGATTCTGTACCGGGCCCATGAAGAACGAATAGGTGGCGATCAGCTTGGTCTTATCGTCTTCCATGCGCTGGGCCTGCTTCGCCGCTTCGGCATAATTCAGGTTCTTCTCCGCTTCCTCCATCGCCGCGAAGGCTTCCAGGTGGTCGGCGATGACCGCGAAGGACTGGAAGCGCTCGCGCTGCTTGGGCGTCATGTTGCACTTGCCCGCCTGCTCCACATACTGGTGGATGCGCGTGGTGAAGGGCACGGTGTAGACGCAGTTGACCAGCCAGTCCTCATGGGCGTGCATGGTGCTGGCGCCCAGTTCCGTCTCACAGGCATCCCACCACTGCTGGACAAAGGGGCCGGCTTCGGGACCGAAGAAGGTGTTGTAGAAGTCCTTCTTCAGCGCCGGAACATCAGCCTTGGAATCCCACATGAGCTTGCTGCGCATGTAGTAGCTGATCCAGGTCTGCATGAACGCCTTGCGGCCTTCCGGGCAGAAGCCCTTCAGTTTCATGTCTTTATACAGCTTCACGTTCTCCGTGAAGTTGGCCACGTCGCGCTCCGGTATGAAGGCGCCGAGCAGGAAGCCGGGGTTGTAGTCGTAGATGGCGACGTTCGGGCTCATCTTGCACCACTGGCGCATGATCTCGATGGTTTCCGTGCGGCGCCAGCATTTCGGGTCGTTGCCCGGGTGCATCACACAGGAGGAGATGGGCGCATACATCACCGACATATTCGGGAGGATCTTCACGCCCTGCGGCGGCATCTCGCGGCCGGCATAGGACATCGTCGATACCCACTTGTCCGGGAAGACCTTCGCGAGCCGGGCGGCGAAATCGAAAAATTCGTCGCTAGTCATCGGGTGCTGGACATAGTTGGGGTAGTTAAAGTTATTGTTCTTCTTGATGGCTTCCGGATCGTAGTCATAAGCCGCGCCGTCCGGCGGGCTGATGCCGAAGCCGTTTTTGCTGACGATGCTCATGTTGCGCGTGCCGGCGAAGGCTTCCTTCAGGTTCTGCACCGCCAAGTCGAAGGTTTTCGGGTTCACCAGCGAGATCATCGCGCTGTTTTCGTAGTCGGGCTGCGTGCGGCTGCCCGCTTTGTTCATGGCATACAGGTCAGGGTTCTTCGCCTGGAACTCGCGCGGCGGAACCAGGTAGGCCAGGAAGCCGTCGCCAACGCTGGGATAGAAGCTACCGAAGGGTCCAGAATTTTTCGTCTTGCGCAGCCAATCGGCATAGATCGCCCATTCGGCCGCGGTAGAGGGAATCCACCCGCCCAGACTGTTGTGGCGGATGGCGAAATCGGGCTTGGAGGTGATATTGGTGGTGGGGAAGCTGACGGTTTTCTTCTCGGGGATCACTTCACCCCATTCGCCGGGAAAATACCAGCGGCAGCCCAGGCGCTCGAGGAAATCGTAGCCGGCATAGAACGTGCCCTGATAGGGGCCGTCGGAGTTGCCGCCGAGGATGATCTGGTTGCCTTTCGTCGCGATGACGAAGCCTTCCTCTTCGAACGCTTTCGGATTGCCCGCCACATCGTGGAAGCCGGCGGGGATCTTCACGCCCGCCTTCTGGGCGATCTGGCTATGGCCGACCACGATCGAGACCGGGAGGCCGGCCGGGATGGCATCGCCTTCCTTCACGATGGCCAGCTTGGCGCCGCTCATCTTCTCGATGTAGCGCTGAATGTCGGCCGCGATCTGCGTGGCCTGGGGTTCGGCGGTGGTGATGATGACGGCGTTCGGCTTGCCGTCCGCCACCAGGACCAGGTCGGCGGCATGCAGGCAAGCGCCGCATAACAGCAGCACTGCGCAGGCCAGGGTGAACATCAGGTGTCTCATTGCATTCTCCGGTGATAACGTTGGGATGATCCGCCAAGGCGGGGAATTGGTAGCCATATTATACTACCTAAAGCGTAAAAGGGGACGGCCGCATGGCCGTCCCCTTTCATGGAAACCAGAACAGCTTATTTCGTTTTGACACGTCACCGGGCGAATCGTTTCTGCTGTTCGCGCCGATTGAAATCGGTGCTGCAGGGTTGGCATTCCTTGCAGGAATACTTATGCGGCGGAGTACCGCCGCAGGCCGGGCGTCCCTCTGCAGGGACGCTAAGTGGAATTATCCTTTACCGCACTCCGCGCTGTAGACGCCGCAGTCGTCCTTCACCGCCACCTCTTCCGGCAGGGCGAGGACGGCGCCCTTGTTGGCGCTGGTGACCAGGCGGCAGTAGCGGCCGAGCCAGCCCTTGTTGATTTTGAACGGCGGCTTGATCCAGTTGGCGCGGCGGTGGGCGAGCTCGTCTCCGCTCACCTGCATCTCGATCACCCGGTTGGGGATGTCGATGAGGATGCGGTCGCCGTTCTCCACCAGCGCGATGGGGCCGCCTTCCGTGGCCTCCGGGCTGATGTGACCGAGGCAGGTGCCGGCGGTGCCGCCGGAGAAGCGGCCGTCGGTGATGAGCGCGACCTGCTTGCCCAGGCCCTGGCCCTTGATCATGCTGGTGGGCGAGAGCATTTCCGGCATGCCGGGGCCGCCCTTGGGACCTTCGTAACGGATCACCACCACATGGCCGGGCTTCACTTTGCGCGCTTCCAACGCGGCCAGGCATTCGTCCTGCGAGTCGAAGACGATGGCTTCTCCTTCGAAGACGAAGCACTCCGGATCCACGCCGGCGGACTTGATCACCGCGCCGTCCGGGGCCAGGTTGCCGAAGAGCACGGCCAGGCCGCCGTCCGCGGTGAACGGGTTGTCGAGGCGGTGGATGTAATACTCGTCCTGAATCTCCGCGTCCGCGATGTTCTCGCCGAGGGTATTGCCAGTGACGGTGGGCACGTCCAGATGCAGGGCGCCGGGTTTTTTGCTGATCTCTTTGAGGATGGCGCTGATGCCGCCCGCGCGGTCCACGTCCTCCATGTGCACGTCGGTTTTGGAAGGCGAGACCTTGCAGATGCAGGGGATGCGCGCGGATATTTCGTTCAAGCGCTCCAGCGGGTATTCCACGTCCGCCTCGTGCGCGATGGCGAAGCCGTGCAATACCGTATTTGTCGAGCCCCCCATCGCCATGTCCAGCGCGAAAGCGTTGTCGAGGGATTTCGGGGTGACGATGTCGCGCGGTTTGATATCTTTTTCCACCAGGTACAGAATCTGCTTCGCCGCGGCGCGCGCCAGCTCCTGGCGTTTCGGGTCAAGGGCGAGGATGGTGCCGTTGCCGGGCAGCGCCAGGCCGATGGCCTCCAGCAGGCAGTTCATCGAGTTGGCGGTGAACATGCCGGCGCAGGAGCCGCAGCTCGGGCAGCAGCTATTTTCCAGC
>Ga0172368_10001841_pt1 | contig 28127 bp, 27 predicted proteins | sample Lak11m_FD_114540 | JGI IMG/M metagenome (GOLD analysis project Ga0172368, IMG submission 114540) | Freshwater microbial communities from Kabuno Bay, South-Kivu, Congo - kab_022012_11m | ecosystem: Environmental > Aquatic > Freshwater > Lake | place: Democratic Republic of the Congo: South-Kivu...
ATAATGTTTATATCATAACCAGCACGTTTCACAATGATCGCAAGTGAGGTGATGTACGATCCCCAGACCGGGACATCCCCATCAAGGACAAGCGCCAGGTCTGACGGAAGGGTTACTTCCGTGTAATCTTCAGGGGGGATATCAACATTAGCCATCATGGTATGCAGGATCAGCGGTTGATCGCTTACAGCCCGGATCTTTTTTCCGATAAGATCCGAGGGTTTGGTGATGCCGGTGCTGGAGAGAGCAAAGAAAACAGTTGGATTTCGGTGAAAAATGGTTGAGATGGCGGTTACCGGTGCTCCGGTGGCTCGCAAGGAAAGAAGTTCAATGGCGCTGGCAATACCAAATTGTGCCGTACCATCGACAACCGGTTTCAGTGCATCAATATTCGTTCCTCCCTGGATGAATGTCACTATCAATCCTTCATCAGAATAAAAACCTTTCTGATCGGCCACATAAAAACCGGCAAATTGAGAAGTATGTAACCACTTGAGTTGTACGGTGACCGGGGTCAGATTGGATTCAGGTGTGGCTGCGGGAGAACACCCGGAAAGGGTCAGCGCCAATATGCTTGATGTAACAAACAAGATCAAAATATTTTTCTGAAAAATCCGGTTTTTCATTTTTTCCTTTACATATCTCAATATCTTGATGGAAAAAGTGGAGCTGTGGGCAGCAGGTTTTTTCTTTAACCGGTGGCTTTGTCCTTTAGCAAGGATTTGATGGCAGGCATCAGGTCAACATACAACCGGCGTTTGACGACATACGCGTCAGCTCCGGCATCCAGGGCTTTCTGGTGGTAGGGTTGCTCTTCATGGTAGGAGATGACCACACTGTTGATGTGCGGATGGAGGCGAAGCATCTCTGTCAGGCAGGTCAGGCCGTCCATGCCAGGCAGGGCAATATCCATCAATACCAGGTCGGGCGTCTGCAATGCCACAATCTGCAACGCTTGCTCGGCGCTTTCTGCCTGCAAGATCGTGCTGGCCGGATAGGACAACTCCATCAAGTCACACAGGGCCGCACGCATCGGCTGACTGTCATCCACGATCAGGATGACCGGTATGGAAGTTTTTTGTAGAACAGGTAAGTTAGGATCATGCATGGTATGAATTTATCCGTTCAAGGATCCAGTGGGATCCTTCTCGAACATGGTTGGATGATATAACTATATTCTTTATGGAGATGAATGTCTGTAGGGAAAGTTTGACAATTTAATTATATGGAAGCGCTCATCTCAACCTGCCATAAGCACAACTCTTCAAGTGAATTAAGTCGGTTTTAACCTGAAGATCTCAAATAGAAATCCTGGACACAGCCTGGTTCAGGACAGAAGTAGATGAAAAATATTCCCTATGTAACTACCCAAATCCATGATTTTAGAGATAATATAATGGCTATAATTTGCACATATTCCTCATGTGCCGAAAACCGAAGTACCTGGAGAAATAGATGACAAATAAAACATCTCGATTCAAGCCGGTCCCACCGGAAGTCCTTGAAATTGCCGGTGATTTGGATAAAAATCCGGAAGGTCTGTTGGAATTGTTGTCCAAATTTCAAACCCTGCCGGACAGCTTGTCCAGGGAGAATATCACCCATGCTGCCAGCTTGTTAAACGTGCCTGCCCACAGGGCTTATGGCGTTACCACCTTCTACTCCATGCTGGCAACTGAACCCAAAAAGAATATCCTGCGGGTCTGCGATGGTCCGGTGTGCTGGTTAAAACGGGCCAGCGCCAGCGGAACAGATCCCGGAAAAGCGGTTGCAGATTTCACCGAGGCTATGCCGCAGGATTGGACGGTTGAACGAACTTCCTGCCTGGGACTGTGTGACCGTGCCCCGGCAGTCCTGGTGAATGACGAGCAAGCCGGTCCGGTAACGCCGGACCAGGCTCAAAAAGTCTGCCAGGGTTGGCAGGGCGTCCCCACAGATCATTCACAACCACGCCCGGGTGAGATGCGCCTCATTCTGGCGAACAGCGACCGCATCGACCCAGATGATATACAATCAGCCATCCAGTATGGAGCCTATCAGGGTCTGCAAGCTACCCTGAAAACCTCCCCGCAGGAGGTCATCGCCACGCTCGAAGCCTCCGGGCTGCAGGGGCGTGGGGGAGCCGGTTTTCCGGTCGGGCGCAAGTGGAAATTCGTGTCCCAGGCTGCCGGATCTCTCAAGTATATGATCGCCAATGCCGATGAAAGCGAACCCCTTATTTTCAAGGACCGCGTTCTGATCGATACCAACCCCCATCAACTTCTGGAAGGCATGGCCATTGGCGGGTATGCCTGTGGCGCCAGCCAGGCTTATATCTACATCCGCGGCGAGTATGTTCACCAGGCGGCGCGCCTCGAGCGTGCCATCCATCAGGCTGAAGAACTTGGCTGGCTGGGAGAGAACATAATGGGCAGCGGCTTTTCCTTCCATATTCATGTGCATCCAGGTGCCGGAGCCTACATCTGCGGTGAAGAGACCGCCCTGATCGAGTCGTTGGAAGGCAAACGCGGCGAACCCCGCCTGCGCCCACCCTACCCGCCATCTTTCGGCTTCCGCGGCTGCCCCACGGCTGTCAACAATGTTGAGTCCTATTCGGCTGTGCCGTTCATCATGAAGAACGGTGTTGAAGCCTGGAAACAAGCCTCCAGTTACACGGTTCCGGGTACCAAGCTTTACATGATCCTGGGTCATGTCAAAAAGCCAGGTCTGTTCGAGGCACCCTTTGGGCTTACCCTGCGCAAGGTTATTGATGATTTCGGCGGCGGCATGCTGGATGGATCGACCTTTAAATTCGCCCTGACCGGCGGTGCGGCCGGGACGCTGGTGAATTCCGACTTTCTGGATATCCCGTTGGATTATTCGTCCTCCCAGAAGGGCATCGGGCTGGGAGCCGGAGCCTTCCTGGTCTGTGACCAGAGCGTCTCACCTGTTGCTTTCCTGCGTGAGCTGCTGAAATTCTTTGCAGCCGAATCGTGCGGCAAATGCACCCCCTGCCGGGTTGGCACCTGGCGGGCTTACAACCTGTTGTGCCGGATGGCTAAAGGTGAAATTACCGGGCAGGAGCTTGACGAGTTGAAAGCCCTGTCTGAAAATATGCTGCTGGCTTCCTTCTGTGGTCTGGGGCAATCGGTGCCCATTCCAATCAATTCGGCGCTTGCCAACTTTGCTGCAGAATTTTCAGCGAACGGAAAGGGAGATTTATAGATGAGCATCAAGTTCACGCTTAATGGAAGAACTGTTCAAGCCGAAGCAGGCCAAACCATCCTGCAGGCAGCCCAACAGAACGGGGTTCATATTCCGACCCTGTGCTATCACAAAGACCTCTCTCCCAGCGGTAACTGCCGCATGTGCGTGGTTCATGTCCGAAATTCGCGTTTTTTGCAGGCTGCCTGTGTAACCCAGGTCAGCGAGGGTATGGAGATCGAGACCCACAACGATAAAGTGATCCGATCACGCAAGATGTCTTTGGAATCCATGCTCGCCAACCATCCCCAGGATTGCATCACCTGTGAAGCCAGCGGCGAATGCGAATTGCAAGACCTGGCTTATGAGTACAAAGTTGAAGCACCTGCCTGGGGATCGAAAGGCACCCGCTACAAAGTGGACAGCGACCCCAACCCCTTTATCCGGGTTGATATGAACCGCTGCATCCTGTGCCGGCGATGTGTTGAAGCCTGCGCCGAGGTCCAGGTACGCAATGTCTGGGGGGTGGCACGGCGTGGAATCGAGGAACAGATCGTAGCCGGTGCGGATACCACCATGCTGGAGGCGCGCTGTGAATCCTGCGGTCAGTGTGTGGCCTATTGCCCGACCGGTGCCCTGTCCAACAAGATGTCCTACGGCAAGGGTCGTCGCCACCAGGTCAAGAAAATCACCACCGTCTGTACCTACTGCGGGGTCGGCTGCCAGTTCGATTTTGTCGTAAAAGATGGAAAGATAATAGACGTAAACTCAAAGCCAAATGCCCCTGTCAATGGCATGGCGTTGTGTGTCAAGGGTCGTTACGGCTGGGACTTTATTTACCATCCTGACCGTTTAAAGAAGCCCATGGTGCGCAGCTACCTTCTGGAAGGCAAGCCAAAACCCGAGCATCTGGAGGCTGGTTCAGCCGGATGGAACTGGGTCGAGACCGATTGGGACACCGCCCTGGACATCACATCCCAAAAGCTTGGCAGCACCATTGACGGTTATGACCCGGATAGTGTCGGAGTCTTGACCTCAGCCAAGTGCACCAATGAAGAGAACTATTTGATGAACAAGTTTACGCGGCAGGTGATCGGGACGAACAACATCGATCACTGCGCCCGTCTTTGACACTCCAGCACGGTGGCCGGTCTGGCCACCTCCTTTGGTTCTGGAGCCATGTCCAATTCGATGAAGGATGTCGCCGAAAACGCGCAAGCAATGTTCGTGATCGGCTCGAACACAACCGAGCAGCACCCGGTCTTTGGGACCATGCTGCGACAGGCTGTACAGAAACGCGGCGTGAAGCTGATCGTTGCCGACCCGCGCAGGATCGACCTGGTCGAGTACGCCTGCCTGCACCTGCAGCAAAAACCCGGCACGGATATTGCCCTTCTGAACGGTCTGATGTACCTGATCCTGGAGAACGGCTGGCAGGACCAGGCTTTCATTGATGCCCGCACGGAAGATTTTGAATTGTTCAAAAATGTCATCATGCAATACCCGCCCGAAAAAGTCTCCGTAACGACCGGCGTCCCGGTCGAAAAACTGCGGGAGGCAGCTGCCATCATGGGAAACACCAAGCCGATGGCGGTCATGTGGGCCATGGGTATCACCCAGCACATTGTGGGGGTTCGCAACGTCATGACCCTGGCAAATCTGCAGATGCTGACCGGCAACATGGGTCTGGCTGGGGGCGGTGTCAACCCGCTGCGCGGTCAGAACAACGTCCAGGGAGCCTGTGATCTGGGAGGGCTGCCCAATGTCTACCCCGCCTACCAGCCGGTCACCAACGAAGAGGCCCGCAAGAAATTTGAAACCGCCTGGGGCACAAGCCTGGACAACAAAGTGGGTCTGGCAGCCACGGAAATGATCCCCTTCATTCTGGAAGACAGGGTCCATGCGCTCTATATCCTGGGCGAAGACCCGGCCATGTCGGATCCGGATTCTGCCCATGTCCGGCATTGCCTGGAGAAGGTCGATTTCCTGGTCTTGCAGGAGCTCTTCCCGTCCGAGACTTCCAAATTTGCTGATGTGTTATTGCCCGGGGTCTCTTTTGCCGAGAAGGATGGCTCCTTCACTAATACTGAACGCCGGGTCCAGAAGCTGAACCGGGTCATCGAACCGCTTGGGGATGCCCGGCCCGACTGGCAGATCACTACTGCTTTGGCAACCCGCATGCTAAAGCGCAAAACGATCGCACCGGATGCAATCTTTGCGGGCTGGGATTACAAAGATACCTCCGCCATCATGAGTGAGATCAACGCCCTAACACCTTCCTATGGCGGCATTACGCACGCCCGCCTGCAGGATGGAGCCGGGTTGTCCTGGCCCTGTCCCAACGAAGAACACCCGGGCACTCCCATTCTGCATATCGGCAAGTTCGCACGTGGTGTGGGAAAGTTCAACCCCATCGATCATCTTGACCCTGCTGAATCACCCAACGATGACTACCCGATGGTCATGAGCACCGGACGCGTCATTTACCACTGGCACGGTGGGCAGATGACACGACGCTCGCAAGGTATCATGCAGGTTTACGGCTCCTCCCTGGTGGAGGTCAACCCGGACGATGCCCAGCGCCTGGGGCTGAACGGGAAGCAGTTCGTGCGCGTAACCTCCCGCCGGGGCAGTATCGAGGCCGAAGCTCTGGTAACCGAGCGCGTGCCACCCGGCATGGTCTATGCCAATTTCCATTTCCCGGAGGCATCTGCCAATGAATTAACCCAGGCGGTACTGGATCCGGTCGCCAAGATCCCCGAATACAAGGTCACCGCAGTCAAAGTTGAGCTTGTTAAATGAGGTCATAATGGATACACTGAAGATCTATGAATATGCCCTGCAACGTGAATATGAAGGCAAGCGGTTTTTTGAAGAGAACGCCAGCCGCCTGTCGCATGCCTCTGCCGTGGGTGTCTTTAAACAATTGGCACTGGAAGAACAAAAACATATCGAATTCATCCAGAGGCAGATCGATCTGATCGGTGAGAAAAAACCCACGGACCTGGAAATGGGTGCCAGCTTTGAAAAAATGGGCTTCTTCTCAGAGCGCGCCTCCAGCGAGTTTATTGAACAAACCATCTCGGAAGCGATGGTGCCTGATCTTCCAGTACTTCGCATGGCTTACCTGATCGAAAGGGACTTCGCGGAATTCTATGAGAAGGCTGCCCAGACTGCCATAGGGGATGCCCGTCAAGTCCTGGAAACCCTGGCATACTGGGAAAGAAGGCACGAAAGCCTCTTTAAAAACTTGCACGACAATGCTTTCGAAGAATACTCCGGCATGCCCTGGGGAGGTTAGTAGGCGCAGACCCCAAGTACCTGTCCCCAAAAAATGGGGTTAGATAAACCATGCTCACAAGCCGACAGGATAAATGCCAACCAGTTTTATGGTTTCTTATCCAGTGAGTTCGATTGAAGCACCGTCTGCCTTATAAACAGGATGGCCTAAAACGGTCCCATCCTCAAGAAGGTGCCGGATTACACCCGGTATCGGACAAAGGTCTTTGGGTTCGTAAACTCGTCCGGAAATCATAAGCGGAATTTTGCTCTCACCGGAATTTTCAGGAAGGATGATATGAATTTACTTGAACACAATCGCCAGGCCTGGAATGAAGAAGTCACAAAAGGCAATAAATGGACTGTTCCGGTCACGCAGGATGAGATCCAGGCGGCAACGCGGGGGGATTATCGAATCCTCCTGACACCTTTTACCCCTGTGCCACCAGAATGGCTGGGAGATATCAAAGGCAAGCACATTTTGTGCCTGGCTTCAGGAGGCGGACAGCAAGGGCCGATTCTGGCTGCAGCTGGAGGGCAGGTTACAGTTTTTGATAATTCGGATGAGCAGTTGAAGAAAGATGAGCAGGTAACCCGTGAAAATCACCTGCAGATCATAACCATTCGCGGCAACATGCAAGATCTTGGATGTTTCGCAGAAGAAAGCTTCGATCTCATCATTCACCCGGTTTCCAATTGCTTTATTGATGACATTCTGCCGGTCTGGAAGGAATGTCAGCGAGTGCTCAAACCAAATGGCAGCCTGCTGTCTGGATTCACCAACCCGTTGATCTTCCTGGTCGATTGGGAGCTGGCGGAGAAGACCGGGCAATTCAAGCTGGCTTACTCGATACCTTATTCCGACCTGGAATCCCTGTCACCGGAAATGAAGGATAAATATACCCGCCAGAAATTACCCTTCGAATTTGGGCATTCTCTGACGGATCAAATCCAGGGGCAAATAAATGCAGGCTTTGTAATTGCCGGATTTTATGAGGATAAGGGTGGTATAGAGTTGGACAGGTTCTCGGATACATTTATTGCAACCCGGGCAGTAAAAGTGAGTATATAAGAAAAGCTTTACGTTCGCAGAACAAGGACCGGCGTGAAACATGCTTCGAGAATGCTTTCACAAAATAAGGTAAAATTCCCTCCATAATCCTGAAACTGGAGTTGCAATGGATGCCATTTTTACAACCGAAAACTTGATCGCCCTGTTAACCCTGACCGCCCTCGAGATCGTGCTGGGTATTGATAACATCGTTTTCATCTCCATCCTGGCTGACCGTCTGCCAAAGAACCAGCAGGCGAGCGGTCGCCGTACAGGACTGGCACTGGCACTTGTCACCCGCATCCTGCTGCTTCTCTCGCTGAGCTGGATCATCAGCCTGACCAAACCCCTGTTCCATGTCTTCTCGCTGGATGTTTCCGGCCGCGACCTGATCCTGCTGATCGGCGGGCTCTTCCTGATCGGCAAGAGCACCTTCGAGATCCATGACAAACTTGAGGGCAAGGAGGGTGAAGTAAGCAAAAAGGGAGGCTCCACTTTCACTGCTGTTGTGGTTCAAATCGGTCTGCTGGATATCGTCTTCTCCCTGGATTCAGTCATCACAGCGGTGGGCATGGCCCAGCATGTTTATGTCATGATCGCGGCTGTGATCATTGCCGTCCTGATCATGATGTGGGCAGCCACCCCGCTCAGCAAGTTTGTTAACCAGCATCCCACCGTCAAGATCCTGGCGCTCAGCTTTTTGCTGCTGATCGGCATGTCGCTGCTGGTGGAAGGATTGCACCAGCATATCTCGAAAGGTTACATTTACTTTGCCATGGGATTCTCCGTCTTTGTCGAGATGCTCAACCTGCGCATACGCTCCGGTAACACACCTGTCAAGCTGCACGAAGATTATGTAAAAAACCCGAAAAGAGCTCTTCCCCAAAAAAATAAGTGACACTAGCTTCCCTGCTTGAAGCCTGGCGATCCGACCCGGACACCGGCCCCAACATCTCGACCTGGCGCAGTATGCCTGAACAGCCTGCCCGACTGGCAGACCTGCCTGGCGATCTACCCGCCAGCCTGGCGGCAGCGCTGAAACGGTGCGGCATTGAGCGCCTCTTCAGCCACCAATCACAAACCTGGCAGAATGCCCGGGAAGGAAAGCACGTGGTGGTGGCCACTGGTACAGCCAGCGGCAAGACGCTAGCTTTTCAGCTTCCGGTGCTGTCAGCCCTGCTGGAAAACCCGCAGGCACGAGCCCTGCTGCTCTATCCCACAAAAGCCCTAGCACAGGACCAACTCGCAAGCATGAATACCTGGCTGCACGAGCTAAGGCAGCCCCCTCTCATGGAGCATGAGATCGTGGCTTCCATCTATGATGGAGATACACCTGCCGCCCGACGAACAGCCATCCGCAACCAGGCCAACATTCTGCTCTCCAATCCGGATATGCTCCACATGGGCATCCTGCCTCACCATACCAACTGGGAGGTATTTTTTAAGAATTTAAGATACATTGTCCTGGATGAGGTCCATACCTATCGCGGTGTCTTTGGCTCACATGTTGCCAACCTGGTGCGGCGCTTGAAGCGGATTGCCCGGTTCTATGGCGCCTATCCGCAGTTCATCATGACATCTGCCACCATCGGCAATCCCCAGGCGCTGGCTGAAAAATTGATCGAAGCCTCGGTAGCCCTGGTCGACCAGGATGGCTCCGGACGTGGCGAGCGCCATTTTTTGATCTTCAATCCCCCGGTGGTGGACCCATCCCTGGGGATCCGCAAGTTGGCTGTGCAGGAGGGGGTGCGCCTGGCAAAAGATCTTTATTCACATCAGGTGCAGAGTGTTGTCTTCACCCGCTCGCGGAGGAGTGTTGAGATCTTCCTGAAATATCTGCAGGAATCCACACCCAATACATCTCTCTCGTCGGAAAGTGGTATGGGTGGACAGATCCGCGGATATCGCTCCGGTTACCTGCCCGGACAGCGCCGCGAGATTGAAAGGGGTCTGCGTTCCGGGCATACCCGCATGGTGGTTGCCACCAATGCGCTCGAGTTGGGCATTGACATCGGCGGACTTGGAGCAGCCCTGTTGATCGGCTACCCGGGCACCATCGCCAGCACCTGGCAGCAGGCCGGACGGGCCGGGCGCGGGGATGATCCAGCTGTGGCCATCCTGGTAAGCACGGCTGCCCCGCTCGACCAGTTCCTGGCGCATCACCCCGATTATCTCCTGGAGCGCTCGCCTGAACAGGCACTCATCAATCCGGACCACCTGCTGATCCTGCTCAATCACCTGCGCTGTGCCGCCTTTGAGCTTCCTTTTCGATCCGGTGAAAAATTTGGCAGCCTGGCTTCTGACCAGGTGGGTGAGTTCCTCGATTTCCTGGTTACCAGTCAGGAGCTGCACTTTTCGGTGGACAGATATTTCTGGATGGCAGATGCCTACCCGGCAGCGAACCTGTCGCTGCGCTCAGCTTCGGCCAGCAGCGTGGTTTTGCAGGTGGAGGATGGTGGCAAGCCTTTCAGCCTCGGGCAGGTGGATATGGCTTCCGCCTGCTGGATGGTGCACCCGGGCGCGGTCTACCTGCACGAAGCCCAGCAATTCTTTGTGCAGGAGCTGGATCTGCCCAGCAAGCGTGCCACGCTGATCCCGGTGGCTCTGGATTATTTCACAGAACCGCTGCGCCAGACAGACATCAGCCTGCTGGCACTGACCGAAAAGCTCCCCGTACCGGGCGGGATGAAGAATCATGGCGAGATACAGGTCACCACGCAGGTCACTGGTTTTCGTAAGCGCCAATGGCTCTCGGGAGAGAACCTGGGCGAAGAGCAGCTCGAGATGGAGCCGGGAGAGCTGCAGACCACTGGTTACTGGTTGAGCCTCTCGGAAACCACAGTCAATACCCTGAGGGAGGCTGGATCCTGGAAGAATGATGTCAACGATTATGGTCGTGACTGGCCGGCACTGCGCACCGCCGTGCGCCAGCGCGATGAGTATCGCTGCCAGGTGTGCGGACAGCCAGAGAATGGCAGGCAGCACGATGTCCACCACAAGCAGCCCTTCCGGCAGTTCGCATCGGTCAGTGAAGCCAACCGTATGAACAACCTGGTGACCCTGTGCCCGAATTGCCACCGATTGGCGGAAGCCAATGTGCGCATGCGGAGCGGATTGTCCGGCCTGGCGAGCGTGCTGGGGCAGCTGGCACCGCTCTTCCTGATGTGTGACACGGCTGACCTGGGCATCTATGCTGATTCCAAAGCCTCTTTTGCAGACAACCAGCCCGCCGTGGCTTTGTATGATCATGTCCCAGCTGGGATCGGATTCAGCCAGAAGCTGTTTGAAATGCACGCTGATCTGATCGCGCGTGCCCTGGAGCTGGTGCAGGACTGCCCCTGCCAGGACGGCTGTCCGTCCTGCGTTGGTCCGGCTGGTGAGAACGGCGTTGGAGGCCGCCAGGAGACGCTGGCAATTCTGAAGTGTTTGGTGGGGGGTTGAAGAGAATTAATTAATTCCTATGGATCATGAGTCATCCGCTTAATTCGAACACAATGTTGGATAGGAATTGAAATTGGGAACTCACGTTTAACGAGTAGATCCTCCACTGCGTTCAGAATGACAGGGAAACACGCGGGACTATGTTAAAGAAACCTGGTGAATGAATGAGATGCGCTAATAAAAAATTTATACAATCACTGGATAATTTGTGATATATTATTTTCAATGGAAACGAAAAAGGATTAAGCCTTTCTTTTTGCAGAGCATTTATTTTTGGAGGAAAATATGGTACCCAAAGGTGGAGAGCTTGCCCCGGATTTCACTCTGAAAAGTCACACCGGTAAATCCATCAAATTGAGTGATTATCGCGGCAAGAATGTCGTCCTGGCCTTCTTCCCGTTGGCCTGGACCCCGGTCTGATCAGCCCAGATCCCTTCGTATGAAATCCTCAAGGACAAATTCGAAAGGATGGAGACCCAGGTCCTGGGTCTGAGTGTTGACAGCGAGCCTTGCCTGACAGCCTGGGCGGAGAGCCTGGGTGGAATCACCTACCCGCTCTTAAGCGATTTCTATCCGCATGGCATGGTGGCAGTAAAGTATGGTGTCTTGAAGGATGATGGACGGAGTGAACGCGCCATTTTTGTGATCGACAAGGAAGGCTACATCCGCTACGTGGATGTGCATGATATTGATGAACAGCCGGACAACAATGTGCTACTCAAGGTGCTGGAAGCCATCGATCCTGAAGCCGCCGAACGTTCTGCGGAGCTTGAAAAAGCTGCCTCGCCCCTGCCCCCCTTCGTGCAACCAGACGCAGATGTGGTCATGTATTGCACTTCCTGGTGTCCGGGTTGCCGCCGGGCGCGGGTCTGGTTTGCAGAGAACAATATTTCCTTTGTCGAGGTGGATATCGCCAAGGATCGCATGGCAGCCGCGCTGGTGCGCGAGTGGAACAAAGGCAATGAAACCACCCCCACTTTCAATATCCACGGCCAGATCTTTGCCAATTTCAGCATTGAAGAAGTTGAAAATGCCCTGCAAAAGCTAAAATGAATTTCGGAAAAGGGATCTTTCAAAAGAACAGAGCTGGTACGGACCAGCTCTGTTCTTAATTATTTCAACGGTTGGTTCATGCAGAAGAACCTATTGATCAGTGTTTTCCGCAGTATCAGATGAAGCTGCGGAGATCCTTTGGGCCAGGATGATTGGGATCATGGTGATCAGGATGACAAAAAATGCGACCACATTCGTGACCGGTCGATCACGTGGTCGGGTAAGCTGACTGAAGATCCAGATGGGGAGAGTTCTGTCTGCCCCGGATGTAAACGTGGTGACAATCACTTCGTCGAATGACAGAGCAAAAGCCAGCATCCCCCCTGCCAACAGCGCAGTGGCGATATTGGGAAGGATGACGTGAATAAAGGTCTGAAAGGGATTTGCCCCCAGGTCCATTGAGGCTTCCACCTGGGAACTCGATGACCTGCGTAAGCGAGCCAGGACATTGTTATAGACCACTACAATGCAAAAGGTGGCATGGCCGATCACGATTGTCCAGAAGGAGAAGGGGATCTGCAAAATCCCGATTGCTGAACGCAAGGCGATACCTGTGACTATACCGGGTAGAGCGAGCGGTAGAACCAGCAAGAACGAGATCGAATCGCGTCCAAAAAACTTACTGCGATAAACAGCAGCTGCCGCAAGAGTTCCAAGGACCAGAGCTGCCAGGGTTGCAACAGAAGCTACTTTAACCGAGAGGCCGACCGCTGACCAGAGATCTTTGCGATGGAATGCCTCCACGAACCACCTGGTGGTCACACCAGGAAGCGGAAAAGAATAGGCTGCCTGATCGGTGGTGAAGGCGTAGATCATGATGATCAAAAGGGGTATATGAAGAAAAAGAAGCGCTCCAAGCGCTGCGAAGGACAGCAGCCTGGGGGATCTCTCCTTTTGTGATGATTTTTCCGGATCAGAGGGCATCAAATGCTCCAAGTCTTTTTGCAAATAGCAGGTATATGATCATGATCACGATGGGGATCATGGTAAATGCAGCAGCCAGGGGGATATTCCCGGATGTACCTTGGTGGGAATAGACCGCCTGGCCGATAAAGAAACTGGAATTTCCAAGTGAGAGAGGAACGATGAAATCACCCAGTGTCAGAGAAAATGTAAAGATGGATCCTGCAACCAGGCCGGGTATGGATAATGGCAGGATAACCTTTAAGAATGTCACAGATCCGTTTGCGCCTAAATCTCCAGAAGCTTCGATCAATGATCTTGGGACTCTCTCCAGGGCTGTCTGGATCGGAAGGATCATGTATGGAAGCCAGACATAGGTAAATGCCAGGAAGATGCCGATCTCAGACAAAGACAAAGAAGGACCACCTATTATCGGGATCTTTAAGAACCAATCCAGGACACCGGTCAAATGGAGGACATTGGCAACCCAGGTAATGATCCCTTCCTTGGCCAGGATCAATCGCCAGGCATAGACCTTGACCAGATAGCTTGACCACAGGGGCAGGGTTATGGCTACATAAAGAAAGGTTTTCATCCTCTTTGATGTAAAACGGGCCATGTAATAGGCTAGTGGAAAGGCCAGGATGGAATCTGCCAGAGTTACTGAAACTGCCATCAATACCGTCCTCAAAACGATCTGACGATTTGCCGGTTCCAGCAATTGGACATACGTCTCAAGGGAAAAGGTATGAACGATCTTGCCTGTGAACCCATCCAGATGGAAAAAACTGTTTACCAGCAAGGTTCCCAGTGGTGCCAGGTAAAAACCGGCCATCCATATAAGTGGTGGACCAAGAAGCAGGAATAATACCAGTCCGGGGTGAAGGAAGAGGAATTTGAAAACTCGTTTGATCAATTTACTCATCCAATTTATTTATATGATCAATCTTCCACATTAATCGGACGTAGTCCCCTCGTCCCGTTGAATTTTCCGGAGAATTGGAGGATCGGTTTTGTTCGACAACGACGAGCTCATCCCCGCCATTAATCTCCACGATATAACGGGTGTACAACCCGAGGTAAATCACATCCTTGATATGACCATCCACAAAATGCATATTGTCATTCACCCGCGTATTGCTTTTGACGAGATTGATCTTTTCCGGACGAATGGAAAAAGCTTTGTCCGATCCGGTGATCTGCTTTGCTGCAGCCCCTTTCAATAGATTGGAAACCCCGACAAATCCAGCGACAAATGTTGTGTTGGGATGTTCATAAACTTCTTCAGGTGATCCTATTTGTTCGACCTTTCCCTGGTTGAAAACAGCCATGCGGTCACTCATGGTCAGGGCTTCTTCCTGGTCATGAGTGACATAGATAAATGTGATCCCCACCCTCTCCTGGAGGGATTTCAACTCGATCTGCATTTGTTGCCGGAGTTTAAGGTCCAACGCGCCAAGAGGTTCATCCAGGAGGAGTACACGCGGCTGGTTGATCAATGCCCGAGCCAGGGCAACCCTTTGACGCTGCCCTCCGGAAAGCTGGGATGGTTTTCTACCTGCCAATCCTGGCAGTCTGACCAGCTCAAGCATTTCGTCTGCCATTTTTTCTCTTTCTTTTTTGGGAACTTTTCTGACCATTGGTCCGTATGCGATATTTTCACCAACCGTCATGTGAGGAAATAACGCATAATCCTGAAAAACCGTGTTGACATCTCTTTCATAGGGCGGGAGTGTGGAAACATCCTGTCCATATAATTCGATCTTTCCGGATGTAGGATGGTCAAATCCAGCGATCAGGCGCAGGCAGGTTGTTTTTCCAGAACCGGAAGGTCCCAACATGGAAAAGAATTCTCCATTATGGACTTCCAGATCAACGTGATCGACAGCTTTTATCTCACCAAAAAAACGGCAAACATTATTAAATATAATTGCAGGTTTATCATCCATTCGATAGGAACCTTATGAAAAAGCTGCACTGGATCGGTACAAGATCCAGTGCAGCCCGGTCAATTATTTGTTTTCACCCATTACTGCTATAAATTCAGAAACCCACTTGTCGTAAGGAATACAATTAGAATTTCCATCACCACAATCAGCTGTAGGTGTCTTCCAGAAGTAGATCTCGTTAAAGTGAGAGTATCCGTTCAATTCGCAACCCGAATCGGTAAAGAGATCATTTCCGGTGCAAGCTGCTTCAACTACAGGCAGGGAACCAAACCAGGCTGCCAGATCGCCCTGGAGCTTCACGTTCAGAGAATGCTCCAACCACAAGTAAGCACAGTTGGGGTGAGGGGCATTGACATGCATCATCGTCGTATCCGCCCAACCCGTTGCTCCTTCCACCGGATATGTGCTGGCAATGGGTTGATTATCATATTGAAGCATGTTAACCTGGAAGGGCCAGGCAGTTCCTGCTACGATCCCCTCCTTGGTGAAATCATCAATCTCCACATAAGCATCACTCCAGTACCTTGCTACGAGTGCTCTCTGCTGCTTGAGCAGGTCTAAGGCAGCATCGAACTGGTCCTGGGCAAGTTCATACGGGTCTTTGATACCAAGCTCAGGGTTATGATATTTAAGATAAACTGCAGCATCTGCGATATAGATCGGACCAGCATAGGCTTCCACGCGCCCGGAATTGGAATTTCCATCAGCCAGGGTTTGTTCTTCAAAAACAACATTCCAGGAAGTGGGTGGGGTTGTGAAGACATCGGTGTTGTACATTAATACATTTGGACCCCATTGATACGGAACACCATAATGCTTTCCATCTACTGTAAACCAGGGTGCATTCTGCAAGCGTGTATCGATCGTGTTCCAGGAAGGAATGAGACTTGTGTTGATCTCCTGGACTGTTCCGCCAGCGATCAATCGAAGGCTGGCATCGCCTGAGGCTGTAACCAGATCAAAGCCACCCTGGTTCATCAGGGAGACCATTTCATCCGAAGTGGCTGCTACCTTGTTGGTTACAATGCAACCTGTTTCCGCTTCAAATTGCGTAACCCAGTCATACGCTGGATCCGTCTCTCCTTTTTCTATATATCCGGCCCAGGAGATGATATCTACCTGTCCTTCTCCCGCCCCCAGTTTTTGCATCGGTCCTGTGGCTGAGGTTGTCTTTCCCCCACATGCTGTCAAGATCAAACCCAGTGAAATCATTAAAGCTAAGATCACATACTTGAAATTTGGTTTCATTTCTCCATCCTTTGGCAAAAGATTTGGATTAATTCAAACAAACATGCACGGACCTTGGATCTATTTGATCAATAATCCTCCTTTGAAAATAAATAGATGATTCACTTGAAGTAAAGTCGTATGGGAATTCTCTTTTCTTAATCTATTGGATATCTACTAAGAAAAAATATAAAGATAATTGATTATATAATGATTTTGATTCAATCGTCAACAATGGAGTTTACCAGATCCATTTAAAGTGATTTTTTAAAATATATCAAGAGGAAAATGAACTCTTCAAAAAATAATAGAGAATATATGAAAATATATTTCAATTGAAGTACAGGGTAATTATGGTTCAAATTCGATTATATCTAATTAATAACAACGGGGATCATCTTTCCAGCATTCTCCTATAGGTCAATTCGATTGTTTGATGAGAATTACCCGATAGCAGATAAAAAAAGGCCTGAAATTCATTTCCATCCTTGGTATTGAAGGAAAGGTGGAAAAAATTTGGGTTTCTTTGATAATGATCATTTAAATAACAGTCGCGTAATGAATACTTTCTTCTTAGGATCCATGTGGGATCATTCTCGCATAAACCTGATTGTACAACGATCGGTTCCATAAAATCAAGAACAGAGCCGGCTTGAAACCGACTCTGTTCTTTCTACAGGTTGCTAATTTCTTAATATGGAAACGTTTTATAGCATTGCTACTGCCGGATGAGAATAAGTTGATCTCCGTTCATGCCAGTGATGATGAGGTTGTCACCCCCCAACAGGAAGTCGACTGTGCCATTCAGGATCGAAAAAGATCCAGTCTCCTGGCTCATCTGAGGTTCCGGGCAAGCCATCAGGGTTGACATCAGCGGTCCAAGAACAAGCTGACTGCCATCTTGTTTATAGTCCCCCCCAAACCCATTACAGCCCAGATTACCGCTGATCTTTCCATCGGTTGAAAACAGGATGGAGGTCTCAATACCTTCCGCCGCCGGAACCTGGGCATTGGCAGGACCATAGGAAACCAGCTTCCAATTGATGTTGCTCAGGGTTTGTGTACCTGACCCGGATGAGCAGGCTGTCAGCAGCATCCCGGACATGATCGCGAGAAGCAAGACAAAGCGTATTCCATTATTCATTGTGATCCTCTTTTGAAACTTGATTTTTGGATCCACGATCCGTCCTAATAGACGGCTTTCATCTAAAAAAGTTCCAACCAACCACCCATGCGACCGATCAATTATCCCTGCGTTCCATCAGGTACAGAATGCGTTTCGTCTCCCGGACTGGTGTGGATGTACGGATCTCAAAATATTGCTTAAAAGCAGCTTCAAAGCCCTCTTTCGTGTAATCCGGAAAAATATCTTCACGGGAGGCCAACAGGACTTGCACCTGGGAATCATCTTTGGGAACGAATTCAATGACCAACCAGCGTCCGGCTTGGTGGAAAAAATCCGCCAGGCGCGGCAGGGGCACATTGTTGGAAATAGCCAGGTGATGGATGAGCGCCAGCGCCAGGACAACATCCACCGGGCCGCGCTCCAGAAGGGACATGCGCTCCTGGTTGTTCCAGCCGATGGCCGGGCTGGGATTTGTCAGGTCCAGTACCAGGGGCAACAGGTTGGTTTCCTTGTTCTTCTTGCAGGCCAGGTAGTTCTGCTCAACCGCGGCCGGATCGATGTCAAATGCCACGGTGGGAATCCGCCTGCGGCTGGCTGCCCGACTGAAAACGCCCGTATTGGCACCCAGGTCCCAAGCAGAGCGAGGTGCAGTCTGGTCCAGGTATTTTTCGATGATCTCCATTTTATGTTGCGAGGCTTCGTCCGAATAATGACCGGATGTCTCGGAATAATAATCGCCCCACTCCGTGCCGCGCGGCTTCCAGTCCAGTTTGTTTATGGCAACCCGCAGGCTGTCGATCAACCCTTCCAGCCCCTGCTGGCTCATGCCCGCCCCCCGGCTGGTTACCTTTTCGGCGCTGGAGGCATGTCTGCGCTGGAAAGAGGCGTGCAAATGGATGTGTGCGCTCAACCCAAAATCCAGGCGGGTGCTTGCGGGCAGCAGTCGGCTGGCAAGGTCGAGCGGGATGCCATCGATATAGACGCGCAATAACTGGTTCAGGCGCACATCCCGTTTGGCCATCAGCGCCAGGGGTGCCAGAAAATGCTGGCAGAATTGCTTATATGCCACCCAGGGCTGCCCCGGTTTGTAAATTTCGAAGGACAGTGTGTCGATCAGCACGGCCCGGGCATCCCGGAATTGAATGTTGTAGGCGCTGGCATCTTTGAGTGACATCCCATTTCTAAGGGCGCGTTTCTGGATGCTCAGGGTTCGCAGGGCGGCATCTTTTAACTGGCTGAAGGACCATTCATAGGGATAAGAGATCGGTTCCACCAGTTCAGGCTGCAATACTTTGAAAGCCAGCGCAGCCTTTTCAGGTTTCACATCCACTTCGGTATGCGCCACCAGCCAGCCTTTCTCCACCAACCCGGCATACAAGCCGGATGAATTTAACAGCTTGTACTCTTCCCGGTAGGAATGGTTTACCTGGCGGTAAAGGATCCCCTCCCGCCGGAACAGGAAACCTGAAGGGTCCCGAAAGGAGGCTGGATGCACCTTGCTATTCATCTTCCCCATCATCCGTTTGATCCTGCTTGCCGCGTTTGAACAAATTTTGGATGCGTGACCAGGATGCCCGCAGCAGGATGCCAGCGCCTAGCAGCCCGGCCAGCAATAACTGGATCAGGATAGATCCGCTGCCCGGGTCCAGGTATGGGTGCTGGTTGGAAAGGTGTCCGATGAGTTGACCTATGCTCAGAAAAATCATACTTGCCTCCAAAAAAAATATTGCCTGTCTATCGATCACACTATATCAGTCTGAACGAAACCGCTCTCCCACAAAAGAAAATCCAAGCGGATCATCATGAAAAATTCCAGATTTGCCAATTATATCGAAGGTTACTCGAACAACGATGATCTTTATCTGCAAACCTATCGGGCGTTCTTAAAATAAAAAGAATTTTAATTTGCCTTGCGGCCTTGCAAGTGGAATGTTTCCACACCTCCCAATGGCTTTTTCAATGCCTGTGAATCGAGTGCCATGATGCGGCTGTTGGCAAAGAATGGGAAATCAAATTCTGTCAGGTCACCGGTCTTTTTACCAGGGATCGGCAACAGGCGGGCGGTCAGCGGCTTGCTCAGGCGCAGCGCCAGAGCAGAAAGGTCAAGCAACAGAGCTTGGATCTGTTCAGCAGACACATCCCCGGGCAGTGGAATGGTGTCGAGACCGGTGCCACAGACTGCCGAGTACATCAGCAGATCTTTAATACCAAGTGAGCCGTCTGCGGCGCGTGACGCCAGGGTGGCATCCTCCAGCACAGGCATGAACAATCCGCAAAAACCGGTGTGAGGAAAATCTGCGCGTTCAATGGCTTCAGTCAGAATGGAAGCCCCGGCCAGGGAGCCATACCAGCCAGTCTGCCCGACCCCCAGGGCTTCCAGGGCGGTGCCCAGGGACCTGGAGACTTCCGGGAAGGGCGCCAGGGAGAAGTCAATGCCGCCAAAGCGGACCCCATTCTTGTATTTCAACAGGTCTGCAACCGGTGTCAAGCGCCTGGCATTCTCTTCCAATTTATCCACCAGAGCTTGCTGACCGGATGCAACGCTTTTTGCAGAACTAAAAGCCTGAACAGCCAGGTCGGCAGCCTCGGTTGCAATGGCAAAAGCCGGGTTGCTACCCTCATGATAGGAAGCTGGAAAGAAAGGCGTGCCGTGAGCTACGTTCGCCAGAGCTGCAAAGCGCAGGTTGGCAAATCCATCAGCCAGGATCCCGGCGCAACGAACCATCACCCTGGCACAAGCCTGGATGGCCTTGAGCGAGATGCTGTTGCGGTTATCGGCTATGATCCCGGAAAAAAAAACACCTTCGGATGCGGAAATGGCATCCGGAATGACGTCATAACTTTGCGGTATTTCAGGTACTGCTGGTCCCAGAGCTGCATAGGCGATGCCTGCCTGCTGGATGCATTGGGCCAGCTTTTCAGCCAGGATGGGGGTTTCATGGATCTTACGCTCCCCCAACAAATGCGGGAAGGGGATGGTCGCCAGGCGGGTTGTCTGGACTTCGTAATCGGCGGCTTCGAATGCGCTTCTGGCATCTTTTAGAAATTCAGCAGCGAGGCGCAATTTTTTTTCGTCCAATGGCCAGCCGGGGTCACAAAAGTAGGTGATCGAACGGATCTTCATAAGTCTCGTTGCCTCTTTACTTCAAACATGATGATCGCTCCGGCTGCAGCGGCGTTGAGTGATTCGGTTCCGGCTGCCATCGGGATGTGAATGCGCTCATCACAAACCTGGTGGGCTGCTGCGCTTGCTCCATCGGCTTCCCCCCCGATGATGATCGCCAGCCCCTGACGCAGATCGGTATTCCAGCAAGCCAGCGGTGCGTCCATCTCGGTCAGAACGAATTTCAACCCCTGCAACTTATTACGGATCTCATTCCAGTCCAGCGTGTGGATCGGCAGGCGGAAATGAGCGCCCATCCCGGCCCGCACCACCTTTGGGGCATACGCATCCGCACTCCCGAGCGTCAGGAAAACAGCCTGCACACCGGCCGCAGCAGCGCTGCGCAGCAGGCTACCCAAATTGCCCGGGTCCCGGATCTCATCCAGGATCAGGACAAAATTGGTCTGCTTCGGAACTGGCAAAGCTTTCAGTTCCAGCACAGCCAGCAACCCCTGGGGGTTCTTGGTATCCGATGTGGATGTCAGTAGTTGTTCTGTCACTTCATCCGTTTCCACCCCTGCATCGCTTAAGCTTTGAAGTAATTCCCAGCCGCGCTCGCTGAGTGCCTGGCTGTACAAGGCAAATCGGAAACGCCAACCAGCAGCCAGGGCTTCTTCCAGCAGGCGCACCCCTTCGACAACCAAAGCGCCGCTCTGGCGCCGTTCTTTGGAACGACCCAGCAGGGTGCGTACCTGTTGGATCCTGGAATTTTGGGAGGAAGTGATCATAAGGTTATTTTACCCTTTTAAATGCACAGAGGCTGTCTGGAGTTTTCTCCCAACAGCCTCTTTATTTTTTAATACGTACTGGTTCAGGCAGCCAATGCCTGGGCGACCACGACCGCAAATGTTTGCGGGTCGCGCACAGCCATATCTGCCAGCATCTTGCGATTGATGGTGATATTGGCTTTTTTGAGAGCTGCGATCAGCTTGCTGTAGGTTACACCGTTCAGTCGGGCAGCGGCGTTGATGCGCACGATCCATAACTTGCGAAGATCGCGGCGGCGAACACGACGGTCGCGTGACGAATACCACATGCTCTTAAGCATGGCTTCATTGGCGCGACGGAAGAGCAGGTGCCTGGAGGCATGCTGCCCCTTGGTGTACTTCAAAACTTTCTTGTGACGACGATGGCCGTAAGGGCCACTTTTTACACGTGCCATTTGTTATCTCCTGCAAACCCATCGGGCGTCGGTGAAAGGCATCTCATGCCTGACGACCTGTTGCACACACCCGATAGCTGCAACTAAAAAAAGAATATGAACGTCTCTAATTTTCTAGAGATTTGGTAATAAGCGGCGGATGCGTTTGACGTAACCGCGCCCTTTTACTGACACCATTTCGGCGAACAATGCTTTCACGCGCTTTGATGATTTTCGGCGCAGGTGGGCTTTGCCGCCTTTGGTGCGGACAAGCATTCCAGACCCGGTGGAGCGGAAACGTTTGGATGTTCCCTTGTGGGTTTTCAGCTTGTACTTTGTGTTCGGTTTCTGCACAGCTAGGTACTCCTCTCAAATAAATTTCTCAGGAAGAACGATCCTGTGATCCTCGTTAATTGGATGATGCTTCTACTGCCGAATCTTCGGATGATTCTTTTTCGGAAGCTTTTTTCTTTGTCTTGCCGCTGGGGGCTAGCATCATGAACATGGTCCGTCCTTCAAACGAAGGAGCGACTTCGATCACGCTCACATCAGCCAACTCCTGGGCGATTTCGCGCAGATCTTCCAGGGCGATCTCCGGGTAAGTGATCTCTCGGCCACGAAAACGAATGGTTGTGCGAACTTTCATGCCTGCCAGCAACCAACGGCGCGCATCATCAACTTTGAAGCCGCGATGAGCCGAATTGGTTTTGGGTCGCAGGCGGATCTCCTTGACTTCGATCTTTACCTGGGCTTTACGGGCTTCCTTTTCTTTCTTGGTTCGCTCGTAAAGGAATTTTCCAAAGTCCATGATTCGGCAGACAGGCGGATCGGAATTTGGGGCTACTTCCACCAGGTCCAGATCTGCGTCATGGGCCATCTGGATGGCTTGCCGGGTCGGAATGACACCGATATTTTCTCCGTTGGCTCCGATCACGCGGACTTCATTTGTTCTTATGCCTTCATTAACTCGAAATTCGTTTGTACTGATAACACTCTCCTTTAATTAAAAACAGATCTAAAACAACGGGTTTTTAGCCTGATGATGATACCATGAAAGGGGCTTTAACGTCAATTGAAAAGTGAATTCGGAAGTGTACAAAATTCAGGATGCTCATCATCCTTAAGGAGCGTAGCGACTGAAAGATCCCACCGATTTGCGGCGGAAGCCATCATTGATGGGAAGACCCTTTGCTGCCGCTCAGGGAACCGTAACGTTGAATTATTAATCATTTTAACCTATGGCTTCTCCAGCCCGTGCGCCTTAAGTAGGGCTTCATCCGCCATCAGGTCCAGCGTATCCCCATCGGCGACAATGCGACCCTCGTCCATGATGACAGTCCGGTCAAACAGTTCCTTGACCAGGAGCATATCATGGGTTGACACCAGCATGGTCAAAGGAAGATCGCGCAACAGGTTAATGAAGGAGCGCCGGGCGCGCGGATCCAGACCTGCGGTGGGTTCATCCAATACCAGCACTTCGGGTTCCACCGAAAGTACGGTGGCGATGGCGATGCGCTTCTTTTCACCTGTGCTCAGGTGGTGGGAAACCCGCTGCCCAAACTCCTGCATGTTGACAGCTATCAGCGCTTTTTTCACCCTGCTGGAGACATCTTCCGGATCCAGCCCCTGGTAAAGCGGGCCAAAAGCCACATCATCAAAAACTGTGGGCGAGAAGAGCTGGTCGTCAGGGTTCTGAAAAACCAATCCCACTTCAGCCCTGATCTTGCCTAGATTCTTCTGTTCCATTGAAAGACCACACACCGTCACCTGGCCGTTTCCTTTCAGGATCCCATTTAGATGAAGGAGGAGCGTGGATTTTCCCGCCCCATTTGGACCGACCAGGGCAACTTTCTCGCATGGGGCGATCTTTAAATTGATGTCCTGCAAAGCCGGGTGACCATCTGGATAGGAAAAGGACAGGTGTTCGATCTCAATTGAATGATGCATGTCTCAACCCCACAACAAGGATCCAAATATGAGCAATATAGCCAAAAAGAACAGACCTGTTCCCAGTGTCAGCCAATTTGATCCGCTGAAGGCAGGTATAGGCAGCGTGCGCACTTCGCCGTCATAACCGCGGGAAAGCATGGCTACATAGATGCGGTCACTGCGCTCGAAAGCTCGCAGGAACAGATTACCTGCCATGCCCCCGGCCATGTGTGCCCGCCAGGCCAGACTGCCGCCTGGTTTGTTACCAGCCTGCCGGCTTTGGCCGGAGCGGGCTGTCCGGGCTCGCAGGAGGCGCAGTGCTTCATCGACCAGCACAAACAGGTAACGCCATGTCAAGCCAAACATACCAACCAGCAGCCGCGGAATGCCTACAGCCCTCATGGCTTGCAGCAACTCGGGAAACCGGGTGGAAGCAGCCAAAACAATGGCTGCCTGGACCGACAACCAGGATTTAAAAGCCACGCTCACAAAACGTGCCAGTCCCTCGCTAGAGGCCGTCAGCAGCCACGGTCCAATTGCAAGGTTGAAAAGAGCCTGACCCTTGATGGTGAAGATCACCGGCAGCGCAGCCAGCACAAAGGGGAGAGCCAGTAAAGCACGTTTCAGGACATAGATCATCCCCAACCCGGAAAGGATCTCCACTGCCAGTATGGCAGCCAGCAGGAGAATATAGACCGGCCAGGCAGCTGAGGGAGCCAGGGAAGCGGTCAGGATGAAAGCGACAGTCAATATGAACTTAATGCGTGCATCCAGGCTGTGGACCGGGCTTTTGAGAGGCTGGTAAGGATCAAGAAAGTGGATATGCATAACTATTCTTGTGAATCGGTGTATGGGTGTTTGTGGTCTTTTTGACCCCGTCGTAAGACCGCCACTGCGAGAGCCACGCCAAAGACCAGCAAGGTACCCAGGATGCCTGCCAATATGGAAGCCAGGGCCTGGTTTGAAATACCCGGAAAAACGTAATCGGGAATGGTATTAAAGAAAGGAGCTCGGGCAGCTTCGAGAAACCCGTTCCTCCCGGCAACCCATTCCAATCCATCCGGATGAGTTGATGCCAAAGGTGAGAGGATCGCCAGGACAACTGCCAAAACCAACCCTCCAACCCAGATTGCTTTACTGCCTTTTGGTGCACTTTCATTGATGTTAAGCAGGTCGCGCCGGGCTGAATACAGGAAGACCAGCGCTCCAAAAGTGATCAATCCTTCGCCGATCCCGATGAGCATATGGATCCCGGCCATGGCTGGAATAGCAAGATTTGCCGGGGATGTACCGGAAAGAGCCAGTTGAAGAGCGGCGGCCAGCGAGGCGACCACAATTGAAGACCAGGCTGCCAGGGCTCCCCCCGCAAAAATACCCCACGATCTGCCGCGCGCCAATTTTCGGATGGAGGTGTACACAAAATAGGAGACGGTCACGCCGATCAGCCCCATGTTAAAGATATTCGCTCCCAGGGCCAGCAAGCCACCATCCTGGAAGATCAAAGCTTGAATGCTGACCACCGTCGTCATCACGATCATGGCAGCCCAGGGACCCACCAAAATGGTTGCCAGGGTTGTTCCCATTAAATGCCCGGATGTGCCACCTGCCACAGTGAAGTTAAGCATCTGACCGGCAAAGATGGCAGCAGACAGGACGCCCATAAGGGGCATCTGGCGTTCACCCAGATCCCGACCGACGCGTTTCAACGCCACTGCCAGAGCCAGGATGGAGAGCGTCCAGAATACAACGGAAACCAGGGTGGATAGAAATCCATCTGGTATGTGCATGGGTTGAACAGGGCTATATGACATGAGAGACTCCTATTTCGATTGCTCCTGGCAATCCGGACACAACCCGAAGAAGGTCACATGGCTGGTGTTCAAACGATAGCCACTTTCGGTTTCAAGTTGTTGAAACAAATCTTTCAGAACATCATGTTCGATCTCGATGCTGCTGTTGCAGACCTGACAGATCAGATGTTGATGGTCATGCCCGGAAATTTCGTACACCAAGTGACCGCTCGAATTCTGGGTTGAATGGATCATTTCGTTGTGTTCCAGGAACTCCAATGTACGGTAAACAGTTGTCTCGGTTAACCCGGGAATGCTGGGATGGACCTTGTTAAAAATATCCACTGGAGAAAGATGTCCGTTGGTATCATGCAAGACCTGCAAGATGACCTGGCGTTGGGGAGTCATCCGGAAGCCGCGCTGGCGTAGTTCCTGGGTACGGTGCTGGATACAGCTCATAATTTTCTTCTTTATTGCAATAAGTATCAATAACAAGTATATCCAATAATAAATCGGTTGTAAATACATGGGTTTCTTGATCCAGGAGCTACCGCTTGGATATCGAGCGAACCTGCAAGGATGTAAATTTAACTACCAGTTCACCCGGAAATTACTTCCACCAACTCAAACTTACCAAACTGTCAGGCAATTGCATGGAAAAAATATTTGGAAAAAAACCTGAATAATAATATAATAAATTAAGAGTGGTTCTCTCATATTTAGAGATCGCTTCTCGATCAGTTTCTTTTTTATCAAGGAAAAGTTCATGCTGGCTAACAGGTCATACAAAGTGATGCAATTGGCGTCCAAAGGCATCATGGTTGCTACCGTTATAATGCTGACGGCCTTTAACACTCTTCCGGCAGCTGTGCAACCGCTCCAGGTTAAAAATTCATCCGTTTCTGAGCCGGCTGTGCCTGTGAAAATAACGGGTTTCACCAGTTTGGAAAGCGCTGCCCTGGCTACACCTGATTGCCCGGATCCCTCTTACAGCCTGGAAGCGCTGTTCTCCCTGGGTTTGGATGGTCCCTCGCCCCTCATCAACGATGCGCTTCCAAATCCGATCTACTCTGCTCCAGAAGGGGCTGCCAGCCAGACCGCGCAGGCTCTTGGCACAGGCTCGATGGCGCCAGGGCCACATGATACCAGCGTATTTATGGCCGGGACGGTTGCTGTGGGTATCGTTCTGCCCGAAAGCTCGGGTAGCGGTGAGAATTGGACCCAGGCTGAAACGGATTGTGTCGTTTCAAAGATCAAGACCGGCATGAACTGGTGGAAAGCCCATGCCAGCGCAGCTGCCAAACTGAACTTTGTCTATGACCTGCAAATTGGAATTCCCATCTCCTACGAACCGATCCAAATGGTTAATACATTATCAAGCACATGGGTCAGAGCGACCATGGGCAGCATGGGTTATACCGATTCAAATACCCAGGAACGGGTCTATTCTTATAACAACCATATCCGGGATGTGAACAACACGGATTGGGCTTTTACCATCTTTGTGGTGGATAGCAGCGCGGATATTGACGGAAAATTTGCCGACGGATCTTATTTTGCATGGGCTTACCTGGGTGGACCGTACTTGATATTGACCTATGACAATGATGGCTGGGGAATTCGCAATATGAACTGGGTGGCTGCCCACGAGACCGGACATATCTTCCTGGCCGGGGATCAGTATTACCAGGCAGGTTACGGAGGCTGTAACAGTACAACCGAACGCTATGGTTACCTCGGAGTGGTCAACAGCAACTGCCAGTACAACAATCCTACCAGTGTTCCATCCATCATGCGTACCAATGAAGATGCCCTCGAATCCACTGCCAGTGGGCAGGTGGGTTGGAAAGATTCAAATGCCAATGGCATCCCGGACACGGTCGACACCAATCCGGCTTTCAACCTGACCGCCTTCACCCCTGACCCAACCACCCAGAGCAAGCTGACCTACTCTGGCAAGGTCTATGACATTCCCCGGGCACATGCCGTCTGCACAGGGACCGGTGACTTCTGCTATAGCAAGGATGTCACCATCAACACCATCAGCTCGGTCACCTACCGTGTGGATGGCGGTGCTTGGAATTCAGTTCCCGCAACGGATGCAGCCTACGATTCGGATTACGAAACCTTCTCTTTCACCACGCCCAACCTGGCCAATGGCTTGCGCACCCTGGATGTGAAAGCCACCAATTCGGCCGGGAACACGGTTACTTGGACCGATACGGTCACCATAAATTCTTCGTATACCATCACAGTTGACCTGGCAGGCAATGGTACCGGTCACGTTACCAGCAACCCGGCCGGCATTGATTGCGGCTCGACCTGCTCGGCCAATTTTGATGTTTCCAGTCTTGTTACCCTGACAGCCCAGGCAGAGCCGGGCTCAATCTTCACCGGTTGGAGCGGTTCTGGTTGTTCCGGCACAAGCACATGCCAGGTTACCATGAATGGAGCCAAAGATGTAACAACCACTTTTGTTCTCTTTACATATCCCCTGGATGTCACACTGGCCGGATACGGTTCTGGCACGGTCACCAGCAACCCGATCGGCATTGATTGCGGCTCGACTTGCTCCTACGGTTTTCTGCCGGGCACCCTGGTCACACTCACAGCCACCCCGGCCAGCAGCAAGGACAGGTTCACTGGCTGGAGTGGGGAGGGCTGCTCGGGTACCGGCACCTGCCAGGTCACCATGACCGCGACCCGTTCCGTAACCGCCAGCTTTGAACTGGCCATCTTCGATGATGTGCCTTTCGGTTACTCCCAGACCCTGGGTGGTGTGACCTATGATCTTTACCCCTACATCCAGGCCCTGTGGGACAACGGTTTCACCAACGGCATCTGGATCGAAAAGGACGGCAGCGGCAATATCACCTATGCCCTGTACGGCCC